>Ga0209725_1002018_pt1 | contig 11138 bp, 8 predicted proteins | sample I18A1metaG_FD_184145 | JGI IMG/M metagenome (GOLD analysis project Ga0209725, IMG submission 184145) | Lake sediment bacterial and archeal communities from Gulf of Boni, Indonesia to study Microbial Dark Matter (Phase II) - ​I18A1 metaG... | ecosystem: Environmental > Aquatic > Freshwater > Lake... | reverse complement strand
GAGGAACGGGTCAGGCTGGATCTGCAATCCCGCCTTGCTGAAAATGTTGGAGAGGGAGTAAGAGAACGTAGAGAGGAGGCCTAAGATTATGGGCTTCTCCATCTTGAAGCCAGTGGCTCCGCTGATGAGTACGATGCCCGCCGTTACCGTGGAGGCACCGAGAAGCGTGGATGCGACTAACGGCTCCGCGAGAAAGAGAATGGAGAGGAACGTGGTCAGGACGGGGCTACTCCCGATGACGGCGCTTGTCTTAGCCACACCCATGTTCCTCATGGCGACGAAATTCAGCAACCTACCCAATCCGAGGGCGAGAACACCGGCCAACATGAAGTAAGCCACAGCCAACAAGTCGCGATTGGACAACCTGGGCAGAAGAGTCAGCGTCAGGATGATGGCTTGCGTCAGCACGCTGTAGAATGCAGCTCCTAATGGTGAGGTGCCCTTCATCCCCTTTGCGGCGAGAATACTTCCCAGCGCATTGGTCACAGCAGTGATGAGCGCTAACGCCTCTGACAGCAATGGGGCTCCACTGAAGATGGTGAACGGGATTCTCTTTTTAAGCGATCCTGATAATCGCCAAAACAGACCTGTGCAATGCGAAAAAGTTCAGTTTGTGTGGCGCCGCCTAGACTAACCTAGTAGCCGATGCTTTTCCTTCGATGCTTGCAGTCCGATCAGTTGTGTGAGGTTAATTTGAGAAGCTGTCTGGATTTCATGATTCGTCGCGCTGTGGAAGGTTCAGCCGGGCTTCTTATCGCGACAGCGAGGTGAGAGAAGGCAGGCGATCTCTTCAGCCAATGTATAATATATCAAACGTTGTTTCATACAATAGCTTGACTAGCGCGCAAGCAAACAGCTTCGCGCTTTTGGTTTAGATGAGACCCGAGTTGTTCGCTGTCTCTCTTCGTTCTGGATGCGATGCGTCTCGATCGTAAAGGATTCATGTGCGCATGCCGCTATTGTTACTGTGAATCATATGATCAGTGCATGCGTTCTTGTCCGAACGGCCCCGGGAAAGTTTGATGAGGCAACTGAGAGGCTGAGACAGTTCAAGGAAGTGAAAGATGTTTTTCCCGTCCATGGCCGATACGACTTGGTAGCCGATGTTGAAGCGCCTGACTATGAGTCGCTCGGAACCGCAATCCTGAGAATGAACAGGATGGCTGGAATCGTCTTCACAGAGACCTGTACGGAGATCAAGACGAAGGGGGCCTAAGCATGCCAAAAGCCTGCATCTTGATCAAGACGGCCCCCCATGCAACCGAGAGGATCCTTGAGAAAGTGACGAAGATGAGTGGGGTGAGAAAAGCGTTCGTGGCCTATGGAAGATGGGATATCGTGGCGTTCGTTGATGCCTCAACGGAAGAGACCAGCAAGACCTCTGCAACCATAAACTCAATAGAAGGCGTGAGAAGCACTGAGACCTTACCGCAAGCGTAGCCTCTGAACGAACACCCGTTAGCGCGAGCGAGCCCGTTTGCGCGCGGTAGTACTTCAACGCTGAGGAATTTCAACATCCAAAAATTGACTTCAACATCCAAACGAATCTGCACGCATACATATATCTCCCATCTCATGGTGCGTGCACACACAATTACTGTAACGACGACGGTTCAGATTATGACGGCCGCACCAACTGATGCACACACACTTTTGTTCCTACGACGACGAAACGAACGACGACGATTTTCACGGGAAAATCCCATGCAACTCCTTCCAATCAGATACGCTCAGAAGTACCTCAAGCGGAGCCAATGAATCTGTACTGCGCGCGCGCCCTCTTTTTCTTGTTCAGTAGCAAGGAAATGAGAACAGCAGGCTGAGAATCGCTATTTGATGAGACCTCGGTCACGTAGACGCTGATCTTCCCAGGCCTCAAAGTCCGGAGGAGGATGAATCGTTTCCGCACTTGGTTTACGTTGAAGTGTTGCCGCACCGCTGGGACATCCTGTCACACATAGTCCGCAGCCTATACAGTGTTTGCGATCCACTTCGGCCACCCGATTCTTCTTGGAGACAGCGTGCACCTGGCATCTTTTCACACATTTCTCGCATCCTAGGCATTTTTCTGGATCTATTGCTGCGAAGTAGTTGGCTTGGGCTACTGAGTTCTCGATACCCCAATCAGTGATTCCCCGAAGTATGCCACAGCAGCAGCCGCAACAGTTGCAGACATAACCGAGTCCTTTCATCACGTTGCTTACTGTGTGAACCAGTCCCATCTCCTCAGCCTTATCCAAGTAAGCCAAAGCCTCGTCCTTTGTGATATCGAGCAGGGTGGGAGGACGCTCAGCTGTGGAGAAGGAGAGGCATGTCCTCAGTGGGAAGCTGCAACGGCGGCCCAGGTGATCCTGTTGCATTCGGCAGATGCAATCATTGAGCCTGAACGACTTGGAGGATAGAAGCACCTTCTTCACGTCATCATACGGGAGAATCCACTCGGATTTCACTGCCTGTTGCGCCGGGATAACACGATGCAGAGCAGGCTGAGGTTTCATTATGCCAACAGCTCCGCCGCTGGTCATATATTCCTCAATGAGATGGGCAAACTCATGATCCATCCTCTCCCGCTGTGCCTCATAGATTCCCACAACAAAGGGCGCGAGCCTGAACCGTTGCTTCCCATCGTGCTTGTCGGACCATAGGAGCCTACGCTTAGCCATATCAGTCAACCTTGCTTCTGCTTCCTCAACAGAGACTCCTGCCCGATTGGCTATGGCCCCGACAGAATCCATCTGGCGGGAGAGTTGGCTGGCCAGTGAAGCTTCCTCTGAGGAGAAGATCTTCCTCAGGATAGCTATCTCAATTTTCGACTTTGTTCGAGGAAAGCCGTTAGGAAGCTTATCTAGCGCATCCGCAAGGCGTTCATAAACATCTTTGCTCAGTTCTACCTTGCCGACTCGCCTTCTCGCTTTGCGCAAGCTACCTTTTGCTCTCGTCTTCGGGTTGAACTTCCTCTTGGTCTTCAGTTTCCTATGAGTCTTTGCCATGAATTGTGAATGCGGAAGTTGGCAAGATAAGATTTTGGTATCTTGGCGGTGGTACATGCACTACTATGATACCTTGGCGCGCGCTCGACTCCAGTGAATGCTCGAACGATGGAGTTAAGGTCAAAGCGTTGTCTGAGAGATGCCGTGGCGACAACGTTCTGTACATTGATGATTGGGTCCGCCATTTCTTCACGGCTCCCCGGAGAAATGCGCCTGTAAAGCGTTGCCATGCTATAAAGGTGCTTTCGCTTGAGTACAATGCCGAGTTCTTGTTATTCAGTAGTTAGAGAAAGAGGGGGTTTGGGGGGTTCTTTCTTCAACATGGAAAACAGTATGAGAGCAAAGAAGGGGTCTGCGGAATTCTTTCCCCCGCAATCGTCGTCAGTCGTTCGTTTCGTCGTCGTCTGGTCAGAATCGTAGAATTGTGTGTGGATCCCCTTGGTGCGGCCGGTTGAATCTGAACCGTGAAATGATTGCAGCGAACGAGGATTTCGAAACCGATTTTAGCCACAGATCACGGTATCGACAACATCAAGACTGGGAAGAAACATAATGTAGCTTAGTGGACTGGAGAGGACTGGAATGGTAAGTGTATATGTCAAGGGCCGGCCTGTTCCTCGCAAGATCATATGCCCAAAATGCGGAGCTATGATAGATCTCTCGGGCGGAAACATCTTTTCGCTGGCTCCGAAGAAGCCTGTCAGCCTGGACGAGGTTAAGGGGTTGTTCTCAGCAGGTGAGCTTGAAATGCTGGAGATTGAGGAGACCTTGAAAGCATACACGATCAAGCCGAAGATCTACTTGGGCAGGAAAGCATTCTCGGCCATATCGGATGTTGTGAAGCTTGCAGGCGGCCATTACTTCAGCGCCGGGAAGGCAGGCAAATTCATCATACCGAAGGAGCAGGAGTCAGAGTAGCTTCGGGTGCTATGATAGAAGCTGTGTGACTTGGCGGACTCTGAAGCATAAGGTGTTTCCGTCGCGGTACAGCGTTCCTCTCGCCTTGAAGCTTGCATTCTTCTTTATCATGCCCACCGGTCCTTCGAAGTCTTGAGGAGTCATTCTGGCTCTCCACTTACCGTTTATCAAGACAACAGCGCTACCTGGATAGATCTTCTCCACCATAACCTCATACACATCTCTCTCCGGTGTAGCTGATGTCTCAGCTTTTCTAACGCTTGTAGTCGCGACTATTCTGTCCCACCCGATTTTCCCTATCTCTCCTGTCTCTTCCAGTGTCTCTATCGCTGCTTTAGCTATCGCAGGTGTGACCCCTTCTTCCCCCGCATCTTCGATCAGGTCCTCGATCAGGAGACCCTTGCTTCCGGCCCTCATGGTTTTCATCCACAGGTACTTTGACGCCTTGTCGACATCTTTCAGGAACTTTTTGACTTTCTCCTCTTCAGGCTTGACGAGCTGAGGTTCAATACGTGTGACTCTTGCACGTATCTCAAGATCCCTCAACTCCTCGATTGTTACTGGGTTTGGTTCCGGTTTCGGTCCAGGCCTCGTCAAGGGGGTGAGTTCGCGGTTGAGGGTTCCGGTTATCTTCCTCATCTGTTCGACTCTGCGTCGGCTCGCGTAGAGGTAAGCTATGTCAGAGGTGTTATTCGCAGCTAGGATTATGGCCTTTCCCGCGGCCTTCCTCCCAGTCCTTCCTTTTCTCTGGATGTATCTGATCTCGCTCGGTATCGGTTCGTAGAAGATGACCAGGTCTACGCTAGGAATATCCAAGCCTTCTTCCGCTACACATGTTGCCACAAGAGCGTTCGTGTCTCCGTCATGGAAGCCTCTGAGGATCTCGGCCTGCTCGTCTTGGCTTAGTCCTGGGTCGTTTTGCTTTGAGGCTTGACCTACGAATCTTTCAACCGTAAGCCCACTGTTCTCTCTGAGCTGATTGACGAGGTGTGAGGCAGTATCCCTGTACTGCGTGAAAACTAGAACCTTCGAGTTCGGATGCTGTTCTACTTGGCTCTCAACTTCCTGTTTGAGAAGCGGCATCTTCGGATGCTCCAGCTTCAGGTTCTGGTTGAGAAGCTTCCTCAGCTCGGCGTATTGTGGGTCGTTGTTTATGGTCTTGTAGCTCCGTTTCTCCTCGCTCTCCTGCTCTACCTTCTCCAGGAAGGATAGAAGCGTAGGTATCCCCTGAGTTTCCAGAAGCTCCAGAGCGTGGAAGAGGGTTAGCGAGGCGGATTGCGTGACTATGGCGCTGTAGATTGGGCCTCTCTCCTCCTCGATCGTCTCTTCCAGCCGGTATCTGAGCTCTTCGCCAGCTTCGAGAAGGTGCCTTCTGCTCACATATTCCGGTTTTGTGTGGATGACGTTTATCCTGTTAAGCCAGTTCAATCTGTCGTTCAGCATCGATCTGATTATGCTGCCGAGTTCTCTATACCTGTTAGGCAGGTCAACATGCTTCCATTCAACCTCAACCGGGTTGATATATGGGGCGACATCGGGGTCTTCTTCGGATCGATATTCCATCTGTTCGATGAATAGTGCTTTGCATATTTCGCTGATCTTCTTCTCGTCTGCGCCCGGGCTTGCTGTCATGCCGAGAATAATCGGCCAAGGCGACTGCTCAACATACTTCTTCGCAACATCTGTGTACGCGTATTCCTTTCTCGCTCTGTGACATTCATCGAAGACAAGGAGGCTGAAGTCTTTCAGAATTAGGTAGCCGTTCTCGAGGTCGTTCTTCACGACCTGAGGTGTTGCAAATATGATTCGAGCCTTCCCATCCCAGATCTGTTTCCTATAGGCCGCAGGCGTCTTACCTGTCAGTGTAACCGCATCGTCTTCTGTGAGCTTCAGAATACTCATGTAGGTTTGTCTATGCTGAAGGACCAGAGGTCTCGTCGGCGCCATCACCAAGACTCGCATCTGCTTGTGGCTGAAGAGGAAGTGAGCGGCCGCTAATGCTGAGATCACCGTCTTCCCTAAAGCTGTCGGCAACACCACAAGCGTATTCCTAACGCAGGCTCTCTCGGCTATGGCTTGCTGGTAGAGCCTAGCCTCAACCCTACACGCCCAGACGAGAGGATTCTCAACATGCTTCTGCGCGATGCTTTCAGCAGGCAACATTGGTAGACTAGATCTCGATTACATCCGGTTTCGGCTCTTCTTTCTTCGCGGGTTTCGGGCTTAACTCATCTACGCTCTTGAGAAGCGAGGCAAGCTTCTCCTCATTCATCAGCTTCTTGTATTGAGCCAACTCCTCTGATGACCTCACCAACACGCCTCTCTTCCTTGTGGGCCTACCGGCTTCATCGACAGGGTTCAGCTCTACCGCCAACCTTGTCGGGCTACCTCTGAACGGTGGCAACTTCAAGACGAATACGCCGGGAACAGTGGTTGGCCTCCTCTCCCAATCCTTACCGGACTTCAAGAAATCCGCAAGCCTAGACTCCAAGCCTCACACACCACTAGCATGATCTACCGATCACCTGAAAAGCCTTTGCGCCAATCATAGTACCCATTCCATGGGGAGAACATCTGTGAGCGAAGAGGTTGTCACATGCCCAAAGTGCGGTGAAAAGCTGCGCATCACCTTGACTCCAATGACGGAACACTCTTCCGACAAACGCCGTGTGACGACAGAAGAACAAGCCCAGGCCGAGGCCATATCCGAACCGAAATCTGAGCTGAAAGTTGAGGCTATCGACTGGAAGCCTTGGAAGCAGGGAACAGGAGAATGGGTGAACATGCTAGATGCCATGAATCTCTTCACGAAGATTCAAGAGGCAGGAGGACGGCTAGAACATGACGACTACCGGTACTGGATATTCGGAAAGAACAGAGACATGATCGCAAGAAAGAAAGAGAGAGACTGAAACACACAGCCCGTTCCACTTCGCGCCCGGTGGAGAAGCTTACAGGCCAGAAAGAGCTAAGGCCCTAACCTCACCTTTCACCTAGGGAACCCGACAATACATACAATCATCTCGTAGAGAGAGATAGAGAGAACCGATATATCAGGAACCAGTCGCGCGCGCTAACATCGGGGGCTCTGCTCGAAATCTGGGAAAGAATGAGCTGTTCTTTGGTCTCGGCTTTGTTTCAGGCGTTGGCGTGCGCGATGCCTGCGTGGTAGATTTGGAGTGATTTGATGTCTGATTTCCCCTCGCGATATGCTGCGATGCCCTTGGCGGCGGCCATGGCGGCGGCGAGCGTTGTGATGTAGGGCACTCTATGTCTTATGGCTGCTTTCCGGATGTATGAGTCGTCGTATTCGCTGAGTTTTCCTGAAGGGGTGTTTATCACGAGTTGAACCTGCGCATTCTTGATGGCATCGGTGATGTTTGGTCGGCCTTCATGCTCTTTGAGTATGGGCTCTGACTGGATACCTTGGCTCGCCAGGAAAGCGTGTGTGCCTGCTGTGGCTCTGATCTTGAACCCCAGTTTGGCGAACTCTTTCGCCACCTCCCCTACTGCCGGCCTTTCCCGCGCGGACACAGTGATGAGGACCGTGCCACTGGTTGGAAGCGGCTGGACTGCTTCCTCTGCCTTCCAGTAGGCTAGGCCGAAGGAGTCAGCGATGCCAAGCACCTCGCCGGTTGATTTCATCTCGGGCCCGAGCAGTGGGTCAACCTCAGGGAACATGTTGAATGGGAAGACGGCTTCCTTCACTCCGAAATGGGGGATAGATCGCTTCTTGAGGTTGAGGTCTTTGATTTTCTTGCCCAGCATTAGCTCCGTAGCGATGCGAGCCATTGGAATAGCGCAAACCTTTGACACGAGTGGAACTGTGCGGGAGGCGCGTGGGTTGGCTTCTAGTACGTAGACCCGGTCGTTGCAGATGGCGTACTGGACGTTCATGAGGCCGACAACATTGAGTTCGCTGGCAATGCGTCGCGTATATTCCTCAATGGTGTCGATGTGCTTCTGGGGTATGCTCACAGGGGGAATGACGCAGGCAGCATCGCCGGAGTGCACGCCGGCATATTCAATGTGCTCCATTACGGTTGGTATGAAGACTTCTTGTCCGTCTGCTAGGGCATCGGCCTCAGCCTCGATGGCGTTCTCCAGGAAGCGGTCAATCAGTATGGGCCGGTCCGGTGTGATGCCGACGGCGGCGGCAACATACGTCTTCAGCCCCTCTTCGTCGTGTACGATTTCCATTCCTCGTCCGCCAAGCACGTATGACGGTCGAATGATGAGCGGGTATCCGATGCGCCTCGCGACAACGAGAGCTTCATCAAGACTGGTAGCGGTGCCTGATTCTGGCATGGGGATGCCGTATTTTTCCATCATCTGGCTGAAGCGACCGCGGTCAGATGCTGCGTCTATGAAGTTGACTGATGTGCCTAGAATGTGAACGCCGGCTTCTTCGAGTTCTGCCGCGATGTTGAGTGGGGTTTGACCGCCGAACTGGACTATGACACCGATGGGCTTCTCTTTCTGATAGATGCTGACCACGTCTTCGACCGTTAAGGGCTCGAAGTACAGCTTGTCTGATGTATCATAGTCGGTGGAGACAGTTTCCGGATTGCAGTTGACCATGATAGTCTCGTAGCCCAAGTCGCGTAGGGCAAAGGCAGCATGAACACAGCAATAGTCAAATTCGATTCCCTGGCCGATCCGATTGGGGCCACCACCCAGAACCATCACCTTGGGCCCTTGGCTGACTGTAGTCCGATCAGTTCCATTGTATGTGGAATAGTAGTACCGAGCGTTTTCTGCACCGCTTACAGGAACATAGTCCCAAGCTTCAGCAACCCCAAAACCGGTACGCTGCTCGCGGATTTCCTTTTCCTTGACTCCAAGCAGTTTGGCGAGGTATTTGTCGGAAAAACCGTTCTTCTTAGCTTTCGTGAGTAAATCATCGGGTAGCGTTCTGCCTTTGTATGCGAGAATCTTCTCTTCCAGCTCTACAAGCTCTTTCATCTGTTGAATGAACCAGGGCTTGATGTATGTCCTCTGGTAAAGCTCTTGGATGTCAGCGCCTTTGCGGAGTGCTTCGTACATTATGAACTGCCGCTCGCTGGTGGCGTGGCTCAGCATTTTCATCAATTCCTCAAGCGATCTCTCATGAAAATCTTTGGCAAAGCCGAGCCCAAAGCGGCCGTTTTCTAATGAGCGAATTGCCTTCTGGAAAGCCTCCTTGTAGGTCTTGCCGATGCTCATAACCTCGCCCACGGCTCGCATCTGCGTTCCGAGTCGATCTTCAGCATCACGGAATTTTTCAAAGGCCCACCGGGCGAACTTGACCACTACATAGTCCCCGGACGGCCTGTACTTATCCAGAGTGCCACTCCGCCAGTATGGAATCTCATCGAGGGTCAAGCCTGTTGCCAATTTGGCCGAGATAAGAGCAATGGGAAAGCCGGTGGCTTTGGAAGCAAGTGCGGAAGATCGGGATGTTCTCGGATTGATCTCGATTATGACTACGCGGCCGGTCTTTGGGTCGTGGGCAAACTGGATGTTGGTTCCTCCGATGATGCCTATCTTCTCCACTATCTTGTAGGACATCTGTTCGAGGCGATCCTGCAAAGCCGAGTCAATAGTTAGCATAGGTGCCGTGCAGAAGGAATCGCCTGTGTGAACACCCATTGCATCAACGTTCTCGATAAAGCACACTGTTATCATCTGGTTCTTGGAGTCGCGGATGATCTCCAGTTCCAGCTCTTCCCAGCCTTCGACCGATTCCTCGATGAGCACCTGCCCAATTAGGCTCGCCGTGATGCCTCGAGCCGCAATGGTACGTAGTTCCTCAACATTGTAGGCGAGTCCGCCACCGGTGCCGCCCAAGGTAAAGGCAGGACGTACTACGACCGGGTAACCCAGCTTCTCCGCGATTGTCTCAGCTTCTTCCACACTATACGCGGTCTTGCTCTGAGGGAGGTCAATGCCCAGTTCCATCATGGTTTCCTTGAAGGCAAGTCTGTCTTCGCCTCGCCGGATAGCGTCAGGCTCAACACCAATGACTTTAACGTTGTACTTGTCAAGTGCGCCGGACCGGGCTAGGCTTGTGCTCAGGTTGAGGCCGGTTTGGCCGCCAAGGTTGGGAAGTATGGCATCCGGCCGCTCTCTCTCGATGATCTTCGTCATTGATTCCAGATTCAGTGGCTCGATGTAGGTGACATCTGCCATGCCGGGATCAGTCATGATCGTTGCCGGGTTTGAGTTGACCAGCACAATCTCGTACCCCAACGACCGTAAAGCCTTGCAGGCCTGTGTTCCGGAGTAGTCGAATTCACATGCCTGACCAATTATGATAGGTCCAGATCCAATGATCATTACCTTGCGAATGTCACTTCGTCTAGCCATGTGCATGTCCTCATCTATCGTTCAATCTGCATACTTGGAGCACTGCGTCTAGCGCGATTTACCGCGTCATCGTACTATTGTATCTTCGCGAATAAAAGCAATTGAGACAACGCTCAAGATACATGTTCAATAATAGAACATGGAGTGGCCAGAGACAAGACAACAGCTCTTAGATGGAAGACCCTCCACCAACAGTAGCCTCTAGACAGGAGATGAAACTGTGGAACTGACGGAGATTATGCGAAGTAGGCGAAGCATAAGGAAGTGCAAAACCGAATCGTTCTCTGAGAAAGACGCCGAACATGTCCTAGAAGCCGCGCGTGCCTTTCTCCATTAGGGGGAAGAGAAAGATGTGAAATCATCGGTTACTATGCATCCTCTTGCGCAAATCGACATCCTAGAAGATTAGTCTTCCTGCTTTCAGATAACATAGATGGTGGATGCACCGATCACTAATCCCGACAAGACAAGATTCGAACTTTGCCCTAGTCTTCTCGAAACATGTTTCCACGCCCAGAAACATGTCCCTGCTTTGGCATATTGGCCCGGGTTTTTGAGGGTCTCTCAGGGCCCAAGGAAACTTGTCACCATCGGAGACACAAACCACTGCTACGCTCTACGCATTGACTGCACCACGACTACTAGCGCACGCGCGAACGAGTTCAGCCTCCAAAAGACCAGGGGGGTGTACGTACACCTGTACATACACTTTACCTAATCAGATTAGAAGCACAGAAAATCCCAAATCAAACTCCAAACACCAAATCGCAACCATTTCATGTTTATCATGACAATGAAAAAAGGGGAGGGGTGGGGGGTGTATACACCCGTACGTGTATCTGCGTAACGCTTTTTGGCTGAGGTGAGCCTAAAGGCTTAGAT
>Ga0209725_1002017_pt1 | contig 11139 bp, 11 predicted proteins | sample I18A1metaG_FD_184145 | JGI IMG/M metagenome (GOLD analysis project Ga0209725, IMG submission 184145) | Lake sediment bacterial and archeal communities from Gulf of Boni, Indonesia to study Microbial Dark Matter (Phase II) - ​I18A1 metaG... | ecosystem: Environmental > Aquatic > Freshwater > Lake... | reverse complement strand
CACGCCTCCGCCGCCCGTCAACTCCATGTAGGCGCCTACACCAACCATCCCCACACCTAACAAAAGAACAGCCACAAGGAAACCTGTCATCCACCGCGATCCAGCCAAATCTATCGCCTAGAAGAAAAATCCTAGTAGTAGCCCCTAGCCTTCTTCCAGTTCAGAGACGGCAGAACAGCCGCCAAGATGGCTACAGCCAAAAGAGGCCACCAAAGATGGCTGATTTGAATCGAACCGACCCGTAACCCGCTCCAATCGAAGGAGCAGTAGCTGTAGTCAGGGCTGAAAAGCGCCATCGTGAAACTAGGGAATTGCAGACTCACATTGCTCCTTGACGGGGATGAGACATTCAGGCTCTTCTCCTGGAGAACAGGGATGAAGCTGGACATCGAAGGAGGATTTCCTGAAGCAGACAACTCCCACTCATGCTTATTCAAGTTCCATTCTCGACCGTTGACCTGCATAACGTAGCTGTCAACGGCGCCGAGTTCCTCCGGCGACTTGTTCTTGTTGCGTTCAATCCAAGGGCTTAAGCTTTGCCTAGCAACTTCTTTCTCATACCAATTCTTCTCTGCCCAACTTGCCTCCTGAATCTTCCCCATGTCCTTCAACCATTGAACATAGCCTCGCAGATCGTAGTATGAGACGGATTCGCTGCCGCTTCGAATCTTAGGCTCCATGAAGCCTATTGCTTGAGCGGTGTACTCCGCTCTTACTTTCTCCTTCCAAGCTCGGGCTTCGTCCCCTGTCAAACCGAACACTCCGCTTGGATTGCTGAAAACTTTCCGAGCCAAACTATCGCCTTTCAAGTAGAGCCCTAGCTCCGCTGTGGTTACGGATGCGCTAGGCTTCAGATACTCGTCACCCAGAATCTCCTTCAGCAGTTTGCTTGGCGGAAGCGTAGTGTGCCCAACAGCAGCCCAAGCCATATCGCGCCTCACACACCATTCCGAATAGTCCGCTAGAATGTCGGGCGGGACGGCTACGCTAGGCCTGTCACAGAGAGCCTTCCAGAGAACAGGCCTAACGGCTCTAAGCTCCTTCAAGTAGTCGCCGTGAAGAATACTGATCAAGTCGCGACCACCCTTCAAAACGCCGATGTCCAACTTGCTGTCTCGAAAGAAGTCTTCAGAAGGAAGCATGTTGAACACTATGAGAACCGGCTTGTCAACGATGTACCATCCTGCCGTTCCGTTTGGAACTCGAATTGTTCCACCAGCGTTCTGAAGCCTCACCGAAGTGATCTCCATCCAGGTCGGCTCACGAATCAAGACGACGAGAGGCACCTGCTTATCCCTCACCTGCGCATCGCCACTCCACCAGCCATCAAGGTTTCCCTCTCTCCAAGTCACATCGGGCTGAAAATTCGAGCCATGCGTCTTCAAGAAATTCTCAAAAACCACCTTGATGTAACTGTCAGCGTAGCCCTGCTTTCTCATAGCTTGAATAATGTCATCTGGAAGATTGCTCGTCAACAGTCCGGTCATAGCGCCAGAAGTGACCGTTGGATCCCAGAGATCACTGAAAGGCTTGAAGCCAACAGTGTACATGCCGAACTCCCCAGCAGGATAGACTCCGCCAAGACCCGCAGGCTTCTGAGCAGTAACATAGAAGCCTTCACCCGTTTCAAGACAAATTTTCTGGGACTTCGCCCGATCGGTCTGGAAGACTTTGAGCAGATCCGCTGCGCTTCTGATGCCCATCGCCTCAACCTTCGCTCGCTTACCTGAGTCCGCCCAGATCTCATCAGCCACAGCTCTCGGCTGCCCGTAGTAGCTGGCATCTTGGTACAGGTCACGCCAAAACTTCGACAGAGGCTCTTTCGCACTTTCCTCCTGACTGTTCACGGAACTGCGATACTCCGGGTTCCGCACACCATTCCAGAAGTCGCCTCCTAGATTCTGAAAGGTCTCGAGCGGAATTGTCTTCGCGCCTTTGGGCGGAGCCTTACCGAGAAGCTCCGCTGGTTTGAACATGAAGATCGTGCGAGGAGCGTCCCCGACGCTCTGATTCGAAGACACGCCTACAGGCAGAGGCCCAACCGTCCGACTTAAACAAGCAAGAACAATGCTGGCGACGAACAGAAAGAGCACTACGGAGCCCAGAACAGCGACTACGCCAGACGCCTTCGACATCGGCATTCACAGGAAAAATGGGTCAAGTGGACCAGCGGATCACAAAGCTCCCGTACGGGACCTTCAGCGACCCCTCTTCTTCAAGCCTCTTAGCGTCATGACGACACCTGACAACAACATCGCCACACCCGCAACCAGCACAGCATACAAGACATTATCCGTCATGACTCCGCCGACAGTTGTTTCGCCGAACAACGAGAGAAAACTGAACCGTAGACCAGCATAGCTTGAGTAATCCGGTCCAAGAAGCGCCAGCGTCGCAGACGGGTTCCTCAACTTCGGAGCGGATAAGCCGAATTGGAAGGATGCAACGACTCCGTTGTATATGGTGATTCGGTACTTGTTGGTGACGCTGAGGACTGAGAGCAGTTGCTGCTGGTTAACAATTCCCTTCGCCTGCACCAGACTTCGGAACTGAAGCAGAGAAAGCTTGAGAATGCTGGCCATGACTCCGGGGCCTGGAACTGTCCCTGGAGTCGGCTCCCAAGGAGGCCCACCTGGAGGAGACCCACCTAGGTTTGCGTCAAACAGTTCTGAGCCTCCACCTACGCGCGTCACCCAATAGGTGTTCACAGTTGGCCCAGTGGTGACACCGTCCGGCAACTTGAGCGGTACATATGTTTGAACATTCTCATCCCAGACGAATACTGTGTCAGAGTTCGGAGTCCAAGCGGGCGGAGATGGCACCCCTAGAGCTTCCGGTCCATACCGGGCATCGGGATCCCAAAACGGAGCTGAAGGCGGAATCGCTGCGGCGACCTTTCTTAGTTCGTCGCGCCGCTTCGGCTCAAACCTTTTGGTCGTCCAGTCATATTCGTAGCCGTTGCAGTAAGCTGTGTAGGTTGTGCACGCATCTGCGGTCTTTCCCTGAACAATCGTACCATCGGGGAGATAACAGGGCATTAACCCTTCCGCGTTTAGCCTACTGACAACTCCGTTGAACCCTAGCGCCAGCGCCTCGTAGTGTGCAAGGGCTGCCTTGACTCCTCTCTCGTATGCCGCTTTGTCATTATTCGTGTTCGCGTAGTCTGTGACAGTCTTCAACTGATTTTCGATTTGGTACACGTTGTGGTAGCCAGCTTTGGCGGTCAGTTCCATGAAGCGCAGGGTCTGGTCTATGTAGGTTACGTAGGCTCGGCTGTTCAGCGCTGTCAGCTCTGCGATTGTCATACTTTCTCTCTTGAAGAACTTGATTGCGAGGCTGTCTCCCTTGACAAGCAACGCCAACATGGCGCTGTCCATGTTTGGAGCGAAGATCGACGGGTTCAAACCGAGATTATAAAGATCCTTTGACGGCCAGAAAGGTGTGTAAATCGAGTTTAAGACCCAATTGTATTTTCCATTCATCACATTGTTGTTCCATTCCGTGAATCTCAGGATCAGACTGCGCGGGGGAGGGCTGTTCGCGCTGGGAAGCTTCATGTACTCATTGTATGCGTCCTTGTCATTGAATTTGAGCCAGTCAATGAAGTCGCGGGGCAGAATTATGTGAAAGTCTCGCCCTCCTCTCAGTTCACCGAGCGGAATCTTGTTTCTTTCAAGAACCCTGGCAAGCCTCGCATAGTCGGTGACCTGAAACTGGATCACTCCGGGCTGCGTGATCGGCTTAAGCGTAGGGTCAATGTCGCTCAGGTCAATGCTTCCTCCTGCATTCTTCAGCATGGTGGACGTGACCTGTATCCAAGTGGCTTCTCGGTAGGTTAAGTAGGCGGGTGAGGCGCTCTTGTCAATTGATCCGTCCGGCTTCTTTCCGTACAGGTCTGCGTCAAGGGGCCAGTCCGCCGGATTCCAGATCGGGTTGCTTGTTCCGTGAGATGCAAGCACCTCGGTGAAGGCCATCCTGATGTACTCGTCGCTGTAGCCTTTCGCCCGAAGGCCCTTGATGATTGATCCTGGATCGGCGCCATCCATGATTGCGCCTGCGATTCCTGCACTGGTGATGTTGGGGTTCCAGAGATTGCTGAAAGGAACGAAGCCCGCCACAAGCTTGCGTCCGTCTGTTGAGGTCGATGTGACATAGTACCCCTCGCCCGTTGCCATGCAGATGTCAAAGGCCTTCTGCTTGTCTTTCTGAAAAAGGGCCACGAGTTCGTCCGCCGACTTTACGCCATACTTCTCTGCAACGGATCGCTTCGACGGGTCTCTGAAAATGTCGTCTGCAACTCCTCTCGGTGTCCCGTACTGCGACGGGTTCTCAAACCACTCCTTCCAGAAGTCACTCATTCGAGCGTAGCCCGGATCGTTCTTGTTAAGGTTGGTCATGTGGTCCGGGTCAGGCAATCCGTTCCAGAAAGAGCCCTCAATATCTTTGAACTCGTCTTCAGTGATCGTGTGCGCGTTGGCCGGAGCCTCTTTCCCCACAGCATTCGTCACGTACAACAATGAGTTCCTCGGAACAGACTGCCCGTAGATGCCCCAAGGCAACGGACCTAGCGTCTTTCCCAAAGCGTAGAGGCCGTAGTTCAGCCAGAAGACGCCCATGAGACAGATCCCAACGAGCGTGAGCGCTTTCCATCTTCTTGAAGCCAATCCGTTTCACACAGAAAAAATCCCCTAGAGGCTGAGGGCACTGGCTGAAGATACTAGACCAGAGTTTGCTGGTGAAGAGCTTCTGAATGGGAAAGTCAGCTACTCCGTGACTGAAGTCAGGAGCTTGTAACTATGCTCGACCTCAATTCCCCTATGGGCTTCGGCTTCACCGCATGTCACGATAGGCTTGTTGACGTTAGCCCTTGCAGCGATGTTGATCGCTGCGATGTAGTCAGAGGGACCAGCGTAGCCACAGCTGAGACACCTAAACAAGTCTCTCCGTGGTCTGTTTCCCCTCTTGTTAGTTCCACAAAAAGGACACGTGTGGCTGGTTCCTCTAGGATTCACAGAGACCACAGGAACTCCAGCGAGAGCCGCTTTGTATTCAACGAACTGTCTGAGTTGGTAGAATCCCCAAGAGCTGAGGCGACTACGCTGGGCTCGGCTAACCGTTACCCCCTTCCGGATGCCTTTGAGGTTTTCAATGGCGATCCTTCTATGGGTGTCTTTAGCCTTAGCCACCAAACGCTTGGAGATGTTGTGGTTAATGTTTCTTCTGAATCGTTTCTCTCTCCCAGAGAGCTTCTTGAGATGTCGCTTCGCACTTCTGGACCCGCATTTTTGGAGATTAGCCCTGAGTTTACCGTTCTTCTGTCTTACTTCATCAACTTTAACGCCAGAGTATCTTTCGCCGTCACTATCGTAAGCCAGATGTTTCAGCCCGAGGTCTACACCCAGGGTTCCGACAGGGTTAAGAGATGTAGGTTCAGGGGATTCAATTGTCGCTGCGAGGGAGAAGGTTTTGTCTCTGAGGATGAGGTCTGCTTCTCCCCTTATCCTGTCTATTCTGGCTTTTTGGTACTGTCCTATTCTGATTGGAACCTTGATTCTACCTTGAATTGTGAGAATAGAGGCATGTTCGAGTCCTTTCCAAGAGAGAAGGCGTTGATCGTAGACTATGGCTCCATGAATGTTGAACCGAGGTTTTATCTTCTTATCCCGCTTGTATGCTTGGGCCACCTTGGTGATGGCTCTGACCGTCAGTTGAGCCGAGAGGTCGTATCTCTCTCGGACCCGGTAGTAGGTGAGGTGGTGGAGTTGCCAGTTGTTCGATACCTTGTTCTGGAAGGCTACCTCGGCTATGTAGTTGCAGGCTTCGTTGAACCGTTCCATCGTAGCTTTGAGGAGGTTGCTCTGCTCCTTGCTTGGGGCGAGCTTCACCAGAAGTGTCTGCTTCATCTGCTTCAGCAAGCTATGGATTATCTGACTCCATATTTAAATGTTCACTCCGTTTCCTCTCCACGATTGAAATCAGGAGTTTCCACGGAGGAAGCACTATGAAGTCGTGAAGGATCAGTCTGCCTGTTTTTCGCCGCATTCAGAGCAGTAGGTGGCATCTGAGGGAAGTTGGAAGCCGCATTTCGCGCAAGGCTTCAGGCCCGTTGTTGCGTCAGTCTGTCTCTTTCTTGATGCGAGTGCAACCGCGACTATCGCTGTGATGGCAAAGGCGGACAAGACTAGGGCTAGCGTGTTCAAGTTGAGAAAGGTCTGAGGTTCGCTTGTGATGTAGTACGCAGTAGTGTAGCTGGTGAGATGAGTCTCGGTCCGTGTTGCGAGGTAAGTGTATGTGGCGGCTGCTGTCTGAACTGTGGTTGTGAGGGCTCCTCTGAAATTGATTTCTACGAGTTCAAAAAAGAATTTTATGTCTTCATAGTAGAATGTCTTCGTCAGAGGGACTCCTTGCTTAACAGTTATCGTTTCTCCGACCTTGATTTCCTGGAACAGAACGAAGATTTCTTCGCGGACCGTTTGCGCCTTATTCGTAACGGTTATGAAGATCCTTCCTTTCTCGATAGGCACGGTCATCAGGTTGGTGATTGCTGCCTCTGTGCTGACTGTATCCACACGGTAATTGCTGATGTCGTATCTGTAGTTGGACGTTCCTTTGACTCTAACGTAGGGTCCATCCATTTCTGCCTGTACTTGCCTGCTCGCGGTTATCGTGCTTCTCAGGAAGAGGGTGGATGTCGTCGCTACAAGTCTCTCAGAATACACAGTCGAAGTCACTGTCGAGTAACTTGTGATGGTCTCTGGGGCTACCGTCCCGCTAGATGTGGACATAGCAACAAGGAAGAGAACGAGCAGGAGCACGCCGACAACTCTAGCGGCCTTCAACTCAACTTCAAGTATGATGTGACTGGGTTCCAAGTTAAGGTTTCCGATTCACTTGGAGAAGGGCTTCAGTCGTTCGTATGCTTGTGTGATCAGGAATCGTATTGTGTCTGTGTAACTTTCGACTTGGTAGTACCGCTTAACCTCAGTCAGCCGTTCTGCTAGCTTTCCTTCGATCGTCATCCGAATCTCAATCTTGTCTTTCTGTTCTTCTCGCAATGGTATCGCTCTCCCATCTGGCTTTGTTCCTTATATATGCCCTCGCTCTCGGTTTATCTCTCTCTGTATAAAAAATACACTTCCTATACACAACATATATATACCCACGCCCCTGCTAGGGTACGCTAAGAGGACAAGGCGTGTATGGCTAGGCGAATACCTATCCGTATGGATTTCGAAGGCGATGAGGCGAAGCGGTTCTTGGCAGTCAAGGAACATCGAGGTGTGAAACAGAATACCGAACTCATACGCCTACTCATCACTGATGCCTTCAACCAAATCCACTCCTTAGTCGCTCCAACTCATAGTGGGGTTGGTTCTAGTTGACTTCTTCTGAGACAAATGAAGCTACTCTTGTTGTTGAGGAGAAGCCTGTTGTCGTCGAAGTCCCGAAGCAGCAGGAGCGTTCCGTGGCTTCTGTGCGCTATGAGGCGTTGGCTCGCATCGACCGTTGCCTAGAGATTCTCCGAGACTTGAAGGGTCCTGAGCCTCTCGACGACGAGTCTGACAAGAAGCCCACACTCCAAGAACTTGTTGAACAGGCGAAGGAGGATTCGTGAATGCGTGACTTTGAGTTGACAGATGCGCGGATGTTGCCCTTCTACGACTTCTTTGCTCGCAATGTAACTTGTTGGCATTATGGCCGTGACTTGTCGCTAGTTGAGAAGATTCACATGGCATTGGTTATCGCCAAGGCACTTCCCACCGAAGAGCTAGGACTCGTCACATATGAGGCTGACGCATTTCAGTTCAGGCAGGTCAAGCGACTCTTAAGACGAAGGCCGAAGGGGGCTTCTCCCATCGTACCGAAGGAGGCTACTTGATGGACCTAGTCTCTTTTCTTCTGCAGAAGCTACAGAGAGCCCTGGCGTTTCGGAATCTGATGTCGATCGACAGAATCTTGAGCGGGTTGGTTGTTGCTGGGCGGCTGGAGAGCGAGCGAGGCTTCAGGGAAAATGACCTGCCTCAGGCTCGCCGAACTGTCGAACTTGCTGATCTGAACAGTTCTCTCTCAGACATGACTAGAGGCCGTGCGAGAATCATTGAAGGCCTCTACAATACGGATCGCGTTGCGTTCGCTTTGGCTGTGAGGCGCATCTGCGAGAAAGAGAGGAAGACGCACGGCGGATGCTCTGAATGCGTTCTCCGGTCCTGCCCAGGCCATCAAGGAGAGTGAGATGACAGCAAACATGAGTTGCGTCATCTGCGGAAGACGGGCTGAAAGATCCTGCTCGGTCTGCGGTCCCCTCTGCTCACAATGCCATCAACGCCACAACCCTGACGACTGCCAAGCAGAGACTGCCTTCGAACCGAAGCGGCACGGAGAATGGTGAAGCTCTCTTGACTATTTCCCTTTCTTTACTGGAAAGTAGGATGCGTGAGGCTCGCCTGCTTCACGCTCATGTTCCGTCCGGCAGTTGGAGCTGCCTTTCGACTGTGAGAGGATACCTGAAGATTCGAGGTCGTAGAATCGAGTCCAGCAAACTGCTCGCGCTGGTCCATCGGGCTCTCATGGATCTTGAGAGAGCCACCACGAACGCCAAAGCAATGCTGCAAATCACGGTTCAAGGCACAGCCCGACTCTTGGACGGATTGAAGAAGTACGCCAACTTCAGGCAGTGGCGTAGGTACGATAGGCTTCTCGCCCAGATCCTAGGCGACCCGAAGGCGAGAGCCGCGCGGATCTTGTTGTATTGGCTTTAGGCATGGATGCTCAGGGCTATATCGTTGCCTTTGTCGCAGCCGTGCTAGTGATTGTTATCGCTCACGGACTAAGCGGAGTTCTCGACTCTCGACATTGACAAGCTACGAGGAAAGGCGGACTCTGAAAAATCTGGCTGGCATCGGTCCCCCCATGGATGAGACCGGATCTGATCCACAACCGATGTCGGCCAAACATATCACATTTCTGAGTCCGCCCCTTAAAGCCAAGGCGCTTCGATGAATCGATCCGCGTGGTGGTTCTGTCCGAAATGCAAGGCGACAACTAGGCATAGGCTTCTGATCGGCGTAGGTGGGAGAAAGACGAGAAAGTACCGCAAATACATGTGCTCGAAATGCGGAGATGTGATAACCACGGAGAGGGGAGGGGAGGCTGAAGTCTGATCGACCCCTATGAACTGAAAAGACTTCAAGCTCTTGTCGAAGACACCGAGACGGTGAAGAAGATTACTGATCTCGCGAGAGAGTTGCAGGTGACTTCTAGTGTGGCACGCCAGCTTCTACTGAAACACCACATGTACAAACGGTTCGTCTCGGTGAGAACGACCTATCGCTTCTGCGCATGGTGTCCAGAGCCTCTGCCAAATGGCTACCCGCTCAGAATCTGTCCGACCTGTCGCCAGAACTCGGTGCGAAAATACTCGGGCAACAAGAACTATGCTGCTCCTGCTGCAAGAAACTATGCTCTTCCTGAATCTCAGCCCGTTGGCCCATGACTAACCATAAGACGGCGAGCGCCTCTACCGCAGGACATGTCTCGGCCAAGACGATACAGGAGTACATCCAGAGGCAGAGCAAGAGATGAAACGCAGCAACCTCTTCGTATTGGCGCCAACGCGAGGACAGCATCACATACTTCAAGAGCTCGGAGCCAATTGTGCGAAACTTTGGAATGAGGTTGATTACCTCCATCGTCAGCAGTACGAGAACTACCTGCGGCTCGACTGGAACCCACAACTCTACAAGAAATACGTGCCACTGGTTGGCTCAGCGACGGCGCAGCAGATTGTGCGCAAGAACAATGAGGCGTGGCGTAGCTTCCTCGCACTGAAACGACTAGAGAGACGCGGTGGGCTTCCATCAACGATGAAGCATGTGAGGATGCCAAGCTACTGGAAACGAGACGGACGATACCTGCTCAGGGTATTGTTTCGCTGCGACAGCTACCACATACGGGGAGGCAATCTGGATTTGCCGCATCACCTCTCCATACCCTTCAAGGGCGAACTGAAATGGGCTGGCAAGCAAGGACGCCTAGAGGTTGCGTGGGATACATTGTCGAAGAAGTGGCGTGTCTTTCAATCAGTAGTGGTTAAGCCACTCATCACCCCGTTGGGGTCCAAGACATGCTACATCGACATGGGCGTACGCAACTTGGCAACCGTCTGGCTCACCGAATGGCATCAACCAATCGCCTATCAGTCGGGTCGTCTGTTGGCGGATTGGTGGTACTGGACCAACCGCATAGCCCGACACCTGCAACGACTCGCTACCGTGAATGGAAAGAAGAGGTCGAAGCAACTCTCAAGACTCTACAGGATGCGAAAGCGTCGGTTCCGACATGCCGTAGCCACATTCGCTCGGCAACTCGTCAAAGACCTCTACGCGAGAGGCGTATCAACAATCGTTATCGGAGAACTCACAGGCATCAGAATGAATAGCAATCATGGCAGGCAGAGCAATGCGATGGTTCACAACTACTGGAGCCACAAGCATGTCGCGGACAGGCTCAAGTGGACAGCGGAAGAGTATGGCATCATGGTCCGCACGATCTCGGAAGCGTACACGAGCCAGACATGCCCACGATGCCATTCACGGCATTCGCAGCGCGTTCTGCGCGGTTTCCGCTGTCTGGATTGTGGCTTGGAGGCGCATAGGGATGCGGTTGGCGTCTTGAATATGGCGGCTCGCTGCGGCGGGTACGCTGTCAGGCCGATGGTTTGGCCTATGCTTCTACGATGGGATGGATGCGGGTGGAACCGCAACAACGGGATGCCCACCCAAGAGAAGAGGATCGGAGTGGAAGCATGAATCTCCCGACTTTTAGTCGAGGAGAGAATCAATGCTCACCGATTCTCGAGGTTGAGTCGCCATAAGCCAACTTAACCCCGATGCCTTGCAGAAGCAGCTTAATATTGCTTGGGCTGAGATCGGCAAACTGAAACAGGAAGTTTTTCTCTGCAAGCGCACTGTCAAGCAGGCGATTGACATAGGCATCGTCAAAGTGATTCCAGAGGACTTGGATCTCACGGTTCCTGATGAGGAGCCTGAGTCTTGGACTGAGAGAAGCGCCCACTTCTCCCGACTGCGATCAATGATCCTCAAGAAGACAGTTGAGTTATGCAAGCTTCACGGTCGAGCA
>Ga0209725_1002016_pt1 | contig 11140 bp, 10 predicted proteins | sample I18A1metaG_FD_184145 | JGI IMG/M metagenome (GOLD analysis project Ga0209725, IMG submission 184145) | Lake sediment bacterial and archeal communities from Gulf of Boni, Indonesia to study Microbial Dark Matter (Phase II) - ​I18A1 metaG... | ecosystem: Environmental > Aquatic > Freshwater > Lake... | reverse complement strand
ACGTGCTCAACGTTGTAGGCAAAGAAGTGTTCCGATCCCTCTTGGGCTCTGTCGCTCTGAAGTTTCTCAGCAATCTCGGCATACCCAAGGTATAGCTCAACGATCGTCCTGATTCCTTCATCGCTGATGTCTCTTACGTCAAAGCGTCTCTGTTCGAGCTTGGCGAGTATGTCACGGGCCATATCGTAGAATCTCTGGTCGAACTTCTCCTTACCTCTGGTTGACGCCAACTTCCAGTCATAGGTCGCGGTGTGGGATGAGAGTATGTCAGCCGCTCCGTAGCGGACGAGCTCTTTCGGGGCTCGTTTTATCAGCGAGAAGTCGACTAGTATGCGGTCTGCTGTTACGTGCCCGATATACCTTACCTTCCCTTTCTCTCTGATCCCGATCGCGCTTGTGACTGCCGCGTCTGCTGACAGGATCGTGGGAACCTGCACAAGCCTTGCTTTCTTCTTCAACGCGAGGTACTTGGCCAAGTCATGTGAGGACCCGCCTCCGATGCCCGCCACCATATCGACAGGCGGCACAGTCTTCTCTTGGCTCTCCAATGTGTGAAGTTCCATATCCTTAACAAAGACAACTGCGTCGGGCTTCGCGGGCAGAGCATCTTTCGCCAGATTCCACGGAATCTCCATGGTAGCGACAGCAAATTTCTCTCCTGGCTCAACGATCCCGCCGATCAGATTGTTACCGTACACGACCTCGGGCCGTTGCCAGTTCGGATCATACAATTTCTCTTCAGAGTGCTGAAACTTCAACTCAGCTCACCGGTGCTTCACGTTCAAGCAAGAACTTTCTAGAAGAGCTGCGTTCTCACGGCTTTGAAGGCCTCCACATATTCCCCTAACCCTGTGAAGAGCCCTCTCCATCTGTTTAGCGCCAGTCCCGTCTGCTCCCAATATGGCTGAGCGGTCATTTGGGACCTATGCTGCCTTATCGCATTCTTCTTCACTTCGACAACGTCTGTGATGTCAACGAAAGCGTTGGGTTCGTGCAGCGGGTAGAGAACTTCGTAGGTGTAGAGGTCGGACGTTCTCCAAGTTTCCTTGCCGAACTCGGGGTAGTTTCTGTACTGCGTCTTGAAGACGGCTTCCCTGACGAGTTTGTATGTGTTGATATGGTCTAGGTTGTCCTCTCCTCTAGGGGCGTCTGCGTGGTGGACGTAGACTCTATCAGGTTTGAAGGATCTGATGACTTGCCCGGTTCTGACTAGAGTGTCATAGCTGTACATCAGAAAGCCGTCTTTGAAGCGAAAGAACTCTAGGTCTTCGACGCCTAGCACTTTGCATGCATCCATGGCCTCCTTCTCTCTTGTCCTTGAGAGTTCCTGCGGGTCGACGTCAAGAGCTCCGCCGCTTCCATCCGTCATGAATACGACCTTGACCCGGTCGCCTCTCCGGGTGTGCTTGAAGATGGTTCCCGCCATACCTATGGATTCGTCGTCTTGGTGAGCCCCAAATACTAGCACTCGCATCTTCAGATCTCCTCATCAGTGTCTGCTAGACTCTGCTTAAGTCTTCTTTTCGACATGGAAGGAGTCATTCTATCAACGGCAGGCTCACGGGCTTCATTGTCTCAATCGATCTTGCGACTGCTAAGCTGGCCTCAAGGGAGGCTCTAGAGTCTTCAGGAGTAATTGATGGATTCTTGTTGTGTAGAACACACTTCACGAAGTGTTGTATTTCGTCAAAGTATCCGTCAGTTTTCGGGGGCTCGATTCTCAAAGTGCTTCCATCTCTGGTGTAGAGTGTCAGGGAAGGAGACGCTTGATTATCGAGAACCAAGTACCCTTCTGATCCATACACTTCCAAGTTTTGAATGAAAGGACACTCGATTGGCCTCACCCAGCTGGAAACCACTTCCCACACTTTCCCGTCTTTGAGTCTGAAAATCGCAAAAGAATGGTCAAGTGCGTCGATCGTCTTTCCCGCCAGTCTTCCGCCCACAGCAGAGACGACCTCAATCGGAGAGCTGAAGAGATATCGGAGATAGTCGATATCGTGAATCTGCAGATCTAGTATACCTCCTCCTTTCTTTGCTTCCGCCTTCCAATGTGGAGAGCCTCTAGCTTCCTTTGGCATCCCCTCCCACGGGTATCCCGGCCCCGGAATCCTTTTCGCACGCGCGGCCACGGCTTCACCCACGTAACCCTCTTCGACAAGCTGCTTGACCTTCAGGTAGTCTGGCCAGAAGCGAAGCACGTGCGCTATCATGAGTTTGGTTCCTGCGCTCCTTGCCGCGTCGATCATCTCGTCCGCCTCGCTCAAAGTGATGGCCATCGGCTTCTCGCATAATACGTGCTTTCCAGATTCAGCTGCTCGAATCACGTAGTCTTTGTGAAGAAAAGTGGGCAGATTAAGGTCGACTACACAAACATCTTCGCGTTTCAGCGCTTGATTGAAATCCGTATAGCAGTCTTCAATTCCAAACCGTCTTGCTACAAGCCTCGCTTTCTCTAAGCTTCTCGAAACTATGCCAACAATGCGTACTTCGGGAATCCTTGCCAAGCTCGGCAGATGCAGGAATTCAGTCGCATATCCCGTTCCGACGACGACTACACCTATCCTCTCAGCCAACCCGACCGCCGGACAAGTCGGTTTTTGAATCTGGACTTAACGATTCCGTTAGTCTTTAATAGCAATGCAAATGCTAGTTCGACCGCGAGGAAAATTCTGTTGACAGAACAAAAGGAAATTTCTCGAAGAAGCTATCTCAAGTACGCTGGAGCCGCAGTCGGGGCCGCCGTGGTCGCCGCTGCTGGCTACGGGATATACCAGATGACGGCGCCGCCGCCAAAACCTTCGAAAGTAGTCGTTGACCTGACGCTGTGGGGATACGACGTACCCCTTGTTCGGGCCAGTGCCGATATCATTGAGGATGTCTACAAGAGAGACAAGGGCATCGATCTCCAAGTGAACATAACGGATGTCCCCTACGATGCCTACAAGTCTTCAGTTGTCTCGAGGATGCAGGCAAACACGAAGACAGACGTACTCTACGTGGAAGACAACTGGATGTCCATCTGGGACAAGGCTGGATGGATTGTTCCCATAGAGGACTACAAACCTGAAATCAGAGACTACATTCCAGAACTCGTCCCTGCTGTCCGGGAAGCCATGACGCTTCATGGCAAACTGTATGGGTTGCCGTACTACTGCGACAACATCATATTCATGTACAACAAAGCACACTATGACCGAGCCGGCATAGATGAACCCCCGAAGACCTGGGACGAACTCACTCAGCATTGCGTGCAACTGAAGGAGAAGGGCGTGTCGGACCGCCCACTTGGGTTCGCATGGAAGAGAGGAGAATGGACCTTCGAAGACGTCTTGTTTTCCATCGTTTACTCGCGAGGCAAGAAACCCATAGACGAGCAAGGGAATCTCCTCGTGGGTAGCGGTAGTGGATTGCGCGATACTTTCCAGTGGATTGCCGATGCAGCTCTAAAGTACGCGATACTAGACCCGAAGAGCGTCGAATTGATTTGTGAGAACGTCCAGGATGCCACCAAGGCCGAACAGTATTCGTACTCGATACTTCCCTCGTACTTCCTTCCTGCGATCAACGATCCGGCGACATCGAAGGTCGCAGGACAGATGAAGAACGCAATGATGCCCGAGAAAGGAAACACAGTCGGATTCATGAGAATGGACTCGATGAGCATGATGGCTGTCAAGGCCGGCAAGGACCAGATCGACGGAGCGTATGCACTGATAGAGATGCTTGGGGGCAAGGTCGATGTGGACGGCGACGGGAAGAAGGAGTACTACACCGCAAAGCAGTGGTTAATAAAGGACGGAGTCCCATTCGGCATCCAACCGTTGTTCCAAGATCCTGAGATCATCAGCGCCTGGTCGAAATTTGGCGTTGACGTTGATGCTCTAGGACAGCAAGCCGCCAAGAGCACCTTCTTTGAGGCAAAGAAGTACCTGTGGTGGGAAGACTGGCGTCCAGCATTTGAGACTGAAGTGCACAAGCTGATAGCGGGACAGGTCTCTGTCGACGACGCGCTCAAGAATGTCGAAGCTGAATGGAACAAACTGAAGGCAGAGGCAAGCTAGAGCGTCTATGAGGGTCGCCAACGGATGAGCGAGTCTTCAGGAACGCCTTCAGAGAACAGGTTTGGCCTTCTCTCAATTCTTCCCACAGTCGGCTTCCTAACGGTCCTCAGTACGGCTCCGCTACTCTACGCTTTTGCACTCAGCTTCCAGAAGTACAAGCTGACCTCCCCAGGTCAGCACCCCTTTATTTTTTTGGATAACTACGCGAAAGTTGTAGATAGCTATCACTTTGAGGCGGCTATTACCAACACTCTTGTCTTCACTGTTGGCGCGGTCGTATTTGTTTTTCTTATTTCTCTGATCTTTTCACTTGCCCTTAATGAGAAGTTCAGAGGTTCCGGATGGCTACGCATATTGATACTGGTTCCTTGGGCCATTCCTGAGATGGCAAGTGCACTTGTTTGGAGATGGATCTATGACAGTCAGTTCGGAGTTCTGAATGCGATACTGGTGTACGTCATCCCCGTATTCGATTCGTACCAATCTTGGTTGGGAAGTCCTGTGTATGCTATGCCGGCGATATTGGTTCCGCAAATCTGGAAGGAAATTCCACTTTGTGTACTCTTATTCTTGACCGGATACTCCACGATTCCGCAAAGTCTGTACGAAGCCGCAAAGATAGATGGCGCAAACGCCTTCGCCCGTTTCAGGCGAATCACCATACCTATGCTGAAACCAATCATTCAGATCATTCTGGTTTACGAAACCATAATGGGCATAGCATCGTTCGCTTACGTGTATATCCTGACCGGCGGCGGCCCCGGGGACGCTACCACGACGCTTTCCTGGTATACGTACATGGCCAGCTTCAGCTTCGCCGACTTTGGTCAGGGAGCAGCTATCGCAGTCATAATGTCGATAATCAGTCTCATCTTCATAGCACTTTACTTCCGGTTGATCCCAACGAGAAGATTTGGAGCCGTAGGCGTCTAGGGTGACCCACGCATGAGCATCAACTCAGCGAGACAGGGCGAAGTCTTGAAGAAGACCGCTTTGTTTCTCGTTTCGATTCTCATCTTGGTCTTCACTCTATCGCCCATAGTTTGGATGGTCATCTGCAGCTTCATACCAGATCCCGAGCTTTACCAGACACCTCCACTGTTCTTTCCCACGAAACTGTACATAGGCAACTACCAGTTCTTGTGGGGGACGGAAGCGGTGGAACTGACGGGGGGCACGCCTGGTGTGTTTGCTGCGGCGCGAAACATGCTGACATCTGTTGGTAACAGTCTCATCGTCGGGATCAGCGTAACCGTAATCTGCTTGATCCTCGGGCTCTTTTCCGCATACTCATTCGCCAGAGTGCCAATGCGAGGTTCCGGTAAGCTGCTCTTCTACGTATTTTTCAGCAGACTCCTGCCCCAGGTGGCGATCCTTGTCCCCATCTACGTCATAATTCAGGCGCTGAACCTACTGAACACACTCTTGGCAATAATCCTAGTTCACACCGCATTTGCAATTCCGTTCTTCGTGTGGGTCCTGTTCGTCTACTTCAAGTCGATACCTCAGAGCATAGAAGATGCAGCGCGCATTGACGGGTGTTCAAGGTTTCAACAGCTCAGAAAGATAACTCTCCCGATATCAAAACCCGGGCTCATCGCAGCCAGCATCTTCGCCTTCATGACCTCCTACAATGAGTTTCTTTTCGCTAGCACCCTCTCCAACACGATAGTCTCCAGAACAGCAGCCGCAACCCTTACAGCGGTCGCTCAGGGCATGGGAAGATACAGCGTCGCGCTCTTCATGGCCTGCGACGTGGTCACGATATTGCCGCCTCTCGCGCTAGTCTTGATCTTCCGGAGACAAGTTATGGAAGGTTTGGTGACAGCGTTCAGGAGGTAAGAAGATGGCAAGGATTGTTTTGGAGAACCTGACTAAGAGCTTTGGAAATGTGAAAGCAGTAGACAACGTCAGTCTGGAGATAGAAGATAAGCACTTCGTCACGCTCCTCGGCCCTTCAGGATGCGGAAAGACGACCACCCTGAGAATGATTGCGGGATTGGAGGCTCCGACAAGCGGGAGAATCTACTTTGACGGGAAACCGGTCACAGATGTGCCGCCTCACAGGCGCAACGTGGCTATGGTATTCCAGGACTACGCACTCTATCCTCACATGAACGCTTTCGAGAACATAGCGTTCAGCCTAAGGATGCGCAAGGTTCCCGACAACGAGATTCGAGAACAGGTAACGAACACCGCGCGCCTTCTCCGCATCGAACATCTCCTAGACAGAATGCCGACCGAGCTGAGCGGCGGCGAAAAGCAGAGGGTCGCCCTCGGAAGAGCATTGGTCAGGAAACCTGCAGCATCGCTATTGGACGAGCCTCTCAGCAGCATCGACGCCAAGCTAAGGGACGAGATGCGATCCGAGCTGATCAAGATCCACGAGAGATTCCCAGCGACGTTCGTCTACGTGACCCATGACCAAGTTGAGGCCATGACCCTATCCAGCAGGATAGCAGTCATGCAGAACGGAAGAATACATCAGTATGACACACCCATCAACCTCTTCCACAAGCCCGTGAATACCTTCGTCGCAGGATTCATCGGCAGCCCTACAATGAACCTCATCGAGGGAAGGCTTTCCGAGGACGCTGAAAGGAACACGGTGACCTTTGAGGGCCCTGACTTTCTGTTTCCCTTCCCCGTACGGGTTGAAGACAAGTATCTCACGGGAAAAGCCGTCCTAGGAATCAGGCCCGAAGGGGTCGTCGTGCAAGAACAGGAAGCCCCAGGCTCGTACAAGACGGAACTCTATACAGCAGAGATAAGGGGCGAGTTCACGATACTCAAACTGAAACTTCGTGATACAATCCTGACCTCAAGAATTGAGTCTGGACGCCCATTCAGGAAGGACATGTGGGTCAAATTCGCGAAGGGCTATCTGTTTGACGCCAGTTCGCAACTGATATCAACATTCTAGATTTCAGATCCGCCCTTGCAGCCTTCACCATCGACGCACGCTCGAACAAGGCTAATATAAGGAAAAATGTCGTACGCAGTCACTAGGCGAACGCTCATGAAACTCGGGGTTCTCGATGTAATATGGTACGACGTGCCATTCGAATCTAGGCTCCACAGGATTTCGAAACTCAACTTTGACGGCGTTGAATGCTGGCTAAACTCCGCGGAACTCGGCTTTGCCGTGGATCGAGAATGGCCACAGACGCACCGAGTTGAAAGAGTAGCTCTCACAAAGAACAAATTGACCAAGCTGATTGAAGATTCGGGTCTCTGCATCCACTCCTACGGTCAATATCAAGTAATGGGTCCAGTCCTTGGCCCGTACCCCACCGAGGTACTGACTGGATCCAAGAGAAGGGAAAGAATCAACGACATGAAGAGGCTCATGGATTTCTGCGCAGATGTGGGAGTCAAGATACTGATCGTTGAATCCGGAGGAGACCCGGACAAGCCAGATCAGTGGAGGCCCTTTCTCGAGGACTTCATGTCAGAACTCGTTTCACACGCGGAGAGAGTTGGTGTGGTGATAGCCATGGAGAACACACCGCAAGCGCTAGTCAAGGATGAGAATGACCTGCTCAGACTTGCGAAGGAGATGCCCTCCAGAGCGCTGCGCGTGAATTTTGATCCCGCAAACCTCAACTTAACGCCCCCCGGAAACCGGGATCTACCAATGGCCATACGGAAGCTGAAAGAACACCTGATCTCACTGCATGCAAAGGATTCGATTTATGGCGGAGGCCCGTACGGAAAAATGCTTGACGGAACATGGCGGTGCCCTCCGATAGGTCAAGGAACGGTTCCGTGGGGCGCATGTGTTCAAGCGTTGAAAGACGTCGGTTTCGATGGCTACCTGATAATCGAGTACTCGTATCCTTTCGGGGTAGTTCCGTTGGAGGAACGGGATAGAGCAATTCTCTCAGGCAAGGCTTATCTCGAAAACTTCCTGAAGTAGCAAAACAGCATTCTGAGAGACCGATCCTCTCTCTTAGCTGACTCCCACGAACAGGACACAACAATTGCCTCGACGATAATCTTCTAAACTAGGAACAAGATTGACCCTTCGAAGCTGAAGGGCAGCATAGTCGCCTTTCCAACTGCAAACCCTCCCGCGATGCAATCTGTCACTATCAAGTAATCTAATAATAATCGACCGGGTTCAACCCGTCGTTTCGGATATTGTCGATTATGATTTCGGGTTCAATTCCGAGTCCCGAATCCATCAGGACCTTCTTCTCACAGCTCTCGATCAAGTATACGTGACAGTCTATCGGGTTTGAGATGCGAATAGCACCGTCACCTACCAGATAGATGTCTTTCGCAATTCTCATCACTACACCCCACTAGATTCGCGACGGAGTCAAATGCAGCGACGAAATGCGCCGGAGCAAGTTTCTTAAGCTTTTCGACCGATCTATCGAAGGGGAGTCAAAAAATGGAATCTAGCATCAGCAAGAAGCAGGCCGTGAAGGACGCGCTTGAGCACCGCGAAAGGTTTCCAGTTCCTTACTTCCTGAATTTCAGTCCGGGCATTGCTGTCAGGCTCAAGAGATATTTCCAAGCCGCGGATCTTGAGAGAGACCTCGGGAACTATCTTATTTGGACTCAAGTCACGCCCGTCATCCCGGAAGATCTAGCGAGCGATAGCTACACCGACATCTTCGGCGTGACGTGGGGGAACGTAGGGGCTACAAGAGGGTACCCAGTACGACATCCTCTGAGCGAACCTACCCTTAGGAACTATCATTTTCCCGAACCCTGCCCAGATGAAAAACTGGAAAAACTTCGTCAGACCCTTTCCACCAATGAAGACTTGTTCTGCTTAGTCAACGTCGGAGACTTCTTTGAGAGAGCCAACTTCATGCGCGGAATGAAGGAATTCATGACAGACATGTACAAGCACCCTGACTTTGTCGATGAACTCATGAACGGCATACTAAGCTACAACCTTGAAGTGATGGACAGACTGTCAGGGCTCAGCATTGATGGGTTGTCTCTCAGTGACGACTACGGGCATCAAGGTGGGTTGCTCCTGTCGCCTAGCCTGTGGAGACGGTTCATCAAGCCTCACCTGAAGACAATGTTTCGCAAGATAAGGGAGAGAGGGTGGTACGTCTTTCTTCATTCTGATGGGGCCATCAGCCCCCTCTTGCCAGAACTGATCGAAGTGGGCATTCATGCTTTGCACCCTGTGCAGTCAGAGGTAATGGATCTGCAATACATGAAGACACACTTTGGAGACCGGATCACGATATTCGGAGGCGTCGGCACCCAATCCACACTGATACGTGAACGACCCGACGTGCTGAAAGACAAGGTGAGGGCCGTTTGCAGGACTCTCGGAAAGGGCGGAGGGCTGATCATCACACCCGGAATCCAGATGCACGATGACACGCCACTTGAGAATGCAGTAGCTTTCGTCCAAGCTGTTAGAACGCAATGAAACATCCTTGAATCATTGGGTTGAACATTCAGTGGTTTAAGTCGCGTTGTCAAGTCAGGGAGTTCTCTCGCATTCGGTCTACGGCGGAGGGCCGTACGGACAGATGCCTGACGGAACATGGCGGTGCCCTCCGATAGGTCAAGGAACGGTTCCGTGGGGCGCATGTGTTCAAACGTTGAAAGAGATCGGAATTCTCTCAGGCAAGGCTTATCTCGAAAACTTCCTGAAGTAGCAAAACAGCATTCTGAGAGACCGATCCTCTCTCTTAGCTGACTCCCACGAACATGACGGAGCGATTGCCTCGACGATAATCTTCTAAACTGATGACCATACTGTCTTGGGGATTGGGATCGGGAACAAAGAATGACTGCGACTATGAGCGTTGGAGAGATCTCGGCGAAACCGGGAGAAACGCGGTGGGGGCCCGCTAGTTGGGTCGAGCTGAGAGACGGAACGCGCGTGGGGCTTCCGGTCATCGTTGTGAATGGCAGAGAGTCTGGTCCGAAGGTTGTGCTGTGTGGGGCAACACATTCCACTGAGCTGTCCGGGACGGCGACAATTCACGCCCTAACCAGAAAGAAGATTGACCCTTCGAAGCTGAAGGGCAGCATAGTCGCCTTTCCAACTGCAAACCCTCTCGCGATGCAGTTCGGAGGATACGTCTCTCCCCACGACGGCGCCAACCTGGCCGTCTCATACCCAGGAAGCTTGACTGGGACCATAACGTCACGAATTGCGCATTTCATCTGGAACAAGGCGACTCTGGGCGCGGACTTGATAATGGATCTTCATGAGAACGTCAGCAACTGTCTCATGTTCACGCTAGTAGGCACCGGTAAGGACAGGGAGGTCGAGCGGCGCTCGGTTGAGCTCGCTAAGGCGTTTGGTTTGACATTAATCCGTACCGCTCCGGTCGACCTCGGCACCCCAGGCATGAAGGCAGGAGACCTCTACTGGGCTGAGCTGGCAATGGCGAACGGAATTCCAGGCTTCACAGTCGAGCTCGAAGGAAGGTTCGAGTCGCGGTTTGATGAGAACCAACCGGTAGTACGGATTGGCGTCAGAGGGGTGATGAACACTCTCAGAAGGCTAGGCATGATTCCGGGGGAAATACAGCCGCAGACAGAGACGCCAGTGCTCGACGGTGACTTCAGGTCTTACGGTGTCGTGAGATCGAACAGAGGCGGGCTCGTGAACAGATTCGTAGAAGCCGGCGTCAAGCTGCGTAGAGGGACGAAGATCGCTGAAGTCATCAACCCTTACGGTGATGTGGTCGAGGCGATTGAGATGCCGACCGACGGATACATCTGGGCTTGGACCATCATCGGCCCTGACAACCCCAACTGGTGCGTGCAAGCCGGATCCCCAATCGCGTACCTATTCTCCGAGCGATAACAGTAGCTCACTTGTCCGCAAATGGCGTTCTATGGAACAACCGTCTTCTTCGCGACCCTTGGTAATTCTGTGCGCGCTTTCTTGGGCGGCGGCATCGCGGTGAGGCGGCTCTGCTTGAGGCCCATTGAGACGAGAGCTTCCGCAAACTTCAGAGAGGCACCTACCGGGTCAACCACCGGCACCTCATAGCCATCCTGCCTGAGCCGACGCTGCAACTCATGCCAGTGCAGCCTATGACGAGGACGTGGGCGTGGTCTTCCCTGATCGCGGCCAG
>Ga0209725_1002015_pt1 | contig 11146 bp, 10 predicted proteins | sample I18A1metaG_FD_184145 | JGI IMG/M metagenome (GOLD analysis project Ga0209725, IMG submission 184145) | Lake sediment bacterial and archeal communities from Gulf of Boni, Indonesia to study Microbial Dark Matter (Phase II) - ​I18A1 metaG... | ecosystem: Environmental > Aquatic > Freshwater > Lake... | reverse complement strand
GCATCGTGAAGATGCTTGCGTGCATCGTGGGCGGAACCTGCATCCCGACGGTAGGTTTGTGAGGTCGGGAACGGTTCCTTCTATCGTTACAAGCGTGTCTTTGAACTCGTCTATGCTGAGAGTTGACTTCAAGAGTCCCGTCGTGTATGGATGTGCCGGTTCTTTGTAAATATCATAGACGTTTCCTTCTTCCACGATTCGCCCTGCATACATCACGCACACCTTGTCGCAAATATCGGCTACAATCCCCAGATCGTGCGTAATGAGCATCAATGCCATTCGCATTTCATGCTTGAGCTGCTTTATCAGTTCCAAAACCTGAGCCTGCACGGTAACATCCAATGCCGTCGTAGGCTCATCAGCGATCAATAGGTTCGGATTGCAGGATATTGCCATCGCGATGAGCGCTCTCTGCCTCATTCCTCCGCTCAGTTCATGTGGGTAGTACTGTGCTACAGTTGAAGGAATCGGTATGCGAACTTTTTCCAGGAGTTCGATCGCTCTGGTCCTCGCCTCGCTACGCGATACTCGTTGGTGTAGGACGATGGCTTCAGCTATCTGATCGCTGATCTTCATGACGGGGTTGAGATAGGTCATAGGATCTTGAAATACCATCGAAACCTTCTCGCCTCTGACCTTCATCATCTCCTCCTCAGACACCTTTGTGAGATCGATTCTTTCCTTCTGATCCGAGAGCCAGATGTCTCCACGGACTATCTTTCCTGGCGGTGGAACGAGTCTCATGATGGAGAATGCAGTCATCGTTTTGCCGCAACCTGATTCCCCGACCAGTCCCACCGCTTCCCCCTTCTGGATCAAGAGGTGGACCCCATCAACTGCCCTTACTATGCCTCTTGAGGTATGGAAATGTGTGTTGAGATCAGCTATCTCCAGAAGCGGTGTCAGGAGTATTCCCTCAGATTTCTCCCTTTCGTTCCACTTAGGTTCCTTTTTTCAGTTGTGGTAGATTCGTCATCCGCTTGTCCAGATCGAAGGTGTAAAGCCTTTTAAGAATACTGGCGCCCCAATCAGATTGAGCGCGTATGGGCTTTAATGAGTACATGAATCTTGAGTTGAAACAGGGTGCTCTCAAACTCACTAGGGATGTATTGGGCGTGAAGAATGGTGAGAGTGTTCTCATATACGGAGATACCAGCAATGACTTGAGAGTGATGGAGGCCACGGCTGAGGCTGCCTATGGCCTTGGGGCAGAACCAGTTCTCGTTAGATACGAAACTCGCTGGCGGCCGGGCCTTGAGCCGCCGAAACCATTGGCAGCCGCGATGAGTGTAGCTGACGTGGTCATAGAATACGCCAACTCATACATTCTCTACACGAAAGCATTCTGGGATGCAGTCAACAGAGGAAATGTAAGGTACATAATCTTGACAGGGATGGATGTGGACATGATGGTGAGATGCATCTCAAGAGTAGACTATGTGAAGATGGTCCAACTCGGCGAACGATTGGTTGAGCTCACGAGAAACGCAACCAAGTTCCGAGTCACCTCGCCTGCAGGGACAGACCTTCAAGTAACTGTTGACAAAGAGATGGTTCGTCACAGTGGCAGAATCATCAAAGAACCCTCGATCCAGTGGGCGACGATGGGCGGGCAAGCGAGTTTCGCTCCTGTCTGGGGCTCTGCTAACGGTGTGGTAGTGTTTGACGGTTGCATCTGGCCGCCTGACGAGGTCAATGTCCTACGAGAGCCTGTCAAGTTGACTGTGAAGGAAAGTCGTTTAATAAAGATTGAAGGGGGGGCTCAAGCAATGATGTTTGAGAGATGGCTACGAAGCCTCGACGATCCTCACATGTTCGATCTCGTTCACATCTCATATGGTTTCAATCCTGGAGTGAAGAAGATCAGCGGCAGAATTCTCGAAGATGAAAGACTATTTGGCGGAATCGAGATGGGTATTGGTAGCTACAGAGGACGACCTGCGAAGGGGCACACTGACGGCGTGATGCATGCCCCGTCTGTTTGGCTCGACGGAAAACAGATCGAAGACACAGGGAAGTACATCGAACCTACACTCGTTGATCTCAGTCGCCAGCTAGGAATCTGAACCGACCTCGATACAGACACTATCGATAGGCTTGAACAGACCCTTCTTCTTGCAGAGATTGCTGTGTTCGAGAGCCTTCAGTAGCAATCTGAAGAAAGAAGAAAAAAGAAAAATGGGGAGTTATTTGGTTTGGGGCTTTGGTTTCTTCATCCAGTAGGCTGCGCCTATGGCTATGATGACCACTGCGACGATCAGGCCTATTGTCTCTGTTCCGATTCCAGGTTGTGGTGCAGGTGTTGTAGTCGTCCTTACGGTGGGGGTCGTCGTTACGGGAGCAGGTGCCTTAAGCCAGTAGACACGTTCGGTTCTTTCGAAGCAGACTCCTCCCGTGTACTCGAATGCTCCTGGCTGGAATTGGTCTGAGAAATCGAGATTCAAGGCGTTGACGTACTGGCGTGTAACCAGCCAAACGGCTGCCTGGTCCTCAACCAGAAGCCTTGTCGCCTGTTTGACCTGATCAGCTCGTTTCGCCCTGTTCATCTCAATCTCAGACGCGTAGAATAGGTCGTTGACCTTTGAGTTGTTGTATCCGCCCGCATTGGACCATGAGACAGGCTCTATGCCCTTTCCGGTATAGTATCGTATGATGAGTAGTGGATCGGGGCCGGTAGACATTGGGAAGATGAACGTGTCAAAGTCCCAACGTTTGAAGACAGCGTCATGCCACGCTGGAGTGTCCAACGAGACAATGCTAAGGTCAATTCCTACTTCCTTGAGGGTGTCTCTCATGACTTCGCCTGCCTTCACATGTGTCGGGTAGCCCACTGGGTCGACTGTTATCCTGAACTTGAACCGGATCCCGTCCGGTCCCTTCGGGTATCCGGCCTCATCCAAGAGTTTGTTCGCTACCGCAAGATCAAATCCTGGCTGTTTTGCGTCGGGGTCTTGGTACCATTTGCATGCGGGAGCCGGCGAGACCGGGCCAGGCTGCGGAATTGCCGTGCCGAAGTACACAAGTTCGCTTATTTTCTTCGGATCAACTGCGCTAGCGATCGCCTTTCTGACCTTGAGATCCTTGAAGAACTTGGGCCCGTTGGGTTGTAGGTTGAATATTAGCACGTCGCATGAGCCTGATTGGCTGGGGTAGAGCCAGACCTTCTTGCCTGGCAGTTTCCCTGCCTTGATGTCCGCCTCAAGCCTCACACCGTCTGCGTAGCTCAGCGTCATCGCCCATAGTAGGTCTACTTCTCCTTTCTCGAAGGCCAATGCTCTGCCAGAGGTGCTGGGGATTATTTTGAAGATCATTTGATCGAGGTATGGTATGCCTTTCTTCCAGTACTTCTCGTTCTTCACCAGGGTTATGTGGTCTCCTCTCACCCATTCCTTGAACTTCCAAGGACCTGTGCCGATAGGTTCATTGTTGTACTTGTTCGTGGCTAGATCGGTGCCATCGTAGAGGTGCTTTGGAACAATGCTCCATCCAACTCCACCAAATCCTTGGATTGGAGAGAACATTGCTGGCCAAGGGGTCTTCATGTTGATAACTAGTGTGTAGTCGTCAGGTGTCTCTATCGATTTCAGAGCCTTGATGAACATTCCAGCGAAACCGTTGTAGACAGGGTTCACTTTCTCGTAGCTATATTTCACGTCAGCTGAAGTGAACGGTTTCCCGTCGTGCCACGTCGCGTTCTTGATGAGAGTGAACTTCAGAGTCAAACCGTCTGAAGAAACTTCCCATTTCTCGGCAAGTTCAGGTTTCCATGCTCCTGTCACGAAATCGTTGGCAACAAGGGTGTTGAAGAATTGATGACCAACCTGCTGGAAGAGGAAGGTTCCTGAGCCTGCTCCCAGAAGACCTGGAAGAGCCGGATCACTTCCCATACCCCAAACGAATGTACCGCCATATCTCGGTTGAGCCATTGCGGGAGTAGTCATTGCCGGTGTCAGAAGAACTGTGACAATAGTCGTAGCCAACAGCAGCTTCACTAAGTCCATTTTCATAACTTGATTCCTCCAGAACATCAGGTGTTCCGGAGCTTCCAGTTTTAAGCCTTGCGTTCAGAGAAGCAGGCTTCTCCCCATCTGACGCATTGATGCCCTATGCCCGGGTCTTGGAACGTGCCTATACGACTCAGGCCATTGATGGCGGTTAGAAGCTATTTGTGAGAAGTTCTTCTTCTCCACTCTTCTATGAACATCTGTGACAGCTCATTCTGAAGCTTCGATCGCTCCTTTGAATCTCTAACCAGCTCCCTGTCTTTGATCTTCTCTCGAAGGCGCTCATAGAACTCCTTTTGTGGCATATCCATGAGGGGTTGCAGTTTTAGGAGGCTGGTGAACATATCCATGAACCTGAGGGAGGCGTAGCTGGCATCATTCACAAATTCAATGGAGTAGTTGAGGGTTCGTAGGAGAACATCAAAGAACAGATCTTCGAAATTCCCGACCATTTCAAGCCGCCTCCGGCTCTTGCCACTTCTTTCCATAGAAGTCTATGCAGACGATGTCCGACAGTTTCCTCTTGGAGGGAGGGTTTGGGATCTTGTCTGGATGGCCTAGAGAGATCACGAGAATGGGTTGCCAACTCTCGGGAGCGTTGACGATCTTCCTCACAGCGTCACTGTTGAAGGAAACAATGGGACAGCTACCTATTCCTAGCGCGTGGGCTGCCAAGAGTATGTTCTCAGCAGCGAAGCACGCATCCAAGGTTCCTCTCTGTTCATCCTTCTTGTCCACACCAATGATTATGGCAGCCGTGGCATCGGCGTAGAAGCCGGGAGAACAATTCTTCACCATTCTGAGAACCTGTGGATCCTTCACGTAGATGAAGATCCAGGGTTGCTTGTTTCCTGCTGAAGGAGCCAATCTAGCCGCCTCCAGTATCTTCGCAGCATCCTTCTCCGAAATCTCTTTGTCCTTGAAGCTTCTAATGCTCCTTCTCGTTCGTATGGCTTCCAGAACCTCCACAAATCATCACCCTGCTTACTCATCTTCCCTATGATGGGACTATAGAACTTCCGATCATTCAAGGAACACAATCGAAGCCGATTTGGACTGATGAAGTCTTAAATATCCACTCGGAGCGAAAGCCAATTGGAGACTGAAACTTGTGAGAACCCTAATCAAACAAGATATGTTGGATCTCATGGTTGGCGCAGGCATTCTGGGATGCGGAGGCGGAGGAAGTGAGCAGCTGGGTCAAAGACTGATCAACTCTGTCTATGACTCGGGAAACCAATTCACTCTAGCAGATCCAATGGAGATTCCTGATGATGCGTATCTCTGCATAATCGCCGGAGTAGGAGGAGGCGTAGGAGAGGAAATCAAGAAGAAGCTTCAGTCGTACTTGGCAGCTACGGAAAAGCATGATCTGGTCGACATACAGACAAAGACCGGCCAAAAGGCAAGAGCAGAGCTGGAAGCAGTCATCGGCCAAAGCTTCTACAGCTATGTGCCGAGCGAGATAGGTCCAGGGAACACAATTCTACCGATGTACCTGGCCACGATCGAAGGAAAGCCCGCAGTTGACGCGGACGCGTGTGGAAGAGCCAAGCCAGAAATGTCGCTATCCACAACCCATGTCGCAGGCATACCCATTTCACCCATGGCAATGGCGAACACGATAGGCGACATCATGGTCGTCAAGAAGGCGGCGGACGACTATCGCGGCGAAGACATAGCAAGGTACATGGCCGTAATATCCGGAGGCATGGTCAGCGTCGCCAGAGCCCCAAACACCGCAGCGAACTACAAACAAGGAGTCGTTCGCAACTCGATATCACGCTGCATCAGACTCGGATCCTTGGTAAGGACAAGTAAGGAGAAGGGACTGAACGCTGTGGAATCCATCCTCAAATCCGAACTTGAATGCATCCAGCTCTTTCGCGGGAAGATCAGCTCGTGGACAAGAAGAGAGGAGGGAGGATTCATGTGGGGCGACCTGAATATTCAAGGCTCACACGACTTCCAAGGACGCCGCCTAGGCATCTGGTACAAGAACGAATACTTGGTGACATGGATTGATGGGAAGCCTTACGCAACATGCCCAGACTCAATAACTGTTGTCGACGCATCTACCGGAGAAGGACTTTCGGCATGGGTTCCAGATCTCAAAGCACAGATCGGCAGAGAGGTCGCGATTCTGGGATTCAAGGGAGACAGGCTTTGGCGAACAGAGAAGGGAACCCGCCTATTCGGTCCAAAACACTTCGGCTACGACATCGACTTTGTTCCAATAGAAAGACTTCCTCGCTGACGCAGCAGAGAACTGCCTACCCGACCCAATCTCAAAATGCCCGAATAACCCAATCTGGACCAGACTGTTGAAGGCCTAGACAGGTCGCCTTATACTCTTCTAAACTTGAGAAGCCTTTTCTTGGGTAGTTTGGGCTTCTTGGCTCTTTCAGCATCAGCAACTGCCATCTCTCAGAACCACGCAGCACCCTTACCCACTCGCAGGCAATAAGTCGATTGATCCTGAGCTCGCAACCAGATCTCATTCACGTTTTGCCTCCAATCCCTCGGCATGATCGACTGTCACGCGCACATGCGCCACTTAGGAGGGTGACGACTGCGACAAGAGACGCACAGCTACCATCGAAGAGATTCGCGGGGGTCAACGCCCACGGATTCATGGTGAATTCGACTGAACACGGAAACCTAGAAGAGGCTTACGAGAAAGTCCGGTCGAAAACATAACATTCACCTCTTACACTGATATTGCTGTAAGTGATTAGATTATGGGCGACAGCTTTGTGAGATTCAAAGTAGCTGTGGTTCAAGCGGCTCCTGTGCTGTTTGACCGTGAGGCAACTGTCGAAAAGACGTGCAAAATGATCGCAGATATTGGGAGCCAAGGTGCAAGACTCATCCTCTTCCCTGAAGCATTCATCCCTGCATACCCACGCGGACTCACATTTGGTAGCGTAGTGGGAAGTCGCACCGATGTGGGACGGCAGGTTTGGCAACGATATTGGGCAAATGCCGTTGATGTGCCGAGTCCTACGACGCAACTTCTCGGTGCAGCTGCCCGTGAGGCCAATGCATATCTCGCGATTGGAGTAATAGAGCGAGGGGCAGAGGCCAGTCGTGGAACACTGTACTGCACATTGCTCTATTTCTCTCCAAGCGGAGATCTGATCGGGAAGCATCGGAAGATCAAGCCTACCGCGGCTGAGCGATTGATTTGGGGCGAAGGCGACGGCAGTACCCTGACCGTGATAGACACCGAGCTGGGCAAGATTGGCGGATTGATCTGCTGGGAGAACTACATGCCACTGGCCCGAACAGCAATATACGGGAAAGGGGTGGAAATCTATCTGGCACCAACGGCCGACGCACGTGAACGGTGGCAGGCCACGCTGCGCCATATAGCGCTTGAGGGCCGCTGCTTTGTCCTCGGCTGCAACCAATTCGTGACAAAGGCCATGTATCCCAAAGACCTAGAGCTGATCAACGAGCTGGAAAGTCAACCCGACTTGATCTGTCGAGGCGGAAGCGCGATCGTTTCACCCTCAGGAGAATACTTGGCCGGCCCATTGTATGACCAAGAGGGAACCCTGTTCACCATACTGGATTTGGCGGAGATAGCACGCGCCAAGTTCGACTTCGATGCAATAGGCCACTACGCACGACCCGACATCTTCCAACTAACCGTCAACGAACAACCAATGCAAACCGTTCGTACTGCAAAATGAAAGAAGAATCGCCTCGAAATACATCGAATCAGCAAAGCTTCAATCAGGTTGAATAGGGATATCCGTGCATTAAGATCCAGGCATGATTCATGAGAGTTAACCTCGCTGAGAAATTCGGGTTGTTCAACGAGTATTGGAGCCCAAAGATTGTTGGGGCACTGAATGATTCCTATGTTAAGGTTGCAAAGCTAAAAGGTGAGTTTCTTTGGCACTACCATCAATCTGAAGATGAGCTTTTCATGGTCGTCAAAGGTAGACTACTGATCAAGTTGCGAGATCAAGACATCTCATTGCGTGAAGGAGAATTTGCCATAATCCCCAGAGGGGTTGAACACATGCCCGTCGCACGGGAGGAAGTTCACGTGGTTCTGATCGAACCGAAGACTGCAGTGAACACAGGTGATATCCAAACGAAAGAACAGTCAACGATCAATGGATCTAGATTGTGTGTGGGCATCGGCCGGAGTCAACTTCGTTTCGTCGTTTGTCGTCGTTTCGGCGATTTTATGTGTATGGCGAGTGAGGTGGGCCCGCCCGGATTCGAACCGGGGACCTTCGCCGTATCCTCGTAGTGCTGTGAGGGCGACGTCCAAACCAGACTATCTACCGCTTTTCGACGTCTAATCATGTCTGAAAGCGGTTCTAGACGACGGGCCCACAAGAACTCACAATTGCATGTCAATCGGCTTAAGCATTGCTACTTCATGCGCGTTCCATCCAGACAACCTGGCACATGCATCTTCTCTATCTAATAGGAGTCAAGCTTCTAGGGCGAGACCCTGCCCTTAGTGTCGTTCCTGTAGCCCGGCGGGACAGGTAGTTTCTTCCAAGTGTTAATGAAGTCTACAAGGAACTTGACCGCTTCATCTGCCATCGCTTTTCCCTCCTCAGCATTACCGGCGCGGGGATCATTGGTGCTGTACTGTCCGGTCTTGGTGATGTTGTGTGTGTTGGGGCCAATGCTGGCGTTGAATATTTGGCTGACTGTCTCGTAGTCGGGGCGGCTTGGGTCCATGAATTCTCGAAGCTCCTTGGGGATGAGGGTCGGGTTCTCCCAGCCTTCAAGGCGCCACATCTCGACTAGCTCAGGGAAGTAGTGGAGGGCGTAGCTTGTCTCACGGGGACAGGAGTGGACCTCTAGGAAGCGCTGCATCCTTTCCTTAATCTTCTTCGCCAGCTCCGTTGTCTGTGGTCCTTCTGGAGTGGCCACCATGACGCGGAACTCGCGTTTAGCAATGTCGGCAGCAAGTTTCATGATATTGGTGTTGCCGCCATGGTAGTTGATGAGAACGAAGCGTTTGACGCCGTGGTGGGCCAGGCTCTTGATTGTGTCCAAGGCAACGTTCAGTAGGGTGTTCCAGCTCAAGGTGACGGTGCCTGCGAACTCCATGTGATGTGGGCTATAGCCTGCCCAGCAGGGATGAAGACAGACGCTGTTCGTTTTGGAGGCAACCTCGTGGATGAACTTGGTGAGGCCGATGCTGTCGCAGCCTAGAGGCAGATGTACCGCATGCTGCTCTATGGAGCCAAGCCCCACGATCACAACTGGTGCGGGTTCGTTCTTGAGCCAATCCTCGAATGCGGGGCGCGTGAGTTCCCAAAGCCAGTATCTCTTGAGCTTTCCATTCTCGCTCATGGTGGATCAGGAATAGAGCTACGTCTAGAGTTTTAACGCTTGTCAATTGGCGTGCTGATACATTACCTGACTTTTGAGACAATTAAGTCTTTGAAGGTTTTCATGTCTTCAAGGCCAAGGCTTAGCGTGATCAGGTGTACGCCGAGCCGTTCATATTCCTTAACCGTTCGGAGTATGTTGGCTGCTCCGGTGTTCGCCCGTACCATTCTCTCCGCTTCATTTGGTGTCATTCTGCCCATTTGTGTGATCCGCTTCGCTTGCCGCTTGATGGCATCTTCCGACTGATCTAGGAGCGCACGCATACCTACCGCGATCTTGATCTCAGAGAAATCTCGACGGACACTGGTACAATGTCTTCTCAAAACCTGCAGCTTACGCTCCAGATCGGCGGGTGAGTTGGCGAATAGGTGGCTGATGTCGGCATGTCGCGCTGATATCTTCAGTGTCCTTCTCTCTCCTGATCCTCCTATCATTATCGGCATAGGCCTCTGAATTGGTCTCGGTGAGTTCAATGTGTCCTTTGCAGAATACCGCTTTCCAACGAAGTCTGTGACCTCGTTCTGAAACATGCTGCGGCATATTTGGACAGCGTCCTCAAGGCCATCTAGTCTGCCTCTGGGAGATGGGAACTCACCCATGAAGCCTTTGAACTCCATCTCATGCCAGCCCGCACCGATTCCAAAGATCAATCGTCCTCCTGAGATTACGTCAACAGTAGTGGCCATCTTCGCAAGCACTGTTGGATGGCGGTAGTTGACACATGAGACGAGTGGCCCAATCGCGATCTTGCTTGTGACTGCGCCGAGGCCAGCTAGAGTCGTCCAACATTCCAGAGGATGGTTCTCGCGACCGCTGGGGTTTGCCATATTCATGAAGTGATCGGTTATGGTGAAGAGATCGTAGCCTTGACTTTCAGCGGTTTGGCAGAGTCTCTTCATCTCTTCGAAGTTTTTTCCTTCTGGTGGTGCATGGACACCGAAGTTCATCCTGTCTTCTTTCAGCATAGTAATCGTATTGAACAGGTGGCTGACTGCTATTGAACTATTTCGTTGCTGTGGAGCAAGTGCGCGCTCGATGTGCATCTCACAAGGGGTCCGCAATTATGAATGCGGAGTCTAGGCGGCCTTCCCAGCAATTATCGAGAATACGAATGTACCACCAGTCTCGCTCACCACTTTCAGTACGCATGAGGCACCGCTAGTGTAGGTTGCTGTGACTGAGAGTGTGTATGAAATCGCATCTCCTACTGTAAGAGTTGATGGCGTGAATCCACTGGAGGGGGTCATGCCGTCAACGTATACGGCTGCAACGGAGACACTTGTCGTTCCCACATTTCGGACAACTATTTTCATCGAACTGAGTATTCTCCAGTCGTATGATTCCATGATTAGCTGTTCCTTTGTTTGTGATCCGCCCGTGCCCATGAGACCGCCGAGCAAACTCATCGACCATACAGAAGTGATAATTGATGCGGCAACAGCTGTGGCAACCAACAGTAACATTGCGATGACAGGCGACAATGCTTTCTTTCGAACGAGTAGTTCTCCTATGTTCATCTTGAGCATAGGGGTATCTTGCCGCAACCGTAGCGTCGAGGATGAAAAAGACGGCGTGCGGATCAGAGACATCCTCATTCTCTTTCTCCTAGCTTAACTGACAGGACGCGGGATTCGGTTTTCAATTGGGAGGGGAGCTGGGGGAGACATCTCCGGAGGAGACGATTTCCAGCTCCCTCGTCTGGGGCATGCGAATCCTGTTGGATGCGCAGCGTAGATGTCTATGAAAGAGAGTAGTATATTAATGTGCTT
>Ga0209725_1002013_pt1 | contig 11150 bp, 10 predicted proteins | sample I18A1metaG_FD_184145 | JGI IMG/M metagenome (GOLD analysis project Ga0209725, IMG submission 184145) | Lake sediment bacterial and archeal communities from Gulf of Boni, Indonesia to study Microbial Dark Matter (Phase II) - ​I18A1 metaG... | ecosystem: Environmental > Aquatic > Freshwater > Lake... | reverse complement strand
GACTTCATATTCGCCTGTTTTCAGATGGTCTTCCAAAATTTTCTGTACGATACTTTTCGTCATCTGTAATACATCTCCAAATCTGCGTCGATGAACGACGCTAATACATTTGACGTACAAGTGTAGTTGCGTAGCTCTATAAAAGAATAGCCTGAGGAGGAGTTCTATGATTGGCTGACCATGTCAATCAAGGAGCTACTGACTTCTTGAGAATCCTAGAAACGAACGAAATTGTTAACTACAGATGACACTCTTAGATTATCAAGCAGTCTCTTCTACCAATGGAGGTTCCACTGAAATGAACCATAGACCACCCACTAGTCAAGAAGGGGCTTCACCTAGAAAGCTTGTCATCCCGTCACTATTTGTTTCCAGCTTTGCAGTTCAGCTCCCGGCGATTCTAATAGGACTCCTTTTGGTTGATGTTGGGCTCACCTTCGGATATCCCGTAGGTGTTACAGGACAGATTCGTACTTGTGCTATGGTCCTAAGCGTCATCGTCGCTTTGTTCATGGGCATCTTGAGTGTTCGGTTCAAGCACAAGCCGTTGCTAATGATGGGTCTTCTGTTCACGTGCATCTCAGCTTTAGGTTGTGGTTTCGCTCCAATTTTCGGCATCATGCTTGTATGCTATTCTATCGCGGGGCTAGGAGCTGCGGTGACCTCGCCGATGACTTTCACATTAGTTGGAGAACATTTCCCTCGAGAGAAGCGGCCTAGCGCGATTGGATGGGTTAGTGCTGGCGCGGCCATATCTTACGCTGTCGGGGCACCGGTCATAGGCTCTATCGCAGGTTTCGCTGGATGGCGCCTGGCTTTCCTTGGATATGCTCTGCCCGTTTCCCTCATGGGACTCTTGTTGGCCGCTAAAGGTCTGCCCTCAGTATCAAGTAGCCATCAATCCGGAACGAGTATGAAAGACTATTTGGGAGGGTTCAAGGGGGTCTTTTCAAGCAGATCTGCTGATGCGTGTTTGGCTGGCTCTGCGCTTTCAGGGGCTGCATGGATGGCTATTCTGGTTTATGGTCCGTCGTTTTTCAGGCAGCAATTTCTCATGGCTACAGGTTTAGTCTCCATTATAGTGGTAGGTGCAGCCTTATGCTACACTTCGGGTAGCTTGGTTGCTGGCCGGTTTGTTAGAAGGCTTGGGAGAAAGCATTTGACAGTCCTAGCTGTTCTCTTGACTGGAATATTCGCAGCTTCGTACACCAACATGCCCAGTTTTTGGGCGTCCGTAGCTTTTTTCATGCTAGGCTGTCTGTTTTCAGGTTTGAGATTTGCAGCATCTACTAGTTTGACTCTTGAACAGGTTCCAAGATTCCGTGGTACGATGATGTCAGTCAATCATGCGGCCGTAGCTTTGGGCGATGCTCTCGGATCAGGAATTGGAGGATTGGCGCTTCTCCTGTTCAGTTATGAGGGGATGGCGATATCACTTGGCGCCATGGGCATCGCGGCAGCCATAGTCTTCCAACTACTGGCAATAGATCCCACGAGAACTGAGACGCACCCACATTCTTGAACCTCTGGGAATTGTTGAGTCCAAAATAGTGCAGTTTGGACTGGTGCGGCCGCCGGGAACCACCATTGAAACGTGAATCCCACGGCTGAGCCTAGGTCACAAATCTCAGACAATCTCACAATTAGGCTACGAAGTATTTCTGTCTTGTCGTATGGTGCCGGGGGTGCGTTTCCAATCTCAGATTTGGTACGCGCATATACCTTTCCCCTTACATTTTGAGACGCCAAGTATTCGACTTAGACATTTCAGCATTGTCCATCTTGAGGAGCTTAGTGACCGCATCTAGGATTAGATCATCCCAAGAATCTTGTCGACACCGTGAGCAATTTGGCATAGGTATCTTGATATCGCTTAACAGCAAGCTAGCTATTGTGCGATCACCTTACAGGATTTGAGACTCTTGATCTCTCGGGAGGAGATGAAGAAAATCGGGCCTCCGTCTACCAAGTTCTCAATCCGGAGTACATTGAGTCCGCAGTCAGATCTGACAGTTCGCACTCCCCAAGATGGCGTCACCATATGGAACCACAAAGATGTTGAGTCTTTCTTCAATGATAGAGTAATGAAATGGAAGCCTCAATCTGGAGTTGCAGCCTTCCTGCCATGTGCAGTGGAGAAGCCATACTGTATCTCTCGAAGCCACAAGACGTACCTTTACGCTCTGCGCGAGTGGATTGACGGTCTGGATGTCTACGTTCTAAGTGAACCCATGACTGTCGTACCGTACGAACTTTGTGATGAGTATCCGGCGGCGAACTACGACTATGACCCACGCCTCGAAACTGAGGCTTCCAAGGAGATATTTGCATCGAGACTCTCACCTTGGCTGAGCGAGTTCCTTCCTCACTACGAGCGAAGGGTTATGATCTACAGGAACAGCATAGCAGGAAGACACTACAGGCATGTTTTCGCCACTTCACTTGATCTTTGTGAGGCATCGGACAAGGATTTTGATGAAATAGCTTGTGAAGACTACTCTGACATAGAAGCCGAGCGAATCAAATCCATTCTGCTAGATGTGCACCTCTTCGAAACTGGAAGAACCTAGTCGGGTCAGTTGATGCTGATATGGTGTGCCACTGTTGAAACAGCACGCACGCTTGGGTAGACGTAAGGCGCAGTTTTGGGATAGTAGCGAAGTCCTTGTGGAACTAGTTTCAAGAGCGCTCGAAAACGCAGGCTGGAGGATCCAAACGGCCAGTTCGAAAGCAGAAAAAGCCTATCCAACAGGAGATGGGAAAAGAGTCTTCCCGGACATCGCTGCGTTCAACGGACGCTATTGGCTGTTCTCTGAAGTCAAATCACGATTGTTCTTGCTTCGCGACTTGAGGAGAGAACACATAACCTATCACTTCGCCCCTGCCCCTCGTTGTCGTGACGCCTTCTCTTCGCTACCCGCAAGAGACCCGCGAGACAGAGGTGCCTGCGAGATGCAGAGGCTTGAGATGGCTTGCTCGACCCAAGCAACCTCAACGGGAACACGCGGTTTCGTTTCGGCAATCGTCCCTGAGTACGTAGCAGGATGGAAACTGGATGAGCTGACAATTTGCTTGGAAGAGATGAACGCCTCTTCGAGTATACCAGTCGAACTGTGGATCTTGAGCGGACGCGTCAATGGGATAAATCTCTTCAAGAAGCTGGCGAGACAAGGAACCCCGGACGTTCCGATGATCCCCGACAGAATCGTCAACGATGTGGCGAAAGAGTTCGGAATCAGCTTCCAGATGACCACGTAATTGTCCTTGGCCCACTGGGCCTCATATTGCTGAAGTGCACCTGTGTGAACTCGGGAGTCCTAGATCGAAGTCAGATGCTTCTTTAGCAAAAGGCCTACGAGATTCTCGGAAGCCGAAGTGCCGGTGTGACTTGAACTCGGACTCCATCAGGATCCTTGATACAATCTCTTATACTCTGATTCAACATGACTGTACTGTGATCCTCCCAGATGATTTCGAAATACCTATCATCTGAACAAGTAAGAGTTCTAGAGAAATGGAAAAGAAGGGCGATCTCAACTGGTGGCTGGAGCCGTTGGTGCCAAGAGCACATAGATGGCCATAACAAAATGTTGGAACTCCTAAAGCGTAGGAGATTTTTCAGCGGCGGTACTCTGACTCGAGTCGAGATCGATGAGCTATTCGGTTACACAAAGTGGGGACAGGGTGGGGCGTTGGTATTGTGCAAAGAAGAGAACCCGAAGCGCATCAGCAAAGCACTGAGATTCCTGCTTATGGAAAACAAGCCTCTTCCGGACCGTTTTGAGAGATTCTATCGACTTAAGGGTGCAGGGATTTGGACTACTTCTCAAATCCTCTCAAAATGGCGCCCAAGGAAGTATGCCTTTGTGGCAGTGGGCGGCAAACCCTTTATGGAAGAGACTCTTTTCGACCGGTTGAGCTCCCTGCAACTGGAAACCGCAGAAGAAGACGCTATCATTGAGCACAAGATAGATCCTGCCCACTATTCACAAGGAACCACAAGATATCTCACCTTGTCGAATATCGTTGCAGAAGTTAAGGAACTCTTGAACCTAGACTACTATTGGGAAGTCCAAAATACACTTTGGAATGTTTGGCGACTGTCGCAACAGCGCCCGCGCTCGGCGAAACTCCCTAAGGATAGAAAGAAGAAGCGTGTAGCCGCGCGCGTGCTTTCTGCTGAAGCAGTGGGCGAGAGTGATGCAAGAGGCATGAAAATTGCGATGCATTTCGAAAGGAACAAAGGAAGGAAACCTGACGATACTCCTTCTAGACTAGCGGTTGGATACGATATCAAATCCAAATCCAAAACCGGAGCTGAAAGATACATTGAGGTCAAGACACGCTTCGGCATTTTTCCGGTAGCACTGACAAGAAATCAGTACAGAGTTGCGAAACGATACCCCAACCAGTACTACGTATATGTCGTCACTGGCAACAAGGAAATGTATGTCGTCGATGATCCTGCTCGGAAATGCAAGATTCGTCCTGTGCCACATGTTGACTATCAGCTGATAGACTGGCATGAGAAGGCCAAACGAGTCAAGGTTCTGTAGCAAATGGACTGTAAGCATGTATCACGAAATCCAGCGCGCCCGACTTACTATCCCGCTGTCAATACGGATGATCGTATATTGAGACGTGTAATTGGCGTTCTCAAGAGGTTCGTTCAATTAATAAGTCGAGTACGATAGATCTCAGCGACTGGAGTATTGAATTTGCTTCCTGGAGTCGTCTGCTTTAGGTACATCCCAAAGAACGAATTTGACTCTTTTAGGGCAAATGTGGGCACGGCCATATCTGATGCCTCAATTTCCACATGTTCTTCTGATTCTTATTGGGACTATCCGAACGTTAGTCTGGAGACTCTAAACCAGTCGGATGTACTCAAAAGGCACCAGTTCAAATCAGATCTACTTGAATTGAAGTCTCTCAAAGGTGTGCTTATAGATCCTGTTCCTGAGCACCTCAAGATTCGCTACATCCTCATGTGTCAAGCGACACTTTTAGCATCTTTGCCGGCTTGTCAAGGTCTAATACAAGAACTTCTAGGCAAGGCCAGTCTCCAACTCAAGGAATTCACAGACTTGATAGCGGGCACTCGGGAACACGCACCATTTCGTCCTACGGTTTGGTTCCTTCCATTCGAGAAAGAGCAGAGAGGTCTGGAAGGCGTTTTGAGAGATATTCCTTTTCCACCTTTTCCGAAGGTCTACCTTGAGCGAATCTTCTCGCCAGTGGGTGACTATGTTGTATATGGGGTTGACTTCGGTCATGAGGAAGTGCAGAAGAGAATCATTGACCTATCGCTGGCGCTTCTCGCACCACACATTCTTGAGCGTGGCCTAAGGCCCATGTTACTTGATCTCCTTGATAAGGCGAGAACGATAGTTAGCAAATTCGATCCAAAAGAAGAGCTCCCCTACGACGTAGTCAGACTCGATCAGATCTACAAAGATCGGTACAGAGACTTGATGGAACTTGTCCAGATAAGCAGAGAAGCAACCACAATTCATGAGACCGTGGTCAGGATCGGGGGCATGGTAAGGCGCATAAGGCAGAAACAAGGAGGACAACCAAATCCAAATGTCTTCGATTTGATTTGTGGCGACGCCCTAACCATTGTAAAGACCGAATCGGACGCTCTGGTGAAGTTGGTGACTGGTTGGAATGACTCGGCCAAGGCAGCCATCGACTCGATATTCGCCAAAGCCACTCAATTGCACAATGTGATAATTCAAAAGGTGGGGTGGGCGTTGCAGGCTGTCGCCGCAGCGTTCGTAATCTTCCAAATTGCTGACAAAGTTCTACCGGTCATAACCTACAGATCACTAGTCATTGTACTCCTGACGGGAGGATCATGGGTGGCCTCATACGCGTACCTCAATAAGGGCTTTAGGCAGAAACTGCTCAAAGCGGTAGGTGACTGCTGAGTTGAACGACTCAAGGAAAACCAGAGAGGTTCATCAGAAGCCTAGGGTCTATGTGGCAGGGGATCTTATCACAGAGGCCGTAAGACAGCAAATGCAAGAGATAACTGCAGAACTGGAAAAGCAAGGCTTCGAGGTCTTTCTTCCAGATCGTGATGCAGGACTGCTCAGGGAAGAGGACCTGCATGGAGTTGAGACTCGTAAGGAAATCTTCAAGCCAATTTTCGAACGTGACATTGTCGAAATAGAGAAGGCTGACTACTACATCTGTATACTTGACGGCTTGTGTTTCGGTACTTCGCTTGAGTTAGGCTATGCCTATGCCGTAAAGAAGCTATTAAAGCCAAGTTTGAAAATCATAGGGATCTACACAGACCTACGCGGTACAGATTCTCTGGATCTCATGCGCACATACACCTGTGATATGATCTGCACGAGCATGCGGGATCTTCCTAGGATGATCCAACAGTAAATCTGCGCTCATAAGGAGTCAACCAAATCTGATCGGGGCGCGTTGGCCCGCACAACTCCGATAACAACATGAGTCACGCGTAGTGAGTTGATCACAGTTTTCCAATATGCCAGCTACACTGTCCATGAGAAAGGTGCGTCTCAGGTTTGAAGAAGAGGAGACCTCTAAGCAGTGCTTTCTTTCTTGTGCGCTCTCTTCTCTTCTTGCTCGACGATTCGGACTAACTGAGGTATGTGCTCTATTACATAATCGGGCTTCTCATACCTGTTCCTCGGACGTTGGCCTGGTTTGTAACCTCCTAATCGGTGAACAGATACCGCTCCAATTTTCTTTCCGATTCGAATGTCTCGATCCAAAAGATCCCCGACGACCATTGCTCTCAAGTCCGATTTTCCTGAAATCCGAAGTCTCGCTTGTGCTCGATGCAGAGCATGTCTGTAGAGTCTCTCAGTTTTCTTCCTCACATACAGAAAATCATAGGATTTCCTGAGCGTCAATGCTGCAATAACTCTCTCGATTCTACAGCAGTCGCCTTCTGAAAAAAGACAAACTACTGATGGTTTACTCCGAAGCGTTCTCAAAGTTGCCTTCACTCCTCTGAGGAGACGAGGGATCGTCTGTAACTGATTCCTAAGCACGTTGTAACAAGAAGTTACAATCGGCTCTAAGTCTTGGGGAATGCCTTCTTTCATCAATCTGGTTGCCCTGCGAATGGACTTATCCTCAGCGTTTCCTTTGAAGAAGAATATCAGTGCCAAGATTAGCGCTCTGAAGTCATATTCAAAGCGGTCATAGTGCTCGATTAGTCTATCGTCTAGTTTTCTGAGAAGATTGAATGCCCCCTCGCTTGCGAAGCGAATCCCGTTCTTTCTCAATTCGGATAGGAGGGCGGTCTGAGCTTTGGTGAATATCGTCTCCTCATCCCAGAGTGTGTCACCTGTGTCAAGCATGAAAACCCATAGAATTCTCTTTGTCGGGTGCTTCATAGTCCCATCGGCTATTCTAAGAAATAAGGTGGCATTCAAGATCACGTTGCTAGTCATTACACCCAGTCAGTATTATTTACGTCAACGTTTGAGGATTTGTGCGTGTCGCGGTCTGGTACGGTCAAGGAAAGTCTTGCGGCTACTCTCCCAGCAACTTCTTCTTCATATCTTTGACTCTTTCTATTGCACTCTTGATCTCAATGATTTCGTCAAAAGTGAAGAGTATTAGCTTCTCGGCAGGTATCCTCATTCTTTCGGCGAATTCCCTTATTGTCTCCGAGTCTTTCGGATCGCAGACCACTACTAGTCTGTGGGCGTGTTCGGAAACTATATTGAGCCTTGAAAGAGAGTCTTCTATAATGCCGCCTTTCTGGACTTCTATCGGGATCCAAATGTTTCCTGTAAATGGGTGGTAAAATCTCCATGCGCAGTCTAGTTCTTTGACCTTCTGCTTCATCATCTTCTGCGCAGGCAGAATCTCATTTACGGATGGAGTGCGATAGGTGTCAAACCCGACTATCTGACCGATGCTAAGGAGGTCAGAGATGGCGTCGGAATGCGAATATTCTTCTTTCTTTGCTTCAATTTGCATCGAAGGAAATTTCCCATATGCTTCTCCGGCGTGCTTTCTTAGGACTTCTAGACCTATGTCTGTCAGAGTGAAGTTGATGGGTCTCCCACTTTCCCGGATAAGTCTGAACTCGTTCGCCCAACTCCGTCTGGTCTCTACGTTTTGGCCTCTTGTGAAAGCAGATGACCACTTTCCCAATGGAAGCCCTACTTTCTCATTCCAATTTTCGACTATCCACTGTCTCGTGCATGCTTCCCCGTCTCTGTTTCTTTCGTATATCAACTGCAGGAAACCTAATAGACCGTCTTCAAGAGCATGTTGAAGAAGTATCTGCTGCCTTTCGTTGTCATTAGTCTGGATTACGTGTCTTCCCTTATCGGTCAGGTCGAACGGAATATCTTCCGGCGAAGTATAGCTGAAGGAAGTGGCCCCCGGTTGTGTAACAAGTCCCCAGTTCGCCAAGAGAGCTAAGGTGGGCTTGCTACCTCCCCAAGCATCAACAAAGTCTAGGTCCCTGAATCTGTGTTCGATGACCGCGAAAAACTTGCTATCTTTTGAGGTGTCTCTCACTGCTTCCAAGCACTTGGCGATTATGTTTAGGTTCTTTCCGCCGGCGTAGTAGTACCCGACTTCACGAATCAGGTTGATCGCAAACTCACCTACACGGGTAGAAGGCTTCTGACCGCTTCATAAATCTAGAGCCTTCTTGTTAATGTCGTGCCAGCTCGGGTTGAGAAGTCAGGACAGAAGAAGATCATTGACAGGCCCAAGCTAGGACTCTTGACCCTACGAGAGTCTCAAACGACAGGAGACCCGCCAACTCTCGCGAGAGCTGATTTGCTCTGGTCTCTATGGCCTTCTTCCTTTTTGACAATTCGAATGAGTTCGCGTATGTTTCTTATTCTATAGTTGGGTCTCTCCCACTTCCCTCTCGGATGTTGATCTGACTTGTAGCCTCCTGGGCAGAAAACGGTTATGGCGCCAATTCTATTCCCCATCCGAATGTCTTTGTCCAGCAAATCGCCCACAACCATTGTCTTAATCCGTGACTCAGTTGGTGTAGACAGCTTGGTCAATCCAAATCTCAATGCGCGCCTATAGAGGCTATACGTCTTCCTTCCTGCATACCTACGGTCAAAGTATGCCTCTAGTCTGAAGGCCCTGACTATCCGTCTTATGCGGGAGTGACTCCCTTCAGAAACGAGGATCATGGACGAAGGCCTCCGCCTGAGAGTTTCCAAGGTGGTCCTCACTCCCGGGAGTAATGAAGGAACACTTTGCAACTCCCTGCGGAAAGTCATATCACAACGCTCGGCTTCGTCCTTCAGATCCGGGGGGAGGCCAGTAGCTAGCATTCTTGTCGCCTTATGTGCCGCCCGAATTTCTTCAGCACCTCTTGAAACCAAGAGTAATGCAAGAAACAACGCTCTAGAATCATAGTCATGCCGTCCGTAGTGTGAGATCAAACTATCATCTATTCGCCTCAGAATCCCAAGGCCCTTCTTGGTCGCCAGATTTCTTGCAATGGCAGGCATTTTCCCTAGAGCTGCCATTTGGGCTCTCGTGAATATGGCATTGCTATCCCAGAGCGTGTTATCCCCATCAAGGATGAAGACCCAACTGACGCCAGTCTCACGGGTTCTCATTGGCTGTCAAACTCAATTGCCGAGAAAAATCGAAGTAGCGCCAAACGCCGCTTGAGCAACTAGGCATAGCATTGCAAGGTAGAACAACATCTTGCGCCGATTGATCCACGTCACCTTATCAGATATCTTACCAGCAATCCAGTAACACTCGTAAACAAGGTCTGCTGTTGCCTTCTTCTCCACCATGCTAGGGGCACTGGAAAGGAAGTACTTGCACCAGTCTTTCTCGTCCTCTTTGCATATCCACTGGAAAAAGAAGACTGACTTAGGCTCGCCCGCGGCGACGGGCTTCCAGCTCTGCGGCAGCTTAAAACGTGGGCCGAAGGCAGTCAGGATGAAGATGGTCCCCACTGTTACCGAAGAAATGTAACCAACGAACGCTATCGTGATTAGATCCCATGACAGGCATCTGAATGTTACATGATTACCCAGAAAGCTCGCAAACAGAGTCACGTCTGCCACTGTAAGGAAGGCTATGGAGGCGAGTATCCGACCGGCCTTCTCATCCTCATAGCTGGTCAACTGGACCAAGTGATCAAACATCTGTTTGACAACGGTCAGTTTGCGCATCTCGTCTGGTGGTGCAGCCAATTGCGTCAATTCCTCCTCAAGATTAGAGCTCTGTCCTTCTGAATTCTCTTTAGGTTTTCTTCTTCTGTTCTATTGAACCTTGCCCAAGACCAAGAATGGCCCCTCGCCGTTGTGAATTCGAGTGATGAGTTGAACCTCATTTCTTGTCATGAAATCGTTGTAGCGGGTACTGGGTGCTTCTCCTCTTGCGCTTGATACGTCTAATCACATTACGTACAGTGACTTCGGTTATCATTAGGGCGTCACTGACCTGGCATTGCGTGACCTTGTAGCCGAGTTCTTCAGAGCTTAGAAAGACGGCGGCTGCCGCGACCGAGCTTGGGTTGCGTCCGTCAGTCTTCAGAATGCCAATCATTCTTTCAGCCGATCCTTTGAGACGAACATCTAGTTGACAGAATTTGATTGCGCGATCAACCAGTGAGGAGGCACTCAATGGCTCAGCAGTCATCCCAGTACTAAGATTGGCCTTTGTGTAAGCGTGATACAATGCAGAAGTCGAAAGACCATAGCATCCAGCTACTTCATTCGCCAGCACGGGCATGCCGAGCTTTCTACATGCCAACCAAGTTGCCAACGCGCTCAAAGTTTTCTGCCCGCCTGCTTTGAATCCCTTGCTTTGCAATTCATGCGTGATCTCTCTGGCAATTTGTGTGGCTGAGGCTTCGCTTTGAGGGTACAGTTCGAAGAGCTGTAGTTTTCGAATCTCAAGTTCGTGCAGAGCGGCATGGGTGACGCGAGCACGCGATCGCCAAGGCTTCTTCGCCGAGGTATCAAACCTCACGTCTTTGACGCAGTATGTTTGCAGGGGACAGGCTTCTAGGGTACAGGCAACTCTTCCCTTGGCACTCTTAGTATGCCTGAGGCCGAAAAGAAACAAGTTCGCCTGAACAAGTCCTGCTTGTTCGAACTTGTTCACTAGGGCAGCGCGTATGCAAGTCCCAGATAGGTCATTAC
>Ga0209725_1002012_pt1 | contig 11150 bp, 11 predicted proteins | sample I18A1metaG_FD_184145 | JGI IMG/M metagenome (GOLD analysis project Ga0209725, IMG submission 184145) | Lake sediment bacterial and archeal communities from Gulf of Boni, Indonesia to study Microbial Dark Matter (Phase II) - ​I18A1 metaG... | ecosystem: Environmental > Aquatic > Freshwater > Lake... | reverse complement strand
ATTTCGTCGGATTGAAGGTCGCTTTCAATCCGAGGAGCGCGGATGTTAGAGAGATCGCGGACATCATTATAGAGAGCGGCGACTTAACAGATGTCCTAGAGTATCTTATCAGATAACTTTCTGCGAAATGATTTTGAGAATCATCTCATTCTAGAACAGCGGAGGCAGCTTCTTCACATATTTGCCGGTCATAGGAATGCTGGCTCGACACTTCGGGCATTCATTCATAGCTGTGAGATTGTAACGAACAACGGCGTAGCCCAGTCTTTTGATGAGCGGTTCACCACACTTCTGGCAGTAGGTGTTTTCGTATCTATGGCCGTGAACATTTCCAATGTAAGGGTACAGAATGCCCGCCCGTTTCGCCATCTCATAGGCTCTCTCCAGCGTCTCGACCTTTGTAGGAGGGTTTCGAAACTGGTAAGCCGGGTAATATCTCGTAAAATGTAGAGGCGTTTCACCACCTACCTCCTCGAGATGTCTGTTTATGACCGATCCTAGGCATGAATCGCTGTCGTTAACTCCTGTGACAACCAGATTCACTATTTCAACGTTGATGCCCATCCTCTTGGCGTCTCTAGCATTTCTCCACGCGAAATCGACGTTAGCGCCTCCACAATACTTCTCGTATGTCTCCGAGTCGCCTTTGATGTCGATCTTCAAACCTGTCATTCCCGATTCCTTCAGCATCTTCAGAGCCTCACTCGTCATATACCCGTTCGACACATAGCAGCAATATAGTCCTCGGCGGCTTCCCTCCCTGAAGGATGATAAGGAGCTCTCGAAGAACAATGTAGGCTCTTGAAAGCTTACGCAGAGGCCTTCATCCCCTTCTCGAATCGCGATCGCCGCTAACTCCTCAGGCGAAATGTATTTCGCTTTAGCGGGGTTAGGTTCGACTCTGGAAAGATCGTGGTTCTGGCACCACGGGCATCTGAAATTGCAGGACCAAGTTGAGTAAGTTAATGCAGTTGATCCCGGCCAGTAGTGAAAGAACGGTTTGATCTCTATGGGCCTACTTTGAAGTAAGCTTACATCTCCAAAGACGGTCGTGTACAATTTGCCTTGAATGTTAGCCCTTGTCCGGCAGAAGCCTTTCTGACCGGAAGCTATGGAGCATCTTCGCTCGCAGAGTTTGCATCTAACCTTCAAGTCAGCCTCTTTTCCGTAGAGTAGCGCTTCTCGAACCGTAGAGTACTTGAGGAGGTCTTCCATACTCAATCAACAGGTGCGCAAAGTCTTGAGAGTATTTTCTCTCTTCTCGCTTTAAGTATGAAGATATAAGACAAATATCTTACTGCCATGCTATCAATCAGTGCCGAATGGACGAGTGAGCGGTTTTGAATCGCAGAGCATCATTCGTAAGTGGTAGGCGGGGATCCAGAACAGAGCTCCCGGGATTGAATTATATCGTTCTTGCAACTGACACGGGCCTAATTCTAGGTAGAAGATGGCCGCCTGGAAAGCAGATGATCGAGATCTCCAGTGAGAACATCCGATTTCTAGAAGTCTTGAGCAGCAGTATTATGCCGCCGCTTGTTATCTTGGTGCTCTTGATCGCGGCTACTATAGGGATCTGGGGGCTGATAGGTTTCTGGTCGTTCCCGCCGAAAATCCCTGAACCTTACTCGATTATCGCAGAAAGCACGATCGGGCTGGCAGGGCTATGCGTCATAGTCGCTATCTGGAGAGTTCTGTTCGCTACAATGAGAATAGGTCTAACAACCGACGAGAAAGAGATAACTGTAAAATTTGTCCGGAAGAAGAAGGCTGAAGCCCTAGCGAGATACTTCATCTAATATTTGAAGAAACCAAGAGGCTCCTTGAATGACAGAATCAGAAACGGAAACTGTGAAGGAGAACGATTATGTTCTTCTGTATTTCGATGAAAGAAGAAAGTGGCTGACAAAGGTTCTTGAAGGAAGAGAATTTCATACTCATAAAGGAATTGTGAAACTTGACACCTTGATCGGGAAATCTTACGGAGAAAAGGTAGTGAGCAGTCTAGACTTCGATTTCTGGATCTTGAAGCCGACAACTTACGACTATATAATGCGGGTTGAGAGGCCTACTCAAATAATGTACCCTAAAGACATTGGGATAATCCTTCTGAAACTCGGAATCTGCTCTGGAAAGATTGTGGTGGAAGCGGGAACTGGAAGTGCAGCCATGACAATCGCGATCGCGACAGCTGTCAAACCTGAAGGACACTTGTACACCTATGAGGTCAGACCTGAGTTCGCAGAGATCGCTGAGAGAAACCTGAGACGAGCAGATGTCATCGATTACGTAACGATTAGAAACTTGGATGCTTCGGCAGGGTTTCAAGAAAAGAGTGTTGACGCTGTAACCATCGATATAGGAGAACCTTGGAAAGTCCTCAGCCATGCTTATGACTGTTTGAAAGGTGGCTGTCCATTGGCTTCCTTCAGTCCAACAGTGAACCAAGTTGAGAGAACTGTCACAGCTTTAAAACAAATCGGGTTTATCGATGTAGATACAATTGAATGTCTAGTTAGAACCATGCGCGTGGAAGAAGGCAAAACTCGCCCTTCAACAACTATGATCGGTCACACTGGATACGTGACTTTTGGAAGAAAGATCCTCCGATGATGATTCGTCCATACGAGTCGGATAACGAATCTAAAAGACTATTGCACAGTCTCACTAGTGAATATTCAAAGAGAAGTAGAATAGTGTTGTCTAGTCTTAATACCGGACCTAACGTTTTTGGTCAACTGAGACCATATGTTATCAAGAAATCTCTAATCTTGTCTGCGGCCATTCCGTCTCTCTTAGCCAGTACTATTCCTCTAATGTCCTGCGTTTGATACAGCTTCAAATTCAAATATGCAAAAAGCGTCCCTGTATGAAACGGGTAGCCTGCAAAGACCGAGAGGTTCCTAGAAGCCAGATACCGTTTCATAGCAATTTCTACTGGAAATAGGCTTCCCACGCTTTTGACCGTCTCGGCTGCTCTTTGCAGTGCCTCGCTATAGAAGCCTGAGGAAAGTATTCTTAATGCGTCGCCTCCCGTCGGCGCATTCATCGCCTGTTCAAATTCCAAAGCAAACCTATACCTTATCGGCAGGATGAACCTCTCAAGGTGAGATATAGGAATCTTTGCTTCTTTTCCTCTAATCAATATGTCCAGATTCGCTGAATCTATCTCGATACCAAGAATATTCTCGACAGGCCCCTTATCCGATCGCGGCAATTGTTGCGTCAAATTCCAGATACTCGTGTAGTAATACTTGTCAATCGATGCCTCAAGCGGGATCGTTGAACCCGTCTTCTTGCATTCTGGAAGTGAGTCGAGAGCTAACTTCCTCACTTTTCTATCCTTAATGTCTTCCGCAATCATCCCGAGATCTTTCATCTTTAGTAGTTCTAGACACCGGTCGTAGGTGTATTCTCCCATTGGCGTTATGAGATCCTTAGCTTGCTCGGCTGGTACACCCTCCATTACGCATTTGAGAATCATCTTCAAGCAATTCAATTCATGCTTCCTATGCATTAACCTCAGTGCATTTCTTGCAGTTGCTGACGCAGTCGCTCTAATTACTCTCGCGTAGTCGTCATGATAACTCTCCTGAATAGCATCTTCGAACTGCTTCATGTCAAAAGGTTTGCCGATGAACTTGGATACGTATGGGGCGTAAGAAGTGTCTGAGAGAACCCTAAAAGCGTCTACTTCATCCTTGGACTTCAGAATCATATCAAGATTGCTGGTGGTAAGAAGCTTTGATTTAAGCGCTCTAACAAACGAAACTGCAAATGCAAAAGAATCCGGTCTACCTGGCAAACTTCAACTCATCCTGAGATCGCTACATCCTGATTATGATTCTCCAGACTATTGCGGCTCCCACTGCGAAACCCCCGAATGCACCCAGAAGCGCGAGTAGTGCGTCAAATGGCTTGCCCAACTCCTTTCCAAAAGCATAGCCGTAGTACATTGAGATCACAGTGAGGACCGGAACTATCAATCCAACCGCTAGGGCGAAGAGGATTTTCTTTCGAGCAACCTCGACGGCCTTTTTGTCAGTCGCCATCCGCTCCGCCTCACGGTTTTTCATCAAAACTCATAAGGCTATAGGATAAATAATTTGCTTAGAGGAAGAGCGTTTGGCAACTCGAAGCGAACTTGGACGAGCATTTTGGTACTTGGCGATTACCACGACAGTGCCGATAATGGCCTTCTTGGGGTATGTTCTGGGAAAAGAATACGGTAAAGAGATGATCGGCGCTTTACTGGGAACGCTCCTCGGGACGTTTCTTGTTTGGTTTGACATACTTAGAGCTGAGAAGTTGATGCTGAAGAAGAAGGCTAAAAGGTAGGTTTCACAAACGCATGGAATGGACGTTCTCACTTATTCTTACGTTATCGCTCGAGCCCGAGCGATCATAGGGAATCTACTCAAAATCGAGGATTATCGTGCTCTTCTAGGATGCTCTAAACCTGTACATGTAATCGATGTGCTGACTCAAACCGGCTATGGAGAGCATCTCAAAGTAGGAGCGACTACTCCAGACTTTTCATCCATTCGACAGATCATTCTAGATTCATTTGTAAGCAGCTTGGAGCAGACTATCTCATCCGCCCCAAAGGCCGCGGCACCCTTGCTCTCAGCATACAGAGAGTTGCTCGAAAGTTGGAGCATCGTCAACGCCCTTCGAACCTCGCTCTTCCAAGGAAGCTTCATAATGGAATCGCAGATCATTCCCTGCGGAGTGATTGAGCGATCTTTCTACGAAATGCTTTCCTGCGATCTCGCGAAGACCGTCAGCCTCATCTCAAGAAGAGAAGCTTTTCGAGAAGCTGCAATACACATCAAATCTGCAATCGAAACAAATCGGTTGGGTCCGCTATTCGGGATGTTGAAGAGCCCGTTAGACAGATGTTCAGAGGCAATACTCCTCTTGCCGTCCAATGAGAGAGAAGTCAGCCGCAAGCTCTCATATCTACATGGTGATCTGGGAAACATTATCATACTCTACGATTGCGTGAGAAGACTGACGGAGCCTGATGACGCCTTAAGCTGGCTACTGAGGAAGACATATGGTTTACGGAAAGAAGTTCTTGACCGATCGATCCTCAGCCGCAACCTTGAGCAATTAACTCGTCTGCTTATGGGTACAGAGTTTGGAAAATACTTCGGCCACATGCCCGGTGACAGTCCGGTCGATGAATTCTTGGAGAAGCTTAAACTCGATGCCCTTCGAGACAAGAGCAGACTTGCATTAGCTGGTTATCCCTTTCGCGCGGCCACAATAATAGCTGCATTGAACCTGAGGTTTATTGAAATTGCCAACATAATACTTTGCTTGAAAACTGTTGAGGGGAAAATATCAGCTCAAAACGCCTTAAAGCATATTGTCGTCCCCTAGAACGACCTCAGCCAAGCCTAATGAAGCTGTAGACCCCGATCAGAACTGAAACAGAGAAGATCAGAGCCCAATTCCTTCTACTCCACCAGAAGACCTTCCAACCATCTAGAGCGCCGAACGGTAGAAGATTGAATATCGCCAAGTAAGCATTGAACCACGCTCCGAACAATAAAGAATCATAAAGCACTCCAATAGGCGAGGCGACTGCGCCTACTAAGAATGCGACAGATAGGATGACGTTAACGAGAGGTCCCGAGAAAGCTGTTCTCCCCACTGTCTCTTTATCTGCCATACCTCCAATGACGACGCTTCCAGGCGCTATCACTTTCAAAGGCAGTAGAACCGAGATTAACGTGATCAATGCACCTGAGATGCTCAAACGGAACTCTGCCCAAAGCCCGAACTTCTGGGCTACAAACTTGTGAGACAACTCGTGAGCTATGAAACTCAGAATGAAAACCGTGCTCTCAATAAGAAGCATAGCAGGCTGTGAGAAGAGGATACTTCGAGTTATGAATGATATTCCTACGAGAGAGACCAACACGATACCGACGAGAAGATGTTTAACCTCGATGGAACTAAACCAGAAGATCTTCGGCTTGGCTACAGGTTGAAAAACCGCCGGATACCTGTACTCGACGCCGTAGCTTCGAGGGGGAGCAGGCTCAGCGGCCCCTGTTGGACGTGGAATCTTCACCCTCCAGTACTCGGAGCATTCATGTCCCTCAGGAAGTCTATGTTCAACGCAAAACAGTCTTCCGCAGTACGAACACTTGAAAGGAAGATCGACGTCGACTCCGCATTTTTCACATTTCACATGAATCCACTCTGACACACTGTAGAAAGATACACGCATGTTGCTTAGTGAATAGAAGGAGACTAGCGCCTTTTCCTACGCCAAAGTTTGGAACTTTCTTCAGCAAGTCCCTCGTGTCTTCTTTCCCAAGCCATGTGCCTCGTATAGTCTTCGGGGCAGAATTCCTTATGACAGAATTGGCACTCGGAAATCCTAGGATGCTCCTTTCCGCAGGCGTCGCATCTCTTCATTGAGACCACTATCTTATGGTTAACCGCCGTGCTATAAAAAATCCTTCCGCCAGCCCGGATTCTAGTAGAGATTAGCAACCGAGGTCTCTCGTAATGCGTGGAAGAGAGATGTAATCGCTCTGAGAATAGACAAATTTAAAGTAGCTGAAGAATATATGGACGATACCGTGCCCTGCCTATGGTATGCCCATATCTTCGAAAGATGTTTCTTGGCCGATCTTGCATAGCAACGACACCTCAAAAGCGCTTGAATAAGAACGAGGTAGAGCAACTATGCGCCACAGAAGAAGCCTTCACATCGTGCCCCAGGTACCTCTCCAAATTTAGAGAGGAAAGTACGCCCTTCAAGCTCTGAGGCAAGATACGGTCGAATTGAGAGCTGGACAAATGAGCAACGCATCGCTTTGCAAGCGGATTAAAATAGAATAGTATATCGTGGGGAAGAATGTTTACTCGACTTTGATAGCTTCTCTCAGTCCTTCTTTCGGATACTGATAAACGTGGATCTTAGCGCTGTCAAGCGTGACTCCCATCTTTTCTCCAACTTCAAACTTCTTCTCTGTCTCTATAGGCACTCTGGAAGTAACCATGTCATCATTAACCAGTCTAATCTCATACCTCAAGATTCCGCCTATGAACAGTATTCTTTCAACTAGGCCTGGTAGGAAATTCAAATCGGCTGGCGCATATTGTTCTAATTTGATGTTCTCAGGCCTAACTGCGATTATGACTCTTTCTTCTTCCTTCCATTCTGTAGAATTCACTTCTATCAGCAGCCCACCGCGAAGCTCAACAATCGAGGTCTTTAGAGATGTTTTTACGATACTGCCCTCGAAGAAGTTTGACTCTCCAATGAAGTTGGCGATGAAAGGAGTCTTTGGAGCCAAATATAGCTGTTCAGGTGTTCCGATCTGCTCGATGGCACCTCGCTTCATAACAACGATCTTGTCTGAGATAGTCATAGCCTCTTCCTGATCGTGGGTGACATGTATGGCTGTCAAGCCCAAGTCTTTCACCAGTCGCCTCAGTTCATATCTGAGTTCCGTCCTTATCCTCGCATCAAGAGCGCCCAACGGCTCATCGAGCAGGAGTAGGTTGGTGCCAGCAGAAAGTGCTCTCGCGAGACCAGCTCTTTGCTGCATGCCACCGCTAAGCTCATGGGGAAACGCGTCTTTTCGTTCTGCCAAGCGAACCAACCCAAGCATTTCGTTTGCAATTCGCTTGGTCTTCTCCTCTTCCCACGCCTTAACCCTAGGGCCGTACGTTGTGTTCTCCCAGAGATTCATATGAGGAAAGAGAGCGTAGTTCTGAAAGACAAAGCCCACCTCTCTGTCTTCCGGGGGAAGCCCAGTTACTAGCCTATCTCCTATATAGATCTCTCCTTCATCCGGCTCAGCTAGACCTGCTATTAACCTAAGCGTAGTCGTCTTTCCACAGCCGCTGGGCCCCAAAAGCGTAACATACTCGCGATCGCTCACTTCCAAACTTACATGATCTACCGCGATGATTTTTCCAAATCTCTTCGTCACATTGATCAATCGTACATCTGGCATTGTCCATCAACCCGCTCTTTTCAACGTCGTCTCACGATCCTCCCGATAAATCGCACCGTTCATCTCCTCGTAAGGAACCTGAAGACTGCGAGTAAGACGAGTGAGATTGCGATTAAATAGGCTGATGAAAAAAGGGCTGCTGGAATGGCTAGAGCTTCCACCATGTTGACTACAAGAGTTGGGACGGTCAGATCAGATCCCATCACTATGAAGGTTGCTCCAGTTTCCCCGAGGGAATGCGTGAAGGAAAGGATCACTCCAGCTAGAATACCTCTCTTCAATAGGGGTAGGGAAATTGTTTCCGTAGCATCATATGGCGTTGCCCCGAGTGTTCTTGCACTTTCTTCATACGAGAGGATCTCGGACCCTTCATACGCGGCGATTGTCGGCTCCGTTATGACTGGTACTGAGAATACGATGTGAGTCAAAATGATTAGCCATATTCCTGGATTGACCATTCCAAGTCCATGTGGGCCCCACAAGAGAAGGATAGACAAGCCTAGTGCCGATGTCGGAACGATTAGCGGAATCTTCAGAATGGAACGAATAAAGGTACCGAATCTATACCGCTCAATCACGTAGACCAAAGGTATCGCGATGCATGCAGCAATGTAAGTTGAGATTGCTGCCACGGCAAAAGACGTCAATGTAGCTCTAGACAACGCGCCGAAATAGTTTGATGGACCGAAAAGTTGGTAGATCACCCCGCCCTCAACTCTCCCAGTATACGGATCGTGAAACCAATACGGAAAGATAGAGTTGAGCACAACAACTATTGGTACGACCACTATGACAAAAATAACAGTGACGCTTGTAACATCCTTAACCTGATGAAACCTTCTTGAAATGAACCTTTCCATGCTTAAGAACCGCCTTTCGATCTGCATTGCTTGGAGGGGGCTTCTCGAGATCGAGAATCGATGTTTCCGGCGTAAGAGAACCTCTATGGGCAATATTAAAGCCCACGCAATGACTACGAGCAGACACCCTAGAAATGAGGCTGTACCAAATTTGAATTCGAAAACCCATCGTACAATAGCGATAGAGGCTGTTGTGCTGACTCCCGCAACTACCATTGTTGCTCCAGTCTCCCCAAGAGACCTCGCGAAGGCCAGAACCAGTCCCGAGAATATTCCTGGCAGCGCGAGCGGAAACACTATCCGCCGGAATGTTGTCAATGATACCGCGCCCAGTGTTCTGGAAGCTGTTTCGAATACAGGGTCAAGTTCTTGTAGTTTCGCCTTGATGGTGAGAACCACGTAAGGAAGCGTCAATCCAACGTGGACCGCGAATACCAGGAAGGGTATATTTAATAAAGGGATTCTGTCGGCGAGGTTCAACAAGCCGGATTTGAATCCAAAAAAGCCTCCTAAACCTGAGACGGTCGTCCATGTGATTAGAGTGGCAAAACCGAAGCCAGAGGTTGGAATCACGAGGGGCAAAGTAACAATGTCTTCAAGGATATCCTTACCTAGAAACTTCTTGCGAGCTAGAAGATAGGCAAGGGGAGTCCCGAAGATGAAGTCGAAGGCTATGGTGAAAAGAGCTATTTTAAAAGAGAAAAGCAGGACGGTTTGTATCTGAAGCCAATTTTCGGAAGCAATAATTGGGTTGGCGAAAACCTCTAAGTAAATCTCGTTCCATCTGGTGAAGGTGAAGGAAACTATGTAGATGGTTGGCATAAGTACAAAGACGAGGAAAGATGCCAGCACCGCAAGAAGAGCCGTCTTCGCCATTATCTTTCTTTTTGCGGGCATGCCGTTCAACTTTTTCCCCCAGAGGCTAAGTGCCAGGATTCCTAACAGCAACCCACGCTGTAAGAAGCGCTTTCATAACCTCCCCCTGCAAAGGCTTCAAAATAGGAACAGTCAACTCATACTGAACCCCATTTTCAATGCTGAATAGGTTTTGATCTAGAGGGACGCTGGGGTTCGCTGGTCTGAATCCATGTTTCTGAGCGAGCCCTTGGACATCATCTTTGAGCAAGTATAGTAGATATTGACCGGCAGCGAAGCGCTCCCATTTCCCAACCCACTCTGCATTTAAGATCACGAATGGATGATCACTGAGAAGGGTGCCTTCTTTCGGATATACAGCTACAATCGGATCATTCCATTTCCTCTTTGCCTTCAGAGAGTTTTCAATTACTACGTTTTCGTATACTCCAAAGAGACTTATAGCGCCTGGACCGTTCTCCGCAGCCCATGCGCCGAAGAAACCTGTGCTTTCACCATACATCACAGCTTTCGACTCAATCGTTCTAACAAAATTTAGAACACTTTCTCGCTTCAGGTCGTCCGTAGATAAGTCTTCAGGTTTCTTTCCAGCTGCCTCAGCGAACTCTAAGATCGCGACCATAGCCCCTCCATTTGACAGCTGCGGATCAGGGTGTCCATACTTGAAATCCACCCCTCCTACTACATCGCGATATAGATCGGCGAACCCTGTTACCTTGTACTTCTCGATGAAGGATCTCCAACCTGCGATTACTATAGGAGAAAGGACGAGCGGAGTCCAATCCTGTGCAATATCTTCCACACGCCCTTGTGCGCGCCACATCGAATTCAGGTATGGAATCCAAATACTTGAGGCCGGGCTCCATACCGTTGGCTTTTCGCTGCCCAAAAGAATCAGATTGACGGATTTATGGGTGCCTGTCACAGTGAGTCTAACTGAAACTTCAACCCCGAATCGTTCCAGAAACCATCTCTCAAATTTTGGCGTAACTTCCTCTATCCATCCTTGTTTTTCGCTTGTGTACAAGAACTCGAACTCTATCTTCTTCGGCATCTCTCCAACAGTAGCGGGTCGACTGAATTGAAAAAAAGCCAATGATACTGATGAAAAAACTAGAAAGCCAACAAGGATTCCAACCATGAGAAGAATGTATCCTCTCTGGGGGAATAGTCTTCGTCCTCTTACACTCACTGTCTAGTCGGACCTCCTTGCCAGCAGCTCTGCCCGTCTATCGACGATATCTTCAGCCGAGGGGCCTGTGCCCAGCAAGGTAACAGGAACTTTGGTTTCCACCGCAACCTTCCTTACAAAATCTCTTACATTATTAGGTAACTCATCGAAGTTCCTGGCTTCCTTACATTCAGGGAAAGCCACATCCAACTTTGTGATCGCGAGCTGTGTCGCGCCGTTCAGTATCGCTGCTCT
>Ga0209725_1002011_pt1 | contig 11151 bp, 19 predicted proteins | sample I18A1metaG_FD_184145 | JGI IMG/M metagenome (GOLD analysis project Ga0209725, IMG submission 184145) | Lake sediment bacterial and archeal communities from Gulf of Boni, Indonesia to study Microbial Dark Matter (Phase II) - ​I18A1 metaG... | ecosystem: Environmental > Aquatic > Freshwater > Lake... | reverse complement strand
ACAAGCACATCCTCAACAGCCTTGGTTATTCTAGATGTCCAGCCCCTCCACTCCTCAACCATCTCTGCCCTACGCTTGGAAAAGCTCGTGAGGCTCATCTGTCAACACCGAAGGCTCTCTTGACTGCCATACTCGACCCTACTAGAGATGTTTCTTGATCTCATCCTCTTGTGTCTCTACGTCAAAGGCGCTCATACTCTCTCTTTTGGCGACGGTTAGCAGTGAGTGGTCAGCGGATACGAGAAGCTTGCAGTTTGATGTTCTGCATGTGGCTATCTGCAGAGCATCTGCTTGATAGACGTGATGCTTGAAGATGAGCGAATAGGTCTGGACAAGAATGTCAGCTGTAAGCGGAGGAATTTGCATGCTTTCCAGGCGGATCATTTTCTGTGATTCCCCAAGGAAATGCCTTAGGGAGTCTTGCAGTGCTCTGTCACCTATTAGTCCTCTCGAGCGGTATTTGTCGAGGACGCCCAAGACTTCGCCGATGTTCCAGAGCGATGTCACAGTTGTTAGCTCTCCGGTCTCGGCCCTGGAGTAGATGTGATCCACTACGCGGGAGCCGCGCTCTTCAACGTACCTCTTGATGATGCTGCTTGTGTCCAAGTATACGTTGTTCTCGTTCATCACGCATCTCTCTCACGATTCTGCCAGCCGAGATCCTCACTCGCGGTCTGTTCTTTGCAACTTCCTCTAAAGATGGGTACTGGCCTATCTTCAGGTTCAGAGTCGCGATGAGTGAGGACATTATCTCCAGAGGCGAGAAGGATCTGAGCGCCTCTTCGAATTCTGAGCTTAGAGCTTTTGATGTGCCGTGCTTCATCGAGGTTAGCTTCTTGAATTGGTCAAGGAGGTTTTTATCTATCAGAACGGTTGTCTTTACCTTCTGCAGACGGTTCACCGTCTAGATGGTAAACCGTGCAACCATATAACCATTCCTAACGCGGTGCGAAAGCATCTCCCATCTGATCAGCCGGCTGGTTGTGATGCACCGCTTTTCACCACCTTGCTGCGCGAGGTAGAGTAACCCTCCGCTTGCTGGCTGGCTCCTCCTTTTTTAATGATGGGACAAGACTGCGCTCTAAGAAGACAACTGATCTGGCGAGAGCAAGGTGTCTCTGAGTTTCTTCGTCTGTATGAACGATTTGAGGTCATTGTCCAACGTCAACAACTTGAGATCTAGCTGAGTCGAACTAGCATACAGTATGTTATCGATCATATCTTTGTGGCCCAACTTGTAGAGTCTGAATGCTTCGTTCATGATCTTGGAGTCTTCGTTCACTCGCCTGTAGCGGCCGCTTTCCATTACGCTTCTCAGACCGACCCTGAAGCTTTCAAGTGGCGAGGGTGCATCCTCAATGGTCTTGGACAGCACCCACAGTGATTCCAAGATGCTGAAGGGGGAGTAGTATATCTCGGGGGCTTTTGCGGCCAGCAGCTTCAACCCTTTCGAGACCTTCTCGCCCACATCGATTCCAAGCGAGGGAAGTATGAAGGACGTGTCAAGGAGAACTCTTAGCGTGGCCTCTCTGTTGCTCAAGGCTTATCTCCTCGATCCGCTTGGCAGTTACGGAGGCAAACTTCTTGCCTGAAAGAGCCAACTGGATTGGGTCTTGAAGACTCTCGAGGACTAATGTGCCGCCGGCGACGCTTAGCAACACTCTTTCTCCCTCTGCGAGATTTAGGGCCTTCACAATCGCTTTCGGAAGGTATATGGCGTACTTCTTTCCGACTTTGGTCTCGACGGTCAGAGTCAATGCTCGTTACCAGAATTATGAAGACAGATCAGACTATTAAATCTGACCCTGATTGCATAGGCGAACTCAGAAGCTTAAGCCCTAAATGGGTGCGTCAGTACTCCCGTTCCCTTAGCGGCCTTCAGCGTGTGCTCGAAACTCACAGGTCTGTAAACAATGCCGCGTCGGGACAGCTCAGCAGAATATTCGAAGGTGTAGCGTCTCACAGTATGAGCACATCAGTGAGCTGAACATAGAAGAGCGCGATCTGCTCAGGCTTCAAATCCGGGTGTATTCTCAACGCCTTCCCTAGAGCTTCCACTGAATTAGTCCCATCAGCTATTATCTTTCCCTTGTACAGGGCTACGTGTCTTCCCCTATACTTCTCGTACTGCTCAGGGCTTATCCTTGGAGCTTGGTAGACAGTCTCAGACATCACACGCAACCGAGGTTAGGTTTGTGTGAAGATACTTAAATACTGTCCAGCCCCAGGACCAGGTTTGCTTGATACTGATGCTGCTAGGTTTTGGACTCTTCTCGACTGCGAAGCCCTCGCTAGCGCTCTTCGTGGGAGAGCTATGTGCTCAGGGAAGGGGGCCGCTGATGATACTTTCTGAGCGTAGGGCTTCGTGGCTGACATGGTACGGAATGGTCTGGGGTTGGTGCTGGTGTAACAATCGCACTATTGCAGCACTATTTTCTAATCGCCTTTCGATTTGTTATGGGGTTAGCAGAGCCGTTTCGGTAATACGAATGTTTAAATTTGTCACATCGTGGTAGTACTTTGAGATACCATGGTTGAACTGAAACTGAAGGTCGGAGAGAAAGGTCAGATCCTCATCCCGAAGTTCCTCAGAGAGAGATATGGGGTGAAAGAAGGGGAAGCCGTATTGATTGAGCCCACAGGTGAAGGCATCCTTCTCAAAGGTCGGCCCTCACCTGAACAAGTCTTGAAGATGCTAAGAGAGCATGAAGAGAAGGTCAAGGCTCTGGGAGCCAAGAGCCCGAAACTCGGAGAACTCCAAACAGCATACCTTGAGAAGGAGTTTGAGGAGCAGCAGCGTTGAAGATCTTCCTAGACGCCAACCTCATGATCTACTTGAACGCTCTGACTGGCGCCGAAAGAAAACCTGTAGAGGATTTCTTTATCAGACTACTCAAAGAGGATCTATACACGAACCTGCTCGTTCTCGACGAAACATTGTACATCTCCAAGACGAGATACAGAATCCCCTATGACCGTAGCCTAACCCTCATTAAGAACACGATAATGCCCTATTCAGAACTCATAGCCCTAGACGAATATGACATCGACACAATGGGAGACTACCTGATGCGATACGACCTCAAGCCATCAGATGCCCTGCACCTGGCAACGATGAAGAAGCTAGGCGTAACCCACATAGCCACAGAGGACAGAGAGTTCGATCGCGTCGAGGAAACCAAAAGGATCTGGCTCGAACCAACAACCATCAAATAGCGCGACGTGAAGGCAACCCAACATTCTGACTCGGGCCGAGATAGATAAGAGCTGAAGAGGCATCAAACTCAACAGAGTGTTCTTACTGCCAACGTTAAGTTATTGACTAAACCCTTTGATGTGATAGGGTTCTGTTTACCGTCTGCTGCTCGCCGTTTAGCTCCTCCATTCGCTCAATAGCCTCTTGGCTAGATTGTAGACGTGTTCCGCGCTCTTGAATGAGGATTCTGCGTCTTCACGGTTGAAGAGGCTTCTTGGAGGTCTCCCGATTGTCTCCTCACCATACATGCTCGGCATCCTCTTCATCATCAGTCCCTTTGAGATTCTTGAGATGTCTTGCAGCTCCTCGATGAGCCATGACGGGTAGAGCTCCTTTTTCTCGAGGAGGAGGTCGCTGACTTCGTGTTGTTTCGGATACTCTATTCCAGCAACTCTCAATATGGATTTGAGGGATAGCTCGACGCATTCTTGGCTTTGTCTGACGACATATGAGTATCTTCCCTTTTCAAGGAAGATTTTCGCGGCCTCGAGGCGGACTTGTGCCTCGTCTAGGAGAGCCTTGGCGTATTCGAGTAGACTCATATTTGGATATTCTCTCCGAACTTGATATCAGGTTTCAGAATCCAGTACCATGAGTCCTCACTGGTCCTCACTTTCTTGGCGCCTAGGCTTGTGAGTCTGCGGAGGAAGTCGTTTAATAGGTTCTCGAAGAAGGAGCCTCGATCTAGAAGGCGAACGTTGTCTGTAAGCACATCCAAGAATAGGAGGCGGAAGCTCCGTGCCTCATCGGGCGTAAGCGGGATGTAGGAGAATCCTGTTGAGTATCCCTCTCTTCTTAGAAACTCAAGCTCATCGCGAATGGGTTGGTCAAGCTCCAAGGAGACGAGCTCATCTATCCTCTTGGAGTAGCTGGGAGGCAGTTGGTCTATTATGAGTAGGAGGTCTATGTCGCTGTCCTCTTTGGCGCAACCTCTAGCAACGGAGCCATAGACGATGATGGAGAAGGCTTTCTCATCATACTTCTCTAGGATCTTCTTCAGGAAGAGCAGGAGCAGCCTCACATATTTCCCTTGGATCTTCGCGTATCCTTCGAGGCCGCTGCCGAGGGCGAGGACAGCTAGAGAGGGATCCATTAGCCTGTAGATTCGCTTCCGTCCGATCTTCCTGAAGAGGGCTAAGTACCCTGCTTTCCTCAGCCTACTCAGGATTACCCTAACCCTCTGTTCCTCTGACCCTAGGAGGCTGCATGCCGTTGCGAAGTCGAATGGTCGAAGCCCTAGATGAGCGTAAAGTTTCGCGTAGCTTCTACCTAGCCAGGTCGGTAGCCACATGTCTCGCTATCGATTAGGTATACTACTCGTACACGTATATAAGCAGGGTACATTATGGCTCATTCGCTTACCCATAATGTGATACCGCTCTCTATGTTTTCGTGCAGGGGCCTATCTCCTCTCTTAAGCTTGACAAATTCGTTAGCGTCGAGTATGATCGGCGCTACCTTCCGCTCGCTCTTTTTGTTGAACTCGCTGATCCTGCTCTTCACGTACGATCTCTCCGACGCAAGCACGAAGAGATCTAGGTCGCTCGCTTTGACATCGATCCCTTCGGCGCTGCTACCGAACAGGATTATTCTACGCGAATGCTCCTTAAGCGAGTCCACCAGTTTCTTCAATCCGTAGATGTTAGCCAGTGTCTTAAACTGCTTCACCGTGGGGTCCCTGACATTAAGCTTGTAGAAGATCATTCTGCCCTTTCTATTCCTTTCAAGAAACTGCAGTTCGGCAAGCAGTCTCAGGATTTTGTTGGCTGACCCCTTGCTTACGTGCGTTCTTCTCATGGCTTCCCTTTCGTGGTATTCCCCCATCGGATCGTCTAGAAACAGTTGCAGTACCTTCATGAACGTCGGTGTGATGAAGTCTAATTTTTCGACCATATGCTCATCATTTTATACTTTAGGCTATTTATGGATTTCCGATGTTCTCCTTTTCGGTACCATTCAACATGGTACGAAATGGTCTGTGCGAACATTCGAAACCAAAGTCGGCTTTTCTCTAACGCATGTCACGTATGTGCTTGACGTATCGAGGAGCTTTCTGGACGAGTTCCTGATCTGCGGTATATAGGTGTGTGCGGAGATGGGAGGCTAGCGCCAGATACGCCGCGTCGTAGATGGAGATGCCGTATTCTTGGCTTGTTCTAGCGGTGTCCTCGTAAAGCCTTCCTTTTGGCTCATATACGTCCAAGCCGTATTTGGAGAGAGATCTTGCGGCTGATGCCAGCTCACTAGTGTCGTACAGTTGAGTGTATCTTAGGGCGTTCAGGGTTTCGTAGAAGAGGAGGCTAGGCACTGATATGGTGAGTTTTCGCAGGATGAATGAGTCTCTGATAATCCTTGCTTTTTCCGAGAACTCTTCATCGAGGAACCATTTCGCGACTACGGATGCGTCTGTCACGATCTTCTGCTTCTCCAAGACCTGATCACTCTCGCGCTATCCCAGCCTTCAGGAGCTTTCCTTCTAAGCCTCTCGTTCAACAGGACTGCTTCAGACGGATCTATTTCGCGCCCATACTCAAGCCTCCTGCTGATAGCCTCCCTAACAATAGCGCTCCAGTTCACATCCAGCCTTTCCATTTCCTTCTTTAATGAGGGAGGAATCGTCACACTTGTTCGAGTCATCTTTCGCAACGGGTTGGCCTCACGATTTGCCGCGGTCAGAAGTATTATCGGTATTACCCGTAGTACTTAACCCTACCTGCCATATCTGCGTTTGCTCACCTCCTCTCAAGAGGCGGGGACAGATTTCGCGCCGATCCCGTGCAGGCTTGACCTGTCCCTTGGATTTGATATGGAAAGAGAAGTGGAAGGAGGAGAAGCGCTGAGGACTGACTGGAGCAGGCAGATCGTGGCTACTGGAGTTTGATGTCTAATAATTCGTCTCAGAGTGCCTTAGATCGTCCTGTTTATATACGTGTATACGACATTTCGTTTTGTAAACGGTGGGCCACTTGGCTAGGCGAGATAGTCAACGAGTCCGGATTATCGCGGCGAGGTTTCGTCGCGAGGTTGCCGAGGAGGTTGAGAGGATTGCGGCTGAAGAAAAGATTGACAGATCATCGGTCATAGTGCGTGCAGCCGACCTCTATGTTAAGCGTTGGAAGCTTGAGAAGGCGTTGAAGTCCTATCTTGAGGGCAGTGTGACCTTGTGGAAGGCAGCTGAAATTGCAGGACTATCTCTGTGGGAGCTTATGGATGAGATGGAGAAGAGGAAGATCTCTCTCCAGTATACGTCGGAGGATTTCATTGAGGACTTTGAAGCAGCCTTGAAGGAGTAAACGTTTCTTTTGGTTAGGCCTCTGGTCTTCGATTCGACGCCGCTGATATACTTCGCAAAGGTTTCGTTGTCAAGCTTGTTGAGAGTGCTTGACGAACCCAAGATCATAACCATGGGCGTCTACAACGAGTTGTTGAGAGGAGGGGCCCTCGGAAAGCCTGAGGCACGAGTTCTACGCGGGCTCGTTGAAGAGAAGGTGATCACTGTTCAGGACCCGAAGGATGTTGGTTTTGTCCTCAGAATAGTCAAGGTGGCAGCTGAGAAGGAGAGGGATCCGCTTCATAGGACTGAAGCCGACATACTAGCCTTGGCAAAGGAGTTACATGGGGTGGCGATCAGTGATGACCATGTGGCTAAATCCGTTGCAAGGTTGATCGGGATCGAGCTTCACGGCACAGGTTACCTACTCGGAAGAATGTACAAAGCTGGAAGAATGTCAAGGGATGAATTGTTGGGATATCTGGGCGAGATGCGGCGCTATGGGTGGCGAGCGAGTGAAGAAGAATATGAAAGGATACTCAACTATCTCAGAAGAACTTGAAGCTATGCTAGACAATCCACGCGAAGCTTGTTCTCGACAGGAAAGGCAAACGGCAAGCGATTGAGCTCGAATATCGTGCGTGGCACCAATCCAATTCGCGTGAGCGCCGGCTCTTGAGAACGTTTATTATCGGAGATCGGTGAAATATCTAAGAGCTGTGATTCGATGAAGCCGCGTGAGGATTCGTACGGTTTCTTTCAACGTTCACTTGGCAGGCTGATGGAGGTTTACGAAGGTGAGTATGTTGCAGTCGTCGGTGCGAAGGTTGTGGCGCACGGGCGAGACGGGAAGAAGGTTTACGATAAGGCTTGCCGCAAGTATCCCAAGAGAAGGATACTGTTGGGGCAGGTCCCCGTGAAGGAGGCTATGGTGCTTTGGCTCGCGTTCACTTCCGGTTCTCGAGGCAGAGGTCGAAAGTTTTCGGTTACGTATCGCGACCTATGATTACTGTCACATTGCGCGCTCAGTCCGGGGAACTCTTTGATGTGACGGCGCTTCTCGATTCAGGTGCAGACGTTTCGATGTTCTCACCGAGTGTGGCGAATATACTTGGGTTGAAACCTAGAAAGGGAAAGCGGAGGATCTTTCGCGGTATCGGAGGAGAGATCGAAGCCTATGTTCACCGTATCGAGTTCAGGATCGGTACTCTACGCTTTCATGCCAGAGTGGCGTTCCCGACGGTAGAGATACCGAACATCCTCGGTCGGTTGGATCTTATGAAGAATATTGAGGTAATCTTCAAAGACGAAAGAGAACTCTCTATCGAGTCACCATAGTTGTCACGATGAGGATATTGAACGGTGAGACTTGGCTCGAGTGCCCGGCTCTGTCTCGCCGCAGAGTTGAACGCTCCGAGGGCGCCGTCGCTGACTTGGTATCGCTAAGGGCCGGTCTTCTATGGTCCATCGATTGTTCACCTTCGTTTAGACAGGATCTCCCCAACTGTCAGTCTGATGGACTGTTCACTGTTGTGTCTTGGATTCCAGCCTCTCGACTTGAGCTTTGATACGTCGAGGAACATGTTCTTGACGTCGCCGATCCATCCCCTTCCTCCATCTACTCCTCCGGTAAAGCTGAGTCTCACGTTTTCTAAGCCCATTTCTTCGGTGACTATGTTCGCTATTGTCCTGACATCTATTTGATCGTCTGATCCTACGTTGAATGTCTCAACTTGGCCTTCGGCTTTCTCTAGGCCTAGGTGCATTGCTTCTATGCAGTCGTCTATGAATAGGTATGATTTTGTCTGGGTTCCGTTTCCTAGGACTTCGAGTTCTGTCGCGTTCTTTCTGAGTTTCTGGACGAAGTCGTAGACTACGCCATGTTTGCTTCTGGGCCCTACGATGTTTGCTAGCCTGTGGATTATGGCTTTGAATCCGTAGGTGTATGCGTACCCGGTTATGAGAGCTTCGCATGAGAGCTTAGATGCGCCGTAGAGAGAGATCGGTTTCAACGGCGCATAGTCCTCATTGGTGGGGATTTTTGAGGCTTCACCGTAGACAGTTGATGATGACGTAAAGAGGAGTAATTTAATGTCTCCTACCTTTCTTATGGCTTCGAGTAGGTTGAAGTTTGCTTGGATGTTTTGCTGATAGTGAACTTCTGGATGGGTTGTGCCGACCCTTACTTCGGGGTTGGCTGCCAAATGGAAGACGTTTTCGCATCCTTCAACTACTTTCGTCAGGTCACGCGTCTTCAAGATGTCCGCTCGTATGAAGGTGAAGTTTGGGCTCTCAAGCCATCTCTCAATGTTCTTCAGGCTTCCGCTGCTTAGGTCGTCTACGACAATGACATTGAACCCACGCATCATCAACATGTCAGCCAGATGGCTTCCAATGAATCCTGCCCCACCTGTAATGAGAATACGATTACTTGCCATGGTTTTTGAAACCTTTCCTTGCGTCACACTTCTGTTTCCATAAACCCTGCTATTGAAATGTCAGACTCTGTTTTTTAGCTAGAGCGGCCCCGTTACCGGCGCCTCCGGATTACTCAGACCGGAAGCTCTGCCCGGACTGTGCCCGCCAGCGATTTCAAGCCTACTATCCCTTGACTGAGGTAGGAAGACTCCGTACCCTATCCGCCTATCATGAAAAGAAGCATATTAGTTCTGGTCAAAAGACAAGAACTTCTCTTTCCACTACCATATCCTTTGTGAGACTTACCTCGTGATTGTGGCTTGGCTTGAGGCGTATGTTTCGTCTCCCTCGAAGCTGATTGTTGCCGAGTTCCAGTAGAAGAGGAATTCTAGGCTATAGTAGCCGTCCTGCCTTGTCTGAAGGTCAAAGGTGGCTGTCTGCCATGTCGTTCCAGAGAGGTAGTGAACTGTTAGCTTGACTGGCTTGTTGGCGAGGTATGTACCTGTGTCCTTGCGGGTTAGATATCCTGCAAACTCCTTGTTGCCGACGAAGTTATCGTGATGGATGTCTCAATCTTCGCTATGACTTGATAGGTTATTGTTGTTGAGGCTCCGGTGAGATCTTCAGCCTCGTAGAACTTCGCGGTGATCTGATAGGTTCCTGCGCCTAGGGCTCGGTTGCTCACATGGTACGGAATGGTCTGGGATTGCTGCCTAGTGTAACACTTGCACTATTGCAGCACTATTTTCTAATCGCCTACTGGTTCGCTAGGGTGGTTAAGGGGATTCGGGGGCTATGATGTTCTCGTACTTGCAAGCCAGGGGGAAGGAGAAGTTGGCTGACGGTGTACCCCCTGAGTGAGCACACGTTCTGTTGTATCAGCTGTGAATTAACTTTCGGGTTTGCCAAGTTGCTGCATGTTTCTTGCCAGAGCCCGCTTAGCACCCTCAAGGAATTCCTTGGCTTTTCTGACGGCGTAATCGGCCTCTTTCACACCGCTCTTTGTCTCGAGACCATAGATCGTTTCATGTCGATCTATCCTAAGGGAGTTGAGGGTGTTCACTAGGGCTCCGCTAAGCCTCCCCTTACGGACATATTCTGCTCTCAAGTATTCAATGAGACAAACGTGACTCTTCTCGACTACTCCGTCTCTGAAGAGCAGCGCTCGCGCAGCGTGGAACGTAGCTGTGTAAGATAGGATTATCGCGGCATCAAACAACTCGTTCTTGAGAGCTCTTTTTGCCTCCTCTAGCTTTGTCGACGCAACCTCAAGCGATCTGGTGCTCTTCGCAGTATCTGGTTTCACACGCCTCAGTAGCCTTTTCTGAAAGCAATCTCTGAGGTTCATCTCTTGATCACCGGCAGGCTGCCTTGAATAATCAGTCCGTCAGTGATTATGCTTTCATAGAAAGCGTCATCTTGTTTCGCTTTTTCCTCCCAATCTTGATAGCTATAGACTAGGAGGGTGATCGTTCGATTAAACCTCTTTTCAAAATCGGCCAACGGAACCTTTTCGGCTCTTCCGATTATCAGGAGGTCGATATCGCTGTCCTTGTCATCTTCTCCCCTTGCACAGCTACCGTAGAGTATGATCGAGCTCTTCTCATACTCTTGCTTGAGATGCTTGATCAGAGGTCTTAGATGGCGGAGGAAGTGCGATATTTTGAGATGTTTGAAGGCAGGGTTCTCCATATTTGCCTTGAACAATGTCAGGTTAGCCCTCTTGGACCTCGACAAGAATTCATCACTCACGAGTGAGTCGAGATAGGTTTTGACAGTACTAACGCTCACCTTTGCATGAGAAGCGACTTCTCTTAGGTAGAACTCCCTGTAGGGCTCCTCGAGAAAGACGGCGAGTATCCTGAAGCCTGGATATTCAAACAGGCTTTTCATCGAACAATCGTTCGATAGAACGAACAATCGTTCCCTAAAAAGTTATGGCATCGTATCTGACTTTGACATTCCAGCTCTATTTCTCGGTTGACAGGGAATTGCATTTGCCTACAAAGGAGTCCAGTTCGCCTTCAAATGTGCTGACTAAGAGCCTTGTGGTTATTTCGATAGGTGCGCCGGCAACTACGCCTTTGATGCGACGCCAAGAACCGTACATCACGCCGGATATGGCTACGGGCTTGTTGACATAGCCGGGCCTGGGCGAAGCATCCAGAACGCCCCCCCCGTGTTGTACCGAGCTCGCTGCGAGCCA
>Ga0209725_1002006_pt1 | contig 11162 bp, 9 predicted proteins | sample I18A1metaG_FD_184145 | JGI IMG/M metagenome (GOLD analysis project Ga0209725, IMG submission 184145) | Lake sediment bacterial and archeal communities from Gulf of Boni, Indonesia to study Microbial Dark Matter (Phase II) - ​I18A1 metaG... | ecosystem: Environmental > Aquatic > Freshwater > Lake... | reverse complement strand
AGTCTGGCGTCGGTTTCTCAGCCAGATACAACATCGAACCGCGTGTCCACATCAAGTATCAGCCGAATCTAGAAGACTGTGGAAGCGCAGACTCAGCGAGAGTGAATATTGAGTATTATGATGTAAAGGATCCAGTTTTCGCAGTTCAAGGCGATAACATATTCGAGATAGATATCGAAAATGTCTTAGCCTTTCACCAAAGCAGAGATGCCTTTATGACGATCGGGCTGATGCCTATAACCGATGTTACTGGATATGGAATAGCTGAAGTTGATAGTGGCATGAGGATATCAAGGTTCGTTGAGAAGCCTCATCCGAAGAAAGCACCCTCAAACCTAGCTAATACAGGGCTTTACCTGTTCTCTCCGAAGATTAGAGAGATCTTCGAGGAAAGGAAAGTTCAAGAGATGATCCAGAATAAGCGTCTAGACTTCGGCTACGATTTGATACCTTACATTATAGAGACGGGTAGACCCGTTTATGGCTATGTTCTAAGAGGAGCATGGTATGATGTTGGGACTCCTGTGAGGTATCTTGAGGCGATGGAAGGTATACTTCACGGCCGATTGAAAAGTCTGCAAGACTTCGGCGGTAGAGTATCCCAAGACTCTACCATATGGATCCAAGGAGAAAGCGTTGAATCTCTCAGGAGGAGAGAAGAGATAGTAAGAAAAGTCGGGGAAGGAAGAATAGAACTTCAAGGCTCGGTTTTGATCGGAAGGCACTGCGTGATCTCGGATGGCGCAAGAATAGTAGACTCATGCATCGACAACTACACAAGGATCGGAAGAAACTCTGTTATAGAAAGATCAGCGGTAATGGATCGAGTAATAATAGACGACAACGCGGAAATACGCGAGAGCATCATAGGGAGACACTCAACTGTCAAATCTAATCCGGCTAAGGCTACAAGGGTCCTCACTTCAGTCCTGGCAGATGATGTCACACTGGAGGCGGGATGCAACCTCACAGCAACAAAGATATACCCAGGCAAACATGTTCCCAGAAAGAAACTCATCGGTATGACTTTAGAGTAATCGCTGATAGCGGAAGGTTCGAAGCCTAGCAGCCACCCGACTTCTAAGAGACTAACTCAGACTATCGAATCGAGACAGGTTTCCAAGAACCTTTCTCGTATTCGCTTAGAATTCTCTCATAAACAGACTTCGTTCCATCCGCTATCCTCCTCCAACTATAAACTTCAACGACCTTCTTGCAGGCATTCTGAGCTAACCGTTCAGCGTACTCCCTATCCGAGAGGACTCTGAGTATACCCCAAGCCAATGAGTCCGGATCGTTCAGATAGGCTCTAACTCCTGTCTTGTCGTGTTCGACTATTTCGCTCAGCCCTCCAGCACCGGTCGCTACGACAGGTGTTCCCGCGGCCATTGCTTCCAGGGCTACTATGCCGAATGGTTCGTAGAGTGAGGGAACGACGCAGACGTCAGCTACTCTATAGAGGAGCTTCAATGTTAGGTCGTCTAGGAAGCCTGTGAAATAGATCTTGTGCGCTATTCCGAGTTGATGGGCTCTGCTGATTAGAACGTCTTTCATATATCCCTCGCCAACGCAAACGAGCTTCGCATCGAAATTGGATAGAACTTCGGGGAAGGCTTCGATCAAAACGCTGGCGCCTTTCTCGTATACGAGCCGGCCGACAAAGAGGATAAGTTTCTCGCTTGGGTCAGCAAATTTCTTCCTGAAGTCTTCTCTATCGAGATTCGCCTTGAACTTTTCTAGGTCCACTCCATTCGGGATTACCTCTATATTTTGCCTAGGCAGCCCGAATGCCCAACTCACTTGTGAGGCCATGTAACCGCTGCAACAGATCACTCTCCACGCTTCATGCGTCAACCATGACTCTGTTTGGTGGATCATCGTCTGGTATTCTGTGTGGAGGCCGTTTCTTCTGCCATACTCTGTCGAATGAATGGTTGCCAGAAGCGGGATTCGAAAGAGATGTTTCAATCCAACCGCAGCTGTTGCTACAAGCCAGTCATGAGCATGTACAATGTCTATGCTGCCTTTCAGAGATCTTATCAATTCAATCCCTTTCGCTTGAAGATTCAAATTCATCATGAATGTCCATGAAGCAAAGTCTGGTGATGGATAGTTGTATGAATCAACCCTATGAACATGGACTCCGTCAATCTCTTCGTAGCCTTTCGCTCCTGGAAACTCGAGGGTGATAACGTGAACGTCGAGGTCGGTTTGAGCTAGCGCTCGAGAGAGATCGTAGACATGCGCCGCTATTCCCCCGACTATCCTTGGGGGAAACTCCCAAGACAGCATGAGGATATTTCGCCGCTGTGCCATTCTTGCTCGCTCACGTTCAGACTACGCTTCAACAAGCCTCCAGAAGTCTTGAAGAGGTGATCTGATAGCTTTCTCATAGACCTTGACGATATCATCTATCCATGTATCGGAACTAGGTTGAACAACATCGATCTTATTCGGCGAGACCCCATACCTAATCTTCAATTCATCCCTCATCTCTGTCGATTTCACTAGAACTCTCTCAGCTTCGTCACATCCATGCCGCTCTATGTTCGTAATAGCAAGATTGAACGGTGAGGATGCACCGCGAGAACGTTGATCCTCGATGCTATGCACACTATAGACGAATGGGATATCGAAGGCCTTCTTCAAGGCTATTGCTGGAATCACACATAGCCACTCGTGAGCATCGATGAGGCTAACAGTTTTCGCTGTTGAGTAGATGATATCTGAGGAAGCTCTCTCGAATTCAGCTGCCAGGGTCAGATCCCATGTCAGAACACTGATGTGGGTCTTCACTGGGTTCGCCACTCTGAACACTTTCAATCCGTCTTGCCTCTGTTCCAAACCTGTCCGAGAGTCGTCATGGGCGACAACGTAGAGGTCGAGGTTCTTTCTAACCAGTTGAGCCGCAACTCTGCTAACGTATAGGGCCAGCTCTCCGACGATTTTCGGCGGAAACTCCCAAGTAAGAATCAAGACTCTCAAGATTGTTTCACGAGCAGCTCAAGTGAAGGATGAACAGACCTTGATCATCCCCGAGCCGGTTAGGTAGTATCGTTTAGTTCCACTTTGATCCACTAAACTTGCTACATAGCCCTCCGCTTCATGTCTATCTAGGATCCTCAATACTTCATCATATGGCATCTTTGCTGAATCAGACAGTTCATGGCAGTTCTGCGAGTTCTCCGGGCGCACTAAACAGAGATTGTGCATGAGCAGCAGTATTCTTCCGGATGGAGAAAGCTGTTCTTCACTCAAGCCTCAGACCACCACACAACAACTGCTAGAACACATGTTAGCTCAACGGTAAAGAGTATTTAGGAATTCCTAGGTGCGCTTCAAGCTAGTCCTAGAGAACGCATGCGCTCTAACAATTCACCGATGTGACCCTTAGCGATTTCGAGTATCTCGTTTCTCAGTTTTTCACCTTTCAGTCTGGTACCTCTAATCTTCTTGAGTTCTACCGCAAGCTTTTGATCACAGAGACTACTCTTAGCCCATCTCTCAAAGTCTCCTCTGGAGTTATGGAATTCTATAGATGCTATGTCCACTTTCTTGATTGCTTCAATGAATCCCCGTAGGGTTAAGGAGGTGATCCCTGTGGTCTTGTCTTCACCGACTCCTAGGTAGAATTCGAATGGCTCGTTCGCCGTGACTGAGAACATCCTCACTCTCTGCTCTAGATCCGTGAGGGCGCTTTGGCAGGTGACAAAGGCATCTACTGGATTGCCGTAGGGATTGAAGTAAGTATGGACCTCTCCAGGCGCTCCTCCAGCTGTGAACATGTAGTAGAGATGGTCACTGATCTGGAAGTACCTCCAGAGCCTTATGAAATCTCGATCAGCTGACTCCTTGACAAATCGTTCCATGTCTCTCACCGACGAGTAGTACGCCCACTGCATGGTATTTCCGATCCAGCAACTAGCATCTCTCTCCAAGTCTGCCCAAGATACTGTGCCTCCAAGCTCAGGGACGTCTACTACACCGACAGGCTCATACCTGTTCGCGACCTCGGAAGGCGTGGCCATATTAAGATTCTCGTGCTTCAAAATCTCCTCAGGAAGATGAGCGAGAAATTCGTGTATCCCTGTTTCAGGCCATTGATGCTCGCCAAAAGTTTCGTAGTCTGGGAATATTGTGATGCACTTACCGGGCGTTGCCGCTAGCCAAGAAGCGTACTTTTCGGCTGTTAGTGGCCATTCATTCCACCATCTCGCTGAGAACCTGAATCCGACGTCGTCGGTGAGTTTGTAGTTTCGTAGCAGAACCTTTAATCTGTGGCAGTCCTTGGCTCCGTACACGTAGTTGGGCGACCTATCTCCTAAAATTCTTTCTGCGCCTTCTGTGTAGATACCGATGTAGCCCAGTTTCTCTGCGATCCTTGCGATAGCGTTGTTGTAGAGCAATTCAGTATTCTCGAAGACTGAAGGTGTAAAGTGCAGAAGATCTTGCATTGCTTGCTTGTGCGCCTTGACTTGTTCGATGAACTCATCTCTAATGGGATACAGACCACTAAGAGAGTGATAATATGTTTGATCTAGGAATTCTACGCAGCCTGTGTCTGCGAGTTCTTTGAAGGACTCTAGAACGTCTTTGTTGAACATCTCGCATTGTTCCAAGAAGACGCCTGACAGACTGAAAGCCACTTTGACTTTCCTGTTTTCCGATTTATGTTTGTCAACCGACTTCAGGATTATCTCATTACTTGGGAGGTAACACTTCCTACATGCGCGTTCGAAGATCTCTCGATTCTTGTCCTTGTCGAAGTAATATTCAAATAGTTCCTTTCTATCCACCCGCTTGAACATCCTACGGTCCCAAAAGAAGCCCTTTCTTATTCTGAAGGGCTGGTGGACCTCAAAGACAAGTACTATATCCGCCATTCTGGTTTCACACTGAGCGAGTAATGAGAACTAAATAGCTGAAATCCCTTAAAAACGGATATATTCTTCAACTACTTAGAAGATCGGCGTCAGGTTGGCCATGAGATATAGTTTGCCCAAGCTGGTATTAGGAAAAGAGAGGTTGAGAAGGCTAGAAGACGCTCTCGCGACTGAGTGGCTGGTCGCAAACAATCTTGGCGGATACGCTTCATCCACTGTTCTAGGCGTTAACTCTCGAAAGTATCACGGCCTACTTGTTGTAGCGCTCAACCCGCCAAGTAATCGGCATGTCCTTCTTAGTAGGCTTGACGAAGAGATTCAAGTAGGAGGGAATACGTATGGAACAAGCTCCGTCGAGTTCAAGAACAATATTAGGACTGAAGGGTACGCTCATTTAACTAAGTTCGTCCTCGACCCTTTTCCAACCTACGCGTATGATATAGAGCGAATTAATCTTCGAAAGACGATTTTCATGCCATTCAAGATGAATGTTACGATTTCGATCTACAGAGTACACAACGGTTTCGACCGCGAAGCAGCCTTAAGAATAGTTCCCATGGTCAATTTCAGACACTTCCATAGTACCACAGAAAAAACAGGCTTGAACTGGGACTTTGTCCAAACGTCATCAGTCCGGGAAACATTCATCAGACCATCTAACTCCCAATGGACCTTGAGCATCTCGTCCAGCGAGGGCGAGTACAGGCCCAGCCGCGGAGAATGGGTCGAGAAGATCTACTATAGGACTGAGGATTCAAGAGACGAAAGTTGCCTCGACGACAACTACATTCCCGGTTTTTTCGAGTTAAGGTTGAGTCCGAAGGAAACAAAGAATTTCATCGTTTTCGGTGTGGCGGGCGAGAATGAGAGAAAGGCGCAGAACCTTCTGGAAACGATTTACCAGAAAAACCTTGAAGTTCTGCTTCATGAGGAATTGGAACGAAGAGATCGTTTGCTGGCAGAGTTCTATGGAATACATGACGGCTTCTCGTTTGACGATTGGCTAAAATGGTGCGTTCTAGCCGCAGACTCGTTCATCGTTGATCGAGAATCAAATGGAACGAAATCCGTGATAGCAGGGTATCACTGGTTTGAGGATTGGGGAAGAGATTGCCTAGTCTCTTTACCCGGTCTGACTCTGATCACTGGAAGGTTTGAGGATGCGAGACAGATTCTGCTGACGTTAAGTAGCTTCTGCGATTTTGGGCTCATTCCAAGTAAAATGCCTGACCGAGCCGGAGAGAAGCCCAGCTATAACAGTGTCGACACAACCCTCTGGTACATCAATGCAACATGGCAGTACCTGAAATACACAGGTGATTTCCCATTTGTGAAGGAAAAGTTATGGGAGACTCTCACGTCGGGGATCGAACATTACATCAAAGGGACCCAGTTTGGTATCCGCTTAGATAGCGACGGGTTGATTCTTCATGGGCCGAAACTGACCTGGATGGATACAGATGCAACCCCAAGAGATGGAAAGGCCGTTGAGATCCAAGCCTTATGGTATAATGCGCTAAAGATCATGCAACTGCTAGCAACAAGATTCGGCTATTGCAAGGAGGCAGGGAGGTACTCAAAGCTTGCTGAGAAAACGATGAGAAGCTTCAGCGAGAAATTCTGGCGTAGCGAAGAGGGATGCCTGTTCGATGTTGTATTCGTGGACAGCCATGGCGACGCGTCTTTTAGACCTAACCAATTGATCGCAATATCCCTTGATTTCGGTATGCTGGACAAAGGTAGAGAGATGATAATGGTCGAAAACGTTATGAAGAGGCTATGGAGCGGCTACGGACTGAGAACTTTGCCTCGAGAAGATCCTCGTTATTACGGAGTCTACTCAGGCGACAGGATGCGAAGAGATCGAGCGTATCACAATGGAACCGTCTGGCCTTGGCTGATAGGTCCCTTTGTAACAGCTTACGTAAAGGCGAATAGCTATTCAACAGAGTCGCGCAACTTTGCTCTCAATAGTATTCTGGTTCCGCTTCTCAAGGAAGAGGTTTACCGTGGAGGGTTGGGGGCGGTGAGTGAGATACTAGATGGCGATAGCCCCCGTCCGAGAGGCTGTATCTCCCAGGCTTGGAGCGTCGCTGAGCCTTTGAGAGCATACGTCGAAGATGTCCTTCTGAAAAGACCGCGTTATGAGAAGAAGATAGCGGGGTCGGTATGACTTTAGGGCAAGCACTTACTTCTTAAGGAGTTCTCCATAGACATCTAGAGTACTCTTCGCCATCGCTTCCAATGAAAAATACTTTAGAACCCTACTTCTAGCGTTCTCACCGAATCTGGCCGCAGCCACCGGGTCGGCTAGCAGACTGATTATTCCCCAAGCTATGTCTGAAGAGTCGTTCGGGTTTACGTGGAGTCCGCATTGCTCAGGTCCGCTTGGAACGACCTGTTCTCGCAATCCACTCGTTCCTCTTGCTCCCACAACGATCGGTTTGCTCATGCTCATGGCTTCGGTGCATACTATTCCGAAAGGTTCATAGAGGCTTGGGAAGACAGCGGCATTGCAAGCTGCGTAGTGCAGTATCCTTTCCTCTTCAGGAACAAATTCAAACCTCAATATGACTGAATTCTGAAGCCCTAGCGAGTTAACAAGGCTCATCAATTGCTGTTCCATGTTCCCCAATCCGAGGATCACCAGCTTGGTGTTCCGAAGCTTTCTCAAGACTTCAGGCATAGCCATCACAAGTCTGTCGACTCCTTTAACCGAGACCAGTCTGCCTACGAAGAGAACCATGTTATCGCTTTCCCGGAGACTATACTTCTTACGAAGCGCCTTTACGTCCTCAGGCTTGACTTTGCTTGGGTCGTACTTGTTTGGATCTACGCCATTATAGCAGACCCTTACCTTTTGTTCCGGAAACCCTAGACCTCTCAGCTCGTCTCGCATGGCGAAAGAGACTGTTACTACCCTGTCTGAGATCTGTCCTCCATAGAATTCAATACTGTTGACGACCTCGGAACCGCCGTCCATTGCTCTGCCTTTCTCTGTGGAGTGAACATGGAATACGAGGGGAACATGGAGCTCCCTCTTCACGGAGGCTCCTGCGATGACTGAGAGCCAATCGTGAGCCGAGACTATATCGAATTTTACCTCCTCTTTCTTCACCAGATCGTTCACAAGCTTTGAAGCAGTAAGTATGTTATAGACGAAGATGTTGGAGAAGAACGCGATACCTCTCCCCCATTTCCTCAGGTCCTCATGGACTAAGGCTGGAAGTATATCAGATATCTCGACGAGCATCGGTCTATGAATCTCAACTCCACGCCAAGTTTCTCTCGTGAGCGAGGTTCCATCATTCATCGTGAAGACGGCTACATCGTGACCCATCCTAATGAATTGTTGAGAGATCTCCGCGGCATAGGTGCCTAGTCCTCCAACGATCTTCGGAGGAAATTCATACACGAACATCGCGATTCTCATACAATTCTCCAACTTGCATTGAGCTTTGAGGAACGAAAGGATACGCCTAATAGATGCCCAATGTGATCCGTAATAAGATTATCGATTCCTTCTAAACGCGGAGATCTACGACATCTTTATAAAGAACACGGCTGAACAAAAGAGGCTGGAAGGTTTCGGTTATGCCTAAGTCTAGGATTCGCGTGAAGAAAGCCGTAAAGATTTCGAAGGACATGGCGATGAAGGTCTTGAGTCCCATCCTACCGCAGAGCGCTTTCTACTTCTATACAGACGTCGGAGCGCCAACAGGGAAAGCTGCAGCAAGCCTAGAAGAATTCTGCAATCAGTTAAAGACCATAGGCGTGACCTCGATCGAATTCCATATGGGAAGAGGGGACTTCGAGAACTGGGTGAAGAACGTTCTCGGAGACATGGAGTTAGCAGCGAGACTGGAGAGAATTAAAATATTGTCGCTATCCGGCGAAGAGTTGAGAACCAAAGTCTATGATGAAGTCAGAACCAGATATGATGCCTTGAGCGAGATCGTAGCTAAGAAGTAGTCTGACAACAGGATCTGTCAAGTTACCCCCTATCCGGACAGGCCGAGAATCTATCCCCATTAGCCCACTTGAGGCCATCTCCCGATTAACGGTTTCCGACAGCCCGAAAGAATTATCAGGGAAGTTAGTCACCAGTCCCTTAGGGACGAAGATGCCCTCAAGGTCTTCGGTCATCTATGTGCTGATCGTCGTTGAGGTAGGGAAGGAACACAGCGTAGCCAAAGAGATCCAGAAACTCTCTGGAGTGACTGAAACCCTAGTTGTCTACGGCGAATTCGATGTGGTCTGTAGGATTGAAATAGAGGATATGAAGGTTCTAGACGAGACGGTCACACGAATAAGAAGAATCCCAGGTATAATTAAGACTGCGACGCTGATATCATCCCCGTAATTGCAATCAACCTCTCTGTTGCGAGATATATCGAGCAGAGTCCCGAAATAAGATAGGCGAAGCTAGAGGTATTTTAGGTATCTTAGTCAACATCTACTTCTTCACCTTCAGCTTCCTTCTCCTGTACACGTAGTATGCGAAAAAGCCGATCGCAATCAATGGTAGCAATGAGACGACTAGAATTATCAAGCCGCGGACTACCGCGAAGAATCCTCTCAGCGCGCTTTCTAAGGTCTCTCCCCAATCCATACCTGGAGGAGTGAACGGCGGCGGAGGCTCCTTAAGGCTGACTGTAATGACCGACATGGCTACGCTCCGCTCAAGGTAGTTTACTTGTCCTTGGAGGCTCTCGATCTCGCCTCTGACACGCTCCAACTCCCTCTCAACATTGAGGACCTCATCCACGGTTCGAGCCATACCAACTATCTCGTTAAGCCTCTTCTCCTGCCTCTGCAAGTTCTCAAGTCTAGCTTTCACGTCGATATATTGTTGAGTAACATCCTCGCTTGTTGTACGCTCATCCAAAACCTTGCCGTAGGTTTCTATCTCCTGAACCGCTGTACGGAATTTATCCTTAGGAACTCGAATCGTAATCTCAGCTGTAGCTTGCATTCCATAAGAAGAGCGGGATGAACCTGCAACATAGCCGCCGTAGCTCTCAGCCAAACTTCTAATCTTAGCTAAAGTGCCCCCAATATCTCTTGTTTCAAGGGACACGTATGCGTTGTAGATAACCATCCGCTCTTGAGTATATTCAACGGCCTTCGGGCTTGGCGTAGGAGTTGGTGTAGGTGTTGGATACTCTACTACTTGAGGACCCCATGGGCGTGACTCCATAAACCCGCCATACGGAGAGTATAGTGTGCCAATGAAGAACGATGCTACCACAAGGGTGGCCACGATAAGCGATATAGCAGCTAACCTTTTCCTAGACATTTCCCATCACTAATTTGTAAGCGAAAAGAGACTTAAAATGCTAGATATTAGAACGATATGTTCAGAAAACAGAACGGGGAAGCCAAATTGGTTTCGGTGAAAGAACTTCTCTTCTCATTCCCAACTCCTCAACACCCATTCTATCACGTCAAGGCTTCCATCGACTTTGAAAACTCAAAGCTTTGGAGAATTGAAAGAGTCTTCGTAAACAACGTAGAGACCAGAGACTTCTTCGTCTACAACGACGGTAAGCCTGCCTTAGACAACGCTGCCAAGGCGGGTGCTGAAGCCACGGCGGTAGTCAAGGCTGACTGGGAGAACAGTTCAACGAATCAGCTTAGGATGGAGGGCTTGATAGAAGATGGAGTTAGAGTGAGCGTTGAGAAAAGCTCTACTGCACCAGCTCAGGGGGGCTACTGGAACAAGGCTTGGAGACAACACGCGAGCATCGTGTTAACGGAGACCCGCGGCTTGCCGAGGGAGTCTGAGCCTGTGCACGTAGGCCTCGCCGTGTACTCAGATAGGGTCGATGAACCTGAGAGGGAGGTCCGAGTCGTATCCGTCGACCCCAGAAACGGAGAGCCGAGAGAGGTGATGAGCCAAGTCTACTCCGTTTCTTCTTGGAGCGGAAGGAGCGATGAGCGTTTCCAGCCAACTACAGCCTTTGATGTAGCGTTCTTAGCGGATGTTCCGGCAAACTCCAGCAAAGTGTACCTCATTTTCTATGGAAACAAGAACGCCACTGAGCCTCACTACGAGTCGGATCTCTCCGTATCGGGGAGCGGTCTAGGCTTAACTGTCGAAAACTCCTTCTACAGGATTCGCCTGCAGGAAACCAGCGGTTCTGTAGATGAGGTTCACATGAAGATGGGTGTTAACAAAACCTTTGACCATCACCTTGAAACGAACGGAGCCGTTCACTGGAACCCTGATGTCTACGCCCCTCCAAGGCAGTGGATCCACGCTTCAGACTGGAACCC
>Ga0209725_1002005_pt1 | contig 11164 bp, 9 predicted proteins | sample I18A1metaG_FD_184145 | JGI IMG/M metagenome (GOLD analysis project Ga0209725, IMG submission 184145) | Lake sediment bacterial and archeal communities from Gulf of Boni, Indonesia to study Microbial Dark Matter (Phase II) - ​I18A1 metaG... | ecosystem: Environmental > Aquatic > Freshwater > Lake... | reverse complement strand
AAGCACTAGACTGAAACCTCTTTTTTCGGCAAACAGTTGGACCGCGCGAGCATGGTTTGGAAAATCTGCATTGCACATGTTTGGCTACGCAAGCGTATCTTGGGTATCTTCGGCGATCCTCTTAGATACTGGCAGTACACCCACAGATTCTAAAATCGACCTTACCTAATGACTTGGGTGGCGTGATAGAACCTCTGATAACGCGTTCTATCCTTCGTTGAGTCGGTAAATCTTAATATCAACAATCGGCAGATCGGGTTAGAGGAAGGTTTTGCGAGGCAAGTGTGATTGGTCGTAGAACCAGAGGTTAAACGCAGAGTTGTTGGGAAGATAGACCAAAAGAAGGATGAGATTATCTCCTTCTTGCAGGATTTGGTCAAGGTTCCTAGCCTTAGCGGTGAGGAGGGCAGCGCTCAAGATCTTGTCGCCAAGAAATTTGAGCAGATACCTGGGCTCGAGATTGATATTTGGGAACCAAGTATCGAGAAGCTGGCAGAGTACCCTCTTCATCCCTTGCGGTTGACACCTTGGAGCTACAAGAACAGGCCCAACGTTGTCGGCACATTGAAAGGGAAGGGAACTGGGTCTTCACTAATTCTAAACGGCCACATCGATGTGGTCAGCCCCGAGCCCGTTAAGGCCTGGAAAATTGATCCATGGTCCGCAACGATCGAGGATGGAAAAATATACGGCCGGGGGGCATGCGACATGAAGGGCGGCATCGCCGCCATGACCTATTCGGTGCTTTCCATTCTGGAAGTTGGAATAGAACTGAAGGGCCAGGTGATCCTAGAAAGCGTCATTGAAGAAGAATACGGAGGGGGAGGGACGATAGCAACTCTTCTCAGAGGTTACAAGGCTGACGCCGCAATAGTCACGGAAGGAACAGGCTCTCAAGAACTTTGTGTGGGAGCGGGAGGATCCAGGTTCTTCACGGTTAACGTGCTAGGCAGATCTGAGGTCGCCCATCGGGCCCATCTGGGTGTGAACGCCATAACACTGGCGGCCAAACTGTGCGATTCTCTATTAGAGCTCAATGAGCATCGTGTAGCGCGACTACAGGGCAAACATCCCATCTTCGAGAAGCAGGAGATTAAGAGCCAGCTCGGGACAGGGAGACCAACAAGCCTTACCCTTGGAATCCTGAGAGCTGGAGACTGGCCTTCAACAGTCGCTGGTTGGGCAGAGATTCAAGGCAGACTCGGCTTTCCTCCAAGCGAAAGAGGAGAAGATATAGAGAAAGAGATTGAGGCAACAATGAGCAAAAGTGTTGAACGGGATCCTTGGATGAAGGATCATCCGCCCACCGTTCAATGGTGGGGGCCAAGAAAAGAGGGGTATGTTCTGAGTACCGACGATCCAATAGTGAAGCAAGTGAAAGATTGTATAGAGCAAGTGACTGGGAAGTGTGAACTCTATGCGACGCCTACGAACTCTGATGTAAACTATCTGGTGCAGAAAGTGGGAGCGTATGGAGGTATTCCAGCCGTCATGTATGGGCCTGGTGGGGCAAATTTACATGGAGCAAATGAATACGTAGTCATTGATGAGGTAGTGACTGTAGCGAAGGTTCTCTCTCTGGCTATGCTCGAATGGTGTGGCTACGAACTCTAGGACGAATAGACATTTCATCTTCGAATCAAGGCTTCCACGAAATAGATGAGCAATCTCTTGGATTCCAACAGTCGGCAATCATGAAGAGAGCAGGCAATAAAACAATCTTATTAAACTCAAGAGCTCTCAATTCGACTGTAGTTGAAAGAATTTGGCAAGAGTGGAACTCAAGAATCTCATGAAACGATTCGGAGATTCCCTTGCAGTCAACAATCTCAGCCTAATAGTAGAAGACAAGGAGTTTCTAGTTCTACTAGGTCCCTCTGGCTGCGGAAAAACCACAACCCTCAGATGTATCGCTGGACTGGAAACCCCTGACCAAGGCGAAATATACATCGGAGATGCACCTGTCAATGATCTTCCTCCAAAAGACAGAGACATCGCAATGGTTTTCCAAAGCTATGCGCTCTATCCTCACATGAAAGTCTTTGACAACATTGCCTTCCCTCTCAAGATGCAAAAAGTCGCTCGGAGCGAGATTGATAGAAAGGTCAAGGAGACGGCAGAGCTCCTCAAGATAACTCGCCTACTGAACCGAAGGCCTCGGCAGCTAAGCGGTGGAGAGGCGCAAAGAGTCGCACTTGGAAGAGCCATCGTCAGGGATCCAAAGGTCTTCCTGATGGATGAACCGTTAAGCAATCTGGATGCTAAGCTCAGGATCTACATGAGGGCAGAACTCAAGAGGCTTCAGAAAGAGCTTGGAGTCACAACAGTCTACGTTACACATGATCAGGTCGAAGCTATGACTATGGCAGATAAGGTTGCCATAATGAATCAAGGCGTACTACAACAACTCGGCAATACATACGAGATATTTCATCACCCTTCGAACTTGTTCGTTGCGGGGTTCATTGGCACCCCGCCCATGAATCTGATTAGTTGCACAATCCAAGAAAAAAACGGCTCAAGCTACTTGGACACTGGCACCTTCACTCTTCCTCTTACGAATGATGTTGGCAAATTGGTCCAAGACCAGACCACCAGTTCCGAGCTGATCTTGGGCTTCAGATGCGAGGACGTATCCATAGAAAGGAAAAAAACACCACAGGAATTCGTTGAGGCTGAGGTCTACGTTACAGAGCCCACCGGCTCAGAGATCATAGTCGACCTGAAAATCGGGCCTGACATTGTCAAAGCAAAGACCGGCCCAAGCTTCTCAATTGGCATTGGCGACCATGTCTGGATGGGAATCAAGAAAGAAAGAACGTACATCTTTGACAAGAACACAGGAAAAGCGATCGCCCTAAAAGCACAATACTATTGACAAGCTATTTTCGGAGCAGGGCAACTCTAGCGAAGAATGCTCTTGATGTGTTGCATCCCCTTCTCAATGGCCACTTCCAGCGTCGGTTTCAGAAGGATTTCTAATCCTAGATAACCATTGTAACCTATGCTCCGAAGAGCCCCGATCACTTCAGCGAAATCGATGTGTCCCATTCCCGGCGCAAGCCTATTGCTATCAGCAAGGTGAACATGCGCAAGCTTCCCCTCAGCCCTTCTAACTGCATCCCTCATTGACGATTCCTCTATGTTCATGTGAAAAGTATCGATCATCAGTCTCACATTGTCTAGGCCAACCTCTTCGATCAGCTTGACCCCTTCCTCGACCGTGTGAACGTAACCTGTCTCGTAGCGGTTCTCCGGCTCAACCAGAAGAACAACGTTTCTCGAGGACGAGAGCTCTCCACATTGACGGATGCATTGCACCAGATATCTCCAAGCTAGGCTCAACGGTGTCTTCTCACTCTCCTTTCCCCGGATCAGGCCAACGCTGACGTACCTAGCACCGAGCCTCTGGGCGAAGTCTATACATGCCTTGGTCTTGGTAACAGCAGATCTTCTAACGCGCGAGCTATGGTGAGTGAAGCTCAAGTCATGTCTTAGGTAGATGAAACCTGAAGCCACGGTAACTATGTCCAGCCCCTGTGAGTCAGCGATTCGCTTGATTCTATTTGCATTAGTATGCTTCAGATTTCCAGTCATTAGCTCAATTCCGTCAAACCCATGTTCTGCGACACATGCGACGCTCTTCTCAAATGATTGCTCGGAGGTTGAGGACCAGAACCCTGTCTCTTCTCCTGCGAGATAGACATCAATCTTCATTTTAGTCCCAGATGAGCGACGTTTTGGTCTCTGTGTGTGCTATCTGTGCCTCGCGAGGTGAAGGTTGGCAAAGATGTTCTCGATGTACTTCTTGCCAGCGAGAATTTCCTGTGATATGTCCTCGTATTGTCCTGCAACGTCCACATTCAAATAGCCAGCATAGTTGATCTTCTTTAGCGCTTGCAGAACACTTTCCCATTCTACGCTTCCCTTTCCAGGCGTCCAGTGATTGTCGGTGACGCCGTCGTTATCGGCCAAATGCACGAGAAAGATGTGTTCTCCCAACTTCTCGGCAGCTACTGGAAGCATCTCTTTCTGGACGAAAAGGTGTCCTGTATCGAATATGACACCAAAAGACTTCGATCCAATAGCCTCAATCAATCTCATCATACAATCAGAGTTGTTGATTATCTCGAACGGTCTGATTTCGAGAGCGAATTTCAAGCCTGCCTTTTCTGCAAGGGCTGTCAATCTACGAATTGTCTCTACATAAATGGTCCACGACTTCTTCCACGAGAAATCTTTTGGGATGTGGACCTTGAGCGGCGGAGAATATTCGTCGTAGAGTTTCTTCCACTCAATCTTCCATGAGGGATGCGGTGCCGAATGGGCATAGATCAGATCTGTCTCGAGCTGAGGAGCCACATCGACCACTTTCTTCATGTCCCTCAAAGCTCTCTCTCGATTTCCTTTTGAAGGATCAACGATCATGTATCTGAGGAACCCTGCTTCGAAAGCGTCGCACACAATCTGAAGTGAACTATAGTGGTCCTTGAGGGATTCTACAGTCCTTTCATCGCAGAACTCCGAGTAGAAATGCTCTCTGGAGAAAGCTGCGAGCTCAAATCCTTTGAAACCTGCACTGGCAACCCAATCTGTGAATTTCGCGTAATCGTCTAACGAGGGTTCTCCCTTGAACCTGTTTCTCGCATATGCCACAGTAACGCCAAGTTCCATTGGCCTTTCCTCCAACTGAATTCCAACTGATGAAAGAATATAAGATTTGGCGGCGCGAAACGGATCGTCAGCTTAATATGTGCGGCCACTGCCAATCGTTGGCGAGAGTTATCAAAGGTGAGGTGTCTTGCTCAGCTGCTCAACCTTCTGCTACAGAAAACTCGACCCGAATATTGATCGATCGGTGAAACTCTTCGGCGAGTTCACTCTAGAAAGAGCGCTTTGCGGAATCTCGCATGCAGGTTTCAAGTACGTGGAGCTTGCGTCTGATCCTGGAATGTGTCACCACGTTATGCCAGAGCAAATGACTGAAGAGGGCTTCGAGAGATTGAGCATTCTGTTGGAAGAGTTTGGCCTCGAACCCGTGGCGATAAGCGGCCACGTCACAATGATGGACAAGGACCCTAGCAAGGAAAGGAGAGAGATTGAGCTTCTGAGAAAAAGGATCGAGCTGGCTGGGAGACTGAAGACTCGAGTTGTTGTCACACGTACAACTGATCCGATGATAAGTGACGTGTCTGCGGTCTTCTCAAAAGCGGAGATAGAACGATTCTACGACAATGTCAAGGGTGTAATCGATTGTTGCAGGAACAGCAATGTGGTCCTGGCCATTGAGAATGACGGTGGAATCACGGTGACAGCGGATAGTGCTTTGGAAGCTATGAGGAGAATAGATTCCGAATACATAAGGGTAAACTACGACACCGCTAGCATGCCTATTCGCTTTGGCTTGCAGCCTGAGGAGGATCTTCGGAAACTGTTGAAGTATGTGGTGCATGTGCATATCAAGGACCAACGAGGAGGTAAAGGGGCCTATGTCTTTCCAGCAATAGGCGAGGGGGAGCTGAACTTCAACAATATTCTCGATATCCTCCGGAATTATGGCTACAAAGGGGCTTTCAGCGTGGAGACTGGCTTCGGAAAAGGAGACAGAATGAAGTCTGGTTGCGAGAAGCCGGAGGAAGTGGACGAAATACTCCGCAGATCCTACAAATACCTGGAACGTTACAGGTGGCTCTTTCAATAATCCACAAAAAGGAATCAGTTCTTCTGTTTCTCCAATTCTCCTGCGAAGATAGCGCGAGCCTACGCTTTGACGGCTCCCTTGACCAAGCCTTGCACCATGTACTTTTGAAGGAACAGGAAGAACAGTATTCCTGGAACAGAGTATAGGACCGACATCCCCATTAGCTTTCCCCAAGGAACTATGTCTGATGTAAGTAGGCTCGCGAGGCCTAATGGCAGGGTGAACTTGGTTTCTGAATCTATGAGGGCGACCACGTACAAATATTCGTTCCAAGCGTTCACGAAGGAGAAGGTTGCTATCGCAATGACTCCGGGGAGAGAGAGGGGTAGGACCACTCTAAATAGTGCTTCTATTCGGCTGCATCCGTCAATCATAGCTGCCTCCTCCAAGTCAATCGGTATTGAAGCCAGATATCCAGCCATAGTCCAGACAGTGAAGGGAAGGGTGAAGGTGACATTAGCCAATATGACTCCTGAAAAGGTGTTGTACAATCCCAAGCCAATGATCACAAAGACAAATGGAATGACCAGAAGAGAGGACGGAATGACATACGTTGCTAGAATGGTTCTTGACAGTATCTTTCTTCCTCGGAATCTGAACCTCGAGAGACCATATGCTCCGAAGACCGTTATGATAAGGCTCAGTGCTGTCGTTCCAGATGATATGATCAAGCTATTTGACAGTTGCCTCAGATATCCCCAACTCAACGCGAAGTCGTAATTCAGGAACGTTATGTGCTCAGGTAACAAACTTGGGTTGAGGCTATAGACCTCTCTATCTGGTTTGAGCGAAGTGATAAGCATCCAATACGTCGAAAATACGGCAAAGATCGACGCGACCGTGAGGATTCCATACGTTAAGATGCTGTTGGTTAGAACGGCTATTCTACGACCAGTAGCCATACTCAGATCTCCTTAACAAGGTACTGTGTTATCAGAATAGTTAGCCCCGCAGTGAAGGGAAGTACAATCACGAACATCGCGGCTGCCAAGCCCACATTGTAGTTAAGGAAGGCTTGTTCGAACGCCAAGGTGGCGAACGTGTGGGTTGCATATGAAGGCCCGCCTCGGGTGAGCAACCACACAGATACGAATTCACCCATTGTCCAAATGGCCGAGAGTGCGCTGAGTATGGCAAACAAGTTTCTCATATGAGGGATAGTGATGTATCGCAGCTTCAGCCATTTGTTTGCACCATCTATTTCTGCGGCTTCATAGATGTCTACGGGAATTGCCTGTAGTCCTGCCAAGAATACTATTGTATAGAATGGAAAGAATTTCCAGACATTGAAGGCTATGACTGTGGCTTTCGCTAGCATTGGATCTCCCAAGAAGTTCAAGGGAGCGGTTATGAGGTTAAGCTCAGAGAGTAAGTGGTTTAGGATCCCATAGTCTGGACTGAGAATCCATCGCCACGTGAGGACAGCTGGTACGATTGGGGTCAACCATGGCAGTAGCATCAATCCTCTGAAGAGAGATCTGCCTCTGATCTTTTGATTGAGGATTAGGGCTAAACCAAAGGCAAATAGGAGCCTTATACTAACGGCTCCAGCTACATAGATGGCGGTGTTTGATATCGATTGGACAAAACCTGTGTCCTGTAAGAGAGTCTGAAAGTTTCTGAAACCAACAAATATGCTTGGAGCTCCGACATATTTGTGGTGAAAGCTCAGATTCACCAAAACACCTAGCGGATAGACAACAAAAATAACAAAGAAGAAAAAGGTGGGGACTACGAGTAGGTAAGGAAGGATACTTGCTCTAGCTCTTGGAGAGGAATTCATCCTTCAGTAAGACCATTTCAAGTAGATGTCTCTGATTGCAATGGTGCCTTCGTTCAGGGCTCTTCGAGGAGTCCAGCCCCATACCGCGATTCTTTCGATCATGCGAGCGTAGATCTCAGCGCTGTAGACTTCAGCCACGGCAGCTGTGGGTCCAGTAGCGTATCCCCAAGGCCGCTTTTCGATGTTGTCATCTAGGAGTTGGGAGTACATCTCCCACATTGGTGGGTCCTTCAATACTGGGTCATCCAACAGGCTCTTGTACATTGGATAGTTGTAGGGTACCGTTGCCATGACCAATTCTTTGTACCTGCTCTTTTCGCAGAAGAATCTTACGAAATCCTTTGCTAACTCGGGATTCTTTGTATTCTTGAATATACTAAATCCCATTGCGCCCAACAATAGGTAGTGTTTGCCTGTTGGTCCTTTTGGCCATGGTGCCGTTCCGCAATGCGGATAGAGCTTTGGATTGTTGTCCCTCATCCAAGCCACGATGGTTCCACCCGGGTTTCCTGTAATAGCTATGTTCGCGAGGCTTTGGAAAGCAACGTTGTTGTCATAGGCGCCCCAAGTCAGCGCGGCCGTGGTCTGCGTCTTATCTACCTTTATTATCTGCTCGAAGAATTCCAAAGTCTTCATGGTAGCTGTCGAGTTTATCATCATCGTTTTTCCATCCTCAGATACCAGTTGACCGCCATATGCCCATAGGATCTGCTCGAAGGTCATGGGAGCGTCGTTTATGGTAGTAGAGCCAAGTGGAAAGCCGAGAGCATACAAGCCTCCCTCAGGATTGTTGATTTTTCTAGCAATTTCTAGAAGCTGATCTAATGTTTCTGGTGGTTTCGTGTATCCTGCCTTTGCCAATATGTCCTTTCGATAGTGGAACCAGTTGCCTTGTGGATAGTAGGGTAGAAAGTACTCTACTCCGTCACGTCCACGGGCTAGCTTCTCCAGTAAGAACGGAAAGATATCTTTCCTATCGATCTTATCGATCACATCGGTCAGTGGCATCAGTTTGCCTTTCTCGTGAAGAATTGTACACACGTGTTGATGGGCCTGGAAAATGATGTCGGGATTGGTCCCAGCCTCTACTGCGGTCATTATCTTCAGGTCTAACTCAACATGCGGAAAGGAGACCCAATCCACTTCCGCACCCGCGCTAGTCTTGAACTGTTCAACATATTTTGGTATCAGCTCCTTCTCTTTTGCAAAGACAGGTGTTGACCACCACACAGTCAGTTTCTTTGGAGGCGGAGGTGGCGGTGGAGGTTTAGGCGCAGGGGTCAAATAGTATACTCCGCCAGCGATTGCAGCAATAACCACAATGACGACAAGAAGCGATGCTTGCAAGCGTGTTATCGCCTGTCTAGAATTTATCATATTTTCACCGTGTCCATGTGTCTGCCCGAGAGATTATAAAGATTTTGACCGTACTGCCACGGATGCCGAACGGGTGGGATTCTAGTTCTATCAGACGGAGAATCTTGCAACTTGGTTAAGTATGGCAGTAGCGCTGTCTTCGTATGATTGTCGCTTGCGGCCGTTGTTGGTGAACTAGCACAACTATCGCCAAGTACCGGTTTGTTGTCTTGCCAGCTCTATGCACTGCGACGCGAAACGCTCATACGACGCCCTAAATTCACTCATAGTCTTTACGACTGAACCAAACTTCGGCCATTGTTCCTCCGAGATCCCACGTACCCCATACGATTCCGCAGTCTGAATGACTCCCACCGTCACTAGTGTCTTTCCCAGCTCGGAAGTGATCTCGTAGCCACGGACGAAGTCGACCAAGTACGACAAGCGCTCAACAAGTCCCTCGTCAGGCAGCTCAAGCGCGGCATTCTTGAAGTGTACTAGGTCAAAGTCACTTCTTTCAGCGAAGAGTTGGACTGCGCGAGCGTGGTTTGGAAACTCCGTGTTGCACATGTTTGGGTAAGCAAGCGTATCGTAGGTATCTTCGGGAATTCTCTTTGATGCTGGCAGGACATCCACAGATTCCAAGATCGACCTTACCTGATGAGTAGTCAAGCCATGTTGATGTTGAAGATAACTGATCCACTTCTTCTTGTTCTCCTCGATGTAGAACGTTTGGTATACTCGCCTTGCAACAAGGGTCCCAGCCCTCCGAACGTCTTTCTCAAGTTGCTCAACCTCACTTGTAGAAAGACCTGCTTCCTCAACAATTCTCAGAAGGGCCGGATGCGTCAAAGACTTCAGGTTACTGAATGAGCACACTTTGTCAGCTTTTGAATCGACGGTACCCGGCTGATCGAGTGATGTGAGGATGTTGGCACCTAAGCCAAGATCCTTGGCGAGCTTCCTTAGGAGATCAAGCGCACGCGTCTCTCCATGCAAATCTCTGATTTTGGCGAAGATTCTGGCGGCTTCAACCTCGCGCAGGTGGCTTACCAATCGACCGCCCATGTTCGTTTCATAAGTGCGAGTGATAGGCTTACCAGCCTTCAGGGCTCTGGCTTTTCCTTCGAACGAGTCAAGAATCAACCTGATCTCCTGCCCAACCGTGTAGACAACCGTATTGTTCGTCCCTATACCTGCAGCGTTCAACTCGCGTGTGATCTGCCTAGCAGCCTTGGAGCTTCCAGCAACCTTCAACACCATGTTCGGCGGAATGACACCGGAACTGGATAATCCGAGACGCCGATCATACTCAGCCAAGTGCTTAGCAGCTAGGCCATAGGCCAACTTTGCATCTTCAATGCTTGCGTCAGCGTCGTCAGCTATGCTCGGGTTCAGCTGAAAACTAATCATATAATCCATGTTCTGCGTTCGCACAGCCAAGGGCCGAAAGACCTCAAGATTCGGCCAAAGCGCCATCAACGTAGCCGACAAAGCCATCTCATCCCGATGAGCCTCAGGATCTCTCATCCAATCCTCATGCTTCCTGATCTCCTCGGCAAGCTGATCTCTGAGGGACGGATCTTCATCGAAGGCCCTTGCAGCGAGGACCGGGTTCGTCGAGACCTGACTGAAGCCGAGATGCCGCAGAACCTCTAGACCCCTAGCATAGTCATTCCCAAACTTGCAGTAACGCTCCTCAACCATCTTCCAGTAGACCGTTCCCCGCGCGACTTCTCCAAAGGCGAGAATGAAGGCTGAGGGACTCATCGATCCCGCGAGGCGACTGCGGATCCTCTCTGCCATATAGCCCGGAAGGCTGTCTCCCGAGTCTACGCTCTCCATTCCTCTCAGGAAAGAGTCGACAGCAGACTTGGCGGAGCAAGTATCCAGCTTCTCAACCGCGTGCAGTCTCTCCGCAAGGGATCGCACTGCGTCTTCTGCAACTTCAGAAGGTATTCCAGCTATTCGCGCATCGAGTCCGACGAGGTTCAAACCTATCCGGATACCTGCGACGAATGTGTTCTTCGCAAGATCCTTTCCTCCAGCGCTAACCTCAGCCGGAATTCTGCTGCAAAGATCCTCTATCAAGAGTGAGAGATCGTTTGAATCGCGCACTAAGATATGGTCAGCGGCTGCGAGGGTGAAGCCCTCTCTGAGCTGACGTATCATATGATCAGCAGACTGAGTTGCCGTGAACTGGCTGAGCATCACAATTTCCTCAACGGACTCTTTACGACTCGTGTTGCTTCAGGCCCATATATATTAAAGCCCCACGAGTACGCTTCCTGAAAATAGAAGCCACGATTCGTGACCGACACGAA
>Ga0209725_1002004_pt1 | contig 11165 bp, 9 predicted proteins | sample I18A1metaG_FD_184145 | JGI IMG/M metagenome (GOLD analysis project Ga0209725, IMG submission 184145) | Lake sediment bacterial and archeal communities from Gulf of Boni, Indonesia to study Microbial Dark Matter (Phase II) - ​I18A1 metaG... | ecosystem: Environmental > Aquatic > Freshwater > Lake... | reverse complement strand
CGGGAGCTGTCCCAACCACGAAGACTTGAACCAGCATTGCTTCGGACGAAATTGCGTTCGTACGACGAAGGACTGTTACTTTCGGTAACGTTTATATGGCGCATAGTTACCTTGGGTAACGCCCGACACAGTCGGGAGGCGGAGAACAAGAATGAATCTCAGCAGTAACGATGTGCCGCTCAGCTTGGACAGATGTATGGATTTTGCCTGCGTCTTTGAACATGTAAAGGCAGTCGTTAAAGACAACCTTGGGTTGAGTCGTGCTGGCCTCATGCTTGGCTTGACGGATCTGCCCAGACAGGTCGGAGGCTTTCATGGCGTAGGAGGAAACCTCATCGTGATGAATCGGAAGCTTCTGGATATGGTCGTTCGCTCAGCTGAGGACCGACGCCAGATCAATGCATATGTCTTCTACATTCTACTCCACGAATACCTTCATGCCTTAGGATTCCTGAGCGAGGCGCATGTCAGGCAGCTATCAGTTCAGCTTTGCGAGAAGACCCTTGGCGTAGACCATCCTGCTACACACATGGCGAAGTATGGAGTTGGAGCAATACTTAGAGGAATAGAGGCCCATGAGCATTTGGATCGTGAAGAAGAATTCGGAATCCCGCGAGATTTCGAAATCGTCAGTGACTTCGATCGCGAAGCGTCGAGATGGTTCGTGTAGGCAGGCGACCTAGCCTGCGAGTCTCTCAAACTCGCTACGGAATGTGTTCCTAAGATGGTCCTTTCTTTCCCGAGGTAGGAAAGAAGACTCAATCGCGTTGAGGCTGAGGCGAAACAACTGGGGTAGGGTAAAGCCCAGCTCATCATGAAGCGTACGGTACTCATTATTCATATCTGTTCCAAACATCGTTGGATCGTCAGAGTTCACCGTGACGTTCAATCCCTTCCCGAAGAAATCTCTAATAGGATGGTTTTGAATGCTGTCGACCACTTTAGTCTTGAGGTTGCTGACGGGACACATCTCGATCGAGACGCTCTTCCTCAACAGATATTCAACGAGCGCAGGATCCTGTCTCGCGGTTACCCCATGGCCTATCCTTTCCACGCCTAGATACCTCAGGGCTTCCCAGATACTTACGGGGCCACATACCTCCCCAGCGTGGGCAGTGAGATGAAAACCCATCTCCTTCGCTCTTCTATAGACCCGGGCAAAATGCTTTGGAGAAGAAACATATTCTCTTCCCCCAATGTCGATTGCAACGACTCTTTCACGACACGCTGACATTAAGTCAAGCTGCCTAAGGCCAGCCTCAGGACCATAATCTCTGACCAGATCTATCTTGAGGTTACAGTCAATGTCGAAGTCAAAGTAGGCCCTTTCGATTCCCCTGTTTATCGCCCTCTGCATTTCCGAATAGTCGAGGCCGAGGCGTATGTGGTCGGGGGCTGAGAAGCTTGCCTCAACGTATCTGACGTTCTGCTTTGCCTCGTCCTCAAGCATCTCGTAGACGATCCGCTCAAACTGTTTCTCTTTGCGTATACAGCGCATGACGATGGTGTAGCATTCTATGAAGTGACTGAAGTCGCGATATTGGAAGAGAGCTTTCACGCTCTCAGGAGTTTCTAGGTCGGGCGTCTTGACGTTGCTGTCGGAGGCTAGCCACAGAAGCGTCTCCGGCCTAATTGATCCTACAATGTGTATGTGCTGCTCAGCTTTGGGAAGTTTCTCAATGAGCAGCATATCCTCCTCGGCCAAATGTCGCCTCTCCCTCAATGGAATCATAGCTGACTGTTTTCGCATAAGAATGGCGATAGAAGGGCTTCGAACTATTTGAGAATTAAGAGCATGAAATGCAGAGGTTTGCAGGTCAGGCACTGTCAAGAGCTGAGTCGAAAAGGACCGCCATCGGAACAGAAGCGAAAACCCAAGAGATACTGCTCAATTGTCGGAGCGCTAAGCATAACCCTTAAGAAGCGAGCCGGCCCTTTCGGCCCATCGTTAAGGTGAGTTAGACCAGAAATGACCTATTCTGAACAGCCAGAAGCGCAGCCGAGCGTGAAAGTGGAGAGTTTGGACCCGCGATCGAGGCAGTTGAACCTCACGGTGAAAGTTGTCTCGAAGAGCGAGGTTAGGGAGACCATCTCCAGAAGTGACGGTTCGACTCACAGAGTTGTGGATGCACTTGTCGGAGATGAGACAGGCTCCGTCTATATGACCTTGTGGGACGACAACATCGACAAAGTCAAGGAAGGCGATGTCATAGACGTCAAGAATGGATACGTCTCTCTCTTCAAAGGTTCCATGCGGCTTAACGTCGGAAGGTTTGGCAGTTTCGAACCGTCTCAGGGAACAGTCGCGGAAGTCAACGAGAAGAACAACCTCTCCGAGAAGAGGTATGAAGAGGAGCGCCGCTACCCGACGTTCCGCCCCAGCTACAGAGATGAAGGAGGATATCGAGGAAGGGGACGCGGCCGAGGATTCCGCGGAAGAAGACGAAGGTACTAAAGCCTTTCCTAGCCTACTTCGAGTTCAGTTCCCTTTTTCTTCTCCTTTCTAGGACCAAATCAAGTCTTGATGGCTCTCGAATGCTACTCTAGCGGCCCCAGAGAAGCATAAGTAACATCAAGAGAAGGAATATCCAGAATAAGGATGACATCCCACCTCTTCCTTCTCCACGCTTACATAATTCACTGCAGAATCTCTTGCCAAGTGTTATCGCCTTTCCACATCTCTCACAGTGCGAGTGAGGCGTAACCCCTTCGACTAGAGCCCCCAAGTCTGAAGGCGATTCTTTGGCTGGACCACCGCCAAGCATCTTCCGAAGCCAATCTGACAAGGCGAATATTCATCCTCCTTGTTCGGTAATAGCTCTCACTGACCTTGCTTATTTGAATTGGTGCTGTCCGGATTCGGATTTGGTTCCTAAAGTGCGTCCTAGCTTGGAGTTGATTTGACCAGTAGAATCGCCTCGTTCAACCATCTTCTTAATGAGATTCGTCTGAGGCGACCATGCTGATCTCGCGTATAGCTAATTAGGCCATGTCTGCCTTGTCTACTGGAGTTGGTGAATTCGTGTCTTCAATACTGAAACTCCATGACGGAGAGCAGAAGGCCTTCTTCCAAGCGGGCCGTGAGTGGTGCTATCTCTGGACTCCTGAAACGTTTCTGAAGGATGAGCCGGTTCCTGTGGTGATTCACCATCATGGTGCCCGGGGATACGTCAAAGATGGATCGGCCGACTGGTTGGACGAAGAGAACAAGGCGGCCTATCTAAGGGCCGTCATGGCTGGCGGCAGATGCGCGGTGGCTGGATCTCATGCCTGTGGAGATCATTGGGGGAACGCCGACGCAGTGGCAGCGAACCGGGCTCTATTCGAGGCGCTCATCGAATGCCCCCACATAGACGCTACGCGAGTTGGACTGATGGGCGGAGGTCTCGGCGGGGCTCTCATATGGAATTCAGTTCTGGGGCCACTCGCTAGCCGCGTAAAGGCTGTGGCTGTCATGCAGGCAGTGGCCAGCCTTGCCGCCGTGATCAGAGAGCACAAGTTCAAAGCTCCTTGCTTGAAGGCCTACAGTCTACCAGAGGACGCACCGGACGATGAGGCGGTCGCAAGGATCACAGCCTACGATCCCCTGCCAAGGCTTCAGAGGCTCGCCTTTAGGACGCCTTTGCCTCGGACAGCGATTTACCATGGTGCCAAAGACGCTAACATACCTCTGCAAACAAACGCGATCCCATTGGCGGAGGCTCTGAGGAAGGCGGGAGGAGACGTGACGCTTGAGCTCTTCCCTGATGTTGGGCACTCTATCTACGCAATGGGCAAGCCAATCGAAGAACGTCTCACGTCGTTCTTCGCAACTTCCCTTTAAGTCAAGACACCAACCCAGATCTTGCTGCAATGACCCTAGCTCCTAATCGACTCGGGTTCGCCACAGACTGCTTCACAGAATTCTAACATGATACTCCACAACCCCTCTAATCTTCTTCGTTTGGGCTTCTGTTTGACACGGAGATGCTCTTGAACCAAACCGATGCTGGTGGACTGGGCGTACACTGAACTATGAGTACAGATCACTAACTTCACGTCAATCGTAGTGTGTGCTTGGTTAGGCTGTGAGTAGTTTCTTTTTTGCTATTACTCTCTCCATGTCTTTCTTGGCGCCCATCTTCTCAAATATCTCCAAGGTTTGGCTTAGGGGACTAGCGCGCGCTTGACTGTTCTTGAACTATGGTTTCTAGCTGGTATGCCAGTATATTGAAATTCTCCAATTCCTAGAGCCTTGAGGAACAATTGAACTGAACGTTCGGATTGCGTGAGTGATGGCTTTGTCCAAGTTCCCACGCTCCCCTAGTAGAAGTCTTCGAGGAGACGTGACTTTCAGCGTGCCCTTGCAGAAATGCTTGGGACCTATTGAGTGCACCTCGACTATCTCTACATGGGATTGGCGACCTCTACTATTCTTCGCCCACCTCTTGAGATCCTGTTCGATGTTCTCTATGCGCTGCCTGCCCGCATCTCTGATGCAGTATTTTCCACGTATCTTCTGGACAATCGTGGGAGTGAGATTCTTGAGGTGTTCTGCCAGCGTCCTTGAGGATACAGAGGCCCTCTCTTGGAGTTCGTTGAAGCCTATGGATGAACCTTCTAAAGCTAGCACGCTTAGCACTCGGCATTCTGCGTCTAGGTGCCTTTGGATATTCGGCAGTCTCTTCATGTCTCAACTTTCCTCCTTGCACTTTTAACAACGAGGCAAGTATATTAGAATCTTGAGTCATATTAACTTGGAGGAAAAGTAGATTTGACTGAACAAACCCAAGCTATGCCACATATAACTATCCATGAATGGGAGCGGAGCATTGGATCTGCCAGCTTGGATTCGCTCGTGGAGGCTGCGAATTGTCTCCACAAGACCGTTGGTTATCGGCTTCGCCAGACAGCCTTTGATATCTGGTGCCTAGGCAGAGTTCTGAGAAGAGAGAAGGAGCTGGTCGGGCGCGGGAATTGGATCGGCCACTGTAGGCGTTGCCACCCAGAGATCTCGCTTGATTCAATCGAGCGCTACATGAGGGTTGCCCAGATCCCAACAGACCAACTGCCCGCCATACTGGATAAAACACCCCGCCAGGCCTATCTAATGCTGGGCCTAGTCAAAGAGAGACCGTCTTTTCCCATCCGTCCAGCAAGACAGGATAGGGGGAAAATGAATTCCTCACATATGCGGAATTTCGCGGATACCTCTTGGAAACATGCTCTGATTAGATGTCCGCACTGCGGTGGGGCAATCGGTTTCGCGCAAAAAGGAAATTACTTTGTCATCGGCCCCCCTCTTCGAAGGACCGAGGAAACTTAGGTTCGGGGAACTGCAACGCATAATCGAGCGCGTGCATAGATGTGGTGGACCGGGCGGGATTCGAACCCGCGACCTTCCGGTTTTGTGGGCTTGTATGCCTTGCAAACCGGACGTTCTTTGGCCCATTCTTAGATATGGCATACCAGGCTGAACTACCGGCCCGACATCCTTCTTACAACACCCAGATAGAAAATAACCATTATGGATGCGAGCCGTCTCTGTGCGCCTAGGCCTTGTGCAGAGATTTGAACAGGCCTAACCAATCCGGCGAGTGAATGAATCGATTCAGCAAGAGAACCTCATTACGGTGCCATTTTGAGGGTAGATCTGCAAAGCCTTATATTGCGTTTGAATGTCAGCCTCGATTTGGTTCTCAGAATTGTACGCTGACATGGCTCTTCTCAATGGAAAGGTCGTGACTTTAGACGATAAGGAAGCGGTCACTGAAGCTGTAGCTACGAAGTTTGGTAGGATACTTGCTGTAGGACTGACCAAAGAGATAGAATCTCTAGTGGGTCCTGACACGTGTATTGTAGACCTTAGAGGGAGAACGGTAGTCCCTGGACTGATCGATTCGCATTGTCATCCCACCGGGTCAGCATTACATCGGGCATTGGCCATAGATGTCAGCTACGAGTCAGGAGTCAGATCCTTGGCTGATGTCTTCGCCCGGATCGCTGAACAGGCGAAGAGAAGACCGAAAGGTGAATGGATAAACGCAGTCAACGAGGATGAGTCGAAGCTTGTTGAAAGGCGCCACCCGAACAAGTGGGACCTAGACAAGATTGCGCCAGACCATCCGGTAATGGTGACTACAGTAGGCGGTCACTTCTCGATCGTGAATAGCAAGGCCTTCGAGATAGCTAGCGTGACGAAGAATTCGCCTGACCCCATGGGTGGAAGATTCGAGAGGGATCCCAAGACTGGTGAGCTGACCGGTTGGATCCACGAGGCAGCAGCCCAAGTCCTGCAACCAACAAGATACGGAAGAGATCCAACCCTTGAGGAGGCAATGGAAGCCATACGTTGGGTAACAACGCAGTATGCAGCAAGCGGTCTGACGTGCGTCAACGACGGAGGAATCGCACGGCCCATTCTATTGAGAGCCCTTCAAGAACTCGTGAGAAAAGGTGAGCTACGCATCAGAATGAGAATGGATCTCAGCTGCGAACTGATGCCTCAGCTCACGGGACTAGGGATCGGAGAAGGTTTTGGAAGTGATATGCTGAAGATATGCGCCGTAAAGATCGTTGCTGATGGCGCAATATCGGCTCGAACAGCAGCTGTGGCAGAGCCGTATCTGCATAGGGCTGACTACTGGGGCGAGCTGGCAATCACCAAGGAGGCGCTACACGACATTATCATGGAAGGCTATCCGAAAGGCTATCGATTCGCAGTCCACGCCAACGGCGAGAGAGCCATAGAAATGTTCCTCGACGTGATAGAAGAAGCACAAGAGAAGCATCCACGCAGCGACCCGAGGAACAGAGCCATTCACTGCACTGTTGTGACTCCTGAGATCATTGAGAGAATCAGGAAGCTAGGCGTCCTTCCAACAATATTCGGACCATACCCATACTACCACGGAGACAAGATACTGCCAGCATTTGGGGCTGAAAGACTTGAGAGAATGTTCGCTGCCCGCAGCTTCCTCGATGCTGGCGTCAAGGTATCTGCTCACTCAGATCATCACGCATCACCTTATCCTCCTTTGATGGGTATTCACGCCTTGGTGAATCGAAGGACAGCGACAGGTCAGCCGATCGGGCAAAGCCAGAAGATCTCAGTAATTGAGGCGTTGAGGCTCTATACGATAAACGCGGCATATCATAGCTTCGAAGAGGATCTCATGGGTTCCATTGAGCCGGGAAAGTATGCCGACATGGTAGTCCTAGGAAGGGACATCCTCACAGTCCCCACTGAAACCATAGTCAACATACCGATAGACATGACGATAGTGGATGGAAGGATCGTATACCAAAGAGATGGCAGCTGAGTCTCGGGGTAGCTACCGAACTATGAAGCAAGAGCTTGTGTGATGGACTGCACTTGCATGACCAAACTACGCTATCGTTACTTGAGTTTGGGCTATTGCGGTGGGCTTCGGTGGAATGAGGCTGACAAGGATTTGATATTGCCCGGCGCTGACTGCTGATGGAATTTGCCAAACGAATTGGAACCTTCCCTTCTCACTCGCACCCACCGCTATTTGTTGCGAATCAGAATACCTGTAGCCACCAGGCCCGGTCACCTCAAAATGCAGCGTCGTGGATAACGAGGAACCCGGATTAGTGACTAGCACATCGAAGGCTGCTGAGCCACCTTTCGCTGACGATGCAGGCCCTGTGATGAGAAGCGACACTCGTGGCGGAAAAGCTCCGGTGACGGTTAGGGATTTTACCGTGCTAGTCGCCCCTTCATAGTTTTGATCTCCGCTCCACGTAGCCTTGATCTGATAGCTACCCCGGTAAGGGGGATACCAAACCACAGAGTAAGCTCCGCCACTACCAGTCTGCGCCGTGATGAAACTGATCCATGTTGACCCATTCAGAGAGTAACTTAAGGCAACTACAGCGCCCGTCGGTATTCCCGGAGTTGGCTGAGTCGGTGTCAATGTGCCAGACAGCGTTATTGAAGCGCCCAGCGCAACGGATTCAGGCGATAACCCAAGCGACAATGAGGAGGTACCGCGGAAGAAAGCCGTTAGGCTATGAGGAGCATTCATCAGCACAGAGTATGACGGGCTGCTCCCCACGTTTGCACCATCCAGACTCCAGTAATAGAAGAAGTAGCCGCCGCTGGGCGTCGCCATAACTGGGACAGTTGTCCCATCGTCTCGCCACCCTGGGCTCACCGACAGATTTCCTCCACCAGTTGGGCTAACAGAAACAGTCAACATGTATTGTTTCTTGAAGTTGGCCGTGTACGTCATCGGGCTTGACGGCACGATGATCGAATGCGACTGCGAGCCACCGTCACTCCAAGACAACCAGACATACTGAATGCCCGTTCCACCGCCCACAGGTGAGATCGCGGCTAAGGTGTGGCTTGATCCCTGAACCCAGGCAAACACCTGCGGCGTGGTAATCGCAACGCCATCTACTGTGACGAAACCTGAACCTGTCGGACTTGAGGTTATGGTGATCGCAGAGAGCGATGCGTAGTGAGCTCGTAGCCACCCATTGCCGGATACCGTCATGTAGGTGTCTTGGGATAGCTGGTTGTCTACAGATATCACGTTAGTCTCCCAATTCGAGAAGACATACCCACTCGGCGAGTTGGCAATCACATGGACTCTGCTGCCTTGAGGGTAGACTCCTGTCATCCCATTTGTCTTGGTCACGCCCTCAGCATTGATGCTGCCGACTGAAGTGGGGTTGGTATAGAAGGTTACCGTATACCCTGGCGGGGGGTAGATGAAGCGTATTCCCGCTATGTCTCCCCACTCAAGAGTTCTCTTCTTCGTTTCTCCGAGACTTGCATAGCCGTACATCGTCATTTCTGAGTCTTCAGAATCATAGAGATCGTCAAGCATCAACCAGTGACCAAACTCGTGAGCTCCGATTCCTTGGACATCGAATTTGGTAGGCGACCCGTCGGTTCCCCAGTTCTCAGAGCTGTCGTAGCGGATGTCACATTCGACTATTTCGTTGGATGATGGGACGTACCATATTGTGGCGACTGCCAAGGTTCCGCTTGGGCCGTCGTAGTACTGCCAGCAAACTACGTTGTATCCATCGTTTCCCTCTTGTCGAGTCGTTGTTCCTAGATACGTGAACGAAAAGGCCGAGCCCGCGTCGTTCCATGCTTGGGCGGCCGCCTGCGCCGCTGAGAGTGCGCCAGATGGTGCTCCAGCAGTGTTCACATGGTATTCTACAGGAATGCCACTTGACGGCCAGTGAATACCCGAGTATATGTATCCTGCGGTAGTCTTTTTCTTGATCTGGCCGATCTGATCTAGAAGTACCTTTCCGGCGGGTCCGCCCACGACCGAAAAGGCCTCGCCTCTGGACTTGACCAGATAGAGAAGCACGTGCTCTTCCTGTTTGAATCTGGGCTGGTTGGACACAAATAGGCCTGTATTGCCAACTTCTCCTCCTTCATATTCTACAACGACTCTTGAGAGTTTTGCACCCTTGTGTACTGAATGAACCGTTACCTCGGCTTCGGAGAATACGGTGTTGCCCTTAAGCTGTGACTCGACCTTCTTTACAGTACCTCGAATGATTAGCTCCGCGGTCTCATTCAGATTCGACCCTGCGATCCATCGCGCCCCGTTCCCCTCATTGTGCGGGTGACTGCCGTCTCTCTGAATGGCTGAGGTCTTGCTGATTGGAACAAAGAGCACTAAAGCAATTAGAAGCAGCACTACTGTGCCAAGAACATCAACCGAGATGCGCTTGGGCATAGGCTTCCGTGATTGTCTGGACTTAGTGGTTCTATCAATCTGAGGGGCACATATATGTGGATATCTAGCCTACTATCTGCTTGAAAAGGGCATGTTCGGTAAGCGAACTTTGGTATTCTTCTTGCTCTGCGGCGCTGGCATCCTTGCCTTTAGCTCTTTCGCCCGCTCTGCTCCCACCCCAGAAATCAAGATCATTCCAAATAAGACTTCATTCCGAAAAGGAGAGTTGGTTCACCTTGAGTTCTATCTTGTTGGTACGTTTAGCCTGTTCTCTGAGCCGGTCACAATCCCGTCCTTGAATCATCAGGTTACAATCGTTGGACCTACAGGCGTTGTCTACACGAAACGAGAGTTCATTCATAGGGCTGAGCCCGTAACCTTGCGTAGAGGTTCCGAGATGAAGCTTGGGGAATTGGATTGGAACCTACTAGATCTATCTGGTAAGCCTATGCCTAAGGGTGTCTACAAGATCGTGGTTTCTCTCTCGGACTATCAATTGCAGGGAGAGATATCGATTGAGATTCTTGACACCTAGTTTGACATGGACTTGAACCTCATGTCAATGCAGCATAGGTTTCTTCTAGCTCACTTCGATCGTGAGATTATGGTTGCTGACTCCGGATAGTGAGACCAGCGTGGTCTAGGTTTGAGCCTGTGGGTAGCTCAAGATGTTCCTCCAGTCATTGTTTCCATCCCAAGAGCACACACACGGATCAGTCGCGCATCATAGGGTCTAGCGAGCGCACGACTAGAGTCAAGGTTAGCATCGGATCACAGTCATATGCCGGCGAAAATCCTGAATTCAGTCTTGAGGGCCGCCGCCGGGATTTGAACCCGGCCTATGCCCAAGCGCTACAGTCCTTTCACGCTTTCTAGGCTCCATTGGCCGAGACAGAGGTCTCTCAGGCCTATACGCTACCAAGTTCCGCGAAGTCTGTGTTCTCTACGTTACGGCGGCCACCGCTCATCCAAGAACGTCTGAGTAATTTAAGCGTTTCAAAAACCCTTCTGTCGTGGTTCACTCAAAAATGGCGACTTCATATCTTTAATACGTGAATAGCGAACTTGTGGCTAGGTGGGCTAATTGTCTTCAGTGGCCGACAGAAGATTCATGGAAGAACTCGCATCGCTACTGCAAAGGCCTGTGACAGTTCTAACAACGCAAGGGAAGAACTTCGCCGGAACGTTGGTCGGAATCGATACAGACACGCTCAGTATCTGCTTGGCCAATGCCAAGGATGAGACAGGCACGCTTATTCATAGACTCTTTCTTAGTGGGCAATCAGTGCAGCTGATACAAAGCATCGAGAAGCCTTTCAATCTGCAGGCACTGGCCGAACGTCTGGAGCGTGTCTTTCCGAATCTGGTTCGAGTCGTCCAGGAAGCTGGAGTCATTGTTGTGATGGACAAGATAAGGCTAACCGAGAAAGGTTTGATCGAAGGCTCGGGACC
>Ga0209725_1002002_pt1 | contig 11169 bp, 10 predicted proteins | sample I18A1metaG_FD_184145 | JGI IMG/M metagenome (GOLD analysis project Ga0209725, IMG submission 184145) | Lake sediment bacterial and archeal communities from Gulf of Boni, Indonesia to study Microbial Dark Matter (Phase II) - ​I18A1 metaG... | ecosystem: Environmental > Aquatic > Freshwater > Lake... | reverse complement strand
GTACTGATCTGATACTCTTCGTAAGCAAATATGCTCACAAGGACAACGGCTATCACGGCTATTGCTATCAGTATCTTTGAGCGTTTTTCCATAATCCCATCTCTCCATCAATAACGTTATGTTTGCCGCTACATATCGACGAAATATTCTTATAAATATTACGACAACTAAATAAGTGTGGACTTGCGACAGTTGGTCTCTTCCAAACCCTCTCTAATGGCTTTATTCAAGGTTTGGCTTGAATCGGATGGAAAGCACGTGATCGGAGAAGGAGGAGTTGGGATTTTACGAGCAGTCGACGAATGCAAGAGCCTGACGGCAGCGGCAAGACGGGCGAAGGTATCGTACAAGTATGCGTGGGATCAAATCGCTGAGATGGAAGGCGCTATGGGCATACCGGTTGTCAGGACTCGGCGGGGAGGGAAGAGCGGAGGAGGTGGAGCTGAACTCACTGAAGCGGGAAGAGCCTTGCTGAAACATTATCAGCGAGTCCAAACATATGTTACTCGGGTATTAAATGATCCAGAGTCTTGGGAGGCGATAGGATTGAAGTTGAGCGCTAGGAATAGATTGAGAGGCATAGTGAAGAATGTCGAGAAAGGAGCTGTTACGACGAGCGTTAAGATAGAGGTGAAGGTCCCGGCAACGATAACCGCTGTTATCACTAAGGAAGCGGTGGAGGAACTCGACATCAAGCCTGGAGACGTTGTTGAAGCCATTGTGAAAGCAACTGAAGTTATGATAGCGAAAGAATGACGATTGTCAAGAGATTAGATGGAAAAGAGAAGCTTAGCAATCAAGCCATCGACAGTCTAGCATGCTGCTGAATCTGCCCACGAAGCCAGACCTATCAATATTTCAGAGCGAGGCTGCCACTTTATGCACTCCTTCAATTATGTCGTCGATATCTTCTTCTGTCAAGAGCGGGCTCACGTCCATGTGAACCGCTCTACCCAGCAGATCTAATGTGTTCGGGCACATTGATGGACTGTAGCTGATTTTTCCCGTGTAGAACCTGCAGCTATAAGGGCATCCTTCAAGCGTGAACGTTCTTTTCTCCAGAATTGTTCTCCAATGTGCGTAAACATGCCAATCCGGCTTCTCAGGGATGTATGGAACGAACGTGCCATATCCATCTCCGTAAATATTCTCGGCACGCAGAGCCTCGGCAAATTCCTGAGCTTTCTCAGCCGATGGCAAGAAGAACATTAACGAGATTCCTGTGTCACCTTGTGCATCCGGGATTTCTCGGAACTCGATACCTTTAACATCTGAAATGCCTTTCTTTATCACAGCCTTGTTTCTCCGCGTCACACTCAGTATCTTGTCGAGTTTATGCAACTGTTCAATCAATATTGCCCCTGTGATCTCACTCATTCTGAAGTTCACACCAATGATCGGTTGGGTTGTAAAGCCTCCCCAAAAATCTTCACGAGCCACACCTGCCACATCGTGAAACATTACAGCTCGATCGAAGATAGCCTTATCATTTGTTGTGATCGCTCCACCTTCCCCGGCTGTTATCACCTTGTTTAATTGGAAACTGTACGCGCCTACATCTCCTATCGCTCCGAGTTTCTTGCCTTTGAAGCTTCCGCCGCACGACTGTGCAACGTCCTCAATCACCTTGATGTCATGCTTCTTGGCTATGCTTGTTGTTACATCCATTTTCGAGCTGACGCCCCTCATATGAACAGGGATCACAGCTTTAGTTCGTTCACTAATCTTCGCCTCAAAGTCTCTTGGATCCAGTGTGAGCGACTTGTCCACTTCAGCTATGACTGGTATTGCCCGGCTCGCTAGAACCGACGTGGCTGTGGCGATCCAAGCATAGGCAGGAATTATCACCTCGTCTCCTGGACCTACCGAAATCCCTGCCAAAGCTGTCATAAGCGATCCTGTGCCAGAGGTCAGACCTAAGACGTGATTCACTCTCATGTATTGAGCGAACTCTCTCTCGAAGCTTTTCACCTTACTCAGAAATTTTGGCCCGTAGTACCTGAAGAGAGATTGGTTCTCCAGAACTTCAATGACAGCCCTCTTCTCCTCTTCACCGATCATCATCGCGCCTGGAAACGTTGGTGGAAGAGGATGATCTCTAACTGGCTTTGTACTTGCCATCGAAATCCCTCATACTTGGAGTCAAATATGCTAGCAGCAAATCATATAAGATTAGTCCCTATTCAGTGAGCAACGCCCGACACTTTTAAACAATAGATCGGATCCCTTTTGCTCCAAAGATCTTGTTTCAGCGGCCATAAGAATTGAGGAGAGGTCAGTCTTCTCGAAGTACGCTCCTCTTATTCCAAAAGGTTCTCCAGATGCTTCTTCCCGGAAAGAATCGCTCTATCGCGTTCTTCCAGAGGAACAACTCCAAAAGGATATGAATACTCTATAATTAGATAGCCGTCGAAGGAAGTTTCTTTCAGGGCCTTAACGCACCCGCTCCATGGAACCGTTCCTTGACCTATTGGAGGACAACGCCATGTTCCATCCGGCATCTTTCCATAAGGTCCTCCGCCATAGACGGAATCTTTTGCATGCAATGAGATAACATGGCCTTTCAGCTTCCGTATAGCATTCGGCAGATCTCGGTTTCCTGGAGGTGTCAAATTAAGGTTTGCAGGGTCAAAGTGGACTCGAAGCGCTTTTGAGGGCATTTCCTTCATGAGTCTCAATAGGTCGTCTTCGTCCTTAACGAGGGCCTGTGGCGTATTCTCCATACCTATGACCACACCAACTTTCTCCGCGTGAGAAACGAGTTTCGACATGAAGCCCTCTACAAAGGGCTTCCAGTGGCTCGGGTTGTCAGGATCTCCTCCAGATTCAACGATCAATATCTTCACTCCCACTTCCGCGCAGAAATCCATAAGGCCCATGATATCGTTGAGTCTCTTCTCCCTCCTAGTCCCTGTCAGTACTTCTGTAGGGTACGGACCAAGAACTGGACCCATTACTTGATATTGACCGTATGAATGGATGGAGAGATCCAACTCATCAAGTAGCTTACTCAGCTTCTGCTTTGTGACGGTGACCCCTTCAACCTTATGTGTCTCGGGCCATTCTCGATCGACGCCAAAGCCTAGCTCGGCAGAGTTTAGCCAACATTCTACGCCACTGAAATTAAGTTTCGAGATTCTCTTGAGCCTAGATTCGAAAGGTACATCATACCATATTACATCGAGTACTCCCAACTTCATGTCTCTTCACTTCAGGACGGTCTACCGCAACCACAGGTATATTAAAATTGTTCGTATGTCGCTTGTGAAGAAACGATTGCGTCAATAATCTAGAAAGTCGAGATCAACTGTGCATTCTCATCAAATAGGTAACCTTTTGCAAGTGTCGCGTACATATTATTCTTGAAGCCACGCCCAGATTCGATCCTTGAGGTTAAGATGGTATCTCGGATCTTCAATTTCAGTATAGTGAACTCGCCTCTTACCTCTGCTGTGTAAAGCTCCGTTCTAAATGAGCCTGGAACTTCCTCTTCGCTGACTAGAACCCCTTCCGGTCTTATTCCCAAAACGGATTTACGGTTCAGATGTATATCTCCAACCGCCATTGATATCGGAAATGCGAAGTCAGGTCCCTCAAAAGTCACTTTGTTCGTTTCAGGATCTTTCGATAGCCTTCCTTCGATTAGGTTCATTGTTGGGCTGCCGATGAATCCTGCGACAAAGGTGTTCACTGGCTTGTGGAAGAGATTGATAGGCGTATCGTACTGATGTACTCTTCCGTTTTGCATCACTGCTATTCTATTCGATAATGTCATAGCTTCAACTTGGTCATGCGTCACGTAGACAAAAGTCGTTGGAAATCTTTCATGTATCTTAATTAATTCAGATCTCATCTCATCTCTTAGCTTGGCGTCAATGCTGCTCAGAGGTTCGTCCAATAGAGATACCGCAGGTTTCCTGACCAAAGCTCGCCCCAAAGCAACTCTCTGCTTCTCGCCGCCGCTCAGCTCACTGGGCATTCTCTCTAGAAGATGTTCAATACGAAGGAGGCGAGCAGTGTTCGTTACCTGTTCTCGAATTTCATTCTCCGGGATCTTTCGCATGCCTAAACTGAAGGCTATGTTTTGGAAAGCGTTCATGTGGGGATAGAGCGCGTAGTCTTGAAAGACCATTGCCACATTCCGTTTGTGAGGAGGGACATCGTTCACGGCTTTTCCGTCAAAATAGATCTTTCCGCTTGTCGGAGCCTCCAATCCTGCAATCATTCTGAGCGTAGTCGTCTTTCCGCATCCTGAAGGCCCCAGAAGCGTAACGAATTCCTTGTCCTCTATCTCGAGGTTAACGTTGTCAACTGCTTTTACATTCCCAAAGTTTTTAGTCAAATTCTCCAAAACGATTCCAGCCATCTCGTGTCTTTACCTCCTGAACGCTGTCACTAATCCTTCCATAACCTGCTTACGAAAGACTAATACCAGTGCTAGAGGTGGCAAGATCGCAATTACATCACAAGCCATGAAGAGTGCTACGCTGTACCTTCCCATACCTTGAGCGACTGCGGTGAGCGTTGCGGAAGCGGTTCTAGAAACTATCGTATTGGAGAGAGTGCTTGCGAAGAGAAATTCATTATATGAGGTCATGAAAGCGAAGATGCTTGCTGCGATAAGTCCAGGTTTTGAGATCGGAAGAGTGACCTTCCTGAGCTGTTGGAATCTTGAGCATCCATCGATTCTTGCTGCGTCTTCTATACTCTGAGGTATCGACTTGAAGTAAACGAATAGAACCCAAACGAAGAAGGGCATCGCAAATGCAGTGTGAACCAATACTATTGCCAGAAGTGTGTCGAGTAGTCTGAGTGCTTGAATTATGATGTAGATAGGGACCAGAATCGCTACTTGAGGTAGCAATCTACTGAAGAATACGTAGAAGAGAAGTTTTCCAGACCCGTGCATAGGGACCCTAGCAAACGAGTACGCCGAAAAGATCCCGAGGACCATGCAAATCACTGTAACGCTAATGCCGACAATCAAGCTGTTTCCAACGGATGCTAACATGTTACGTGCCTGAGCGAATACACCAGGAGTTGCTCCAGTGAGTTCCTCCAACTCCTGTCCCCACAAGAACTGATAATTCCCGACATAGAGTTTCTGAGGAAAGAAAAACGGAGGTGTTCGGTATAGATCAGAGTCTGGTATGAAACTGCAGATCACCATCCACACTATTGGGGATAAAGTAAAGACTATTATCAGAATCGAAACTATGAACAATGTAGTCTTCTTCAATGTTTCCGCTTGCCTCATAGAGTTAACACTCATCAGTGAGCCACCTTAGACACCTACTGCACCGAATCTTCTTGTCGGGATCAACCTGAAGTAAAGCACTATGAAGATGAGGCTGATTACAGACATGACCACTGCGATAGCTGCTCCTTGGCCGAAGTCAGCGAAGCTAAAGCTCGCCATGAAAGTATACCATGAAAGCGTCGTAGTCACGTCGGCAGGACCACCGCCTGTCAAGATATAAACATAAGCGAAAGATGCTATTCCCATTATAGTCTCGTAGACCAGAACGATTTGAATGATCGGTTTGAGCATAGGTATCGTTATTCGTCTAAAGCGGGCAAATGCGTTTGCACCGTCGATCTTCGCGGCTTCGTATAGGCTTTGCGGAATTGTCGAGTATCCAGTTAAGAACAAGAGCACGCAGAGTGGAACTTCCTTCCAAATCTGAGGAAACAATATAGCGGCCATAGCATATCTAGGATCTCCAAGCCAAGACTGGTAAGAGTCGAATACCGGGATAACATACACTAACATCGCATTCAAGACTCCGAAGTGGCTGTCATATATCCATCTCCAAACAAGGGCGCTTGCCATTTCCGGAATCGCCCAAGGAATCAATATCAATATGCGCAACCATGCGCAACCTCTAAACCTCTCATTCAATACAAGTGAAAAGACCAGGGAAACTAGAAAAACGAATACAACCGCACCAACAGTGAAGATAAGGGTGTTCGTTATAGCTGCTGTAAAGTGATAGCTAGTAACAACTTTGGCATAGTTTTCTAAAAAAATGAAAGGGTGTTGACCAGGGGAGGTCAACTTGTATTTTTGGAAGCTGAGTGCAAAAGCGTAGACTAGTGGGGCTGTGCTGAGAATTGTAAGAAAGGCTACTGTGGGAAGTGTTGAAGTTATCCCAAACTTTGTATCAGAGGGTGTCCCTGAAGCTTCACTCATGCAGTCGTAGTCCTCACGGATGGCCTATTTCGCTTCGGCCTTCAGTTTGTTCCATTCAGCTTCCACATTCTTAAGCGCGTCGTCTACTGACACCTGTCCCGCTATCAGTTTGTGTACTTCAGTCTCAAATGCTGGACGCCAGTCTTCCCACCATAGGTACTTCTTTGCCTCAAAGAAGACACTTTTAGCTGCTTGCGCTCCCAGAGCGTCAACATCCACCCACTTCGACCAAGCATCGATGATCTCAGGATCCTTGAACAACGGTTGAATACCGAACGGCAGCCCATCCTTTATAGCCCACTGTTTTGCAGTGTAGTACTGCTTGGTTCCTTTGCCGTCGACATCAACCTTACCGCCGAGCATCTCGATCAAAGCGTAAGCTGCATCGATCTGATCCTTACCGCCTTCAACAGCCATCATGCTCATAGAGTCCATTCTCATGAACCCTACGGTGTCCCCTTTCTCGGGCATCATTGCTATCTTCATTTGTCCTGCAACCTTCGATGTCTTGGGGTCGTTGATCGCGGCTATGAAGTATGAAGGCAGTATCGAGTACGCATATTGCGCGACTTTGCAGGTATCTTGAACGTTCTCGCACACTAGTTCGACACTTTTCGGATCTAACGCCTTGTACTTTAGAGCCGCATCAGCAATCCATTTGAACGTGTCGTACAAGCCAGTACCACTGCCTACCAGAAGATTTCCTTGTTCATCTATCGGTTTCTTGCCGCGTGAGTAGACGATGGAAAACAACACGTCTTCGAAGGTCCATTCCCCTCTCTTCCAAGCGAAGCCGAGTGGACGGTCCAGAATCCCTTTGTCCTTCAATTTCACGCAATGCTCAGATAGTTCATCCCACGTCTTAGGCGGCTCGTCGATGCCCGCTTGGTCGTAGAGTGCTCTGTTATACATGAATATGATGTTGTCACAGTAGTATGGTAACCCATACAGTTTTCCATGGAGTGTCATGGCCTCACGAACAGCAGGGACCAGCTCTGGAATGTAATCTTTGATCTCAGGCTTATGGTCCTCTATAGGAACTATCCATCCAGCCTTGTCCCAGATTGACATCCAGTTATCTTCCACGTACAATACGTCTGTCTTCGTCTTCGCCTGCATCCTAGAGACAACTGAAGACTTGTAGGCATCGTAGGGAACATCGGTTATCTTCACTTCTAGATCTATTCCCTTGTCTCTCTTGTACACATTCTGAATAATGTCCGCACTATTTCGAACGAGAGGAACATCGTACCCCCACAATGTTAAGTCAATAACTATCTTCGTTGGTTTTGGTGGTGGCTTTGTCATCTCGTATATTCCGTATCCAGCAGCAGCAACTACAGCGACAGCGACAACCGCGCCGGCATATTTTATATAGCCTCTTCTGGAAACTTTTTCTTGCGACATATCAATTTTCCTCACCCTTAAGGATTTGGAGCACTACTGATAAGACTTTCGCTATGCCGCTAAATAGGCGGCTTCATCGACAACCGCTCAGATATCCATATATGAAGAGAGGATTTCTCAAAGGTCTTGACGACGTTGAGAAGCTTCGCTGAGAAGGGAGGATACTACTATTCTACAATAAACGAGACAGAATTCGACAAGTCAACGATCGAGAAACTCTTCAAAATGCTTTCATAGAATTGAACAAGCATCTCGTTAAGGGTTTCCAACTAGATAAAAACACTGATCAATTGGAAAAAGTAGACATAATTCGGCTTGTACGAGTAAGAATAGAAAGAATTTCAAAATGGGAGGACTATGCGAGGGCTGGCATCTATGATGGTTCGGTTTCTCTATCGCGGTAGGCCTGTTTGCTCTGATGGTGCTGTTGGGACAGCCGGTGCTGCCGTAGGTAACTCCGGGAATCTCTCTTTCATTCTCTGTTCCGCTACAGTGTTCGCCTCGGTCATTATCCTTTGAGCCTCTTCGCCGGACGTTGAGATATCGTAGCTTGAACCTGTGGCTTCACCAACCTCGATCACCATGCCGTTCAAGGTTTCACCTATCGTGCCGAGCTCATAAGAGACTTGAGGCATGATGCCTTGGATCTGAGTCTTTATTGCTTGAACGACGCCAACGACCGGTCCCATTGTAGCAGCCAGATCGCCGAATTGCTCGACGGTCTCCAGTCTTAGAGATATCTGTTCGAGAGCGAGCTCACATCGTAGTGTTGTCTTCGCCATCTTTCTGACTTCTGCGCACTCATTGGCATAGATCGCCGCTCGTGCAGAATCTTTAGCCATCTGTGCGGCAACACACTTGTTGAAGTAGTCCCTGTCGCGTTGCTGCATCCTTGCACTTGATTCCGCTATCTTGGTCTTCTGAGTCTTCAGGCGGTAGATGCACATAGCGATCTTCTCCTTCAGAGGTGTTTTGTGACCGAATATTCCACCGATCTTTTCCCGTAATGGTTCCTTGGGCTCTCTCTCCCAATTCTTAATCATCTTGTACGCCAAACGACTCACCTCCTACCTAGCTAGCAAAGCTTAATCGGAGAGATGGAGAGCGCTGATTCCGCATCGATGCGAATCAGAACCTGCCATCTTCGAGTTGTCAACGTCTTCTGGCGTTTCAGCCATAAAACCTTTTCAAGAGTTTCACACCATCGAAATACGCAGCTTCTCAATTTGACAGGTGTCATATGCGCGCGAATGCCTTCAGGTTCTTGTCAATCTCCAACTAAGCTTCTTCATCATCTTTAAACAAAAGTCTCAGAAAAACTTCGACATTTTCCTGAAATACCAAGCAGATTCCAATCAATTTCTCAGCAGAGAAGAACTAGACCTTGACCTTTCCAGGATTCTGATTAGCCTAGAACCCGTTGGATCGAATAAAGTGAGTAGATACACGCCTATCTCGATTAGCCCAACTCTGCAAACTTGGCGAAGCGACGTAACAAGCTCTCTCACGGATGAAGCTACAGCCCAGCATATTCAGTCCTCCGTTATCAGAGAGCTTTCAGGAGAAACTCTGCGGTAATTGAGTTTCAAACAATCATAAATTGTTAGAGCCATATACAAACTTCTGAAGATGGGTGATATGCCAAGAAGTGCTGAACTGGCAATCTATAATGCAAATATCATTACTATGAATCCGTTGAAGCCTAGGGCCGAATCCTTATCGATCATGAATGGGAGGTTCCTAGTTGTTGGAAGCACTCGTGAGGTGAAGAGAACCATAGGTGAAGATGCTTCTGTACTGGACCTGAAAGGAAAGACAGTACTTCCAGGGCTTATAGACTGCCATGTCCACCTTGTAAAATACGGGCTTCAGAAGACAGGGATCGATCTAAGAAATGTCAAATCGATAAGCGAATTGAAGAGAAGACTTGAAAGGAGAGTTAGCTCATCAGCCAAGGGTTCTTGGATTGTAGGCCATGGCTGGGACCAAGATAGATTTGAAGAGAAGAGGTACCCGACGAGACTCGACCTTGACGAGGTTGCTGAAGAAAATCCGGTGGTTCTAACTCGCGTATGCGGACACATATGTGTAGTCAACACCGCAGCCCTGAGAATCGCGAATATCAGTAAAGAGACAGGCCCCATTCAGGGAGGGCAGATAGATATGGAGCCTGAAACGAGGGAGCCCACCGGAATCCTAAGGGAGTCCGCGCAAGACGTAGTGTGGAAAGCCGTTCCTCCACCCACCTTGAAAGAGCTGGAGGCCGCAATCCTAGCAGCATGTAGAGACGCAGTAAAGGTCGGTTTGACCTCGATTCATTGCTTGGTCGAATCATCAAGTGAAATATCAGCTCTACATACTTTGAGGAAAAGGAAAAGGTTGCCTCTGAGGCTCATTATTCTTCCTCCAAGAGAGCTTCTCGATAGCTTGGTAGCTCTTGGCGTAGCGACCGGGTTCGGAGACGACTACTTGAGGATAGGCCCCGTCAAGATATTCGCTGACGGTTCACTCGGAGCTCGGACTGCTGCCCTCGCTGAGGATTACAGCGACGATCCGGGAAATAAGGGAATAATGATCTTCAGCCAAGATGAGTTGAACGAAATCGTCGAGAAAGCTCATAAATCAGATCTCCAAGTTGCTATCCACGCAATTGGCGATAGAGCTATAGAACTTGCATTGAGCGCTGTGGAAGACGCGTTAAGTCGCTTTCCAAGAAGAAATCATAGACACAGAATCGAACATGCCTCCGTCTTAAACAGACCTCTGATCAAGCGGATGAAAGACCTCAATGTCATAGCTTCCATTCAGCCAACCTTCACTATCTCGGATTTCTGGGTTCCTCAAAGAGTCGGTGCAGAAAGAGTGAGGCTTGTCTATCCTTTCAAGACATTAATGAAGAGTGGCGTCGTGATTGCGGGAAGTTCAGACTGTCCAACTGAAATCTTGAATCCGATTCTGGGAATTCATGCTGCAGTAACGAGAGGAGGATTTGTGCCTGAAGAAAGTCTCAGCGTCAATGAGGCTATACGAGCTTTCACAGTCAACGGTGCTTATGTCAGTTTCGAAGAAGAGAGTAAAGGCTCAATTAAAGCAGGGAAACTGGCGGACTTCGTCGTTCTTTCTGAAGACGTCACTCGAATACCCCCGGAGAGAATCAAGGATGTTCGTGTTGAGATGACGGTTGTCGGAGGAAGAATAGTTTACTCGCGGAGAGGATTCCTAGGTTCGGTGAGCTAGACCCACAAGCTCATCGAGTCTGTGAAAACCTCCGTCTTTCATGTAGTCAGCTAATCCTCTTTCAATTTCCTTGAAGACGGCAAGATCCTTGTGAATGATAGCGGTTCCGATTTGAATTGCAACCGCTCCAGCGAGGAGGAATTCAACAGCATCCTGCCATCCAGCGACTCCGCCGCAGCCTATGATAGGGATCTTGACCGCTTCATACAGTTCGAAGACACATTTCACTGCAATAGGCTTGATGGCTGGCCCTGACAGCCCGCCCATCCTCGCGCCTAGGATAGGCTTCTTAACATCTATATCGATAGCCATTGCTCTAACAGTATTTATCG
>Ga0209725_1002000_pt1 | contig 11182 bp, 4 predicted proteins | sample I18A1metaG_FD_184145 | JGI IMG/M metagenome (GOLD analysis project Ga0209725, IMG submission 184145) | Lake sediment bacterial and archeal communities from Gulf of Boni, Indonesia to study Microbial Dark Matter (Phase II) - ​I18A1 metaG... | ecosystem: Environmental > Aquatic > Freshwater > Lake... | reverse complement strand
CTTATAAAGACATCGTATTTCTACCCTGTCATTTCATGACATATTTTCTCGGTGAAAAATTCGGTCGAGCTGTCAAATGTGTCATGACAGGGTACATAAGTGGGTTTAAATTCAAGTTATAGCGCTATCCCCCGCACTATATTCCGGGATCGTCGGAAAGGAAAAAGAAAGGACTCGCACCTAACTAAGTACAAATACCGCCGGGCCCGCCATACTTAACATGCGGCCAGATGGGATTTTTGGCGAATTAAAACTGTAAGTTTTTTCAGGCAAGTAAGTCATGGTCTCCTTAGCGACGGCCGCACTGGGTTTTTGGTGAAATGTTTAACTACACCACATCTCTCGAAAATTTTTAACGACATTGAGAATGGGTTGGGACTCCCAAAATCTCTTGCATTGCTTGCATGGGCGATAAGTTGCGAAAATATAGCAATTTACACTCTGCACTTCCAATAGACGAGAAGAAAAAATTATTCCGTGCCTATCTTTTCTCCAGCGCTTCGAGGATCCGGCGGACCTTAGGTCCCCGCACGTATCGCGCCCTGAAAAAGATTTTCCTCCCTTTTCTATATCGTTCCACGTATCCCATCCTAGCTAACTGATTTAGGTAAGAACTCTCGAGGTTTCTCACCCTTGAGGTCTTCTCCATAACCTCCTTAGCTGTTGCATTACCCAATTCGCTGAGGGCAATCATAGTCTCCCGTAGGTGGTCGGGCAGCTGAAGCAGATCTACGATCCCCAGTTTATAGTGCCACTCTTCGCCACTGGAACGAATTAGTTCTAGTGCCTTAAGTCGACTTTCAATCTCGCTCAGCCGTTCCTCTAATCCATCGATCTTTTTTAGTAACTGTCTGAACGACGTCATCTCGGAACTGTCAGACATTTGCGCATCTTTTCGTCTTACTGTCAAGCTACTTATCCTTTTGCACAAATCTGCGGAAGTATAAATCTTCCCTATAATTACTTCACTATGATATTCGCTAATAAACGTTGTTACTATGCAACTTGCAAAGTAACATTATATACTGCTATAAGGCTACTAAGTAACATAATATTATATGGTGGAAATATAGATTGATGGATACCATAGACAAGATGTTGAATGAACTCTGTAAGTATGGCCTGACAGAGATTCAGGCAAAGGTTTACTATATTCTCATAAGGCTCGGAAAGACATCATCTACGAGCATCGCAAAGAAGCTACGTATTCATCGGAGCGAAGTGTACAGGGTTCTGAGGGAACTTCAAGAGAAAGGCATTATCACCGAGCATAAGGGCCGACCAACCCTATTTACACCAGCGTCTTCCGAAGAAGCCCTCAAAATCCTACTTCAAGAACAACTGAAGAAGACTGAGCATCTAAAACGGAATCTGCCAAAGCTTGTCGATTGGTTAGACTCCCAGAAGGCTAGGCCGTCCGTTTTGTTAATAGATGATGATGAAAGTATTAGAAAGACTATTGCAGGTACGCTTAAAATGAGTGGATTCGATGTGGACACAGCTAGCGACGGTAGCGAAGCCCTAAAGAAATCTCGTCTAAGACATTACAACCTTGCTTTAGTAGATATACGCCTACCTGACATAGAAGGAACCAAGCTTCTTAAGATGTTGAAAACGGAAAACCGCGAAATCAAGGAAATAATTATCACAGGGTATCCCTCAGTTAAGAACGCTATAGAGGCGATTAACGAGGGCGCTGACGCTTATATTATAAAACCCTTCAAACTACAAGAACTTCTAGCCATTATGAAGGAAAAACTGGTAGAGTAGACGAGAATGAGTCCCAACGTGAGTGGTATTTGCACTCATATGGCTCAGTTTCATGATAAGCTTCGGCGTCTTTGATTCGTGTTCTCTGGTGCGTGTTTCGATATACTCTTTCACTTTCTCTTCGCTGTATTTCTTTGCCTCTCGCTGTTTCCGCAGGTGCTTTTTAACCATGCTTAGTAGATTCTTCATATTGAATGGCTTTACCACATAGCCGTCAGCACCTTTGTTAACGGCTTCAATAGCGTTCTCCAATGACGGATAACCAGTGATAATGATCTTAACCATCTTCGGAGTAGTCTGTCGCATATCAGTTAACAGCGCTGTTCCCTCCATGTTCGGCAGACGAATATCAATTAAAGCGAGGTTGAAGAATTCCGTTCTAGACTTCTCAATTGCTTCCTCGCCATTCTCAGCCGTGTCAACAACGTACCCCTCCGTCTCAAGCACAGTTTTTAGAGTCTCTCTAATGCTCTTGTCGTCGTCGATGACGAGGATTCTCGCCTTACTCATTTCTCTTTCACCCCTTCATCGTTGGTTCGATTGGAAGTTTTACGGTGAAGGTTGAGCCTTTTTCACCCGTGCTCTCTACTGATATTGAGCCTCCATGAGCTTCAACGATACGTTTGCAGATTGGCAATCCGAAACCTATACCCTTCGACTTGGTGGTGAAGAGTGGCGACCAAATCTTCTCCATGACCTGTTTCGGCATGCCTATCCCAGTGTCGCTGAAGGTGATCTCTAAGTTTCCGTTCGACTTCTTGCTTGCAATCTTAAGCGTACCGCCTTTAGGCATAGCCTCAACCGCGTTCTCGATTAGGTTAACGAACGCTCTCTTCATCTTCCCCGCATCCGCTCTTACTCTCGGCTTAATCATAGTTGAATCCACTATGCGTACATTTATTGGAACCTTCACGATGTTTAGAGCGCCCTTTACAAGTGATTTCGCGCTAGTATCAGCTAATTCTAGGTGGAGTTCTCGTGAGTATTCCAGGAGGTCGTTGATGATCTTGTCTGAGTACTCTATATTCTCCTCAATGATCTCCAGCATCCGCCTTGATTCGTTGTCAACTTTCGAGCCGAACTTCGTCTTCAGATAATACGTGGCGCCCGCAATTCCTTGGAGTGGGTTTCGCAGGTCATGCCCTACCATCGCCGCCACTTCTCCTATAGTAGCCAACCGCTCAGCGTCCTTTAGCTGTTGCTCCATCTGCTTACGCTCGGTGATGTCCCTGAAAATCCCAACCAGATACTTTTTTCCACGATATGTCGTGGGAGCTGCGCTAACATCAACATAGAAAACGGTGCCGTCTTTCCTTTTCACTGGAATATCTTTGGCCACTGCGATCTCCTTCTTCACTGCCTTCTCAAACTGTTCCATCACATATGGCAGGCTCTCCGCGGGATGTATGTCCGTGACTCTCGTATCATTGAGCTCTTCACGACTAATACCCAACATTTGACAAAATGCCTTATTTCCGTCAAAGAATCTCTTGTCTTTCATGTCCACCAGATGTATCCCGTCTATTGCATTTTTATAAATAACGTTGAATTTTTCTTCGCTCTCCCGCAGCACTTCCTCCTCAAGCCGCTTTCGCTCAGTGATGTCGATACATGTTGTCTGAAGTAGATCCTTACCTCTAACATGGATCGACGATACACTCAAAAGGGCATCATAGGGGGTGCCGTCTTTGCGTTTCAGTCGCGCTGAGTAATTAATCACGATACCATATCGGTTAAGGGTTTCAAGTAGCTTCTTTCTATCTTCCGGATCCTGATAGGTGTCAGCAAGGTTAGTCTTCTTAAGTTCCTCATTGGAGTATCCAGTAATGGCCTGCATGGCTTTGTTGGCGGAAATTATCTTCCCATCAGGAGTTGCTAAGCCAATACCAATTGGTGACGTTTCGAAGAGAAGCCGGTAGCGCTCCTCGCTCTCCCGAAGTGTCTTCTCCACCCGTTTCAACTCGGTGATGTCTCTGATTATTGCTACAAGAAATGTTGGGTTGCCCGAAGGATCTTTAATTACGCCTAAGGAAACTTCGGCTTGAAATTCATGTCCATCTTTGGTTAGGATAGTATATTCAACATTTTTCAGGACACCTTGCTTTAAGGTCTTCATCAGGTTCAGCTTGGCTCTTTCATGGTCTTTCGTCGCAACGAATGTAAGACCATTTTTGCCAATTAATTCGTCTTTCGATGAGTACCCAGCCATGTCTAATGCTGATCGGTTGCATTCCACTATCTTTCCATTCAAATCACTGATCACAATGGCGTCTGGACAGGAAGCAAATACACTTCTAATAATTTCGCGCTCTAACAAATCTCCTTCCTCAAAACATAGTTAATAATCTCTAGAAGAACTCGGACTAACTCCTTTCTAACAGCAGCATCAGAAGCCACACGGAAGCCCAAAGCGAGCTTCCTCCAATATAGTAGTGATCCACCCTCAACATTAACATTTGCGCTTCAGCATATGGGGTGCGACAATGCATGCCGACACAAAAGACATTACAGCTACCATGCAACGCCTAGGTCATAGGTCAATCCGTACGGTTAATTATATTTATGAAATTATTGTGGTAATCTTCGATACGCTTCAGGTACGAAATTCGAGAATCTTCAATTTTGTTACATCAATTTGCTGTCCAGCAACCGACCTCAGAATAATCAGAAGGATGAAAAATCTGTTATGACAGATTTTGAAATTTGTGATTTATAGATCGAAGTAGCTTTCAAATTTTTCAGCCTACGCAAGCAAGATCTAACACCACGAAACATTTTTTTGCTACTGAAGTCGTTCTAGTTCCAACTCCCATTTAAGAAGAGGGTAAGGTAAGCATGGGAGATGGGTGACCGAGGGCGCTCCTAGACCCGACAAGCGTATTTTTGTCGTTTACGGTACTGATCCACCTCCAACCATCCTAACTCGCTTGTTCGTGAGGTTTCTAAGTAGCTTGTTTAGGCAACCTCTCTATAGGTCTACAAAAAAGTATAAATATTATCTATAATAATTCTCTATATGCTTAAGAGTCAGACAGTAAGACAATAAGACAAGATGAGAGCGAGCAATTGGAATACTCCCTAAATGCGTTACGAAATCGTCTCTTACCAAGGGGAATCAGAGCTCTCCCCCTAACTGTAAAGCACTAAGAAAAAAGACACAAAAAGCTGAAGAAGGAAAAAGAAAACGTCTAAACTTTTGACTTCTAGGTTAGTTTCCATTCTTTTTTTACTTACTTTAGTGGCTATGATTGTTCCCAGCGTTTATGCCAGTGTGCCTGAGACAAGTAAAGTTTATGTTGCAGTTATCGATAGGCAGGGTGCCCTGGCAAAAGATACAATGCTCCGGGTTTACAACGTAGAAGGTGTTAAAATTCGAGAAGAACTTGTCAATGGCACGGTTTCTTTAGATCTACCAAAAGGATTTTACACGTTTAAGGCGTTTCGCACTTATCCGTGGCTGGGCGAATATCAGACTGGGAACGCTTCCCTAACGGTAGCTGACACAACTAGGGCTTATCAAGTTCTTTTGAATGAGACTAGGCTTTTCTATCTGCAATTTAAAACCTTCAATTACGATGATTCCCGGTTCTTAGATAACTCAACTTTGCGGATAGAACTTTGTGCTGTTCAAGTCGATAAGGCTCGTGAATTATATTGGCATCCATTCGAGGTTTCCCAAGCTTTACCGTTTAATTATATTTATCAGAAAGACGGTTCAATCAATCAAAGTATTTATCAAAACTACGGAGTCAAAGCAAAAGATCACGCTTTGAGTTTTGAGCGTTACCTGGGAACGAGAGACCAACGGCTTTACCAGAAGGAAGGCTATTTCTACACCCAACTTCTCCCTGTTGGAACTTATGTCGTCAAAGTTTGGGATGGCGTTCACCTACTAGCCAAAAACAATGTTACGCTTAGAGCAGATGCTTCTTACGAGATTCAAGTTCCCTATGACGCACAAGAAGCTTACAACTATGCCAAATCTTCTGGAAGTTTAGCAAGTTCTTCAGGGCTTTTGCAAAACGCATGGAATTTAGGCGTTACGGTAGTTGACTCGCATGGGAATTTGATGCCGAACAAGGAAGTTCAAGTGTGGAATGAGAATAATAAGTTGGTTCGTTCTCAAGTTGCTGATGAAAACGCCCACACTAAATTTTATTATTTGCCAGAAGCCCGTTACCGTGTTTATGTTCAGAATGAGCCTAATTCAACTTGGATTTACCTTTCTCGTGATATGGAAATTAAGGTTGATCCGATAACGGGTTCTACGGTTTGGAGTGAATTTCAGTATTTGTCATCCGTATTAAGTCAGAATGCAACGCATTATATTTACCGAACCAATTGGGGCAATTACACTTTTCTAAAGTCTGCTCCCTATGTTTCTAGTTTCATTAGTAGATATGGCGATGCTTGTATTAACTCCACTTTCTGGGTTAAACCACAAAACACCATCCTAGTTTTTCCATTCAACACTCAAGTTTTGATAGCAAACAACACCTATTATAAAATTAGATATGAAGTTCGCTTTGTCGCAACTGTAATCGCCTATATGTATCAATCATGGGATTTCAATAGAATTGATAAACCAAAAACTACTGTTTCACTTCAAAAAACTGCTCAATGGACTCAAGGTAACTTTGAAGTTTTTTGGATTTCCTCAGCAAGCTATGTAAAAACAAGTGTAACTACGGCAGTGCAATGCACTTCTGGTGCATATAGTTGGCTTGCCAATACTACGATGGCGGAGATTGGGGTTTCTTCAACTCCGCAAACATGGCGAAGTTGGATTGTATTTGATTGGGGTGATGTGGGCGTTTCAAGACTTGGAACCGGAACTATTAGTGTTAGCGGTAGTGGAGGTTGGTCGATTAGGGGAATAATTGTTTACTTTAATGTTAATCTAGGACAGATAGACCCAAGTACCGTTGGAACAAGTACTGATTCATATGCAACAAGATGTCCTCTTCAGAGAAAGTCATTTTATGCAAATGGTAGGTATTGGGTGTTCTATTCTGATGGCACAAACATGGTTTACAGTACAAGTACAGATGGCTCAACGTGGAGTAGTGCTACATCAGTTAGGACATGTACTACTGGAAATTATTTTAGTATCTGGTTTGATGGAACATATTTTCATTATGCATATTCTCGCGAACAGGCGAATAATGCTCTATTTTACAGAAGAGGAACCCCTAATAGCGCTGGCACGGTAACTTGGAGTGCCAATGAACAGACGGTTGTTTCCGCTGTTGCGGGAATTACTTACATATGTGCTAATATTGCAGTGGATAGTGGCGGATATCCTTGGATAGGTTATAGACGATATGATGGAACAAACAATTATCCTTACATAACTAAGGCTTCAACCAATGATGGGACTTGGACAACAGCAAGTGGGTTTCCTTATGCTTTATCCGGTGCAAGTTATGCCGATTGGTCTATAACTGCTGTTCCTTTAACCGCGCAGAAAGTTTATGTTTTGTATGCTGCTTCCGGCATAACTGTTCGAGGCAAACTTTGGACTGGTTCTTGGGGTTCAGAAGTTGTGGCATCCCAAGGCAATATTCAATCAGGTATATTTTATAGCACTGTTGCAGAAGGTGACAATGTTCATCTCGTTTACTTAAAACAAGCAAGTTATGACATTAACCATAGAAAGTTTACCTATGGAACCGGATGGGGAACTGAAAATACAGTTCAGCCATCAGCAACATCCACTTCTGCACCTGTTTTGAGCATTGACACAGGAACTAACAACTTATATTGTTTCTGGGCTGGTAAGCCAACAGCAAATCGTATTTACTATAGTATAAGATACGCGTCCAACTCTTCATGGGGCAGTCCAAATGAGTGGATAAGTGATCCTCCCATAACAGATCAAGATAGGCTCACATGCTTCTACAAGACATACGGCTATCGGATCGGCTTAGTCTACATGCATGGAAGGGCAAGTCCATATCAAGTAAGTTTTGCTTATTTGACAATGCCGACGGTTTCTATAACCGTTACGAGTAGTCCCGTTGGATGCAATATCAGAGTCGATAGCGGAGCTTGGCAAACCTCTCCACAAACCTACTCTTGGAATCCAGGAGATTCTCATTCAATCGAGGCTCAAAACCCGTATGTTGTAACTACAAATCAAGAACAGTACATTTGGGCATCTTGGAGTGATTCAGGCGCAAACCCGCACAGTATAACTGTTCCTAGCTCAGCCACAACCTACACCGCTACTATGACACATCAATGGTATTTCTTAGCATCGTCTACTTACGACACTCCAACTGGGACCGGATGGTATAATGCCGGATCTAGCTGTTCAGGATCGACAGTTACTACACCTGTTTCTGGGGGCTATGGAGTCCGTTATCAAACGTCGGGATATACTGGTACAGGTAGCCTAAGTTCAGGTGGCACTTATGGTTCGACAACAACTGGTTCATTCACGATTAATGCTTATTCAACTTGCACTTGGAACTGGATAACGCAATATCAGCCGACAATTACCTTAACTGGCACAACCTCAAGCCTAACAACCTCAATCACCGCCCGAACCTTGAATGGGGCGAGTAATACGCCTAGTGGGCTCTATTCAAGTTGGAGTGACTGGTGTGACTCTGGCACAACCCTAACTTTTAGCGATTTAAATACTGGGGGCGGTTCATCAACTGAAAGATTGCATACGGTTTCTACTAGAACGTGGACTGTCTCAAGTGCTTTCTCCGCGACTATCACATACATTCACCAGTGGAAGCCTACAATCACATTAACGGGAACAACTTCTAGCTTGACGACTTCAATTACTGCCCGAACATTGGATGGTTCATCAGCGACAGCTTCAGGTCTGTATTCCTCATGGTCCGACTGGTGCGATGACGCCACAACTTTAACCTTTTCGACCTTGAACACTGGGGGTGGTTCATCTACTGAAAGACTTCACACGGTTAGCACCGTGTCCTGGTCAGTTACCTCAGCCCTTTCTGAGACAATCGATTATATACACCAGTGGAAACCGACAGTAACACTAACTGGAACTACCTCATCTCTCACGGTCTCAATTACAGCTAGAACTTTAGATGGCTCATCTGCTACGGCTTTAGGGCTATACACTTCCTGGTCAGATTGGTGTGACGACAGCACTACCTTAACTTTCTCAACTTTGAATACTGGTGGGGGAAGCTCTACCGAGAGGCTTCACACTGTTAGCACAGTATCTTGGTCCGTTACAAGCGCCTTGACAGAAACAATCGTCTATATTCATCAATGGAAGCCCACCATCACGCTTGGAGGAACGTCCTCTGGCGACACTGTGAGCATAACAGCTAGAACCCTAGACGGCTCGTCAAATACTCCCTCTGGCTTATACTCAAGTTGGTCTGATTGGTGCGATGATAGCACTACGCTCACGTTCTCTGCCACTTCAACCTCTGGCAAACAATGTAGATCCACAACCGCGCGCTCTTGGACGGTTATCTCAGCCTTCTCCGCGAACCCCATATGGGACAGAATGAAAGTTACGGGCTACACTGTATCTGATTCAAGAGCAAATGTCAACGATAATGTGAACATAGATGCAATAGTCGTCTACGAATATAATAGCACGCCAGTCACGACTGGAACTTTAACGATTAACGGCTACTCCGCCAGTCATCAAGGCTCTGGCGTATATCGCATAACCAGAACAAGCGCGACGGTAACAGATGTCACCTACGATACGGTAGCAGGCTCAGAATCTTCTTACGGGCTTAGCGTAGTCAACCAGAACGGTCAGTCCGCGAAAGTCATCTGGGATAAGGCTAGAATTTACTATGAGGTTCTCGACGATTCCCGAGTAAACATCAATGACAACATAGAGTTTCGAGTTAAAGGCATTCTTCTCTACGATGGTCATGCTCTAGGATCCGGCGACACGGTTACAGCCAACTTCGGCGCATTGACCTGGAATTCTGGCAACGGTTGGTTTAACGGCTCAAGAACGCAAAGCTCTGTCGGAGATTACACATTCCAAGTCTCCTCTCTATCTGAAGCTACCTATGGGATAACAGTATTTGAAGTGAACACCACTGATCCGAAGGGCGTTTGGGACCGTATTAGAATTGACAGCATAGGTGTGGTTGATGGAAGAATAGACATCGGCACACAGGGCGTTTTTTATGCTACTGCAAGCCTAGAATACGACAATCATCCTCTTGGAAGTGGTGACACATTAACTCTAAGCGATTACATTTTCACATGGAACGACGGAAACAGTAGGTTTGAGGCCTCTGACACTAAATCGTCAGTTCAAGCGGTATCGGTTGACACTTTCACATCTGGCAATGAAGCTACCTACGGTATAACCGTAGGCAACATAAACAGTCAATCTGAAACCATCGTTTGGGATCAAATAAAAATTTACTATGAGCAACTAGATGATTCGAGAGTAAACGTTAGCACGAACATTGAATATCGAGTTAAAGCCGTCCTCGCCTATGATGAGTATTCACTAGGTAGTGGTGACAGCCTTACCGCAAACGTCGGAGCAATGACTTGGGATCCTACTAATGGTTGGTTTGACATTCAAAAAAGCCAAAGCTCCGTTGGATCCTACCTATTTCAAGTTTTAAGTGGCTCAGAAGCAACTTACGGCATAACTGCGATCACTACGAATCAAACTCATCCTACGGGTATCTGGGATAGAATTAAGATTACAGGCATGGGCAATGACGACAATAGGCGTGACGTAGGAACTACCGGAACCTTCTGGGCTACAGCCGTACTAGAATTTGATAGTTACCCCTTGGGATCCGGGGACTCACTCACCATCAGCGGGAAAGCCATGTCATGGAATGCTGGGAATAATAGATTTGAAGCGACAGACAGCCGTTCATCGGTTCAAGCGGTAACTTATGACACATTTACCTCTGGAAATGAAGCTACTTATGGCATAACTGCTGGCGCTATGAATGGTTATTCGACTACTATCATCTGGGATGCCCTTCAGGTTCAAAGCTTAAGCTTCACCTATCTTGGGAGCGGAGAATACAAGTACCGGGTTCAGATGGTTTACGCCTATGATAGCCAAGCTATTTACGGCGGCATCGTTAAAATCGCTTATCCAGATGGCTCCCCAATGTCTGGCAACAATACGGATGGAAATGGCTGGGTGTCCTTCGTTTTAGATGGCACCTCAAGCGGAAATGCAACTCAAAGCGGAACATACGATATATTTGGTGATAACGACAATAATTATGGAATAACTTACAAATATCAGAATCAAACCTTCAGCCTAAACCTATTAACCTACCAGAAAACCGGCGTTAATCTGTCCAATGCTTTATCGCATACCATAACAATCAAGGATGGCTCCATAACAGTCTATGCACCCACTATTTCAGGTGCAAGTTCATTTACGCTCAGAATGCCCAGCACAGCT
>Ga0209725_1001999_pt1 | contig 11185 bp, 8 predicted proteins | sample I18A1metaG_FD_184145 | JGI IMG/M metagenome (GOLD analysis project Ga0209725, IMG submission 184145) | Lake sediment bacterial and archeal communities from Gulf of Boni, Indonesia to study Microbial Dark Matter (Phase II) - ​I18A1 metaG... | ecosystem: Environmental > Aquatic > Freshwater > Lake... | reverse complement strand
AACCGACGAGGCTACATCGTAGACCCATGGCTCTCTCTCATCAGAATAGTAGTATAAGTACGGCATCAACACGTTGAAACCTTTCTCAGCAAAGTATTCCAAAAAGCCTAACCACTCTGAACTTTCATTCTCAAGCCCCTCAACCCAAAGCTTCACATTGAGACGCTGGAAAACCAGTGCGTGCAAAAACCAAGATTCGTCGTGCGGTCCCCCGTGCAAGAATAAGACTAAGGAGTCGGACTGAGAATTCCTATAGAACTTGAACATCATCTCTTGGTAAGTCATGTTCGTGGATTTTGTGACGACTGGGTCGCAGGCTTTTGGTCCAAGTGTCGAGATGACTCCGCAACGTGTGGGTGGCGCAGTTAGCGCTAAGAGTAAAAGCAAGACAGGTGCCGACATCAATTTCAAGCTCAAATCGATCAAGTCTCATTCAACTGCGCATACGATGGTGCAATTAATGAAGCGAGTTATTGATTTGCGTCTGTTTATTGACTTATCGCTCTCAACGATAGAGATAACCCTTTTTACTCAATAGTCAACTGTTGATATGTTGGGCCCGTAGTCTAGTCAGGACAAAGACGCTGTGAAGGATTTGTATCCTTCGCGTAAGCCTGCGGATACCTTTCGCGGAAGCGGAGAGCCGGAGATCCGGGGTTCAAATCCCCGCGGGCCCGCCACAATAATCACACACAAATATTTCATATTTTAGGGGAAGAATCCCCTAACAACCCCACTTTCTTTCGGAGTATGCTCGCTAACGCCTGCAGAGTCAAAAGAAGCAAGTGCTAGAAAAAGAAGAGGCGGGTTTGTTGGGCTTTACGTCTTCTGTAGGAAATCTTAACCCAAATCCTAAGGCTTCGGTCGTTTTCAAGTTCTTGATGGATAGATTCCATGCTTCAGTCGGGTAGTATAGTAGTGTGGCACCATACTTCGGGTCGGGTCCAACTTGATTCATCGTCGTTTCAACGGACTGCTTGACATTGAGTTGTTCAACACATAACTCCTTAAGTAGAAAGGCGATCGCTTCATCTGTCTGTGAGAGCTCGACTAGGACATTCCATGAGACTACTGCTGATGCACCTCTGTCTATCAAGGCGTCTGCTAAGTCGGCGCTGTAGAGGCCTGCGCAACTACTCAAGACTATCACTGTGCTGGGGAATTTGCCTATCATGCTCTGCTTAACGAACTCTAGACCTATGCCGAAGTATGAGGGGGAGCTGTTTGTAACTTAGACCTGCACAACTTGGTCGGTCAATTGCTCGGGTAGGTACCTGTTCTTGTCGTAAGGCTCATTTGTGAATAGGAAGACAGGTTCACCTTTGATCGGGTAGCTTCTACGGACAAGCTCCTTCAAAGGTATACCTGAATGAACCCTGAACACTATGATCTTGTAGCCTCGTGAAGGAAGATAGCGGTAGAAGTCTATTGTCACCTCATCGTGCATGTAGATGCGAACATTGAATCCAGCTGACGTCAAATCCTTGTAGGCTGATTGAATGAAATCTTGATTCGGATATACGGCGCCAAGCTGATCGACTATAGCTGCTTGAGAACCGCCTACCTCCGGCTTCACGCTCTCCTTCGCAGCTTTTTGAGCTGGAGAATAATAGAGGCTCACTATCAAGATGATGAATATGACTAACGCCAGGAAGCCTAAGATCTCAGTGATCTTACGTCTACGACCCTTTTTAGGCCTCGGCTTAGCCTCTCTTCTACGCATCGAAGGTCCTCAAATAATCAGAAAAAGGAAATGGGAGATGTTTAGGCTTTGCGCCTTCTCGTGCACCTTTCTTGCCGATGGACTAAGAAGATTCAAAGAATTATGGGAATGCAATTGTCTTCCGATCACAGATTCGTGCCAATCAAACACCAAAATAGATCACCGTTTAAATTATTCTGGTTTTTGAATTTGCCCTATTCAAAGGGACATACTCCAAATTTACGTAGCGCTTCGTACATTGCCAAAACGTTCTCTACGGGAATTCTAGGCTGCACGTTATGGATTGTATTAAATACGAAACCTCCTCTGGAAGCAAATATTCTGATTCGTTCACGAACCTCCTTTCGAACTTGGTCGGGTGTGCCGAAAGGCAGCGTTTTCTGGGTGTCTACGCCGCCGCCCCAAAAGGTTATCTTGCCGCCATATTTCGACTTGAGCGTATAGGGGTCCATATTTGCAGCGGAGGTCTGAACTGGGTTTAAGATGTCAAACCCAGCTTCTATGAAGTCTTTGACTAAAGGTTCTATCGAACCACATGAGTGGATAAATGTCTTCCAAGATGTTTGTTCGTGTATCCAGTCGTTAACGCGCTTATGGAAAGGCTTGTACAATTTCTCATAGGTCGCGTTAGACATAATAGGTCCTCTCTGAATCCCAAAATCGGTTCCGCTGACAAATACTGCTGTTACCCTGTCGCCGACAACCTTGTGTATCTTATCGAGGTTTTTCAAAGCAATCTCACATTGCCGTTCAAAGATTTGATAGATGTAATCAGGGCGGAGGATATGGCACATATACCATTCCTTAACGCCTCTTATTCCTCGAGGATTCTTGATCTGCAAGCCAGGAACAAGCGCGATATCACCGAAGCTCGTTCCGCCAAAGTTAGCAAGTATCGCCTTACCCGTCTGAGTGTACAGTCTCTCAGCCTCTCTCCGCAGAGACTCTAACTCCTCGTTAGAAATAGAACCAAACTCTTCGAGGTTATCCTCCAAATTCAAGTTCTTCCAATCTACCAGCGGTTGCCTATCAACGGCGTCGAAATAGAAACCGAACGTCGGCATACGAGCGCAAGGCGGAGCATTTCGGTCGCCTTGCGGATGCATTAGGATACTCCCCTCAGCATCCGGTCCGGTATTGAATTCCCCAGGCACTAGTACCGGAGTTCCATCAAAAAGTCTCCAAGGTTTCCAGTTCTCGCTTTTGAAGCCGAACATTGTCGTCTTGCTGCTTAGACCGAGAACATCAACGCCCAATGCTTCACAGAGGTCTAGCGCTATCTCCCCTAACATCTGGTACGGTTCTACTACCTTAACAGGTGCACCGGGCGGATCCAACTTCAAAGCCTGACGCAGAGCATACACGGTGCTAACGTGCATTCCAGTTGTAGGGCTTCCACCAAGATCGAGTGGAACCTTATCAGCTTCCTCATGATTCAATGCTAGAACTACACGCTCCCTAGAATTCACCATAGAACCTCTCCTTTCTTACATTCAACCTCATAATTGATTGAAGCAAGTCTATCCTAAGAAAATTCTGGATTCAGTTCCTGATCGGAAGGTTCTTGCCCAGTGTATAATTTAGTGTACCTATTGTTCAGAAAGGCAAGGATTGTGGCATGAAGAGGCTCGGCCAACTCAGCAAATCTTAAAAGCATTATTCTGGATGTTGTAGAACGCCCCTTTCCAAGAGTGATCGTGCATTGACAGAATTGCCCGGCAGAGTACTCGAAGGAACTGAGAAAGCGTTGAACATGGCTTCCAGTCTGGTCGGAGAAGCAGTCAATAGATTAGGAAGAGATGCGTCAGTCTCCTTCCCCGAAACGAACTATTCTCTCCCCACAATCTACGGCTTGTTGGGAAAGCGTGTCGAGAACGTCGATAATCTCGCTCGCGTTCTTTCCAATCTTAAACGAGAAGTGAAGAAGGAAATCACATATGAGGGTATGCTGTCGAACGGGATGATAGCGTTGATGGCCTTCGAATTGGCTGAAGGCGCAAGATACGCCCTTGAAAAAGAGCCTTACAGAGATCTTTATGTCGGCTTCATAACGGACACCCTGTTCAGAAAAGTCAGCCTAGGCCTAGCTGACGGAACGATACCAGGGATAGTCGCAGTCGCTGGTGAAGCCAGAGATGAGCAGTCAGCAGCCCAACTCGCAAGAGAGATAAGGAGCAGGAGTCTCCTCGGCCTCTTGTCCGGCAGAATAATCCATCAAATGCAGACAGGAGGAGTATCGCTCGGGTTGGATCAGAACCTCATCCCTTTGGGCGATGAACCATCATCCTTGATACACGCTGTAAACCTAGCAGTCAGAGCTTCTCTGATGTTCGGTAGCATTGAACCTGGAAAGAAGAATGAACTCACTCGATACTTGAGGGAGCGAGTTCCAGCATTCGTAGTCTCACTTGGAGAGCTCGATGATTTGACGCTTGCAGCGGGCTTTGGAGCGATCGCACTGGGGCTTCCAGTCGTCACAGATCAAATGGTGACAGAGATTCCAAGCGCTTTGCTATCAAGACCAGACTACAGAACGCTCGTCAGCTCAGGGTGCAACGTAAAAAAGATTAGAATGAGAGCTATCGTAAGGCCGCCGATTCCTGTGGACTATAGCCCAGCATACGAGGGGAAGAGTGTACGGAAAGAGGAGATGTACGTAGAGTTTGGTGGAGGTCGAAGTGTCGCGTTTGAATTGGTTCGTAAGAAGAGCTCTGAAGAGATCGTCGATGGAGCTGTGAATGTAAAGGGTCCTGACCTAGCAGATATGTCCGAGGGAAAAGCCCACGCTTTAGGCATAATCGTCGATGTAGCTAGCGCCAAATTTGAGAAGGATTTTGAGCCTGTTTTTGAACGAAGGCTGCATCAATTCTTGAACAGAGCCGAAGGCATAATGCACCTGGCATCTCGCGACATAGTGTGGATTCGCATTAGTAAAGAGGCTTTCAAGAAGGGATTTCGAATCTCAAATTTAGGCGATATCATTGTCACGATGTTCCACGCAACATTCCCAGCACTCGTCGATAAAGTTCAAGTCACCATCCTGACAGACGAGAAGAACGTTCAAGAATCAATTCTAGAAGCCAGAAGATTCTATCAAGAAAGAGACGGGCGCATGAAGGAGTCAACTGAAGACAACGTAGACGTCTTCTATGGATGTGCCCTCTGCCAATCTTTTGCCCCTGTTCACGCATGCGTCATCACACCTGAAAGGATAAGCCTCTGCGGAGCAACAACATGGATGGACGCAAGGGTTTCGCATGGCCTCGACCCGCAAGGTCCAAACTTTGTAGTTCCGAAGGGAAAGTGTCTGGACCCAGTTAAAGGCGAATGGGATGGTGTAAACAAGAAAGTCTATGAAAGATCGCATAACACTGTTGAGAGAGTCTTCCTTCACAGCATGTTCGGCTACCCGCATACCTCCTGCGGCTGTTTCGAGGCGATAGTGTTCTACATCCCGGAAGTTGGCGGCATGGGCGTCGTCGACAGAGAATTCAAAGGCCCAACAGTCAACGGGATGTCTTTCTCAGCCATGGCGGGACTGGCTGGAGGCGGGAGACAGACCGAAGGTTTCCTCGGCATCGGCGTCAACTACATGAGATCGAGAAAATTTCTTCAAGCAGACGGAGGATGGAAAAAGATCGTCTGGCTGCCACGCAAGCTGAAGGAAGCGATGAAAGAAGTAATCCCACCTGAAATATACGATAAGATAGCGACCGAGGAAAACGCCAAGAACTTTGAAGACCTCAAGCGTTTTCTCAAAGACGCAAAACGCATTTTTATTTGATTCAGCAATCATTAAAGCTCTCACCTAATATTATGGGTTGAAACAGTCAAAGGAGATATTGCGAATGCCCCAGTCAGGAAAATGCCCCCGATGCCAGGAAGAATGCGTCGAGCTCGGAGTACCAATAATAAAAGTTGGCAAGACGCGCGAAGCACGAGTTCGCGTGCTTGAGTGCCCTAAATGCTTACTCGTATTCTACGAGGCCGCGAAAGAATAGACGAATATCAAGTGAGCAACTACGAAACCTCTGTCCTTCAGATAAAATGACCCTATGCAGTAACCAGAAATAATAGAGATCTAAGTGGATTGTAATGGCGGAAGACCTCTACCGACTCCTAAGGCCAAAGTTGGAGCTTCCATCCATCAGATACCCCGGCAGAATAAGAGTAGTGCAGCTGGGAGCCACCTCGCAAGAGGGAGGGACGCGCAAACGCTCGACCAAGATTGGAGGCGACATCGATTTTCCATTCTTCGCTTTAGATGGCCCTACAGGTGTCAGACCTGCTGTCGCAATGGAGGTCTTCGACAAACCCCTTGGAATTCCTACGCCTGTTAGAGAGAGTTTAGGTAGCGCAGTCGAAGACCCAGTAGAGTGGGCGAAAAAATGTGCACGAGAATGTCCGATCGATGCTATCGCTCTACGACTTGTGAGCTCAGACCCTGCACTTGACGATAGGTCCTCGGAAGAGTGTGCGCGGCTAGTCAAACATCTCCTTGAGGAAGTAGATCTACCTCTGATAGTCTTTGGCTCAGGGAATGATCAGAAAGATCCCGCCGTCCTAGAAAGAGTAGCAGAAGCCGCCGAGAAAGAAAGGGTTTTACTATCGGCAGCTACCTTGAAGAATGACTACAAGAGAATCGCGTATGCCGCTTCACGTTACAACCACTTGATCCTATCAAGGACAGAGTGCGACCCCCCTTCACAAAGAATGTTGAACGACCATCTTCTCGAGCTTGGCCTAAGCTCAAATCAGATAGTTATGGATCCAACGACCGCTGCTCTAGGATATGGCATTGAATACTCAATCTCCATAATGGAGCAACTTAGACTCGACGCACTCAAAGGCGACAAGAGCGTCCAGATGCCGATCGCAGCCATTACAAGCTACACTTGGAACGCCCGTGAAGCGTGGAGTGAGGATGAGAGGCTCGGTCCGATAGAGGTTCGGGGGCCACTATGGGAGACTCACACCGCGATCTCACTTTTTCTTGCTGGTGCTGGCCTTTTCATAATGCTCCATCCAGATTCGGTGAAGCAGTTCAAGAAGATTCTTTCAGAAATCTTTCCAAGCAATGCACAAAGTCAGCTGGGTGGTTGAGACTTGTCTCGCAGGCTTTCTCCATTAGCAGTATACAACTCCCTACCGAAGAAGAATTGCAACGACTGTGGCGTACCAACATGCCTCGCTTTCGCCGTTAAACTCATTGAAGGCACTGTCGAACTGGACGCTTGCCCACATCTCACAGATCAGCAGAGGAATGAAATCGAACAGATGGTTCTTCCTCCAGTTAGGAAAGTGGTTTTCGGCAGAAGAAAGACCGTGGCGGTCGGTGGTGAAAGAGTTCTCCATCGACATGAGTTGAGACTGCACAATCCTACGGTCATAGCGTTAGACTTGGACGACTCTGACCAAGACCAAGTCATCAAGGCCAGACTGCAATCGATAAACAAGTTTAGAATAGAACGTGCAGGACAGACCTTCGGAATCGATGCAGTCGCTGTGCTAGGCACCTCGAAGAGTCCCGACCGCTTCGGAAAGGTGGTGAAGACTGTCAGTGAAGACAGCAACCTACCTATTATTCTATGTTCTCCGAGTCCGGAGGTATTGCAAGCTGGTTTAGAGGAAGTCAAGGACGACAGACCAATCTTGTACTCAGCGACAGCTGAGACTCTTGAGAGATTCATTGAACTGTCGAAAGAGTTCAAATGCCCGATTTGCCTCACCTCAGAAGACCTGGCTGAATTAAGAGCGATGGCCAGAAAGGCAATGAATGAAGGCGTCGTCATTCTCCTTGCCCCGATAACGCTAGCGACCAGCCTTCATGAGGCGCTTCTGAAGCTTGTGACGATCAGACGAGCGGCCATTGAGCACAAGTATCAGGAGCTAGGTCACCCAATCATTGCGTTTCCGATATCCGAACCGCACTTTAAGGAAGAGGGATGGCGCAATTCAGTTGTAGCGTCTATGTTGATGATGCGATATGCAGACATCTTGGTGACACATTCTCTAGAGATGCCTCTGCTACTACCAGTGTTTACGCTACGCCAAGCCGTCTACAGCGACCCAAGATATCCCTCCTCAGTGAAAACTGGACTCTACACATATGGTACGCCGGATTCTGAGTCTCCAGTTCTGATGACGACCAACTTCGCTTTAACGTACTATTTGGTCTCAGGAGACATCTCATCCGCAAAGATCAGCTCTTTCCTACTTGTTGCAGATACACAGGGCATGTCTGTTCTGAACGCGGTAGTGGGCAGACAGCTAACGCATGAGGTTGTCAGGGATCTTATTCATCAGACGCAGATCGAAGAGAAGGTTACGCATCGGAAACTGGTAATTCCAGGACTCGCAGCAAGATTGAGAGGCGATATTGAGGATGCCACCGGATGGCAGGTCATTGTTGGACCAGAGGAATCCTCGGAGATAGCAGTTTTCCTAAAGAAGACTGGTTGGACGGTGTAACCAAGACATTTGATGAAATAGTTAAAACGCCCATTGCCTACGCTCAAAAATTCTGGCGCAAAACTTCGATCGAAATGCCAAGAATTTTTTGAAATTGGATTCGATTTAAGGGAGAAGCATTAAATACGGCTGTCCAACCATTATGTGCCGAACCTAGTGGAATTTCGAAAGCTGGTGCTTTGATCTGTCGAAGCGAGCTCTTCACATGAAAGTTAAAGAATTGAAAACTGACATCGGGGTCGTGAAGGATCTTGAGGTATCATTTGGTAGAATTTTTGAAGAGACTTGGACCGAGCCTGTGGGTACAACGCCTTTCCCGGCGGTCACAGATTTAAGAGCTTGGGACCTGAGACTGCTGGAGAGGTACAAGCCCTTCTATATGCCATTCTGCGATGTCTGTTGCCTCTGCACAATGGGTAAGTGTGATCTCACTCGGGGGAAGAGAGGTGCTTGCGGGCTCAACATGGCAGCTCAGCAATCACGGATAGTGTTGCTTGCGTGCTGCATAGGAGCTGCTACACATGTAGCTCATGCACGGCATCTTGTCGAGCACTTGGCTGATCACTATGGCAGGGATGCCCCGATAGACGTCGGGGGTTTCAATGTTGAAGTGGAAGCCCCTATCACGAGGTTAGTTTGCGGTATTAGGCCCAGGAAGATCGGGGACCTTGAGGATGTGCTGGACTACCTTGAGGGTGAGATCGTTCACCTACTCTCAGCAACGCACACTGGCCAAGAAGGAAGTGAACTCGACTTTGAATCGAAGGTTTTTCACGCAGGCATGATCGATCACGTCGGCCTTGAGGTCGCTGACATAGCGCAAATAGCTGCTTACGGCTTCCCAAAGGCTGATCCTGATGCGCCTCTGACGGAGATAGGCTTCGGAGCCATAGACTCGACAAAGCCAGTTGTACTGGTCATAGGTCATAATGTTCCTCCTTCAGTCGCCATAGTGGACTATCTGAAGAAGAATAGGCTCTACGGCTCAATTGAAGTCTGCGGATTGTGTTGCACAGCCCACGACTTGACAAGGTACGAACCGACAGCCAAGATAGTAGGACCCATCTCATGGCAGTTACGATTCATAAGAAGTGGAATTCCTGACATAGTTGTGGTTGATGAGCAATGCATTAGAGCAGACTCACTTGTGGAAGCTCAGAAGATACATGCGCCGCTCATAGCAACTAGCGACAAGAACTGCCTCGGATTGCCGGATAGAACGCATGATACAGCCGACGAGATCGTATCGGATCTTGTTGAGGGAAAAGTTCCCGGAGCTCTCATTCTTAACCCGGCTAAGGCTGGGGAGGTTGCAGTGAAAACCGCTTTGAAGATCGCTCCTAAACGCAACAAGTTCAAGAGCATCCCGAGTATTGAGGAAATGATAGATGGGGCGAAGAAATGTAGGAAATGCGACGATTGTAGGCGTGCTTGTCCAAATGACTTGCCGATAGTTGAAGCCTTAAGCAAAGTCGCAGAAGGAAAAATTGAGCAGCTTGCGGAGTTACTCGATATATGCATCGGCTGTGGGAGATGTGAGAGCTCCTGCCCAGTGAAGCTTCCCATACACAGCTACATGGAGAGAGCTGCTGAAAAGAAACTGAAAGAAGAGAAGTTCAAGATTAGAGTCGGCAGAGGCGCAATTCAAGACATCGAGATTAGGAACGTAGGCAGCCCGATAGTATTGGGAGAAATCCCCGGGGTCGTAGCGTTTGTCGGCTGCGCCAACTATCCACACGGGGGAGATGAAGTCGCTAAGATGTGCGAGGAATTTGCTAAGAGACGATATATTGTGACAGCCTCGGGTTGCTCAGCCATGTCGATAGCGATGCACAAGAATGAGGAGGGAAAGAGCCTATACGAGGAATTTCCCGGAGCTTTCGACGCCGGCTGCCTTACGAATGTAGGATCCTGCGTATCGAATTCTCACATCGCTGGAGCAGCGATCAAAATCGCCAGCATATTTGCTAAACGCAATCTTCGCGGGAACTATGAGGAGATCGCTGACTACATTCTCAATCGAGTAGGCGCTGTAGGAATAGCGTGGGGTGCCATGTCTCAGAAGGCTGCGGCTATCGCTAGCGGATTCTGGCGACTTGGAATCCCAGTGGTCGTAGGACCCCACGGTGCAAAGTATAGGCGTATGCTACTAGGTAGGAAAGACCGTCAGGAGGACTGGTATGTCTATGATGCTAGGACTGGCAATCGCGTTTATGTCGGTCCGGCGCCTGAACACCTATTCTACGCAGCTGAAACCAAAGAGGAGGCGACAGTTATGATTGCGAAGCTCTGTATGAGACCCAATGACACGACGAAAGGGCGTGCAATTAAGCTTACACATTATATCGATCTGCACAAGAGGCTATATGGAACTGTACCTGACGACGTCGAACTATTTGTGCGGACGATCGCTGATATTCCGATAACGATGAAAGACGAGATAATGAGTCTTCTCGAGAAGAAAGGATGGAAGGAAGGAGCGGTCCCTGATCCAACCTTACTTCCGAGATTGATTAGGAAGAGGAAAGAGTAGCCATGGCAGTAGCAGAGCCTTGGCAGAAGGCGGAGATCCCTGGCCCGCTCAAAGCCTCAGTCATCACTAAGCCTGAGGTCATTACAGCAATGTTGAAGAGAGCTAGACGTCCCTTACTGGTTCTTGGGCATGAGGTCGCTGAAACAGAGTTCGGTAGCGAGAAGGCTATCGACCACTTTGTTCGTATCGCCAAGGCAGGTACGATACCCGTGGTAGCGACAGCGCATGTCTTTCACGAGTTTGTGAAGAGGAATCTCAAACCAGCCGCTTGGATGCCGGCTGTGGATATTGCGAATCGACTTAAGGACCCAAGCTGGAAAGGTTTCGACGGAAAAGGTAATTACGATCTTCTCCTAATCGCCGGAATCCCATACCATATGGAATGGGTTATTCTCTCAGGACTAAAGCATTTCTCGCCGGACTTGAAGACCATCTCGCTGGATAGGTATTATCAACCT
>Ga0209725_1001998_pt1 | contig 11190 bp, 12 predicted proteins | sample I18A1metaG_FD_184145 | JGI IMG/M metagenome (GOLD analysis project Ga0209725, IMG submission 184145) | Lake sediment bacterial and archeal communities from Gulf of Boni, Indonesia to study Microbial Dark Matter (Phase II) - ​I18A1 metaG... | ecosystem: Environmental > Aquatic > Freshwater > Lake... | reverse complement strand
GAGAGCAGTTTGCTGAAGCTCCCACATGGAAAAGAGGCCCGGGCATAGTCATTGGCTCCTGCTAAGTGACCGTGAGTGCGCCTTGGTTCACTGTGACGGTGGGCCCTACCATAACGATCGAGGCGCCTCTACCGTTCTGGATGTAAATCCCCGTGTCGTTGACGATGATCGATGCGCCGGTGGTGCTCTTCAGCATGACGCCTCCGGTCGGCCCCGGCAAATCGCTGATGTTGATCCCGTTGCCTTGGACGGTTTGAAGCGTGAAACTCGACATGGGCGGTGGAGTTTGCCGCGCCAGCAATGGGACCTCTGCCGCCGTGCCATAGAAGCACCCAGTCCAGATCGGATAGTCTGGGTCGCCGTGTTCGAACTCTATCCACACGCCCGCGCCTATAGGTGGGACAGCGAATACTCCCGTCTGCATTCCCGCGATGGGAAGGCACGGCATCGCCCAACTTGACAACATTACGTTTGAGATATCGGGCACCAATACCTGAATACGGCCGCGGTTCTCTGGGTCCACGTTATTCGCGACGGTGCCACGATATTTGCCGTAGAATCTTCTCCTCTCACTCATACAATCACCCGCGAAACAGTGGAAATCAAACCATTGCGAGTCAGCGTGAAATTCTGCTTGTATTCACCGCGCTTGATGTTGTGCGTGACGCTCTTTACATAGTACAGGCCGTCGAAGGCTGGCCCAGCTCCGCGAACACCAACCAACCGACGTGCTTTCAGAACGTGGCCGTAGCGCAGGACATTCAGGGTTCCCGTAGCTGAGACCGCATCCGCGGACCTAGCTGCCTCTGCTAATCCGATCAGTGCGGCGCGAACGGGAGATAGGTTAGCAGTTTCGTTCATCAGCTCCATGGCCTTTGGAATCAAAGAGATCAAGCCCAGCTGTGGATTAAGTATGGTAATGTCTGGCACCGGAATCGGAATTGGCACTTTGGTCACTTCGTTTTGGATCAGTATGACGGGGAGCCTTCTCGATTCAGAGTTGAAGTTGAAGGTTAACGATTCAACATTGGTGTGAGTATCCATGTTTGTGTTTAGGGCTGGTTGTGGTGCGCCGATCTTGATTTCTGGCCCCCAATAGGCGATGTTCATGCCGGGCACATTGCCGGGCTCGATGTAGAAGACGTAGCCGATCTCATTGGCGAGTTGTCTGATGTATTGCAGGTCCTTGCCCTGCTGTATTGGGATCCGATTGGTTGGGATGGGAGCATCGATTAACGCGCTCGGGATGACCAAAGGGATGATGCCAAGGAAGGCATATTTCGCAAGAATCAAGACGACCCGCGCTTCAGGAGGCATACCCGGATAGGGAGTGCCACTGAAATCAACATAGTCCATGACTCGGGTCAGATCTTCACCAGTAACAGTCAATGTCGCCTGCCCCGGCTCAGTCCCAGGCGATACCTCGTGGTTCGTCATCACACCATCGATCAATGTCTCAGAAATGCCATTGACTGTGACGACGACGATGACGCGAACCATGGGGATCGGAGTCCCTGCAGAGAGGAGAAAGAGCGTATGCAGCGGCGATTTCGTGCTTAACGTAAAGGTCAACTGGAATGCGCTCGGGCCCTCCGTTGTTGTTGTGATTTGGATACCGGTCAGCGCATCGAGTACTTCTCGCGGGACAGGCACTGGAACGCCCGGCCCGATCATCAACGTGAGGGAGATTCCGCTAAACATTTTGAGCCACCGGGATTCCTTCTGGCAATGTGATGAGCAGAACGCGGCCTATCGTTTCCGTGAGTTCATCAGGCCGCATAGCGGCGTTTGCGTCACACAACCTCCAAAACAGTTCAGGGTCTCCTAGGTACAGGGCAGCTAAATTATCCAGCCTATCGCCTTGTACGACCTTGTGCTCTTGGATTATCGCAAACCGCTGTGGTGAGGGCATGAAACGACGCCGTAGGTAGACGATGGTTCTTTCGTCTGGAGTCTTCAGGGTTGCAGTATCGATACCATGATAACGACTGTTAGGAGGAAAGAGAAGTTTCTTAGACTCGATTTGGATAATTGCCTGCAACGGATCTGTCATAGAATTCCCCTAACACCTAGCATGCCCAAAGTTCCCGGTCGACTCATCGCCGCCAATCGTTCTTTCTGCTGAAGATAACTCATGAAAATGCTGCTGCCCACATGCACAAACTCTAGGTCGTTGATGCTGAGGACGCGCATGCCCAAGCTGACTTTGGCTCTGATCGGGTTGAGCTTAGGATCGAAGGCCTCTTCAGTTATGCTGAAATCGGTTAGGCGAACTGGCAGGATGCGAGTTTTACTCCATACGAACAACGTAAGGGGAGACTCGACTGGCGCAATTTCCAGCGTACCTGACTGAGCCAGACGATTGTTTGCTAGGATCCTGCTGCTCGAAGGGTAGACAATCGTCTCCAATGCATCCAGTTGCGGATGAATGCCAACCTCGACGACATCTGGATTCCTGTCAGGGAACTCTAGTTGATCGGTCGCGTCGATCTCCGCTTCAACCTTGATCGTCTCGATCGGCGGCCCTTTCAGGCGCAAAGCCTCCGAGCGGTCACCTCCCTCGCTAGGTACTCCTTGGACTTGCAGCGTGCGACTGAGCGTGTCAGGATTGTACTGCAACACGATGACACGTCGTATAGCGGCACTCCTCGGGTCAACTAGGACAATTCCGCCTTTCACGAGGCGGGGAGACCTAGGAAAGGTACTCATTAGTCCAATATCCTACCGATCGGAGTGGCGATATTCTTGTGGGCGCCTCTACAGGTGCGACTACGCATCAGAGTCGCCCTACTGATCCAAGATTATATCACGCCTGCGAACGCTAGGTACTTACCTATCGTACACATTCAATGATACGAATGAACAAATCACAAGTCTGTTCCGCTGTCAAACAAGAATACGCGCTTATAACGGTGCTTAGGATGAACGCTACATTGGCTTGTACTCAAATTATCAGGCGGTCACCACTCCCCTGGACACTGGCCGTACACCACTGCATAGCTGGATGGGCTGTCCTTGGCAATGCGGTCCGCCTTCATAGCGTCATTTAGATCGGCTGCCACTTCATCCATGGTTTGCTTGACGGTCTTACCCAAGGTCTCCCACAAGGCACATATGTCAGTGACTTCCCCCACTGGGGAGCCGCTTCCGTAGGAAGGTGGATGGTGTTCAGTCGCTCGATCAGGACCGGGCGATAGGCATAAAAGATGCGCAAAAAGCTTCCACATGGTCTGTTTCGTGCTGAAGGGCTACCCGATAGGGACAAGAACCAACAACATAGTCCGATGACACAAAGACTTTGATGGGGTCGAGCCTGAAGAAGACATTGACGGAGCGAGCGAAGAACAGGATCTTGCCACCAGCACGCGCGGCGCCGTAGTCCCATGCGATGCTCAAGCATTTTTTTACCTTCGCCCAGCTATAGCCTGCCCGTTCCGCCCCCCCGACCTACTCGGCCCGGGATTGGCCTTAGTGTGGTCCGGTACATTCCGAGGCGTTACGTGATGGAAGGAGACTTGGTAAGGGGACCTAGGCATGACATTTCCAAGGGTAGGCCTGATTACAGACGTTGGCGTTTGCGCTGATCCCGTGTTAGCCAGCGCCTGTCTTTGCAAGGCAGGACGCGGCAGCAAACTCTCTACAGACTCGAGTATGCGCTGGCGCATGCGCTCTCGCTGCCAGCATGGCGGCGTAGCGATCACGCACGGTCCCAATTTGATTAGGGGTAAGGACCCCAAGTTGTTGCGCAATACGGTTTTGTCCTTGGCGGAGGCATGGCCCGCCCTGATCCGATCGATGGCCTTGATGGCATTCTTGATAAAGCCCCTAGCGCTTTCCCTCGCGTGGTGAATCAACTGATCGATGGCCGTTTGGGTTTGGGCAAGACCGGTGATCCCCGGCGTGCAACCCCAGAAACGTTGGAACTGGAGTGCCAGCGCACTGGAGGCGCCTCTCGGTCCGATACCACCTCCCTTATTTGCTCCACGCTGCTGCAAAACGTGGGTTAGCTCGTGAGCGAGCAGGCGCCTTCCCTTAGTAGTCTTGGGAGTGTACTGCCCCGCCCCAAACACGATGTCACGCCCGACGGTGTACGCCAGTGCGTTCACCCCCCGCGCCGATTCCGCTGCTCTTGCATCGCTATGCACCTTGACCTGACTGAAATCGTGACCGAAGCGCCACTCCATGAAGACGCGCGTGGCCGCATCTAGCGACTCCCCCGGTGAGCGCAGGACCTCGTGGACGATGGGTGGCACAACAGCGGGTGCGCTCCGGCTCGCTGCTCGACGGCGGAGTTCGCCGCCCGCCCCCCCCGGCGGTCAGCCGCTGCCATTCCTTAAGCAGGCTGACCGTGTTCGCGACCACCTGCCTCTCTACGGGAACTTGGGACACCGCGGTTGACTGCCGGGGCGAGCTTGCCACTTCCTCTGTCACCCGATCGGCTTCCTGCTCCAAGGCGTCGTCGGGCCCACCAACGGTGAGTTTGGTCTGAACACGAGCCGGGCAGGTATGGCAGGCGCCGCCAAAGGGGCAAAACCTCGGATTGTTCAACACTAAGGGACACGACTCTGCAACCAATTGAGTGGTCTCTTTGCCCACGGCTGGAGTTGGTGCGTGTACTAGGATTCGACTAAAGTTGTGGCCAAGGCGGGGATCCGCAAAAACGCGTTCTTCTTCTACTGGCTGACCAGGTGATTTCATACTGTCATTTACGATAGATGGTGTGATCGAATGCTGTTGCAAGATGTCTCGTTTATTCAGATGGCCACTGCTTTCGGTCGTCTTACTAAGCGATTTTGCTATCATACATCGGGAGCTCAAGACCAAATTACATCCAATGCGCCATCACAATACAGGTCCGCGGCCTATCGCAAGATGCTGTGCCGCTCATGGGAAATATTTCGGACTTGCCACCTCCTCTCGGAAGAATGCTCCAGCAAGGCGACCGTCAGAAAAAAATAACTCCCTTCTCGTCTTCGACGGGTGACTGTCACGTCATTATTACGAGACTCTACAAGCCATTCCCCGATACGCAAATATCCATCAGGGTCGATAAACGGCTTGCTTCCTGCGAGGCGCGTTTCGGCCGCTCTATCAACTATGCCTGGGTTGGCTCGTAAGTAGGTTAGCATGGCTTGCTTCATGGCATGACCGTCCGTCTGATTGAGTTTCATCTCTTTCCTACCTCAAGTGATTGGTACTTGGTGGACCCTGTTTTCGGCAGACGCCACAGTGCTCCTCCGTTGACCACGAATGCAAAGACAAAGGGAGCCCAGTGACACTTTGCTCGTGACTCTGACAATATCACACCCAAGCACCTACTCATGGACAAACCCAGGTCATCGGGTTAATTATTGCTTCGTTGACGACAGTCATATGACCAGGGTAACTGTCACCGGCCACGGGTGCTCGTGTATACGTGCTTCCATCTGGGCGTTGTAAAATTGAGTTGCCGGCCGGCGTTCGGCCGATCACTTGGTCGCCTCCGACGGCTGTCGGTCCTGGGTATCGCGCTCGCACGAAAGATTCCACAGCAGATACACTCACTACAGTCGCTCCTGTGGCTGGATCCAAGATTCGAAAGCTCGGACGCCCAGGTAATCCACGGGCGATTAACCATGCTTCCGTGAACCGATAGGCCTGTGTTTCAGACACGAGAGTTCTGAGACCGGCGGGCTGATTCTGGTGGAAGACTTCGTGGTACAGTGTATCCACGGCCCCCACGCAATTTGCGTCAGAGCGTAAGCCGATCAATCGGGTCGAGGGATCAGCAAACCCTCCGCCATTAAATCGACGCGTGGTCCAGTTTGTCCCACCATAATACGGGTCATCCCAATAAATGTCATCGAACTTCTTCACTGTACTTGAACGTAGTTGGCTCACCAAAGAACGGTTCCACTGGCAAAGAATGTTTAGAACACAGCTTTGGGTCCAGTTGCCAGTCGGAATTGGAGGTGGGGCTGTAGGTGGGAATCTATTGTCTAAGAGGTTCATTGTGACGGGCCCCACTTTTCCATCGACATCCGAACCTGTTAACCCACTGGAAGTCTGAAATGCCTCAACGGCTGCTTTTGTCTCCGCACCGAACTTTCCATCTACTCCGAAGCTGGGCAGCAGATATCCAGCGTCGATCAAAGCGTGCTGTAGCTTGATCACCGCCTCGCCGGAATCCCCCTTTTTGAGAATGCGCTCATTGTCATAACAGGCTTCTAACACGGGATCCAACCTAAACCGCGGTGAACTAAGGTCATGTCCGTCACCAATAGTGCGCTGAATCCAAATCGGAGCAGACTGGACTTTGGAGCCATCACCTGTCTGTTGAACCACATGGGCAAGCTCATGGGCTAAGAGTCTTTTCCATTGATCCTTCTCTGGCGAATATTGTTCTGTTCCAAATACGATATCGCGACCTACAGTGTATGCTATTGCATTCAAGACCCGCGCTGATTCCCCTGCGACTCGGTCAGTATGTATCTGTACGTGGCCGAAGTTGATTCCTCCAAATCGCAATTCCATGAATTCACGGGTGGACTTGTCTAGTGGCTGGCCACGTGACTTTCGTATGGCATCCTTGATGGTGTCTGGGATACCCGTGTATTGAGGTGAAGCAGTAATCATCAGCCTTCTGCCTGTTGTTTGTCTAGTCTCCGTGTCGGAGTCCCGCGCCAGATTGGGTTTCTCCATCACCATAGCTGCCATCTGATCCGCTTCTTGCTCGTACCGATCATTTGGCTGGTCGTGGGTCACTTTGGCCTGAACTAAGGCTGGGCAGGTATGGCAGGCGCCACCAAAGGGACAAAAACGCGGAGTTACTCTTGTAAAGACGCACGATTGGGGATCAACAGCTCTTGACTCAGAATTGATTTGGATACGACTGAAGTCGTGACCAGCGCTTAGTTCGGCAATGACATCGCGCGGTGAACGATTTCGGGATTCTGCCACATTGTTCAAGTGTTGTGAAAGCGCAGCACGATGTTGTGGCGCCAAGCTTCGCGCTGGTATGATATTCTGGCCTGCTCCCTTTTCTTGGGTCTTCATCGCTATCTTGGCGCTCATCAGCGTAGTCCTCCATGAACCGCGGGAGTGCCAAGTTCAATCAGCATGATGTCGCCTCTTGGCAGACCGGCGGAGTTGTGGAGGTAGACGTAGAGAAGACCGGAATGAGGTTCAGCATATGTTCTCACTAAGGCTTCAAGAGGGTTGCCATCTGATGTTTCCACTTTCAATCTTCGCTCCCAATGATTTGCCAAGATTCACGATTCGAGACCTGCTTCTTTCTTTCGCTCCTTCTTGCTAATACCCGACAGCATTTGACCAATCACATTTGACCTCGTGATTTGGCTATTTAACGCGTCTAAAGCGTCTTCCCGTTACTGTGACTCCTGAACTTTCTGATACCCCTATCCCGTCCTTGCCAGCACCAATAGATGAGAAACTCTTCACTCTTGTTCTTCTTTCTCCTCCTGGTGACTCTATAGTCTCTCTTGAAACAAAAGTAACGATTTCCATATGACCTGTCGTAGCGAATATGTCTCCAGGCCGAATCTCATCCGCAGGTACGTCATCGAAATAGTCAGCCAATGCTCCTGCCATGTTATAGGTTCCACTTGGATCAAAATAATGGTCATTTCCCATCAATGGCGGACTTAATCCAACATTGTAGAGGACATCGTAAACATATACATTACAGGTATAAACACCGCTTCCCCACCAGACAGATCCTTCATCAAGAGGATAGTTTGTCCATCCCACAAAGCGTCTGTTTCTTCCTGTTCCTGAATATTCACAACTTAGTTCCGGCATTTCAGTGCACATCGTATCCTTCTTCCAACTCTGACGTGCTTGTTCTTCTGTTGTAAAACCGGCCAAATTGGGATTTCTTGTAAAAAACCATGGGATTACAGAACTGTATGCCCTTCTGATAACAGGATTATTCCTACGCATACGGGCCTCTCCTACAATGAGCTCTCCAACGGTAAGATAAGATGTATAATAAGTGGTTCCTCCCACTGTGTAGTGTGAAAGTGACTCACCATTTGTCCGTTGTATTGCAGGTCCATTGCTCTGCTGAATGACATGCGTCAATTCGTGTGCCAGAAGTTTTCTACCTGACGACGTGTCTATGGGAGGTCTTCCTGCGCCAAAATAGATGGCCCCTCCATAAGTAAATGCCTCTGCGTCTAGCTCTCTGCTTATTTGTGCAGCTTTACTATCCGTATGGACTCGCACGCGGCTGAAATCATAGCCAAAACGGGACTCGAAGTAGGCGCGCACTGACTCAGGCAAAGGCTGACCACCATGCAAGGCCTGGATGCGAGATTCAAGGTCGGCTTCAACTTCAAAGTCCTGGCCAAAAGCATCTTCTGTCTGTAAAATCCCTTTCTCGGCCTGTCTCGGAACAAGGGGCGTTACCATTACAGGCAGAGGTTTTGTCTCGACTAATTCTTCTTCCCTGCTCGAAGAGTTTTTCGTAGAGGGGCATGCTGGCTTTGTGTGAACCTTAGGCCTCGACATGCTCATGACCGTGTTCGCCACAGAGTCTGCCTCCTGCTCGTATCGGTCGTCGGACCGGCCGATGTTCAGCTTGGCCTGCACTGAGGCCGGGCAGGTGTGGCAGACACCGCCGAAAGGGCAGAACAGTGGGGTAGCTAACCTCAAAGGACACGATCCTGTCTTCGCGTCGGAAAGCACGCGTACTCGGCTGAAGTCGTGGCCGAAACGTGGCTGCGCACTCGCTGGCATGTCAAGGTTCTGTGAAGCCACATAACATTGCTGTGGCCGAAAGCTCTGTGTTGATGCGACACTTCGCGGGAGTCGTTTCCTGATCTCTGCCGCAGTTCTGACGCTCACATTGCCAACGCTCCAAACACGGCCTGCGCAACTCGGACGCCAATCTGCTCGGCTCCAGAGCCCGATGTCATCTCCAACATGCCTCCGTCCACCCGCGCGACCTCGCCCCCGTGGATCAGCGACAGCGGCACGCCTTGTTCGGTGAACAACCGTGTCAATTCCTGCTCCACAGCAACACCGATGCGACAGCGGTCGTACGGGGCGAAGCCGTGCAACATCAACTCTTGGATGTAAATCTCGATTGATGACTGCAGCTTGCCGATCGACTTCTGGTTCTTGACTTCCACTAAGTTCTTCGTCAAACCCAGCCTCCGATCTCTGGCTCGGTGAGTGGCTTCTCCAGTTTGGCATACTCGACGCGAGTAGCCTGCAATAGGTGAGCCATCCGGACCGGTTCGTCTGCGTCCGCCGCCAAGAAGGCGGCATTCATGGCGATGTTTCGGATGTTCCCTCCCGCAACGTTCAGATGGGCCAACTTGTCAATGTCCAGACCTTCCGTTGGCGTGTTGGATGGGAATATTCGTCGCCAGATCTCTGCGCGCTGCCCAGCGTCAGGAAATGGGAAGTGCACGATGAAGCGGATCCGGCGAATGAAGGCCGGATCAAGTGCCTCCTTCATATTGGTTGTCAAGATGGCCAGTCCCCGGTATGCCTCCATCCTTTGAAGCAAGTAGCTAACCTCGATGTTCGCATAACGGTCGTGGCTATCCTTCACTTCACTACGTTTCCCGAACAACGCATCAGCCTCGTCGAATAGCAGGATCGCACCTCCCCCTTCCACCGCGTTGAATACGCGTCGAAGGTTCTTTTCTGTCTCGCCGATGTACTTGCTTACAACTTGGCTCAGGTCGATTCGGTAGAGATCTAAGCGCAACTCATTAGCCAACACCTCCGCAGCCATGGTCTTGCCGGTGCCGCTGGCTCCTACGAAGAGTGCACTAATTCCCAGTCCGCGCGATGCTTTGGCCGCAAATCCCCAAGTCTCGTAGACCTTAGTTCGTTGTCTGCAATGCACCGCGATGTTATGTAGGATCTGCAACTGGGGATGTGGCAATACCAAGTCCTTCCAAGTCACTGCGGGCTCAATTCGCTGAGCCAACGATTCCAGACGAGGACGCATTTGAGCCGAGCAAGCGTCCCACAGTAAGTTTCCCGACTGGTCTCCCTGTGTTGTGGATAGGTGTCCAAGCAAGATGGCGCTGGCAGTTCGAATCCCTTGTACGCTCAGATCGAATTGCGCGACAATGTGCTCGATCTCCTCGTTCAGCTCATCTGCAATCCTGCCGAGAGCCTTACGCCAGAGCGCTCTCTGCTCAGCGGTACTCGGCTTCTTCGTATCGAAGCGAATTACTGCATGTCGTCCGGCTGACAAAGGTTCGCGGCTCGCAACAATCAAAGGCCCATGTATAGAGTCAAGAAATGGAAGAACAGAGCGGCCATAATCTCCAACTTCAATGTCATCGCAGTCGACTAACAAGGCTCCGATGCTGAGAACGGATTCACGTTCCCAAAGTCGAGCCAGCATCTCCCGATCAGTCACCGTGTTGGGAATATCGGCTCCCCGTATCACGTGCAGCTGTAGGCCCAAGATGTCGCAGGCTGAGGCGGCGATATCTCTGCTTCCGGCGTTTTCATCTCCACAGAGCTGGATTATGGGCGAGAAGTCTCTCCCGCTACGGGACCAAGTGTCTGCAATCCGACGTGCCAGACTGCGATGTGACTCCGGGAGTTCGGAAGGAGTAGGAACTAGGCTTGTGAGGCTTTGAAGTCGTTCATCGATATACGATAGCCCAGTTAGGTAGTGCAGAACACGTTCGTCGATTGAAAGAGGGCTCGTAGTCAACGTGTCACCTAGACCTACGGCGATTAGACTCCAACGGCGCAGTGGCGATGCTCGTGTGAGCGCGCTCCAGTGAGCTCCCGGCAGGACTGCCAACGCTAGACTGAAGGTTGGGTGCGTTCGACTAGGATTGCCTTGTGCGGCCGCGCACAGTTGGGAGAATTTCGAATCCAGCTCAACACCGGCACAGAGCAGCAAGACATCACGCTCGAAAGGAGACAAACCGAAGGCCTTGCAAAGCCTCATCAGAGCAGGTGGTGCGGACATTCCAGAAGCTAATTCTTGCAAGTCTTTCCGTCGTGTTCCTTCCACGGCCTCGGCCTCAGCCGAACCTTGCAATCGTGCAGCTTGCGCATCCAATATTTCGCGCACTCTAGCTAATGCTTCCGACAAGTAGCGCTGGTTTGCGCCGTGCCAGCTATCGGTTGTCAAAGTCTTCATGAAATTGTAACCTTCGGGCTATTGTACTTGCCTTGACTATCGCAGGTCAACGGGCTTTCGGC
>Ga0209725_1001996_pt1 | contig 11191 bp, 8 predicted proteins | sample I18A1metaG_FD_184145 | JGI IMG/M metagenome (GOLD analysis project Ga0209725, IMG submission 184145) | Lake sediment bacterial and archeal communities from Gulf of Boni, Indonesia to study Microbial Dark Matter (Phase II) - ​I18A1 metaG... | ecosystem: Environmental > Aquatic > Freshwater > Lake... | reverse complement strand
CCTAGTAGCGCAGGGAGGTGACAAGGAAAGGTTGCTGTGTGAGGTTATTCGTTGGCGTGTCCACGCATCGAACAGCAGGAAGCATCTAGAGTTCTGGCGAGCGGGTATCCAGATTCAGAGAATCAAACCGACAGAAGTTCCACTACAAGCGGTCTCGCTACTTCACCATGGTCGACTCAGAATCGTCCGAGGAACATTGGATGTCCATTGACGAGTACGAAGACCGGGAGGCGTTTGACAGGCTGTACAAGGCTGCCGAGGATCAACCAGACCTACTTTACTCAGACGACAAAGCGAAGGCTGCTCAAATGAGGAAGGAAAAACGGTCTTTGACGCTAGATTCGAAGAAGGAACTTTGGACTGAACATTCAGAGTTAGCAGTAGAATAGAAAAACGCAGCTCCCCGCTCACCTTCTTCTAGGGTTTTTGTTTCTTCCTCTGCGCTTAGTCTAGGGCATATCCCTTCTATCAAGAAAATATCGAGGCCTACTCGGTCCGCTCGAAGATGATCTTGCCACCGTTCCGCCTCACATGAAAATACTTCCCAACAACATCTGACACGTCAAGCGACGACGGAACCGAAAGCGTCGCACGAGGGTACTCCCTCCGAACCAGAACCGGCCCGTCAGGCAGCTTACGCTTCCACTTGGCGCGAACCTTCCCTAACCTCAACTTGACAGGCCCAAAAAAGACGCTTGATCCTCTAGGTGCATGCGATTCGTTCCGCTTCATAGACTACACAGCTCAAGCATCTCCGATCGGCACACCATAAGAACAGCAAGAGTCCTTCAGCGCACTCGGTCAGGTCAGCGAAAATGCTCAACTCGCACTTGGCCTGGTGCGCTCAAGGGGTAACATTACTTTGCGCTGACTCCGAGTCTTCGAATGACCCTTCACCGCATATATCCGTCCACCAGGCAGCTTGATGGATGAGGCGAAAGTATGGGATCCAAACATGTCACCTCGCATCTTCTGACTTGCGAAACCATGTTTCCTCTCCTAAGAGCATACTTGGCGCTAAGACTGGCCCTGGAGAATGGGAGAGACGGGTAGAACAATCCCCTCATACCGCATCATACTAGAAGAAGAACTGAAACGATGGGAAAGGTTCCGAGAAGCACTACGCATCGATGAACGAAAAGTCTTCCAAGACATGATGGATGAATGCCGAAGACACGCGTCAGCAGCGGGCGCAGCATGCATGCCATCGAAAAGCGAAGCGATGTTTCTCACAATCCTATTCGCACACCATAGAAGTCTGAGAGAGACTCAGGAGAGAGTTGACCAGATGAGCAATTTTCTTGAGATGTCCAGAAGCGGCCTCAGAAATGGATTGGAGGGCAGAGGAGGTAAGCCCTAGATCAGCTCAAATGATCTCATACATCGCCATTGTGAAATCTCGTGGAACACGGGATTGACGATGGTAGAAGCTATATAGATGGTCCATAAAGACGGCGAGTACTTCTCTGGAGGTTAGACACGTGACCAAGCGACAGTATTCGTTGGTTCTGCCAGTCAGACTTGGACCGGAATACGGAGGAGGATGGGCGGCAGGTAGCGTCACTGCCCACTGGTTCCATCTCAAGAAGGGAAATCCCGGCGTGTTCTGGGTCTGGCCCATGTCGCCGAGCGGAATCAGAAGAGAAGATAAACATCATCTCAAGAAGTTGATAGAGCGATTGGGAAGGCCAATCGGCGAGAACGGAGAAGTCTCTGTATCTCGTAGAGGTTTCTTCTACGAGGCGAATAGGCATTCAATAACTTGGCAATTTGAAGCGGACTATGTGCTGCCCAAGTCAATGGACAACAGAGAGAGGCGTGAGAGACTCAGTTCTAAAGACTTGAGTTCATGCATTCCGTTGTTTCGTCGAGAATACCTTAAACCCCAACCGCGGGGTGACTAGCTGCTGATCAGAAGGCTGGAGAGACCTTCAAGGCCAGTAGCAGGCGCGTGGGCAGACGGGGCATATGCCCTGCAAGGATTTCGATACTTTTCCAATCCGAAGGGAAAGATCACGTATTTGACTAGCTCGCACCTGTGAAACAATGCGTTTATAGTTGAATGGCCAAGCGACCTGTCTCTCGAAGAACCTAACGCGAGGAAAGATGTCAGTGACTACTTGAAGAGCTTCCTGACAGACAAACCGGTTGAAGGAAGACTGCGTGAATCGAATATCGTTGATGCATACATGATTCAGCTTCTGGAGAAAGGGCTCTACATCGTCAAGGAGAAGCCGATACGCCTTACATGGAATATGATGGCGCGTCGATTGTCCTGAGAAGCGGTGGAGAATGGGTAGATACATCTCTTGGGTCGTTAGTCAACCAACAGGCAAAGCAAGATTGAACGCAACGGATACAGTTGTGAATTATGGGATACTGGAAAAGTCCAAGATAAAGAGCACAGGTCACGCGCCCAATTCGTCACACACTGGTTGTTTGGGTTACGTATGGTTTCTGTCCTTGTTTTGCCAGGAAAGCAGGAATCAACGGAAAGTGAACCTGCCCGCACTTGCTCAGGTATTCAAGGCGAAGAAGACAATTCATCGAAGATCCTTGGAAGTCTTGAAGGGAGACCAAAGAGACCTCTCTAGAGAACCCTACCGGCCAGCGCTCCTGTTAGGGTCTCATCCCTTACTGCTAGCACACCATTCACCATGACGTGCTGAATGCCTTTCGGGTAACTTGCAGGGTTTGCGAATGTTCCTGTCTCTCTGACCTTTTCTTGGTCAAAGGCAACTAGGTCAGCATGCATTCCCACTGCGATCAGCCCTCTGTCTCTAAGATGGAGCGCGTGAGCTGGTAGACTGGTCATCTTTCGGATCGCCTCAGGTAAGGAGAGAAGATTCTCTTTCCTAACGTATTTCTCGAGGACTCTAGGATATGTCCCGTAGGTTCTTGGATGCATTGCTATTAGAGGGTCCTTGGGCGGTTCATCGCTTGAGACAGCGTCAGTGCCTATCATTGAGATTGGATGCTTGATGACGGTTCTTACATCTTCCTCCGTCATGAAGCCTGCCATTCTGGTCACGCCTTCGTCATCTATGGCAAGTTGGCGTGCCGCGGTTATCCAGTCCTTTCCCATCGCCTTAGCGATCTCTGCAAGATTCATGTCCAAGAACTCTGGATGGGTCTTTGAATATACGATCACAGCGTATCCAGGAACGTTGAATTTCGGCCATGCTACGCGTACTGCTTTTAGCGCTCGTCTTCGAGCTTCGTCGGCTCTTCTCTGTAAGTCCAGGTTCCTCTCTATCTGTCTCCTTAGCTTTTGGAATTCGGCAAGGTCCGAAATGTGTTTTAGAAAGTCTTGTAGGTCATTGAACTGTGTGTATGACATGAGTCTGTCGGCGACGCTCCCGACTCCGGCACGAGGATATGGATAGACGTCGCAGGTAACGTCAAGCCCTTCTCTGCGTGCGCTCTCTATGATCGCCAGAGTCTGCCTAACCTTGCCCCAGTTTGGCCTTCCCCAGGATTTATGGTGGGCTATGTTGACTGAGACGTTAGCTTCCCTTGCGATCCTCACCGCTTCCCTGTATGCCTCAACGACGACGTCTCCTTCGTCCCTGCAATGCGTAAAGTAGAATCCGTCATATTCTCTGACAACGTTGCAGAGTTCTATGAGCTCCTCTGTTGAAGCGTTCCTGCCAGGCGCATAGGTGAGACCTGAGGATAGGCCGCGTGCACCATCGTTCATGGCGCCTCGGACTAGTTCTTTCATGTGCTCAAGCTCTTTCGAACTGATCTTTGTCTTCTGGCCACCCTTGCCTTCCGGGCCGAGGACAGCCATTCGGACTACTCCGTGCCCAACAAGAGGAACAGCGTTCGTTCCCATGCCTTGTCGAAGCTTACCAAGGTATTGACGCATGCTCCTCCAGTTGATCTTTATCTCTTCGGGCTTGAGATGGTTCGCCTGAGCGATTCTACTTTGGAGATATTTCCTGTTCCTGTCGGTCACCGGGGCACATGAGAAACCGCAGTTGCCTATTGCTTGGGTTGTGATTCCCTGCCTGAGAGCGCTTGCGGCTCGCCTCTGAATGAAGAGGGTTCTATCTGAATGTGAATGAGGATCTATGAAGCCGGGGCAAAGGACCAGTCCAGAGAGGTCAAGCAGGGTCTTGGCACCTGCCTTGATTCCTCGCCTGATCTGTGCTATTCTACCGTCATCAACGCCGATATCTGCCTCATACCAAGGATTTCCGGTTCCGTCGATGACTAGGCAATTCTTGAGTAGCAGGTCCAACTTCATCATTGATCACTTGTCATTCATTGAGCCTAACCTGTTGCAGCTGGACAATAAAAAACATCTTGTCGCTATGTAGCCTCCCGAAAAGCTTGGTTGATTTCTCTAGTTTTGCCGATCAAGCAGGGATTTTCCTTCTTCCACTCTTTGAGATGTTCCTTGGAGCAGAAGAAGTTGACTAAGGGGCAGCAGTTTTCTGCTTGAGGAGCTAGGCGGAAATGACGGCCGCTATTTCGCGAGGGTTGGGATTCCAGTTGTCTGCTATGGCCCGCTTCGTGATGAATGCCTGTTTCACGGCGTGGACGAATTTGTCTACCTCAGAGACATAGAACTTGTGAGCAGAACGCTCGTGAACCTCATACGAGACTGGAACGCCAGAAAGGCTTCCTGAAGAAGAGTTACCACAAAGAATGGCCACCCAAGTAGAAACGTATAACATTACCAAAACGAAACCACCTTCAAAGTAGTCACACCTTGCCTAGGCTCGGCTCTGATTGTGTATCGCGTGTAAGTTCATCGACTCGTCTTCGATCGTCGATATGTCAGAGACGGCTACCAAGATATTCCAGCAGAGCCTCAACCAGTTGGTCCTTGTGAAGCTCAGAGGGGGTTGCAAATGTTGCACGCCGGTTCACCACTTTTACTTCAATTTCCCACAGCGGGAGTCGTAGCATGAAAATGACAGTTAAGAGAACTAGAGGCAGGTATGGGGACGCGACCACACACAGGACACCAAACATCTCTTCCATGCACATTAAGTTTCGCCTCGCGACCGCAAAGTGGGCACCGCGCTTTCTCTTTGTATTCCTCGCTCATTTCATCAGACCCACCAGTGTCCGTTGATTAAATCTCTCTGCGAGTAAGGAGAAGAAAAAATCCGAACCTGTTCCAGCTCTGTCTAGAAGACCGCCTTCAGCCTTCCCTCGCAAGTAGTTCAATAGTGGAATTAAAGTGGTTTGCACAACTATCCACCACAACATAACAGAGTTCTTTTGCGCCACTGGATCGACTTCCATGTATCTGAAAGAAATCGCGTCAATGACAACTCCTAGGAGGAATCCTAACCCAGTCGCATCTCTAACCTTCAGACGAGTTCCCCAAGAAACGCCGAGTCAGAGCGAGTATATGAATCTAGTTGAAACAAGTGCCCTCTAAGAAGAATAGAGGGATCGGAGATAAGCCGCGCTTGTAGTGGGCTTTCACAAGTCTAGACTAGTCACTCGACCGATCTGGAAAGCGTCGAAGAGATGCGGAATTACTTCTTCCTTCGCTTGTACGCCACTGCCGAGAGGATTATCAGAATAACGATGATTGCCCCGAGTATTGAGGTTCCGTAGATCTGAAGGAACGATTTGGCAGAGTTCGCAGCTGCTGTTGCCTGGCCGGCCAAAGTGGCTGCGGTGCTGTAGTCCATCGCCTCGAAAGCCTTTTGCGCCTGCTGGTAGAGCTTTCTTGCTTCTTCCAAGCCATAGGTTCTACCTTCCCCTTCAGCCTTATCTATCGCCGCCTTTGCATCGGAGATCGTCTTCGGTGAGAATCCCTTACTCCACCATACCCTATTCAAGGGATACTGGAACGGAATGGGTAGGTTCGGAAGCCCTTCAAACTCCCTATTCCATACGTGGATCGCAGAGCCCTCCCACAGCGGCATAAAGGGAAGCTCATCCATCACGATCCTCTGAATCTCACTGTAGTACACTGCACGCATCTTGGGATCCGGATTTCTTCGACCGAGATCCAGAAGCTCGTCGATCCTACTGTTCTTGAAGCTGTAGGCGTTCTTTCCGCCACGATAGATTTCACTTGAGTGGAGTCTTGTATAGGCTATATCTGGGTCTGGACCCATCCCTGAGCTCCACACAACGCACTCGTAGTCGCGCTCATTCCAGAAGGAGTTCTGAAGGGTGGTAAACTCTATGGTCTGCACTGTGGCGTCCACGCCAAGTTGCTTCCACCACTGCTTGACCGCCATACAAGCATCCTCCCTGTCGGTCGCTCCAACCCGAGTCCATATGCTGACGCTGAACCTCTTCCCACTTGCATCGCGAGGATAACCCGCCTCATCTAACATCCGATTTGCTTTTGCAATATCACCCTCAACCGGGTACATCTCTGCGACCTTAGGATCATAGTAGGCAGCTTGAGCCTTTGTGTAACAGCTGGTGGATGGGACAGCATAGATGACAATGTTGTCAACTATTGATTTCCTGTTGATTGCAGTGTACAAGGCCTGCCGCACCTTCTTGTTGGTCAACGGTGAGCGCGGATGCGCAAGGTTCACAGCCATATAGAGGATGTCGTTCCCAGGTTGCATGTAGACTCCAATGCCCTTCAAGGTTTTGAGGCGCGGAATCTCCGTCGGTGGGGGGGCTCCCATATAGTGGATCTCACCGGCCTCAAGGGCGATGAGGGCAGTGCTTATGTCCGGTATGATCTTATAGATCAGCTTGCCTATGTATGGTCCGCCACCATAGTAGTCCTTGTTCGCTTCTAGTGTGACGTGGCTTCCTTTGACCCATTCAACGAACTTGTACGGTCCTGTTCCGATTGGCTTGTAGTTGTGTGGGTTGGTCTGAATATCGGTGCCAGCATAGAGGTGTTCCGGGATGATCTGAGAGCATCCCAGAGAGTAGCCGGTAAGAGCTGACAAGAACGCGGCATTCGGACTCTTGAGGCGTATCACGACTGTGTAGTCGTCTGGACAGTCGATTCGGTCAACGATCTTGAAGTTGCCTGAGGCAACCAGTTTCTTGCTGGTGATCGTATCGTAGGTGAACTTGACATCCTTAGACGTGAAAGGAACGCCGTCATGCCACTTTACGCCGCGACGAATCTTGAACGTGTAAGTCAAACCGTCGTTCGAAAAGGTCCAGGACTCGGCTAGGTCTCCTTGCAGGGCGAAGTTCTCGTCATATTTGACGAGTTGAGTGAAGATCTGACCAGCGATGTTATGTGAGTACGTATCTCCGGCAAGTATTGGGCAGAGGATCACAGGGTCCGCAGGCGTATTGCAGATGAATGTCCCACCGTACCTCGGCTGCTCCTGTCCTTGGACAGGACAGAACGCTGCGGTCAAGACGGTCGCTACCATGATAAGTAGCAAAAATCCTCCGACAATCTTACTTTCTCTCGTCTTTCCTTTCCCCCCTAAGAATTGCGCCCTAGGGTTATGCCAGCAAGTGATATATATATATCGCATGGTTGGGAGCTACTCGTAATAGGAGACTTACTCCGGCCTTGCCGTAGATGCCAGATGAGCCATTCATCAGGCCCTGGAGATGAAACTTGAGCCTAAAGATCTACATCTTGAGAAGAGCTATCCAAATGCTTCCCCTCGTGCTGGGAGTCATAGTCCTCAACTTCACGTTGATCCACATTGCACCAGGGGACGTGGCAACTGTGCTCGCAGGGGAAGATGCGTCCCCGGAATACGTGCAAGCCCTCAGAGAGAGATTCGGCCTCAATAGGCCGATATATGAGCAGTTAGGAATCTACATTTCTAGCGTTCTGAGAGGAGACCTAGGATACTCTTTCGCAAACCGGTCGCCGGTGATCTCATCTATTTTTGAGAGAGTTCCAGCCACTGTTCTGCTAATCTGCTCTAGCATGCTATTTTCGATATCTCTTGGCATCCTATTTGGCGTCTATGCCTCAAAGCGCCCGTACTCAAAACTCGATAACGCGATAACGATCGGTTCGTTGCTGGGATACTCGGTGCCGAACTTCTGGCTAGGAATGATGCTGATGCTTCTATTCGCCCTGACTCTCCGCTTACTTCCGGTCCAGGGGATGTTTACAGTTGGAGTGGAGATGAGTGACTTTGAGCGTATAATCGATGTTGCTCAACATCTCGTGTTGCCGGTACTGGTTCTTGGCACTAGTCAGCTTGCGCTTTATGCGAGGCTGACGAGGGCAAGCATGTTGGAGGTGCTCGATCAAGACTACATAACCACGGCCAAAGCTAAGGGGTGTAACGAGAGGTCAGTCACATTCGATCACGCTCTGAAGAATGCTCTTCTTCCGACCGTGACTATGATCGGTCTAAATCTCGGGTTCGTGCTGACAGGTGCCACCCTGACAGAGACTGTCTTCGCCTGGCCAGGAATTGGACGACTTATGTACGACTCGATTTTCAGGAGAGACTATCCGGTACTAATGGGCATCTTCATTATCATATCAGTTTCAGTGATCTTCGCAAGTCTACTTACAGACATCGTGTACGCATACTTGGACCCGCGGATCCGTTACGAGTGATCGGAAATGATGGCAAGTGGAGAGAGGTTAGTGGACTATAGAAAGAAGGCCGCGGAGTTCTGGAGACGCTTCAAGAAGAGCAGAACTGGACTGTTAGGATCGGCTGTAATTGGAGCCTTGGTTATTATTGCTGTTCTGGCACCGGTCATATCTCCATTCGATCCATGGGAGATCGATTTTCAATACAAGTTCGAAGCTCCAAGCGCGATGCATCCTATGGGCACCGATCAATTTGGAAGAGACATATTGAGCAGGATAATTTATGGAACAAGCATATGTTTGACGATTGGATTGGTGGCGGCGGGAATATCCACGCTTCTGGGAATTTTGATGGGAGCCACAGCGGGCTACTTCGGAGGCACAATCGACGATGCCCTTATGCGATTCACTGAAATGTTTCTGGTTATTCCGAGGTTCTTCCTCATCCTACTGATTGTGAGCCTCTTCGGCGGGAGCATATGGAATGTTATGATTGTCATTGGTGTTACGAGTTGGCCGGGAACTGCAAGGCTGGTTAGAGCGGAGTTCCTTTCGCTGAAGGAGAGGGAGTTTGTCGAGGCTGCTCGACTTGTCGGTGCAGGCGACAGGAGGATAATCTTCACCCACATACTTCCAAACGCCCTCTCCCCCGTGATTGTAAACGCCTCCCTGGCGGTTGCAGGCGCGATCCTGAGTGAGGCGTCCTTAAGCTTTCTCGGTCTCGGAGACCTGACTCAGATAACATGGGGCCAAATGTTGAATCGAAGCCAGCTTTTCATGCGGATAGCTTGGTGGAACGCTCTCTTCCCAGGCTTGATGATATTCGTAACCGTTCTTGCCTTCAATCTCTTTGGAGACGGGCTCAATGACACATTGAACCCACGCCTCAAGGAGAAATGATTTCTGGAACTACTGGAGATTCACGGGCTGAAGACCTACTTCTTCATGTCCACAGGAACGGTCAGAGCTGTCGACGGCGTGGATTTCTCGATAGATACAGAGCAAACAGTTGGCATTGTAGGTGAGTCGGGATGTGGAAAGAGCGTGACGGCGCTATCAGTGATGAGGCTCGTTCCACATCCTCCCGGAAGAACGATAGCAGGCGACATAGTCTTTGAAGGGCAGAATCTGCTGAGGAAGACAGAGGAGGAGATGCAGAGAATCCGGGGAGGTAGGATTGCCATGAGCTTTCAGGATCCGATGACCTACCTCAACCCGGTGAAGAAAGTTGGAGAACAGATCGCCGAAGCCATAACCCTCCATCAGAACGTTGACAAGAAAGAGGCGTTGGAGGCAGCTGTGGAAATGATAAAGCTGGTGGGGATCCCCTCACCTTACGAGCGAGCTATGGATTATCCTCACCAGCTGAGCGGAGGGATGAGGCAGAGAGTGATGATAGCGATGGCGCTGAGCTGCAAACCTCGCCTTCTCATCGCTGACGAACCCACTACCGCGCTTGACGTGATCATTCAGGATGAGATACTGGAGCTGATACAGAACCTCAGGAAGGAGGTGGGAACATCAACTATCTTGATAACTCATGACCTTGCGATCGTTGCAGGGCTATGTGACTACGTTGCCGTTATGTATGCGGGCAGCATCATCGAACGCGGTAAAACCATCAATGTATTCGATGAACCCCTTCACCCATATACTAAGGGGCTTCTGAACTCGATCCCAAGGCTTGATAGAGGAAAGGAGCGTCTGAAATCGATCAAGGGCAGTGTGCCGAACCTGGTCAACCCTCCGCTTGGATGCAAGTTCCACCCTCGCTGCCCTGACGCAACGCCAATATGCCGTACGGAGATGCCTCAGATGCTGGACGCGGGAGCCGAGAGGCTCGTTGCCTGTCATCTTCATAGAAGGGGTTGAGATGCCTCTCGTCAGTGTCCAGAATCTCAAGAAGCATTTCCCTGTAGAGAAGAGTTTCTTATCGACATTATTGACGCCGAAACTTTCTTTTGTACAGGCTGTCGACGGCGTCAGTTTTGAGATAGAGAGCGGAGAGACAGTCAGCCTCGTCGGCGAGACTGGCAGCGGAAAGACCACAACTGGTAGACTTATCCTCCGAGGGATGGAACCCACGGCAGGAAAGATATTCTTCGATGGAAAAGACATTCTGAGCATGAAGAGGAAAGAGCTCAGAAACCTCAGAAGAGAGATGCAGATAATCTTCCAAGACCCTTTCGCCTCTCTGAACCCAAGGCTCACAGTCGTTAAAATAGTCGCAGAGCCTCTGGAAGTACATGGCGTATGCAAGGGAAGAGAAGCGAAGACGAGAGTTGAGGAGCTCCTAGAAAAGGTTGGCTTAGCCCCTGCAAAAGAATACATTGACCGCTACCCTCACGAGTTCAGTGGAGGGCAGAGACAGAGGATAGGTGTCGCCAGAGCGCTGGCTCTCAATCCAAGGTTCATCGTCGCAGACGAACCTGTATCTGCCCTCGATATGTCAGTGAGGTCAGAGATTCTGAACCTGATGTTGGATCTCAAGGAGGACCTTCAGCTAACATACCTTCTGATCGCACACGACCTCTCTGTAGTAAGGTACATGAGCGACATGATCATGGTAATGTATCTTGGAAAGATTTTGGAGAGCGCCCCCTGCGAGGAACTCTTCGAGAATCCACTGCACCCCTATACGCAAGCCTTGATCGCAGCAATTCCTGTACCTGACCCGAAGTATGAGAGAAAGAAGATCAGACTGAAGGGAGA
>Ga0209725_1001993_pt1 | contig 11199 bp, 8 predicted proteins | sample I18A1metaG_FD_184145 | JGI IMG/M metagenome (GOLD analysis project Ga0209725, IMG submission 184145) | Lake sediment bacterial and archeal communities from Gulf of Boni, Indonesia to study Microbial Dark Matter (Phase II) - ​I18A1 metaG... | ecosystem: Environmental > Aquatic > Freshwater > Lake... | reverse complement strand
GCCTAGACAACCGTCGATCGAAACTTTCTGCCTCACATTGGGCGGACTCCTGCGGAAAGAAAGGAGAAGGCGTACTTTCTCGCGGAGATCACAACCCGGCTCATCGAGCTGAAGCTTGGCAGACGAGCCCCCGACGACAAAGACCACTACTCAAACAAGCGGCTCAAGCTCGCGGGCGCTTTGATGGCGGATCTCTTCAGGATCTCATTCCGAAATCTCATTCGCGACTTAAAGTATCAACTCGAACGCATCACGATCAGGAGACATCAGGAGCTTTCAATTACCAACTCAATCAGACCGGGGATAATCACTGAACGGATTCAGCACGCAGTCGCCACCGGAAACTGGGTGAGAGGGAGGGTTGGAGTCACTCAGCTTCTCGACCGCACGAACTACTCGTCGACTCTAAGTCACTTGAGGCGACTTCAGTCACCGCTGAGCAGAAGCCAGCCTAACTTGGAAGCGCGAGACTTGCACCCGACACACTGGGGCAGACTGTGTCCCAACGAAACGCCGGAAGGCTCAAACTGCGGTCTCGTGAAGAACCTGGCGCTATCGTCGACGTTATCGATTGGAACCGACTCGAGAGAGTTCGTGCTCAAACTAAGGCGAATGGGTGTGATCCCCGTTGAGGAAGCAGACGACAAGACAGCGGCCGCTGGAGCCAAAGTCATCGTTGACGGACTGATTGCCGGCATATCCACGACGCCGAAGCAGCTAGAAGACGAGCTCATAAGAATGCGTAGAGCTGGCGAGATAAGCCCCGAGGTAAACGCGGCGTACTTCCCGCCTGAGAGAGAGAACGCGCGAGGATGCGTCTACGTAAACTGTGACAGCGGCAGAGTTCGAAGACCTCTCATCATAGTGGAAAACGGAGTTCCCAGACTCACTCGCGAGCAGATCGAAGCGGTTCAGAGAGGCGAGATGCGATGGGAGGAGCTGGTCGAGAAGGGAATAATCGAATACTTAGATTCGGACGAAGAAGAGAGCGCGCTAGTCGCACTTGACGTTTCCAAGATCTCCAAAGACACTTCGCATCTTGAGCTTGCCTCCTACACGATGCTGGGTATCTGCGCGTCAATCATACCGTATTCCGAGCACAACCAGTCGCCGCGGAATGCGTACGAATCTGCGATGGCGAAGCAGGCACTCGGGGTGTCCTGTACGAACTTCTTCAACCGGGTTGACTCAAGAGCGCATCTTCTCCACTACCCACAGATGCCCTTGGTCAGAACGAAGCCGATGGAGACCATAAGCTACGACGACAGGCCCGCGGGTCAGAACTGCGTGGTCGCAGTTCTTTCATTCCAAGGCTACAATATGGAAGACGCCATCGTCGTCAATCGTTCTTCGGTTGACCGCGGACTGGCGAGATCTACGTTCTTCCGGATCTACGAGGCTGAGTCCAGGCAATACCTCGGGGGACTCCGCGACAAGTTTGAGATCCCTGAAGCAGGGACTAGAGGATACAGAGGAGACAGGTACTATCGCCTCCTCGAGGAAGACGGTATCATCTCCTCGGAAGCAGACGTTAGCGGGAACACCGTCCTAGTGGGAAGGACAAGCCCGCCGAGGTTCCTGGAAGAGTACCGTGAATTCGAAGTCAAGGGGCCCACGAAACGTGATTCATCAGTCGGTATGCGCCCCTCGGAGGTAGGGGTTGTAGATACCATCTTCGTCACCGAATCGATCGAAGGTAGCAAGCTCGTCAAGGTGAAAGTCAGGGACACAAGAGTTCCAGAGCTGGGAGACAAGTTCGCGTCAAGGCACGGTCAGAAAGGAGTGATCGGTCTTCTCGTTCCTCAGCAGGATATGCCTTTCACTGAGGACGGCATAGTCCCTGATATCATCATTAACCCTCATGCCTTCCCGTCCCGAATGACAATCGGGCAATTCGTTGAATCATTGGCTGGAAAGGTTGGCTCACTTAGAGGAGACCCAGTCGATGGAACTCCGTTCAGCAACGAGCGGCCCGACCAGCTTCGCAACGCATTGCTCAAGCTCGGTTTCACTCACAGCGGAAGTGAAGTATTCTATAACGGCATAGACGGAAAGAAGTTCACGGCTGACGTGTACGTGGGCGTGGTCTACTATCAGAAGCTCCACCACATGGTTGCGGACAAGATGCATGCACGGGCACGCGGCCAAGTGCAGATGCTAACTAGGCAACCTACGGAAGGAAGAGCACGCGGTGGAGGCCTTAGGTTCGGCGAGATGGAGCGTGACTGCCTAATCGGACACGGCGCGTCCGCACTACTTAGAGACAGGCTTCTTGAGGAATCCGACAAATACACAGTAATGGTCTGCGAAGTATGCGGCCTGCTTGCCTATCATGATATCAAGCAGAACAAGTACGTGTGCCGAATCTGCGGCGAACGCGCCGTCATCTCCCCCGTTGCCCTATCCTACGCCTTCAAACTGCTTCTTCAGGAGTTGATGGCCCTAGGCGTGGCGCCCAGACTCCACATATGGGAGCGTGCATAAGATGGCGATGATCGAAGAGGCAACTAAGATCATCGAGAGCATCAGGTTTTCGTTGCTCTCTCCCAATGACATACGGCGCCTCTCAGCCGTCGAAGTCCAGACCGCGGACACCTATGACGAAGACGGAGTCCCCATAGTCTCAGGTCTGATGGACGGAAGATTGGGAACGCTTGAGCCCAGACAGAAGTGCAAAACGTGCGGAAACACCGCCGTGACTTGCCCCGGCCACTTCGGGCACATAGAACTTGCCGAGCCAGTAATTCACGTAGCATTCGCCAAACTCATACACAAACTACTTTCTGTCACCTGCAGAAACTGCGGTAGGCTGCTTCTCTCAAATGAGAAGATCCTGAATTACAACTCAAAGATAGCGGAAGAGAAGAAACGTCTCAACGAGGTGCCCATTCAGTTCTTCGACGAGATCATGAGAGAGGCAAAGAAAGTCCAAGAATGCCCACACTGCGGGACGCGTCAACATACCATCGAGCATCAGAAACCAACGACATTCATAGACGAGACAGGAGCCCGCCTCACCCCGAGCGCAATTAGGGAGATGCTTGAACGAATCCCTGATGACGATCTTCGCATTCTTGGGATGGATCCATCCGCTGCGAGGCCAGAATGGATGGTCCTTCAAGTTCTACCCGTGCCAGCCGTCACCGTCCGGCCTTCTATCACGCTTGAGTCAGGTATCAGGTCAGAAGACGACCTGACCCACAAGCTCGTCGACATAATTCGAATCAATCAGAAACTTCACGAGGCACTTGAATCCGGCGTTCCAGTTAACATCATCCAAGAACTGCATGACCTCCTTCAATATCATGTTACGACATACTTCGATAACGAAGTCTCAGGATTACCCCCCGCGCGGCATCGATCGGGAAGAGCGCTGAGGACGATCAGCCAGCGCCTCAAAGGGAAGGAAGGGAGGTTCCGAGGCAACCTATCCGGTAAGCGGGTCGACTTCTCGGCAAGAACCGTGATCTCCCCTGACCCTAACCTCGACATCAGCGAGGTCGGCGTGCCCGTGGACATTGCTGCACGATTGACGATACCAGAACGAGTTACGCAATGGAACATTCACGAAATGCGGAGGCTCATCCAGAACGGCCCCGACCAGTACCCGGGTGCTCTCTACATCGTCCGCCCCGACCAGAGGCGAGTCAGACTGGAGTTCGTAGCAGAGCGGGGCAGTCTCGCTGACGCAATCGAGCCGGGCTTCGTTGTTGAACGTCACATCAGAGATGGTGACATTGTGCTGTTCAACAGACAGCCGTCTCTTCACAGAATGTCAATCATGGCTCACACGGTCAGAGTCCTGCCGTACAAGACTTTCAGGCTGAACCCGTGCGTGTGCCCACCATACAACGCTGACTTCGACGGGGACGAGATGAACCTCCATGTCCCGCAGAGCGAGGAGGCGCGGACCGAGGCGAGGTTACTGATGCAAGTCCAAGATCAGATACTCTCACCCCGCTACGGCGGACCGATCATCGGCGCCAAGACTGACCTTCTCACGGCCGCATATCTTCTGACCCGCAAGGCTACGGTCCTGACGAAGGACGAGGTATGCAGGCTCCTTGCAGCCGCTGGCTATACTGGCGACCTTCCCGAACCCGCAGTGAAGCATCCGGTTGAGCTCTGGACGGGCAAACAGATCTTCAGTCTCTTCTTACCACGCGGCTTCAGCTTCGCCGCAAAATCTAGCATGGTGACAAAAGAAGACAAAGAGCACGTAATAATACGCAACGGAAAACTTGAGGAGGGCGCCATTGACAAGAACTCAATTGGAGCCGAACGCTCGGAGAGTCTCTTTCACCGAATTGTGAAAGACCAAGGGTCTGAGACTGGCCGGGAATTCCTCAATCACATCGCCAAGCTTCTTGACCGATTCGTACTGATGAAGGGTTTCTCGTACTCTATCAAAGAGCTCGACGTCCCCGCCAGCGTCAAAGAGAAGATAGACAAAGTCATACGCAAGGCCGAGGATCGCGTCTATACGCTGATCGAGAGCTATAATCAAGGTACGCTCGAGCGGCTGCCAGGGCAGTCACTTGCGGAATCGCTTGAGATCCGAATAATGGATGAACTATCCAAAGCCCGCGATGTTGCGGGTGAGTATGCAGACGAATACTTGGACGAAGGTAACAGCGGCGTAATAATGACGAGAACTGGGGCACGAGGATCCTCACTGAACGTCGCACAAATGATAGCATCCGTTGGTCAGCAGTCGATTCGTGGTCAACGGATCAGGAGAGGATACAGAGACCGCGTCCTATCCTTCTTCCGGCCAGGTGACGCGGGGCCCGAGCCAAGAGGCTTCGTCTACTCATCATACCGAGACGGTCTCAGTCCAATCGAGTTCTTCTTCCACGCGATGGGAGGACGTGAAGGGCTAGTCGACACGGCGGTCCGCACCCAGCAGAGCGGATATATGCAGAGGAGACTGATCAACGCCTTGGAACATCTCAGGGTTGAATACGACTCGACCGTCCGGGATTCCCGCGGAGACATAATTCAGTTCAGGTACGGCGAAGATGGGGTTGATACTGCAAAGAGCGACCACGGCAAAGCCGTCAACTCGGAACGCCTAGTGGAACGTGTAAGACTCTCGGCCGAGAAGGGCGCCAAGGCAAGCAGCAAGTATGTTGAGCTAAAGACACGAGAAGTATCTGATCGACTCACTCCGCTCTTGGTGGACGAATTGAAACGAAGCCTACTGAAGACGAAGCTCTCGCGGCGGGCCGTTGACGAGGCTGTTGGACAAGCCGTCGAGAACTACGGGAGGTCACTGATTGAGCCTGGGGAAGCGGCCGGGATCGTTTCGGCTCAGTCAATCGGCGAACCCGGCACACAGATGACACTGAGGACATTTCACTTCGCCGGGGTCAGAGAGCAGAACGTCACCCTCGGCCTTCCGCGGTTGATCGAAATCGTGGACGCGAGGAAGGTTCCGTCGACGCCGACAATGACCGTGTACCTGGACGAGAGGCGTAGAACCAGCAAGGAGAAGGCAGAGGAGGTGGCTACGCTCCTGACACATACGACACTCGCAGACATATCCTCGAGCATCGAGTCAGACGTCACTAGGATGAGAATCACAATCAAGCTTGACACGGCAGCCATGCGAGAAAAGTCCGTCACAATGAAAGACATCAAAACGTCGATTCAGATCCATAATGCAGAGGTAAAGATCGAGAAGGATGAAATCGAAATCACCGCCCACGACATGGACATTCCACAATTCAGACGCCTCGAGTCGCGTGTGGCTGGAATGCATGTGAAGGGAATTCCAGCAGTGAGACGCGCCCTCGTAATGGAGGAGAATCGCGAGTGGATCATCAGAACCGAGGGATCAAACCTTGAGCTGGCATTATCCACGCAAGGGGTAGACCCAACCAGAACGATCTCGAATAACATGCATGAGGTGGCGTCGGTGCTCGGAATCGAGGCTGCACGCAACGTGATAATCAAGGAGGCGAAGGGCGTGCTTGAGGAGCAAGGGCTGGACGTCGACATAAGGCACGTGATGCTGGTTGCCGACGCGATGACTTCGTCAGGAGAAGTTCTACAGGTGGGCAGACATGGCGTGAGCGGCGAGAAGGCCAGCACCCTAGCAAAGGCAGCCTTTGAGATCACCATACCAACTATCGTCGACGCGGCTGTCCGCGGAACCAAAGATCAGCTGCGCGGAGTCGCAGAAAACGTCATAGTCGGACAACAAGTGCCCATGGGCACAGGGCTGATCGAGGTCTTCATGGCGATGGCGCAGGGGAAGGAGAAGTAGTTTGGACCTGAACAAACAGATTACCATGGCGGTCAAGACCGGCAAAGTTGAGCTAGGCTGTAAGCAAGCCACCGACGCCGCTAGGACCGGAAAGAGTCGCTTAATCGTGATCGCCGCGAACTGCCCCGAACCGGACAAGTCTAACATACTCTATAACGCAAAGCTCTCCGAGGTACCCGTGTACGTCTACTCGGGCACAAGCGTCGACTTGGCAGCCGCATGCGAAAAACCATTTCTAGTCGCTGCCCTGACAGTGAAGGAACCCGGGGACTCTGAAATCCTAAAGTTGGCTGAAACCTAGAGATGTCCACAGCGAAGATTCGTCTGGGCAGCGATGAGATGCGCTATATCGCCCTATTCGAGAGTATCACCGGCGCAACCGCGAACGATTGCCTCATCGACGGTTCCTGTGACCGGATCATATTCGTGGCGAAGTCAGGGCAGATGGGACTCGCAATTGGTAGGGCCGGCAAGAACATCAACACACTCCGTCGAATGACCGGCAAACCAGTCGAGATCGTGGAGGCATCCGAGAACGTGGAGGGTCTGATCAAGAATTCACTGGCGCCTGCAAAGATCAAGCAGATCCGCGTGACTGAGCGTCCCGACAAGAAGATCGTAGTCGTAGAGGTAGAACCCAAAGACAAGGCCTTAGCAATCGGAAAGAACGGAAGAACAATTGACAAAACCCGCATGCTAGCCAAGAGATACTTCCAAGTCGATCACGTCCAAATCGCCTAGAAACCGGTCGGCTCCCGCGCATCGACAGGAAGCAACGAAACGTGAAGATCATCGTCCTGAAGCTTCCCTGAAGAATTTTGTGCTGAGCAATCCGTTTGGATTGATATGTCGACCTACGCCTTCGCATGAGGGGCAGACACGCTTCTCGCTACAGGGCGACTACGGATAGAATGCGTAGTATACTAGACCCGTCACGATTACTGCAACAAGGACCCCGGCAACCGCTTGCATGAGGGTGTGCGCGCCCAGTTTGACTCTCGACCAGACCATCAGAACCGAAAGCAAGTAAAGCGGCAATGTCCACGGGCCAAACACAAGCACAAGTGCGGTGCTTGGACCCGCGATCCCAGCAGTATGCGCGCTGATCTTCCAAGTAAGCGTAACTGCGAATGTTACAGAGGCAACGCAGACATATGCAAACGCGAGGACAAACATGACCTTGTTGTTCAAAATCAAGAAGATTGCCGCTCCGACGACGTAGCTTGCCAACCCAGGCAAATACAGCGGGCCGCGCTTCCTTACGTCCGAGACGTCAACGTCAGTTCGGCCAGTTCTCACACTGTAGGCGACGGCCACGAATGGTCCGACGCACAAGGCAACTATCCCAATCAACGCCGACGAGAGGGGACTCATCGAGCGCCCAATTCCAATCGGTGAAAACCAAGAGAACACAATCGAGACGATAGCAGCCACGCTGAATGGCGTGAACGCATTTGAGAATAGCTTCGCCATCCCACCTTCCGCGCCCAACTCATCCTTCACCATCATTGTTGAATGAACGCGAAACGCCGACTATATTATCGGGAAGAGATGGTGCTGAGCGCCGAATGCTGTGACACTCAAAGGTCTAGCTGGCGCTTCACATAGTTCACGGTCTTCTCGTCGGGAATCTCACCCGAAACAGCGTTGATTATCATGTGATCAATTCTTCCTCCACGCATTACAGGAAAAAGTGCATACGGGATATGGTATTGTGCTAGTTCCTCGATCTGAAATGTGTTGCTTAAGATCTGCTTGGGATTCTCGGGCATCTTCACGTGTTTCTCTCGGAATCTTTCCACAGTTGTTTCTTTCGTTTCTTTCGACGCGGCGATCTTCGTGATTGCCCCTTGAACGTTGAGATCCGCGGTATCGAATATCCTTTGGGTTCTCCAGCTCTTGGGCAATACCTCCTCGAGCACGTCGCCTTCGCGCCCTTCCGAAGTGACGTACATTTCAGCGAGCTCGCGTCTAACCGCGAGTTCAATCACGTCGTTAAGGGAGAAGTGTTTTTTCTCGCTGGTGAAAATGCCCGCAAATCGTTTCAATCTACGCCTGAACGCTTCCGGAACGATCTTGCTCTCGTCCTCTTCTATCATTAGATCGCGGGTTTCTCCGTCGACCTCGACGGCTACGACGTCCTTATCCACCCGTATCCTGTAATTTACATCTCTCAAGTAGAAGCACTCGTGGTATCCCTTCACGTACCATAGGGGAATGTAGACGAGTGTCGGCGTTCCCACGATCCTCGACATCGCATGCGTCGGCCTGAACATATCGGCGATCGTTCGAGAGATTCCAGGTCTGATCGCTTTCCTCGCAAGTTTGTCCAAAGACTTGGGGACGGCCCTAATCACTGCCTCAGCGATCTTTGAGGGATCCCATCCGTTTCCACGGCGAGGGCTAGGCATCTCCTCAGCCAGCCTGTCAAGCGTGCGTACCTTCTCAAGCTTCGAGGCTATGTATGCCCGTGCACTCTCGAAGCTGTTCATACCAATTCTTCTCCGCCTGCGCCACTAGCCGACGGACGAGACCATTTCAACCAGAAGACATGAGAACTCGAAGATAAATCTGCCAGAGACAGAACTGAGATCAATCACACATTCAAAACGTTGTCATCCCAGGCTTGAAGCACGAACATTTGAAGAGCGTTGGGACACTCAGAAATACCTGATGGAATCCAAGTCAATTCATGACCTGAACCTTGGCGAGTGAATCACAACCTGGGCTAGTCTTCATTCATGGCGCAGGCGCGACACATAGGGTGTGGCGGTATCAAACATCGGCTTTCCCGCGAAGCCTAGCACTGGATCTGCCCGGCCATCCTGCTGGCGTAGGACGGAACACGATCTCACGATACGCGGAGTTCGTCATACAGACGATCATGGAACGAAAGCTGGACCCCGCGATCTTGGTCGGTCATTCTATGGGCGGGGCGATCGCGATTGAGATCGCTCTTGGTCAACCCCAACTTCTTAGAGGAATCGCGCTCGTTGGTTCTGGCGCACGACTCCGCGTCACGCCGGTCATAAAAGACGAGGTGACCCGCAACTATCCAAGGGCGGCAGAAGTTATTGCTGAATGGGCATATTCTCCCAAATCTGACGCAAAGTTGAAGCGGTCATCCGTTCAGGAGCTGCTGGAAGTCTCCGCGTCGGTGACCTATGGCGACTTTGAAGCCTGTGACCGTTTTGACAAGATGAATGAGATCGAAAAAATCGCTCTACCAACGTTGATAGTATGCGGTGGGGATGATAGGCTCACGCCCGTCAAGTACTCACAATATATGAAAGAGAAGATCCGAGTCGCTCGTCTTGTCATCATACCCGACGCGGGTCACTCGGTCATGCTGGAGAAGCCGGAAGAACTGAACGCGGCGCTGATATCGTTCATCTCAGACCTTCGCTTCTCCAAGGTGTGAAACATACTCCGGTAGCCACGGTAAGAATCAACGCAGATAGGCCAGCCTGTGCGCGCCAGATCGCGGGTCGGCTACGGAGCGTTGAAGGTCCAATCATCTTTCTCGGACAGCATTTGCCTCAATATGGCGGTCGCCTTCGCTTGTCCAATCACCATGAAGGCCTTGCCGAGATGTTTGCACATTAGTTTCGACCTCATATTCTTCTTCCAGTCATCGCAGTCGTGCGTGATCACTCTGTTCTTAAGATCGATCTGAACCCGGTACTGCTTCACGTTTCCCGAGATGATTTCGGCGCCTAGACCGGATAATGACACTAGGTTGTCAGGAATTGACTTGGCTCGTTCGAAACGTGCCCTTCCAAGAAAGCGTTGCAAGAGGTCGTCCAGACCAAGCTTTTCGAGTTCATTTGTAGGAGGTCGGGAAGGAGACTTGCGTCTAACAGTTCTAGGCGGAGATGGGGCTCGCGCATCGTCGGTTGTTAGTGCGAAACGTTTCAGGGCCTCGTCGATGCGGGAGTCGATGAAGAGACGTTCCTGCTCCGTATACTTGTCCCGGTTGCGTGGCTCGTCGAAGTACCTGCGCGCAAGTTTCGCCCTGACGGGTCTATCCAGAGGGTACATGTAGTTTTGAGGATCTGCGTACTGGTCGGGATCGGTGGGGTAGTTAGGCGGTGGCTCACGTCTTCCAAAAGTTTTCTTCTCCGGCATCGTTCCCGGCATCGCAATCGTCCTCACAGAAGTCCTTCGTCAGGATTGGCTACCCGATTCCAATCCGGCTCGGCTATTCGCGTAAGCGGACGTAACTGGAAGTCTCAGCGCCTGCTTCGTACCATTGATCTCTGCCTCAACAGCTGCAAAGAGTTCACTCAGATTCTGTCCTGTGAGCGCGCTGATAGGTACCACCGCGGTCCCGATGAATTTCTCGCGAATCGCTCTGAGTGTGCTCTCAAGTTTCTCGGCGCTAATCAGGTCGATCTTGTTGGCGCACACAATGATTTCGCCGTTTGCATCGATCTCTCGCAGTATCTTGCCCATTGAAGAGCAACGGCGTGCGATATCGTGAATTTCCTCGCTCGCATCAACGAACAGTAAGATCAAGTCGGAATGCGTAATCTCGCCAAGAGTGGCAGTGAACGCCTTCACGATTGTTGGATGCATATCCTCTATGAAGCCGATCGAGTCTACCAATATGAACTCAGAATCACGAGATGCTCCCAGGCTAACTTTTCTGGCGAATGTCGATAGCGTCGTGAAAGGCCCCAGTCCTACAGTCTTGTTCTCGGATGCCAGGCGGTTGAAGAAAGTCGTCTTTCCGGATTGCGTATGTCCTGCAAGGGCGACTATGGGGAAACCTAGCTCGCGTCGTCTTCCTCGGGTAATCTCTTTCTTGCGATCAAGCTCTCTCAATTCGGCTTCGAGATGACTTATTCGGCTGCGTGCGGCGCGGTAATATTCCTGGAACGGGTAATCGCCCGGCCCCATCCACCCAACCTGCTCTCCCATTATCC
>Ga0209725_1001992_pt1 | contig 11201 bp, 8 predicted proteins | sample I18A1metaG_FD_184145 | JGI IMG/M metagenome (GOLD analysis project Ga0209725, IMG submission 184145) | Lake sediment bacterial and archeal communities from Gulf of Boni, Indonesia to study Microbial Dark Matter (Phase II) - ​I18A1 metaG... | ecosystem: Environmental > Aquatic > Freshwater > Lake... | reverse complement strand
CACTGGAGCATGCGGGATATCATGTGGATGTTCTGCTAAACGAGAACGTATCCATCGCTTTCCTAGCAGAGAACTTGACGAACTATGATATCATAATCCTCCGAACGAGTTGGTTCGAATTGGAGGGCGGGATGACCTTCTACTGCTCTGGGGAGCCAGTCAACCAAACTAGTACCGCGTTTGCCGGCGAGGTCTCTTCCAAAGAACTCGCGATCGATTTTTGTGTTGGCTTTAGCGCACTCTTCCTGCAAAGCAACTACCCTCCCGGCAGTCTACGGCATGGGCTAGTCTATGTATTGGGAGCCGAGGGCGGCGAACTATCATCGGTGTTCTTGGCAGCAGGCTCGTCGGTCTTCATCGGTTACTCCGAAGACTTCTACTTAATGTGGGGTCGGATGGATGCACTCTCTCAAGCATTGTTCAGGTATCTCTCGGAGGGCTCGACAGTCATGGACTCAGTAGCACAGCTTTACTTCTACCTCTGCCGGGGACACGGCGGAACCGCAACATGGCCTCTACCATCTTGGATGGGAGACGGAAAATTCAAGATCTAGCCTTTGACCTCGCTTCTCATTGACAACGCTCCGCTACGGTCGAGCTGGCGACTAGACACAAAGGTATTGGTGAGTGTTTCAGAGGTCGTCTGCTGAAGAAATTCTCAAGAGTGAGGTCGAGGCCCCTCATGGGGCCTAACGGCCTTCTTGATCACCGCGGTAGTAAGGTAGGTCTTCTCCGACGTATCATGATTACGGCTACGAGGGCGGCGATCAATCCTAGCAGCATTGTGGTTAGATTCGTGAATACGATGCTCCAATCGTCCTGCCACACCGCCTCGATTGTTGTGGGTCCTCTGACTACTGCCGACGCCTGAGGGTCTACAGGGGCGCCCAAGAAGTTGTCCGATCCGATCCATCTACTGAATGATCGCCTCAGGCCAAGGAGGCCAATGAGGCCTTCCGCGCCTATTGTGCTCCTGTCGATCGAGAATGATACGACGCTATCCTTCGCGTACCATCCCGAGCCCTCCGTCTTCCCGATCGAGCTGGTCACGTTCACATAGTATTCCGTCTTGTAGCGTCCCTCGAGCGTGGAGGGCCCGTAAACGATTATGGTTCCGGGTTCGCTGGGAAGCTTCTTGGAGTTTAGGTACCACCCGTCGAAGACCAGCCGAGCCCCCGGCGCGACCGAAACCACGTCTGGCCCGGTGCGTCGAACTGGGAGGCTCGCGCCCGATAGATACCACCCAGTTGGCGGAGTCTCGAACATTCCGCTCGGGTCCGTGGAGAACTCAATGAGATACTCGCCAGTGTACGTGAAGATGTATGAGCTTGCCGCCGTGACGTTCGCCTGGTTGTCTACGCACCTGTACCTGGCGCCCGGCGATCCCGAGATGAGCTGGCTGACCGTTATCGTGTGGGCTGTCCCCTTGTCGAACGCGATCTCCTTCTCTGTGTCCGGTGACACCGAGTCGTATGGCTGACCATCTACAGTGATCGTAGGGCGACTCTGCTGGGAAGACCTGTAACACTCAACTTGACGACGTAGGTGAAAGAGGGATCTCCCCGCACGACAATGAGAAGCCTGGGCTTCCACTCTTCCACCGGGTACTCCCTAGACCAGAAGCCCGACGAGGCGTCTCGAGCGTGCTCTTCTTTGACGGCTTTGAGCATCGTGCCGTAGTTGCGTGCCTCGCCGGCGTACCAGGCCTTCACATCGCTTGTGATATCCCATTCTACGGCGACTTCGGTTCGATTCGGCGCGGTTGCCGTAGATGTCACCACGCCCGCCAGTGAGGGTTGGTTCTCCCAGTTCTGCGTGGTTTCGTTCCAGTCGCTGGGCACCCGATGTGCCTCGTAGGTCTGGTTCGTTAACGGCGACCAGTACTGCCAGAGCCTCAACGTCGCACTTGCGATGATTCGACCTCTCGGGAGTTCTGTCAGGTTGAAGCGGATGTATATCCTCTCGGAGCCCCAGATGTTCTGCGCGTGATCGTAGCTGTTTCCCACGTACAGAAACGTTGTCCTTCCATACTTCCCAAGGACCGGATACTTGCTATCCACGTAGTTGTCCGCAACCGGGTACAGCGTTACGTTTGTCTGCGCTTGAACTAATGCGAGGTCCTGTAGGAACGCACCGAGGACCAGGAGAGATGCGAGCAGAATCTTCTTCATCATTTGCACAGCGCACCGGCCGCCATTCGATGATGACCGCAATAAACTATTCCGGCGGCGCGTTATCGCTCCTCTTCACACGCTCCGCTAGGCTGTGTTGAGATAAAGAAGGGGGTTAAGGGATCTACGCGCGATCCCTTACTTGATCAATACGGGTACGTTGGCTGTTTTCTTTCGCAGTAGCCAGAGCGATGCCGCAAGTACAGCGAAGAGGCCTAGGGGTAGCACAGCTGACGGTAGCTCGGGGATCGGGACGCCGCTCCCGGAGAGCTGCGTGTCTCCGCCTCCGACCCACCCGGAAGAGACAACTACCGTGTATTCCGCGTTCACGGTTGGTGCTGACGCACTCCAGACCTGTGGTGCTTGGGCCGTGCTGACGCTCACATCGTGGGCTCCGGCCGGGAGCCACATGATGAACGCGCCTGCCGGGTCGGCTACACCCGCACCTACCGCACCGTTTCCGGACGAGTAGGCCGGGTACGTGTCAGTGGCAGGTCCGGGTGAGGCGCTGACCTGCGCCCACGCGAGAGGTCTGAGGTTGCCGTACATGTCGAACCAGCGGACGGTGCCGCGTAGGCTTGCCATGTTGTTCATGGCGATGAATAGCTCCACAGATCCGCCCCATGGAACCTCGATGTTCTCTAGAGGCCAGCCCATGGCGTACATGCGCCAGTCGTCGGTTGCTCCAGCTGCCTCGTAGGCGTTGTCGGGTCCGCGCGGGTCGAAGGCCCATACCTTCACAGTGTAGAGGCCTCCGCCGCTGCCGGCCCAGCCGGGTATGTCGACGGTGCCTTTGATGCCGGTGTCCCACTGGATGCCAGTATATGCACTGACTCCTGGCCACGTGTTGACTGTTGGCCAGCCTCCAGCCCATGTGCGTGCTGGTCCGCCGTGGTACCAGTAGAAGCCGTAGATGTCGAAGCCTTCCACGCCGCCCGCAGGTACGGTAACGCGGTTGGCGTCGGATGGGGAAACAAAGGGCCACGATGGGGCAACCCAAGGCGGCGGCGGCCAGAAGGCAACCGCAGGCACCATGCCTGAAGGTGCCCACGTAGTCCTTGGGGCTCCGTAGAAGTAGGCAGAGGTGAAGGCTCGTTGTCCGTTACCAACTTCTGGCGGAACTGGGAATACGGGGTTTCTTGTGGATGGGAAGTTGATCGAGGGTAGTCCGACGTCTGCACCTTGTGCTGGTCCAACCACGAGCTTGTGGTCGAGCCTTACGGCTCCTCCGGTGCTGGTGTAGACTGGGTCGTATGGTATGTAGCCGCCGGTGGGCAGCTGGGTGAAGACGTTTGGCTCTGCCATCCCGTAGATCGAGGCGCCGACGAGCGTGTCGGCCGCATCGAAGACCTCGACGCGTATGAAGCCGTTGAATGGTGTAGTGATACCCTCATGGTTGAAGTTCATGACGACGCGTATCTGTCCGCCCTGGATCATGTCTGCTTCAATGTCGGCTCCGCCGGTGGCTGGGAGCTGGACTGGGAAGGATCTGCGCATTATGTATCCGTGGGTGTAGGCTGTGTATGTGTACTCGCCAGGAGGCAGGCGTGTGGGTCTAAAGTCGAGCATCGCACGGAAGATCGGGAGGCCGTACATCCAAGTGGGGGACGTGAAGTCCGACCCATAGTATGTGACGCCCAATTCCTCATGCCGGCCTGGTAGGTTGACGTTGTCCATGTCGAATGGGCTGACACCAAAGACACCGGGTGGAGCTGCTGGAGTGGGTACGAAGTTGGGGCCACCGACAATCGGGAAGCCGCCCACGAACGGCGGGAATACTGGCCACGGCTGAGCGGGCGGTCCCCACATTCCGGGGTCCTGGATTAGACCGTATAGCGTCGGATCAAGCCAGTCGACCGCTGTTCCAGTCGCTGCGTCGACGAATTCAACCCAGACCTCAGAGCCTGGGAAGGTCCAAGGCCGGGAGTGAGCGGGCACCTGGAAGTCCACAGAGCGTAGGCTGATGAAGACCCACGCGTTCGCGATGCCGAAGCTCAGCGATGCTGGACTATTGCAGAGGAAGATGGAGACCACTGGATCGGCGCCAACGATGTTGTACCAGCCTGTGCCTGCGATAGCTAGGTATGGCTGACCCATGTCCGCCATGTTTAGTCTGATCGTGTATGGGTTACCGGCTAGGCTGACTGCTCCAGCTGTGTGAGTTGAGGCCGTGGGGTTGAGGCCATAGTCCTTCCGGACTGGATCGTTGGCCATGCGGACGCCTCGGTTGTTGTAGGTGCCGATGTTGGGGAAGACCGCGTTCCAACCCTCCATCACAATACCGCCAGTGTAGCCAGGCGCAAATCCCGCAATCCTTGAGGCATCAGCTCCGTCAATGAGACCGTCCCACGAAGTCGGTTTCGTTACTGGTCCTGGTGGCACTCCCGGGGTGTCATCTGTGATGAAGGCGATCGCGGCTCTCTCGTTTCCGTCAACATCTTCAGCGAACAAGGAGACCGTAGTTGGTCCCGATAGGAAGACGTTTGCTGGCAGGTGCATGACGGTCTCTATCCAGTTACTCCTGCGTAGGTCAAACTGCAGGGCGTAAGCGGTACCTGTCAATGTGAAGCTGCGCTGGAACGCGTCTGCCTCATCCATGATGTAGCCCGTCACGAAGGCCTCGACCGTGTACTGGCCGTTAGGCATGCCTGCGATGTAGTCGCCCGTGGCCCACGGGACGTGTCCGTCAAACTGGGTCGATGGGTACCCTCTGACGTTGCCAAGCAGGTCCCAGTTGTCCTGGAGCAAGGCGTGGTAGCTGGTCGCGGTTGGGATAGTTCCTCCACTGCGACGTGCCCCAGCCACCCAGCCAGGGGTAAGGTCGTCGTGAAGTCCCACCAGCCGGTTGGAGGGAGGAATGTACTTCGCGGGCGGAAGGTTGTTTGAGGCCCACCATGCTATCATGTTGCCGTCTGGGTCGTAGAGCTCAATCAGTACGTCTCTCCGCGGCCACGGAAACGCGTTGTTGGGCGCTGCCGTGGGGTTGTTCGTGCCGTAGGGTGGCTGCCAGAGGTTACCCCATGGTATCGCGCCTGTGCCGTGTTTCGACCAGATCGTCACGGAGACATCCGGCGAGTCGAAGATCACCATGCGTGTAAAGTAGGACTGGCCTGGGTCGAGCGTGAACCGATCCGTGGTCGAGGGATTGTACCCGGAGGCCTGCGCGGTAAGTGTGTAGGTTCCTGCAGCCGCTCCGAAGATCCATAGTCCGTAGACGGCTCCAATCTGACCCGCTACAAAGCTGTTAAAGAGGAAGTTGCTCCTGGTGTCGAGCGGTCCAAAGGGAGTCACCACTCCCGCCCAATAGCCGATCGCTGAGACGGGGCGTCCTTCAGGGGTAGTGCCCTCAGCCAAGACGCTGCCCGACACGAGAGGCGGTGCAATGCCGAGGTGTGCACGGACCTCCACCCTGATCAGCGCCGGGTTGAGTTCCTGCTTGACGATGGCGACTGGATAGTTACCTGCTCCGATGTCGATTTGGGCGTAAGTGAATCCAGCGCCGTAACGGATCTTGAAGTGGTAGAGGCCTGCAACCTCGGGCGCCCTAACATCGAAGAAGCGTATGTGGTACGTTCCTGGATTGATGGTCATCAAGCCACCCCACCACTCATCAAAGCCGATCGTAATCCGGGTCCACCCCGGAGCGATCGGATCGTAAGCCCTCAAAACCTGGCTGAAGATGTACTGGTAGTCATTGGTTATGTCAGTCCAGATCGACTCCTCAATCGATGGACCGAGGAACTGGAACTCTGGCGGAACATAGATCTGGATGAAGTTGATCTGCGTTAGGGGCGGGATAACGAGGTCGAATTGGAAGTCGCCTATGCTGTCAGACGTGCTGGCTAGTATGGCGTAGTCAAGGTATCCATCAAAGAGTTCACGGGTCTGCGCGGCGCCTCCTTGGGTTCCCCACAGCGTGTCCAGAGTGTGGCTGTAACCAGGCTTGTATGGGTCTGTAATACCTGGATGAAGGAACAGACAGAAGGGCGCTGGCGCCACGGGCGCGCAGGCAACCTGCTTCACCACAGCTCCTGCGGTGACGGTTGGGATCCATGCGGGAAGGGTTCCAATGATCATAAGTAAGGCAATAGCTACTGCTGCAAATTTCTTATTCATTTTCAGTTTTCACCAATTTCTTTCAGGCACACACTCTGTTACGTGTGCGTACCTTGAAGCGAACGGTAGCCGTCCCGACATTATATAAGGGGAACACTCGACGCCCGACATATTCCAGCGAAGGCACGCACAAATCCTATCGTTGTGTACCGCTCGAAAGCGGCTGCAACTTTTCTCCTGAGGCGTCATTGGATATGGTTTCGCAAACTACGTCTCGCCGATTGAGCCCGAGTTACGAGTTGGCCGTCCGAGATACGTTGTAGAAAATGGGACCCGCCCCCTCATATGACTCCTCAAAGTCCACCCTGAAAACGCCGTAGGAATCACCATCGCGGACCTTCTCTCACCAAGCTGGCCGGCCACGCAGAGAACCGCTGCAATGTCCGTGGTCGTTGAAGCCTTGGCCGATCAAGCGGCGCCCTCCCGCCGCGACGTGTAGCTACCTCAATGACACCGACAATCTAGTGCGCTCACGCGCAATCATGCTGTCGATCTTTGCAAGCCTTGTTAATGCACTGCATCGAATGTCCGTGATCTTCAGTCTGAGGACTGAGGCGCCACGCAGCACCGACGCGAACTTCGTTGACCAGAGAACCGGCCCGCCTCGAGGACAGCAGGGGTTGAACGATCCATGGCAGTTGCTTGCTGCCGAACACCTCGTGTGTGTTTTCATCTCTCTCCAATTTGAACATGCGAAATTGGCACGTCACAGGGGTCCCACGACGGCTACAATGGTTTATCTATTCTTCACACAGATGAGGCGAGCGGGCTGGGGAAGGGTCATAGTTAGGGGATCACAATGAAGATTCGGTCAGTGGTATCGCATTTCCTTTACAACGCGCTCGCTAGGCGCCATCAGGAGCGGTGGGAGAACATTTACGATTCGCTCACTAGCCCAACGAAGTTCCGCCTGCTGATGTACTTGGGCACGCATTCCCCGGCCACAAAGAATGAGCTCGTTGACTTCTTGCTCTCGATCGGTCGGTTCTCGCGTCGGGAGAGTTGCGTACGTGTTGTCGATCGGCATATCGATGAGTTCGTCAAGAAAGGTGTGGCTGCCGTGAGCGTCGAAGGCAGCGTCATACTAAAGGAGAAGCGAAATCTCGTGGTTGGCGAGCAGCCTCGGCTCTGGTACACCGTAGGCCCCGGGTTGGGAATCGCCATGATCGGCGTTGGACATCTGTGGGGGAATCTGCCGTTAATGATCGCGGGTGTGATCTTCCTGTTCTACTCGCTCGCGATTGTTATCTCACTGTTCGTCAACTTCTCACCATACTAGAGCTACTTCTTGCCGCTTGTAGGCGACCGCATCTGTGCATGACTAGTAACGCCATCTGCGGCTATGTTGCAGCCTCTAGTGGCAAGGGATCAGTTAGACGGCCATTAGACACAACAAGCTTGCTCCGACGTCGTGTACCAACTCTGAAACATCATACAAGAATTCTTGAAGCGACCATGAATTTGATGTCCATCCTGATGCCCTCTCACAATTTGGGATATGAGAACAAAGAAGGAATCTTCGTCAGAGGTTTTCCAGATTGTGATAATCGAGCACTGGCGAGTGGAAGCTTGATCTTCCTGCTCCATTCGTTGGCGATCGTCATGTCACTGTTCGTCAGCTTCCGGGAATTCTACTCCGCGGTCCTGCTCTCTGCGAAGATGCTGCAAAACCTCGCGAGAAAGCTTCGAGGGAGACCGTTGTAGGTTACAGAGGCGATGTGCGGGGCGGAGCAGCTAGGTTCGTCTTCGGAAGTACAAAACTACAGCTGCAACAATCCCTGCCACAAGCACGCCCGCGACCGCGATCGTCTCTATTGGAAATCCCCCGGGCGCAGGCGGAGGCGGTGTTGTCTTCGTCTCACTTTCAACCACCGTTGCCTCGGTCGCTGTTCCCGGAGTAGGCGACTCGCTGGCGAACGTTGTTGTCGTCGTCTCAACGGACTTCCACCTATTGTATGCGAAGTTTAGCAGTGGCAGGAACTCGGCGGTGGCCTTGAGGTTGCCAGCTCTGGTCGGATGGTCATCTTCTGATGAGGTTGGATATTCAGTGACATTCGGGTTGTCGTCATCGTCGCCGTCCACCTTGTACTGGATCGCGTCGTTCCACCAACGATGGTGGTTTCCGGTCTCCTGACCTAGGTCATTGGTATTCGGGTCGCCACCGTTGGTCGTCAGCACATTATAGAAATCAAAGACAAACACATTCCTGTACGTGTAGTCGCTGAGCCACTCGCGTACCAACCACAGGTTGAACGCGCGCGCGTTGCGGGAATAAGTCGGATCGCTGAGCGGCGGCGCGGTGATTACGATGAACAGTTTATCCGGGCGAGTGCGGAAGTACTCAAGGAGGTCCATGTAGATGCCTTTGGCGTTGGCGACTGTGTGATACTCCGATCCGCTGTCTTCCCCTTTCAGAGGGTTGTTCTCGATCGAAGGCACGGGATCCCTCGGGTTGCCTTTCAGGGCGGAATTGGGGAAACACGATTTGAACATGATGATTTCATTCTCTCCCGCTGGAGCGCTATCCATCCGCGAGTAGGCGCTGTGCTGCTCGCTCTCCGCGTAAAGCGCATCCATGTATGTGGCACTGTCGGCGCCTCGGAACCAGAGCCACCACTGACCGATGTCGGTATTGTCGCCTATGCCGTCCGGGCCCCACCCGTAGTTCGTGTCGCTTACGAAGTAGTTGTTGTCGCGGAGGGCTATTCCAAGTCCACCGTTCTCGTCAGCAAGCCAGTTCTCGCCTGTCGAGTGGTGTATGAAGATCAATCGGACGGCGTTTTGGGGCGGGTTGGGATTTTCGTCCGTGCGGTAAGCGAGGTCCCCTGCGAGCTTTGACTGCAGCGACTGGACGACCATGGAAGCAGAGAGAAGTACAATCAGCCAAATGACGATTCTACGCATGGCTCCTCTCCGCTTACGTCGCTAGTCCTGTTGATAAGATCTGCGGAGTCTAGACAGGCGAGGGGGGATTGAGAGCTATTGGTGCGATATGGGTTCAGGGTCGTGTTCGGTTCTAGCCAACTCGACCGGAGAAGGACGTACCGAAGCAGCCTCATCTAGTAGGGCGTGTGAGGATATTCACGCAGCGCACCCGAAATTATCATCAGTGGCGCCAACGTATTGGATTGCGAGACAGTACAGAATCAGATCAACATTCGTCACACTCAATATAAAGAGGTCCTGTTACAGATGTCAGGCCGCTGGGTTTACGTTGCCAGCGTTCGTGTTCACTTCAGAACGACCCAACATGAAAGCAACTTTCCTGGTCTTCTTGTTTGTTCAAGCACTTGTGGTTGCAGCTTGGCAACCGCCGTTTTCCCCATCGAGCATTTCCTCTTACCCGGACTGGCTCTGCAACGCCAGGATCGCCTCGCTCTATTTTGAGCCCGATGTCGTGAGCCTCGACGACCTTAAGGTCGAGGTGGACAGTCTGGCGAGTCAAGGGGTCACTGTGGTCGAGCTTGACTCTGGACTCAGCTACTACGATTGGTTTGGAATAGACGACCGATTTCAGAGAAACTTGGACATGATCGCCGAGATCTCGTCATACATTCATGCGAAGCAACTGAACGCCGTCGTCTATGTGGCCGCGCTAGAGATGATCTCGAAGGACTGGCGAGCACAACACACCTTCTTCAAGGACCATCCAGACTGGGTTCAGGTCAGCATCAAAGGCGAGCCCATAGCTTATCATGGCATCTCTCAAGACCAGGTCTCATGGCTGAGTTCAGAGAATGAAGACGCTTGGGTCTCCCCATTTACACCATACCGTGAATTGATCAAGGACCGAATAGGGCGTATCGTTCGATCCGGGTCAGACGGCATCTGGCTTGACGTGCCATTCCTCCAGAGCTACATTACGGATGAGTACTCGGAGCTATGGGCTGACCATTCTACGCCTGCGAGAGAAGCCTTCCAGTCAGAGACAGGCCTTCAAACTCCGACAGAGGTGGACTGGGGCGACGCCACATGGAGACGGTGGATCGAGTGGCGACACAGGGCTGTTATGGAGTTCGTTTTCGATCTGTCTTCCACAGCCCAGTCGAGCGGAGGCATCTTGATCATGGAGACTTCCACAGTCGACAAGGGGGAAGCAACGTACCAAGCAAATGATGCATCCTACCTCCTACGCGACAAGTCGACTTTCCTCGTGATGGAGGTTGACCCAAAGGATGAGTTTGGAATGAGAGACGCTACTCTAGACGACTGGTTGTCATTCCATGCTATGCTAAAGTACTCGGCATCCGTGAGCGGCAAGAAACCATTCTGGGTGCTCAACTATGGCCACGAGAGGACCGATGCTGCCGGGCAGCTCGGGTTGATCTTGGCTACTTCCGGCAGCTACTTCGAGACCAGAGTCTCGGCTATGATAGGCACTGTCGGGTTGGAATACAGGAAGCAGGCGAACGAGTTCGTGAAGGCTCACACCGAAATTCTCAGCTCGCACAGCGATGCAAGGGTTGCCGTTCTGTACTCGAGGGCCTCCAGAGATTACATTGATCAAGGGGCAGGTGAAGGATACGATCAGTCTGAAGCTCCCTACTTGAAGCTGTACAGATCGACGCTCGCCGCGCTGACGAAATCACATGTCCAGTTTGACATCGTAATCCTAGAAGAAGCGGAGCCGGGTTCAATTGCAGCATATGAAGCACTCATAGCTCCAGGCTTAGCCGCCGTAAGCGATCAGTCACATACACTCCTGATGAGCTTCCCGGGCCGCCTCTTGGTCGTTGGATCCTATGGAACCACGAATGAGTACGGTGACCCAAGAGCTAGCAAGCTTCAGCTTGACAAATCTCTTCAGACAACTATCGAAGATCTTCCAGAGAGGCTTGCCTCCTACGTGTCGAAGGTCGGAGCCAGTGAGAAGCTAATCATAGAAGAGAAGATCGTCGACGCGAGGCGCGTGAT
>Ga0209725_1001986_pt1 | contig 11224 bp, 7 predicted proteins | sample I18A1metaG_FD_184145 | JGI IMG/M metagenome (GOLD analysis project Ga0209725, IMG submission 184145) | Lake sediment bacterial and archeal communities from Gulf of Boni, Indonesia to study Microbial Dark Matter (Phase II) - ​I18A1 metaG... | ecosystem: Environmental > Aquatic > Freshwater > Lake... | reverse complement strand
CGGGAAAAGCGCATCGAAGAAGAAACGGGTCGCGACTAACTGGGCCTTGGAAAACCGGGTAAAATCGATTCCCAGCCAGCTCAGGACCCAGATTTCGGCCTCGAACCTTCCAATCCCGATCTTGGGCGAGTCGACGTCCTCCGGCCGAATCCGGGCCACCTTCTCATAAAATATAGCTGCGGGCTCGACGACGTGCTCCCGGCTGATCATCTCACCGACGGATTTAGCCCGTCCCGCCTCAACATCGTCCTGGAGAGCTTCCGTCTGGATCAGCACAACTCTCGACCTTGTTTCCTGGAGAAAACCGGGCCGGTTCCGGGCCCAGTCCAAGGTCTGAAAAACGTTGGGAATCACGGCATAGATCGCGAAGCAGACAAAGATTTGGATGATGACCGCCCATTTCGTCAACCGGCGCCAGAGGAACCCCAGCCAGATCGAGGCGCCAAACACGGCAGGCATGGAGATAAAGTACTTGAACAGATCCAGGAGGTTTCCCACAAAAACGGCGGCGCCGATGCCGCCCGCCATTGTCACGACAATGACGGCGCGACCCAGGTTAATCAGGTGACGGTCGGACTTCGGCCCAACAAAAGGTTGATAGAGGTTGCGGATGAAGAGCGCCGAGTAGGTCACAGACGTGGCGGAAAGGGTGGACATGTTGGCGGCCAGAATTCCGGCCAGCATGAGGCCGACGGCGCCGGGAAAAAGCAGGTTGAGGGTCATATATCCCCAGATAAGGTCCGGGTCATGGAGCTGCCCCCTGAACAGGCCCACGGCCAGAAGGCCGGCCAGAGCCCAGAAAATCATCAGGAACCGCTTGAAGAACATCCCCCCGATCATCCCAAACCGGGCCGTGTTCTCGTTTTTGGCCGAACCGGCGGTTTGCATCATCGGGGCGGAGGCGATGATGGACACCAGGTTGGCCAGGACCATGGCCAGGATGGTGTACCAGGCGTACTCGCTCGTCGTGACAGAGCCGAAGAGTTTGAACATATAATCGGGGACCTGGCCGTGGAGGCCGGCGAAACCGCCGATCCTGCTCAGCCCCAAGGGAATCAGCATGACCGAAAAGACCACGATTAAAAATCCCTGGATGACATCCGTGAGGGCGGCAGCGATAAACCCGCCCAGCATGGTGTAGATGCTCACAATCAGCCCATAAACAAAATAAACGACAAGCGGGTCAATATAGGAAATAAACGACCGGAGCTCTCCTTTTTTGGAGCGGTTATCAAGTTCCTCGTAGCGGGCCCGCTCCTCTGCCGTCAGGCCAAGGTCGAGCTTTTGCTTGAGCGCCTGGTATTCCGTAAAAAGGTCGACGCTTTCCTTCTCCGCCGCCGTATAATACTCCACCGGCTTGGGAGTGAGGGCCTGGACGGTCTTCCCGGCCACCATGAAACCCACCCCTCCCCCGATCACGGCCAGGAGCAACGTGAAAACGGCAAAGGCTGCGCCAAGGAACTTGCTTTTAAATCTCTCGGTATAGAAGTCTCCGATAGTGATTTGGCGGGCGCGGCGGTAGAAAGCAGTGGTGAACCAGTAGAAAGGAGTCAAGAAAAGCACAAGATACTGAATCCACATCCCGCCGATCCCCTGACGGTAAACCTCCCGGGCAACCGCCACGGCTTGGTCGGCATTTGTGGAGTGACCGAAATTGAGGAAGAACTGAATAGAACTTGCCGAGACGCCGGCCGGCGATATAAAAATCTCCGGACGTTTGAGTCCGGCGCTGAGCTCTCTTCCCCAGCCAGAGGATGACCACAAGGTAGAGCAGGACAATCCCCGCGTCCAGGGGATTGAGGCCGAGAATTTTCATGGCGCCTCAGCTTGTTCCGGCAGCCGTTAACGTCCCGGCTTCTCCCCCGATTTCTTATACGGCACAGGAATATACTGGACCGAGGGACGCTGAGGAGTGGCCTGCGGGAAGAGGTCCATCAGCTGATATATCTCTTCAGGCAGCTCTCCGGTCACGGGAAGACCCATCCTTTTTGCTTCCTCAAAAACAATGGGATAATCATGCGTCCATTTGCCTTCGGTCAGGGTCGTAGCCAGCTTTTCGGCCTCTTCTTTGTCCGTCCGCTGCGTAAGCAGGCCGGCCACGAAATTTCTCATCTGAACGAGCGCCTTTTCTGCGACATCGGCCAGGATGAGCGTCTTGTCCTCGATATCTTTGATCGGTTTCTCTTTGACAAGCTTCAAGATCGAAACGGCCGGATACTCGCCGAGCTGCGGGTCGACCGGCCCGAGCACGGCATTCTTATCCAGTCCGATTTCGTCAGCCGCCAGGCACAACAAGGTCCCCCCTGACATGGCGTAGTGGGGCACAAAGATGGTCACTTTGGCTTTGTGCCTCACCAGGGCCATGGCAATCTGCTCAGTCGAAAGGACCAGGCCGCCGGGCGTATGGATGATCAGGTCGATGGGCATGTCTTCCGGCGTCAGCCTGATCGCGCGCAGCACTTCCTCAGAGTCGTTGATATCGATATACCGCATCAACGGAAACCCGAGGAATTTCATCGTTTCCTGACGGTGAATGAGGGTGATGACGCGGGATTTCCGTTTGTCTTCGATCTTCCTGATTAGGGAAAGCCGCCGTGATTCCATAATCTTTTTTTGGAGCAAGGGAAGGAGAGAAACAAAAATAATAAAAACCCAAAAAATATTCCAGACCTGGTTCATCGCGACCTCCTCGCCGATGTGTCCGCCTCTATTAGAAACACTTCCCCAAAAAAGAGTCAAGCCGGAATGAGAGAAGGGCTTAACTTTCGCCGGCTTCCGTATATAATATGCGTTTCCCATGAGTGAAGGCGACGCTAAGACGGCAAAGCCCGAGAGGTTGGCCTGCCTGGATGCCTTTCGCGGGTTTGACATCCTGGTCATGATTTTTGTGAACTACATCGCCGGGATGAAGGCGATCCCTTTTCTCCTGAGGCACGCTCCGGCGGAAATGGACGCCTACACCGTGACGGACATCGTTTTTCCGGGGTTCCTGTTTATCGTGGGCGTGGCCATCCCGCTCTCTCTACAAAAAAGAATTGCCCGGGGCGATCCGCTTGGGCAAGTCATTGGCCGCATCTTTATTCGCACGGCGGGACTCCTTTTCCTGGGCCTGATTATGGTCAACGAAGAAATTTACTCAGCCAGGGACACAGGACTCAGTCGGGGGCTGTGGTATTTTTTAGCCTATGTAGCTGTCATTGCAATCTGGACAATCTATCCTAAAACGGAAAGCCGGAGGCGTCGGACTCTTTATCTCGCATTAAGAATCGCGGCGATCATCCTACTCTTTATCCTCGTCCTTGTTTTCAGGGCCAGGGCAGAAGATGGACGCGTGACCTGGCTCCAGATCCCCTGGTGGGGAATCCTTGGCATAATCGGCTGGTGCTATCTCACTTGTAGCCTCGTTTATCTTCTCACAAAAGGCCGGCCGGTGGCTCTCATGGGAGCGATGGGCTTGATGATCGCGCTCTATATTGGCAGCAGACACGGCGGGCTCGATTTTCTGGCGCCAGTTACTCGCATTCTCGATATCGGAAGGGAACTTGGGTCGCATTCGGCCATCGTTACTGCCGGCATGCTGGTCGGGATTTTATTTATCCCAGGAGCGCTGACAAAAAAGCCCAAAGAACGGATCATTTCAATGGGTGCTTTCGGAACAGGTCTTTTCCTCGCCGGCTATCTGCTCAGGCCTCTCCACGGTTTCAGCAAAATCAATGCCACAGAATCTTACGCTCTCGTAACATCGGGGATTTGTTGCCTTCTTTTACTGGCCTTTTATGTGCTGATGGATGTCTTTAAAATAAGGCGGTGGGCCAGGTTCGTTCAGCCGATCGGCACAAATCCGCTTGTGGCCTATATTCTTCCCGGCATCCTGGGCAGCCTGATCGGTTTCGCTTCATCAGCCCTTCATGTTAATGCAGACCAGTTTTTCTGGCCTCTCAGGGAGCAGGGCGGACTTCCCGGCATGCTTAATGCAGCGGTCATGACCGGCCTGATTCTCCTCGTCACCTGGGCCGTGACCAAGGCCAAAATACTTCTAAAGATTTAACCTCGCCATGGCCGAATTTTTCCAATCCCTCCCAAGCTATCCTTTGAGCGGAGAATTTCTTTCCCTCGGCTCTGCTTTCATCTGGGCGATTGCCATTCTCCTCTTCAGGGTTACCGGACGGACGGTTCACCCGCTCGGGCTGAATCTTTTCAAGAACGCACTCGCTGTTGCCCTCTTTCTCCTCACGATATTTGTTCTGGGAAGCCCGCTCTTTCCGAAAGTTCCCTGGCAGGACTACGGACTCCTGGCGCTGAGCGGAGCCATCGGCCTGGCCCTTTCCGATACGCTCTTTCTTTATTGCCTCAACCTTTTGGGCGCAGGGCTGACGGCCATCGTTGACTGCCTTTACAGCCCCTTCGTCATTCTCTTTTCTATTCTCTTCATCGGTGAACGGATGGGCCTTCGCCAGGGCTGCGGTGTCCTGCTCATCCTCCTGGCGATTCTTCTCATATCCTTGAAAAGAGAGGAAGGAATGCCGGCCCGCCGCAACCTCATCCTGGGAATCGGGCTGGGAGCCCTGGCCATGGTGACGATGGCGGCAGGAATCGTGATGATCAAGCCGTTGCTGGCTCACACGTCGGTTCTCTGGGCCAGCTTCGTGAGGATGAGCGCGGCGACGCTTGTTTTAGCAGCCTTCGTGGGGTTTCACCCGAAAAGGCGGGTTTTTTGCGGTCCGCTGGCTGTGCTTTCCAACTGGCGGGTTATGGTCCCGGCCTCCATCCTGGGCGCTTACATCTCCAATCTCGCCTGGCTGGCCGGAATGAAGCTGACCCGGGCTTCTGTGGCGGCTCCGCTCAACCAGCTCAGCACGATCTTCGTCTTCATCCTGGCGGCCATTTTCCTCAAAGAAAAAGTTACAAGGAGAAAAATGGCTGCGGTCGTCCTGGCTACAGTCGGCGCTTTTCTTGTTTCCTGGCCCTGATCTTAACGGACCTATCGGCCGAGCAGTTTTCCGACTTCCTCGACTGCGCTGGCGGCGTCAGGTGCATATCCCTGTGCGTTGATCTGGTCGGCGTATTCCCGGGTGACAGGAGCGCCGCCGATGATGATGGGCATTTCGAGCCCTTGGGCCCGAATAGTTGCCACAATATTTTTCATCTGGATCATCGTCGTCGTCAGCAAGGCCGAAAGGGCCACGATGTCCGCTCTGCGCTCCTTGGCCGTGGCCGCGAATTTTTCTGCGGACACATCGATGCCCAGGTCAATAATCTTGTATCCTGCTCCCCGGAGCATCATTGCCACCAGGTTTTTGCCGATATCATGCAGGTCGCCCTTAACTGTCCCGATTACGACGGAACCCTTTGGCTGGACCCCATCCCGGACCAACAACGGCTCCAGCTTGGCCATCCCAGCGTTCATCGCACGGGCAGCAACAAGCACCTCGGGAATGAAAACCTCGTTGTTCTTGTACATAATGCCGAGTTTATCCATCCCGGCAATGAGTCCTTCGTTGAGGATTTGAGCAGTTGACATCTTGGAAGCCAGGGCCTGGTCGACAAGCCTTTCCACCTCTTCCTTTTGGCCTTTAAGCAACGCCTCTTGGATATCATTGAACATGAGGACCTCCTCAAACTGCGAATATGTTGTCCCTGGAGCTAACAATATATTCAAAAAAACCGCCGCATTGTCAAGGAAAAAGCAGGGGGAGAAATTCCCGAGGGCTGCGGCAATAAAATATGTTATAATAATGGCACAAAATTGAGGAAGGCTCCCCAAAATGATTAAGAACGCAGAAGCTGTCCGAACCCTGGAGAAAGAGATCCTTCGCAAAGAACTGCCAGACTTTTTGCGGAATATTCGCCTTGTCGAGGCTATGTATAAAGAAGCGGTTTCGCTTGGGGTGTTCCCTCCGCAAGATAGGCTTTCGGGCCTGGACGTCGATATTAAGATCGCCAGGGTGATTAATAGTGTTTCAAAGACTTCTTAAAAGCGTTGCCTTCTCCCTGAATAGATCTCAGATCCCCTATATGGTCATCGGCGGGCAGGCCATTCTCCTTTACGGAGAGCCCCGACTGACAAAAGATATTGATATCACGCTGGGCGTGGGTCTAGATCGTCTTGATGAAATCAAAGCCATCGTCAACCGGCTTGGCTTGAAATACTTGACAGACCGCGTTGACGATTTCGTGAAAGAGACCATGGTCTTGCCGGTCATCGAGCAAAAGAGCGGGATAAGGGTTGACTTTATTTTTTCCTTCTCGCCTTATGAAAGGCAGGCCATCGAGAGGGCCAGGAGCGTTCGTTTTGGAAGAACGTCAGTAAAATTTGCCTCTCTTGAAGACGTTGTTATCCATAAAATGATCGCGGAAAGGCCAAGAGACATTGAAGATGTCCAGTCGATTCTTTTAAAAAATCCAGGATACGATTCCCAGTACATACAAAAGTGGCTGTCGGAATTCGATTCCGCTCTGGACAAGAAATACAGCAAGAGTTTCGCAGAATTACAGAAAAGGCTCAAGTGAGCCCGGCCAGTCGTTTTTTGGCATCCTCGAGTTCGGGCCAGTCGGGGTCGGCGTCCTTCCAGAGTTGCAGGAATTTCCGGTACTCCTTTACCGCCTTATTTTTTTGGCCTTTTTGCTCGTACAATATGCCCAGCCGGTAATGATATGTCGGATGGACGAGATACCTCTCTTTTCTTTTTGGGTCAACAACAATCAGCCTCTCGTATTCGGAGATAGCCCTGTCGATATCTCCCTTAAGCTGATAGGCCCGGGCTAAAGCATCTTGGAGAAACTCCAGATTATAGCTGACCAATTCAATTCCCTGATAAGGGAAAGGCGGTTGCTTCACAGGTAGACTATTAAGTATGGCGATAGAATCATCATAACGGCCTTCCGAGATCAAGACCTCAGCGTTGATTCGTTTATAAATGAGCAAATAATACACTTTGGGCTCGCCCCACGTTTGGTCTATAAAAAAAGGCTTTGCCTCCGCCAACCATTTTTTGGCTGTTTCTGTGCGCCCTTCTTTGATCTCAATCATTCCGAGCCTCTGGACTTGCTCGAGTTTAATGCCCTTAATATAGTTAGGATATCCCGAGTAATATCTAAGATAATCCTCAGTGCCTATATCGAGCAATTGATTGCTGAGTTTTTTGGCGAGTTCAAGTTCTCCTTTGTGATAGTAAAAAAGGAATCTGATAGAGGCATTCCCATCTATGGCCATTTCATTTCCCGCTGCTTTCAGAAATTCAAGCGCTTGGTCAAGTGTGGCCAGGGCTTTGCTCTGGCAGCCAAGCCAGAAAAGGTAAAATGCTTTATATCCCAAAGCGTTTCCTTTATCTTGGGCAGACTGAGCATGTTGTATTGCCTCATCAATCCATCTCATAGCTTCAACATAGTCTTCGGACAAGGCATATAGATAGCTTAGGCCAGTTCCGGCCCAACCGAACCCGGGCTGGACTTCCCAGGCTTTTTTATTGCTCTCAATGGCTTTTTCAAAATCACCCAACAAATAATAGGGATCGCCGAGCGAGCAATAGGCGTTAGCATCATAAGGCCTGACCGCTATTAGCCTTTTGAATGCTTCAATTGCCTTTAAGTAATCTTTTTTCATTAGGTAGCTGTAAGGGAGTCGAAGCAAAAAGGGGGCAAACTGAGGATCAAGCTCAAGGCCTTTTTTAAATTCCTCGATCGCCTTATCCCAATTTAATTGGTTTTGATAGTATCTCCCAAGGTAGTAATAAGCCCGTTTATCCTTAGGATACTTCTCTGCGAGCTGTTGGATCAACCCAAGTTGTTTTTCGCTATCTTTTGCTTCTCCAAGAAATTTGGCTTCAACCATAGCCTGGATATAAAGCCTTTCTTTCTCTGTTACTTTGCTAGAAAGAGAGCTGGCTTTTTTGATTGCATCGTTAGAAGCAGCACCATTTCCAATATCATTATAAGCCTCTCCAAGTTTTAAATAAGCCGAAGCAAATTCGGGGTCTATTTCAATAGCCTGGTTGAGGTTCTGTATAGCTTCTTGAAATTCTTGGAAATTCTCCCCTTCATAGGCATCTCTTCCCTTTAAATAATACTGGTAAGCTTCCATTGACGAAGTCGTGACATCGGCGACTTTTAGCTGCTCGGCTTCAACAGTTTTCCGTCCCATGCCTTGAGCGATCCCCCGGCACAACTCGTCAATCTGTGTCGCCAAGATGCTATCGATCCCATTCCCCCTCGAATCGTAGCTCTTTAGCAGCTTCTTTGACTCTACATCCAGCACCTTAACGTCCGTGGCAAAGATGTCCCCGGCCTTGATATAGCTCCCTAATACTATGGCTCCGATCCCTTCCCTCTGGCAGGCCGCAAACCCCAGGTCCCGGTTGACCGTCCCCACTTCACCTTTGCCCATTTGCCTAAGAATGTCGTGCATGCGCTCCCAGGTAGCTACATAAAATTCCCCGGTCTGCTCCAGGTTCGTGATGATCAGGTTTGGAATGGCTTCCCGAAGATAGTCGTAGGTCTTATCTCCGGTCTGATTCTCGAAGCTGATCACAGCGATGGAATTTTCAATCTTCGGGGTAGCAGGCGCTCCTTTCTTAGGTAGGAATTGCCAGATAATCACGATTGCGATTGCAAGAACAGCAACCGCAGCCGGAATGAGCAACTTCTTCCGAGCTAATGCCCGCACAAAGCTTTCTCGCCTTGGCCGAATCTTTGTTCCAAGGGGTAATCCCTCCTCTACGTTCCTCAAATCATCAAGAAGGGCTTCTGCAGTCTGGTACCTCCTCCCCCGCTCCTTCTCCATGCAGACCAATATCAGGCGATTGAGACTGTCTGAGATCTCAGGGTTAAGTTGTCGAGGATCTAAAGGAATCTTCGTTTTATGCTTCAGGGCCACACTCAGCGCCGTATCCCCTTTGAAAGGCAAGGTCCCTGTAACCATCTCAAACAGGATTACCCCCAAGGAATAGATATCTGATCTCTGATCCGCTTCTTCTCCCTCTGCCTGCTCAGGAGATATATAGTCGGGCGTGCCGATCATCATGCCCGCTTTTGTCACTCCCGGGGCCCAGAGCGAACGGGCGATTCCGAAATCCATGATCTTCGCGTTGCCTTCTTTGTCGATCATGATGTTCTGCGGCTTGAGGTCCCGGTGGATAACTCCCAGCCTGTGGGCTTCATTCAAACCCTCGCACACCTGCTTGGCTATTCTGATGGCTTCCTTTTCCGGTATCCGCTTGGTCTCTCTTACCAGGCTCTTTAAGTCCTTGCCTTCCACGCACTCCATCGTGATGTAGTATTTGCTGGACTCTCTCCCTATATCATGCATCCGGCAGACATTCTTATGAGAAACCTTCCTGGCTATCTTTAGCTCGTTCCTGAACCGTTCAATGATCTGGCCATCCTCTGCGATTTCGGGTTTCAGGAGTTTTACGGCAACCTTTTCATTGATCTCCCTATCGAGAGCCTTGTAGACGCGGCCCATGCCGCCCTTGCCCAGTTCCTCGATGATCTCGTAGCGGCCGGCAAACGTGGTTCCTTGGGTGAGTTCCTCGATAGGAGCTTCAAGGGTTTTTGTGACAGAGAGTTCCGTGGAGGGCTTGAGGGATGTGGCGCAATGACTGCAATACAGGGAGCTATCGGGATTATCTGTGTGGCATTTCGGGCACTTTGTGGCCACTACTGACCCCTTCTATCAGCTATGGCTAAAGATTATCAAGGAACAAAGGGCTCGTCAACTGGAATCGGAGTCACCTTTTTCCGGCTGCAGGGATCTTTGGGAAGCCGATTTTCCTCGCCAGTTCCTCAAAGCGCGGGTCGCCGTGGAGGCTGCGTAACCAATAATCTGTTAGAAGACCGACCATCAGTATTGAATGGGATGCATATGCCTGGTCCAAATATTCGAAGGCTTTGTCCTTGTCTCCGAAACCAGCATAGACACAGGCTGTGTAATAGGCGGGGTCAACGTTTCTTTGGGTCAGCAGAGACTTGAGCCCCTGCAACTCTACTAACGACTCATCCCGATGACCGGAGACAGCCAATATGCAAGTATAATCAAGCCGAAACGGAATATCCTCTTGTTTGCCCGGTAGGTGCTTAATCCTGCTTATCTGGGCGAGAGCTTCGGAATACATGCCATTCAAAGCATAAGAAACGGCAAGTCTCAGGATACGTCCCGGGCTTAGCTCTGGACCACGGCTTGCTTCATTTTTTAATTCTTCAAGCGCCTCTTCAAAACGGCCGGCCCATAGATACAGTGAGGATATTTGCAATTGGTGCCATTTAGATTGGGCCATTCCATGCTCTTCGATCCAGCGATGAAGCATAGAGATGCCCTCATCATCTCTTCCGATGGTGATTAAAACCTCTTCATACAAAACCCATATGAGTTCATTCGCGGGCTCTAGCTCGAAAGCCTGTTTGTACTCCAATTCAGCTCCAACAAAATCCCAATCCATATACAACTTTATATGACCTAAAATTGCATGGGGCTGGGCAAGGTTTTTGTCTAGCTCCAAGGCTCTTAAGGCGGCTTCCCTGGCCTTAGGAAAAACCTCCCTTTCATCCGCAAGGCCATTCGCCCCTAGGTGGCCGTACATATGTGCCTTCCAGGCTTGGGCTAGGGCGAGATTAGGATCTATATCAATAGCTCTTTGGAAGTAATCGATTGCTTTCCAATCTACAGCTTGAGTAGACATTTTTTCGAAACTAGTTGGATCTAGCCACAACTCGATGCCTCGTAAAGTGAGGTCGTACGCTTCGGGATTAACCTTTCGATCTGCAGTTAATCGTTCGTTCTCTTCTGGAGTGATGGCCACTTTTATGCCTCTCACAATCGCCTGACAGAGTTCGCTCTGCAAAATTATGATCTCCGAATAACCCCTCTCCAGAGTCTCCGACCATATTACCCTATTACGGTAGGGATCGATCAGACTGCCTGTCAATCGTACTCGATCACCGGATTTAAAAACCGAAGCATCGACTAAGGCCTTGACATTGAGTTCCCTGGCCTTTTCTTTTGAGGATTTAGTGGAATTTTTATAGGGGATCACTGCATCTCGAGGAGCAACCTTTAAGGCAGAAACTTTATACAATTCACTGATCAAGAGAGTAGTCAGGGAATTAGCAAAATAGTCTTGACTCGGGTCGCCCGATTCATTGACGATCGGAAGAATGGCGACACAGTCCAGCGCTACGACGCGACCAGGAAAAAATGTTAAGATTCCAAAAACAACGACAGCCGTGACAA
>Ga0209725_1001985_pt1 | contig 11226 bp, 9 predicted proteins | sample I18A1metaG_FD_184145 | JGI IMG/M metagenome (GOLD analysis project Ga0209725, IMG submission 184145) | Lake sediment bacterial and archeal communities from Gulf of Boni, Indonesia to study Microbial Dark Matter (Phase II) - ​I18A1 metaG... | ecosystem: Environmental > Aquatic > Freshwater > Lake... | reverse complement strand
ATCCTTTCAGATTGCAGGAAGCCAGATTCAGCCTAGAAAAGATGAAAGAAGAGACAGGCATAGGGATCGCAGATGTCAATCGCAGGATAGTGGATTACGGTCTTCAAGATATGGAGACCAGCCATGAACCTTGGATAATTCCAGAGCCTTTCACACCAGAACCACCTGAAACAACTCCCAAAGAAGACCTAGATAGAATTGCCGAGATATTCCATAGAATTTCCCAGGAGGCATACACGAACCCCGAGATAATCAAGACGGCACCTCACAACGCTGCAATATCGAAGATCGATAGAACTCCATCATCCGATCCGAAGAAATGGGCTATGACATGGAGAGCTTATCTCAAGAAGACAGGAGGCGACGAGAAATGAACAAACTTGCAGGTAAGGTTGCGATCGTCACAGGTGCATGGCGAGGCATAGGTGCAGGCATAGCGAAAGTCTTGGCTAGACATGGCGCGCATGTCGTGCTCACAGATGTAGCTGACGCGGTCCACGACGCTGCGGAGAATCTTCGGAAAGCGGGTTTGAACGCGATAGCTTTCAAAATGGATGTTACAAAAACAGATGAGGTGAACCATGTGGTTCAACAAGTCTTAAGCAGATTCAGGAGGATAGACATACTTGTTAATAACGCAGGAATCTATCCACGTAGCAACTTGGCCGGCATGCCCGATGAATTTCTAAGTAGAATGTTCGATGTCAACATATTCGGTATGTTCAGATGCGCAAGGGCGGTCCTTCCCTCGATGATGGAACAGAGGTATGGGAAGATCGTCAATATGTCTTCTACCACTGGACCGATGGTCGGTGATGCCACTGGAGGGCAGACAGCGTACGCAGCTACGAAAGCAGCAGTTTTAGGATTCACAGTGGCGCTGGCGTTAGAGGTAGCTCAGTACGGCATAAATGTCAATTGCATCTGCCCGGGTTACATCGATACCCCTGGCGGGAGAGAACAGACTGCAGAGCCCGGCCATCCAGATAAAGAGCTGGAAGAACTCGGGCGCACGATACCGATGTGCAGACTTGGGACACCGGAAGAAGTCGGAGACCTTGTTGCATTCTTGGTATCTGACGAATCCAAGTATTTGACGGGAACGCACATAGTTATTGACGGTGGCAACATCATACAAGAAACATACCGTGGACCGTACACCCCTAAGTAAGCTTAACGCGCGACGCCTGTTCTAGCGGCATAGACGATTTCAACGTATGCCGCCCAACTTACGTTGGAGGCACACTATCCATTCATGATTTTGAGGAAAACTCCCTTGATGATCCGTCTTTACTCTTGAGGATGCTTACTGACGCTTGGAAGAGAAGTAGTGGCGAGAGTAATCTAAATCACCGCGTAACCGTTGAAGCGTCGCTCTTAAGTGCTGGAATTATGAACAAGCAGCATGGGAGAACAAAGGTGATGTTTACTCACACCAGTGTTCGAACAAGCAATATGGATAGGTCTATTGACTTCTACACTAGGATAGTGGGACTCAAACTTCTGAGTCGAAGAGAGATTCCGCAGAACAATGCTGAGATCGCGTTCCTCCAAGATCCAGAGGGGAAGGGGGCTAAGCTTGAGCTGACGTTCTACAGGAATCAGAAGAAGTTCATTCAAGCTGATTATGAGGACAGATTGTTCGATCATCTCGCATTTGAAGTGAAGGATATGGAAAAGATCATTTCCATGATGCGAAGGGAGAAGTTCACCATTACAGATGAGCCTTTTAGACTCAGCCCGACTGGATCATTGATAGCCTTCGTCGAGGATCCGGACAGGACCCTGATCGAACTGATCGAGAGAAAGTAGGCCTCTCAAAAAGGAACTTTTGGCTTTGCGTTTAATGATCTGGGGTCACTCTCAAATCCTGGGTTTTAATTTTTTAAAATTTCCGGGTTTTAGGAGGCGCCTTACTATAGAGAGGAAAGAGTACACGATGCCGATGTATCAGGCGTGCCACAGGTGATTGAACGCCTTATTGATGATACTATCTTATTATTTCACACAAATATTTTGTGAGCGGTTTACATCCTTCTTCGCTTATTAGAAATGTATCTTCGCATTTCACCGAGCCCACGTTCGGGACTGTCAATGGAACATGCACAGCGGCCAAAACCATATTCTCAGCCACCTTGTACCTTCTATGAGGTACGACAATCGTTGTTATCGGGTCCTCCTCAATAAGCAGCCCTACACCATGCGTGAAACCCCAAGAATAATATGCGCCGTACCCCGCCTTCTCCATAAGCTCATGTATCTTCTTCTCAATCTCCGCGAGTTCTACGCCAGGCTTCAGCTCTTCTTCAGCCAGATGCCTAGCTTTCTCAACAACCTCAAACGCCTTCCTCTTCTCGCTTGAAGCCTCGCCGAAGAACATGGTTCTGGAGACGTTGCTGAAATAGTTGTTATAGTCAGCTCCAATGACTACGCTGACGCAATCTCCTTTATCAACCTTCACGTCACCTCTCGGCTCAGCGTGTTTCCTAGGCTTCGGGCCGACATTCACATAGACTAAAGGATGCTCTGCCCCTGACTTCATCAGCCTGTAAACCGCTTCAGCCGCGATCTCCAACTCGCTCTTACCGATGTCAACGCTGTTCACAGCAGCGTCCGTCCCTAGGTCCACAACCTCAGAAGCTTTCCGAATACATTCGATCTCCTGCGCATCCTTAATCATCCTCAACTTCATAATCAACGCGTGAACATCGCGAAACTCAACCTTCGGATTCAGCGTCTTCAACAACTCGAAGAAAAGCACGTAGGAATCTCTTTCAACACTGTAATCAAACCCAGCAACCTTGTATCCAGCCTTCCGAATCATTCCGCTCATGCCTTTCATCAACTCCTCAGTCTTCATCCAACGCTCAATACTCTTCACCCAACACTTTGAAGCAAATTCATCTGCCTCATGTTGAAAAACGAAGGCTGTAGGTTCTCCTTCAGCAGGAATGAGTAGAGCGGGCCTCAACCATTTGATATCGGTAAAGTATATGAATGATGATAGAGTTCGAATTACAGCAACATCAATCCTATTCTCCTTCATCAACAACTGGAAATTCCTTACGCGCTGTCTAAGCTGAGCCTCAGTGAACATACGAAGCCACTTGAACCTTTAGGTAACTATCTCAAGAAAATATGAGCTTAATGCGAAGAAAACGAAAAGAAATACAGAATGCATCTTTAACCGTCTCCTATTTTGACTGTTTCTCTTTCTTCTCAATCTCTTTCGCGGCAACAACGCCTGACACAGAAGCTTGAATTAGTCCTCTAGTTACTCCAGCCCCATCCCCTACAGCGAATAGATTGTGAATCTTCGTCTCAAGCGCATTGCTCAATTCAAGCTTCGAAGAGTAGAATTTGACTTCAACCCCATATAGCAATGTGTGCTTCGAATAGATCCCCGGCGAGACTTGATCCATCGCTCTAAGCATCTCACGAATATTGGATAGGTATCTGTATGGCAGAACAAAGCTCAGGTCTCCAGGCGTAGCCGTCTTTAAAGTCGGAACAACCAAGTTCCTAGCTATTCTCTCATGCGTAGATCTTCGCCCGCCCTCAAGATCCCCGAGTCTCTGAATGATTATTCCGCCGCTAAGAAGATTCGCCAATCTGGCAATGTACTTGCCATACGCTATCGGCTCCTTGAACGGCTCAGTGAAAGACGTGCTGACGAGGATTGCGAAATTCGTATTCCCACTCTTCGTCTCCGCGTAGCTTTGCCCGTTCACCGTTATAACATCGTTGTAAGATTCAGTGATGACTTCTCCTCCTGGACAGACGCAGAAGATCCGAACCTTGTCGTCAAAAGATTTCGAGAAGAAGACGAATTTAGGCTCGTAAAGGACTTGAGTAGTCTCCTCCATGACAGGTGCGGGGACCTCAACTCTAACGCCGACGTCAACAGGATTATTCAAGGTTTTTAATCCAAGTCTCTTCGCTTCCTCAGTCAACCATTCAGCTCCAACTCTTCCAGGCGCGGCGACAACATATTTCGCATTTATCTCTTTATCGCCTACAACCACGCCGCTCACATGGTTACCCTTAACGAGAAGGTTCTTCACTTCAGTATTCGTTCTGATCTGAACTCTCTTCTCAAGCGAATGCTTCACACGCTTAAGAATCTGCGCGCACTCCTCAGTTCCAAGATGACGCAGCTTCTCGCGGACAAGCTTCAATCCGGCCAACGAGGCCTTCCTCTCAATCTCCTCCATCTTGTCGAAATCCGTGCCATACAACCTCTCAGGTGCACCGAACTTTAAGTAGACCTTATCCACGTAATCGATGAGACCGTTCAATTCTTCCCCGTCGAGATACTCATTGAGCCACCCACCAACCTCAGAAGAAAGCGTAAGCTTGCCGTCACTGAAAGCTCCAGCACCACCCCAGCCGCTGAGAAGCGAGCATGGAATGCATCGTGCACAACCGATACCGCGGCTCGTCGGACACTTCCGCTTATCAATATCAGGTCCTTTATCGAGCATCAATATCTTCAGATCGGTCTTTTCAGACAACTCGTAAGCAGCTAAAATTCCAGCTGGTCCACAGCCCACAACGACTACGTCGTAAGCTTCAGAGTTTCTCGCGTTTGGGATGTTCAATCACCCTTCTATACCGTGATTCACCTATTTTTACATGTTTTGGTTTGGCCGACCGCTTTCAATCCTGAAATCCTGACCAACACTCATGAAGAATGGGAGCTGAGCCTATGTATACGAGCGAAGCTGCTCTATCTTCCCTAGAAATGTTCCATCTAGCAAATACGCTTCAGCATTATCTAGGTCGACACTTCCAGAACGAAGAACCGGCCCAATATACTCTGCCCTAGATTCCTTTGAACCTCCGATTGTTCTCCTATTGATCGCTTGACCCCCTAAGAAGTCGTTGAACGAGGGCATTATGATGCAATCTGGATTCTTCAAACCCACATTGAAACGTCGTTCAACTTCATCGGCCACAGCCACTTCAACCGTAATATTCAAATGTTTCAGAAGAGCTTTCGCGAGTCTTTCGCCGTCGCATTTGGCTTTAACCCAGACCTGCTTCATGATTCTGAAACCGAGAACATCCTTGAACATTACAACTGGGTGGAGATGCCCCATAATAAGGCTGTCACACGCGAGAAGCTGAGGCGAAGGCCAAGCATGCCCATGGAAGATGCCGATGCTCTCCCAAAGAACTGTTCCAGTTGACGGAAGAATCTTGACGTTCGAAGTTGTCAAAGGCTCAAGGTTCCCGTCATGGTTTCCCGGCACCACCTCAATGTCTGAAACCAGTTTACTGATCTTCTCGAAGAACTCTGGAACGTCGCGCCACTCCTCCATCTCCACTCTTGCGACCGTATGCTTCACATCTCCTAGGAAGATCAATCTAGTCGGCTTACAAACGTCAATAACTTGAACCGCTCTATCAAGCAGCTTGGAGGTCTGCGATGGCACATGAATCCCTTGTCGCGCCAGATTTACTTCCCAACCTATATGCAGGTCTCCAATAACCACAACGCGTTCAGATTTCCTCTGTAGGAGCAGAGCTGCAAAAGGGCTAACGGGCTTTAAACGGCTAACGTCCGGTTCCTCCAGTAACCGTTTCAGAACCAACCGTTTATTTATCCTTTTCAAAATCAACCAAGAGATTATCTGAGACTCACCCTTCTGATAGAAATGAAGTTTAGTTAGAGCGTTTCTTGATTTGTTCTATTGAATTTGAAGTGGGAAATTTGTGTGCACTATGTAGGGAATACATAAAAATTATGTAATTCACTGGTAGCTAGTGATCTATTACCTGTCTAATGGAGGGGAAATCCATGAAGCTGATAACTGATATGAGGCGCTCTGAGAAAGCGATCACCAACGTGGATGAGATTGAGAAAATCTTGAAGGAGAGCCTCGTAGGGTATATGGCTTTATCGAAAGACAATCTGCCCTATGTCATTCCAGTGAATTTTCTCTACTTGAACGGGAGAATCTATGTTCACTGCGCGCTTGAAGGAAAGAAGCTTCGATATATTGAGAAGAACCCGAACGTGTGTTTCCTTGTCAATCAGCCGGTAAAGAGGCTCAGAACGAGTTGCGGCGAGGCCGTGAACTATCACAGCGTAATGGCATTTGGAAAGGCTAAATTCACCAAGAACCCAGACATAGACGGCCTGAAGAAACTGGGAGCAAAATATCATGAATGCGCTGAGTATGGCCACGAGAAATTCAAAGGAACAGGGATGATTGAGATCCGAATCGGAGAGGTCTCGGCGAAAAGAGGCTATTCAAACTGATAGCGAGTTATGCTTTACGCCAAGTCAGAGATTTTTCTTCAATATTTCTAGCAGCGCTTCTCCATTCTCCTTTAGCCATTGGTACAGGATGACAATGTCAGTGTTGATATTGAAGTCGCGTACACCTAGATCGATGTATTTCTGAGCCTCTTTTACGCTATTTATCTCTGCCCTTGGATGAACGCCGAATTTTAACGCGGTCTTGATCATCTTCATCTCTGCCTCCTTAACCTTAGAATGTGACCGTTGTCCTGGCATATCTATGCTCATAGAGTAGTCACAGGGACCGAACTGCACCATGTCGACACCATCCACTGAAAGAATCTCCTCAAGGTTGTCAACAGCACTCTTCTTCTCAATCATAAACGCAACCACCACATCGTTACAATACTCCACAAATTTGGGCGTGCCACATTCTAGAAGATAGCCGCCTACACGCCGCATGGAGCAGCCGTTCCAGCCTTTCGGCTCAGGCCGGACCGCCCGCACCGCCTCCTCCGCATCTTTCCCATCCCTGATGTCAGCGAACAAGACGTTCTGTATGCCGGATCCGATAGCCCTCTGTGCGATAAAGGTCCGCGGCTCAGCATCGATCTTGATCATCGTAGACATGTCAAAGAGTTCAGATGCCCGCGCCAATTCATCGAGGGCGTACAAGTCGTAGGAGCCGTATTCACCCACGAACTCCACATAGTCGACAGCGCCCGTGTAGCCGATCACTTCCATAATCCCCGGCCATGAACTGATCATTCGCGTTCCAATCGTCGGCCTATCCTTTCTCATCAACTCTCGAAGTCTATTCTTCCTCAAAACCGGCAACGTAACTCACCTCCTTTCATGTTGGGTATTTCTCTCATCGCGCTTCCCTCGGCGCTCCGGGTGTACAGAGCGATCAGTGAGCTCCACACAGGCTAACAGTGAATCTAAGGATACTATGACATTGATATGCATGTGACGATTTCAGATTTTCCCTCCCACTTCCACAATGCGAGACCTAACAAGATTGAAAGAGGGGTCTCAGGGATTCCTCCACGTAAACATATTGAAGGAAGTATTGTGTGTGCGCACAAGGGTTTTCCAGTTCAATTCTCAAAAGAAGCCTAAGGAAGAAGTTGTATGCACCTACCAAATAGATCTCACACAATTTATTCTCTAATGTTAGAAGACGCCTCCCCATGCTCGAATTAATCTATTACGGACTTATGACTAAGTATCGAGTAGGCTCGTTAAGTTAAGAGGAGGCTGTTGCGTTTGGTCTACGACAAAGACAAGATTCTCCAAATCGTGAAGAAGAATGAACAGTCAGAAATCGACTGCTTGAAAAAGTTAGTGGGCATACCAACGTGCTACAACAAAAACCACGACGTGAAACCAATCATTGCTCAATCAACCGAAGAATTTGAGAAAAGAGGATACAAGGTTCGAACTTTTCCAACGTCCGGCGCGCCTGTGGTCGTGGCTGAAATGAATCGGGACATGAAAAAGACCTTGCTGTTTTACAATCACTATGACGTTCAGCCCGAAGAGCCGTTAGAGGAGTGGAAGTCTCCTCCATACAGCCTGTCACTGAGAAACGAGCGGCTTTATGGTAGAGGCGTCAGTGACAACAAGGGTCCTCTTGTCGCTAACCTCTTCGGCGTTCAGAGCGCGTTTGAGGCTGGTTACGAACCGAAATGCAACATAAGGTTCATTATCGAAGGAGAGGAAGAAGCGGGCAGCATCCATCTTCAAGAATTCTGCAAAGCTCGCCCAGACCTTCTAAGGGCTGACGGCTGCGTTTGGGAGGAAGCCAACGCTGTTCCCAACCAAAGAAGTGAAGTGTCTGCTGGTGTGAAAGGCGATGTATACTTTGAACTCCATGCAAAAGGGTTTCACGTAGACGCTCACTCCGGCCACGCACCGATTGTAATCAATCCTGCTTGGAGGCTGGTTTGGGCGCTTTCCACTTTGAAAAATATGAAGGAGGAAATCTTGATAGATGGCTACTACGAAGATGTGGTTCCTCCTAGAAGAGAAGAACTAGAGTCATTCGAGAAGTATCCGCCAGATTTGCTTGAACAATACAAGCAGCTGTATAAGACAGATAAGTTTCTCCTTGGAAGAGATGGTGTGGAATTCTGGAGGGAATTGACTTATGGACCGACATGCACTATTTGCGGGTTATCTGCGGGTTGGGAAGGTCCAGGTTCCAAGACGGTTATTGGGAAAGAAGCTATGGCAAAGGTGGATTTCAGAATTGTTCCTAACCAAAAAGTAGAGAGGGTTCAAAAATTACTACGCGAACACCTAGACAAACACGGGTTTTCAGACATAGAATCGAGACTTCTCACAGGCTACAAACCTAGTAGGACACCAGTTGATCATCCGTTCGTCAAGATGTTGGCAACATTAGCAAAAGACTTCAGTGGTAGAGAGGCAGTTTTGATCCCTTCCTCTTATGGGTCCGGTCCCGCATACCTGTTTGGAGACTACACTCCATGGGCTATGTGCAGCACCTTTGATCCAGAGAGCAATATCCACGCTCCAAACGAAAGCATGAGACTGAGCGACCTACGATATATGACTGCTTTTATCGCATCCATCACAACAGAACTGGGATGAACCTAAAGCGGCAGTTAATTAGAAAGAAGTGCCGTTTCGGCTTTGGTGTAGCTGAATCTTCTGTTCTCACCTTGACAGCCGACTTGTCCATTGTTTTCTACAAGCTGAACCCACATAAGTTTGGGGTTTTTGAAGCGGGCCGTATTTAGGCATGAATTGTATTATATCTCAATGGACTGCGTCCGAAAAAGGGAGTTTAGCAATGAGTCGAAAGAACGTTAAAATTTTTCGAACTACAACTTGGTCTGCTGGACCTGGCTGCCATGGCGGCTGCGGGGTGCTTGCGTATGTTGAAGATGACAAGCTGATCAAAATCGAAGGTGACCCCGAACACCCTTGGAATCAGGGTCGTCTTTGTTCAAGAGCCCTTGCAATAACGCAGTACGTGTATCACCCGAACCGCCTCACACGTCCACTGAAACGTGTTGGGGAACGTGGCGAAGGAAGGTGGGAGGAGATCTCTTGGGATGAGGCTTTCAACCTCATAGAGAATAAGATGAAGGAGATACGTCAGGATTATGGTCCAGAGAGCTTCATCTTCGCGATGGGAACGGGCAGGGATATAGGACCTTGGATATGCATGCTCGCCTACGCCTACGGTAGCCCCAACGTGATGTTCAGCCTTAGCGGGATAGCTTGCTACAGCCCAAGAATATCAGCCGTGGAAACGGTCCAAGGCGATTACTGCGTGATCGACGCGGCTCAGTGGCTCGTTGACCGCTATGAAAGCTCAAGGTATAAGATCCCTGAGTGCATCGTGGTCTGGGGTTACAATATCCCGGCCTCATGTCCGGACAACGTATTTGGTCACTGGATAATCGACCTCATGAAGAGAGGCGCGAAGATCATCGCCGTCGACCCCCGGTTATCTTGGTTCGCCTCAAGAGCTACGAAATGGCTCAGACTAAGACCGGGAACAGATGGCGCCTTGGCGATGGGTTTCCTCAACGTCATAATCAACGAAGGACTATACGATGAAGGCTTCGTTGAAAAATGGACCAATGCGCATCATCTGATTCGAAGTGATACTGGGAAACTGCTTCGGGAGAGCGACTTGGTTGATGGCGGATCTCAGAGCAACTTTGTTGTCTGGGATACTGAAAACGAGAAGCCGGCCATCTGGAACTCAGATGAGGTTGTGTACAAGTCACCGAACGTTAAGCCAGCACTGACAGGAAATTTTGAAGCCAACCTCAAAGATGGAACTCTGGTGCGGGCTAGAACTGTCTGGGATGTATTTCGCGAGGAAGCGAACAAGTATCCCCTTGAGCGAGTAGCAGAAATCACTCTAGTCCCGAAGAAAGAGATCAGGGACGCAGCGATATTGTACGCAAAGAGTAAACCGGCATCCATACACTGGGGGGTGCCCATCGACATGACCCCTGCAGTTACCCCCACAGCCCAAGCGATAGCCTGCCTCTGGTGCTTAACCGGAAACTTAGACGTACCAGGCGGGAACGTGATCTCCCGCTATGCCTTCGACGCGGTTGCGTATGCTCTCCCCGGGGCGAAAGGAGTGATCAAGTTGAAGTCCAAGGAAGTTGACAAGAAAAGGATTGGAGCGGATCGATATGGGCCTTTGAACAAGTTCATTTGGCGGGCCCAGACAGACCTGGTTCTTGAACAGATATTCTCAGGAGACCCCTACCCCGTCAAAGGCATGTGGATACAGGCATGCAATCCTATCGGGGGCATAGGCATGGACCCAAAGAGATGGGTGGAAGCCATCAAGAAGCTTGAATTCGTAGTCGCCGTCGATCTGTTTCATACCCCTAGCACCCAGCTGGCCGACATCGTCCTGCCGGCAGCGACCTTCTTGGAAAAGGATGGAGTCAGGAGCTGGTGGGTGCCCCTTCAGACCATAAACAAGGTGATAACCGTGGGCGAATGCAAACCAGATGTGGAGATAAACTTCGAGTTAGCAAAGAGATTTGACCCGGATTTCAAATGGAACACGATCCATGACCTCTACGATGAGATCCTAAAGCCATCCGGCATGACCTTCCGTCAACTACAGGAGAAGGGCGGCTGGGCTATACCGACAGAAGGCCAATCTAGCGCCCCATATCACAGATTCGAGAAGGGGTTGCTACGCAAAGACAGAAAACCTGGATTCCAAACCCCATCAGGAAAGATCGAGCTATACTCTTCCCTCCGTGAAGAGTGGGAGCTGGAGCCTCTCCCCCACTACGAGGAGCCCCCATTCACACCCATAAGTCAACCGAAGCTAGCGAAGAAGTACCCCCTGATCTTGTCCACTGGAAGGCGGTCCCCGGTCTACTTCCATTCGGAACACAGGAATATTCCTTGGTTGAGGCAGATCCACCCGCATCCCCTTGTTGAGATCCATCCTGAGA
>Ga0209725_1001984_pt1 | contig 11231 bp, 7 predicted proteins | sample I18A1metaG_FD_184145 | JGI IMG/M metagenome (GOLD analysis project Ga0209725, IMG submission 184145) | Lake sediment bacterial and archeal communities from Gulf of Boni, Indonesia to study Microbial Dark Matter (Phase II) - ​I18A1 metaG... | ecosystem: Environmental > Aquatic > Freshwater > Lake... | reverse complement strand
TCTTCAGCCAAACCTTATCCTCTGGTCTTCGAGAATCCTTGTATCAGTTCGAGAGTTCGGTTATATAAGTTTGGGCTGTAGGAAAACATGAAAAGAGAGGAGAGAGCGCTGAAAGTGTTCTGGATGTGGGCTGTGGCGTTTATCCTTCTCTGTCAATCTCTATCGTCCCATATGCATAAATGACTCATCTTCTTGGCTGAGCGGCGTCCTATGTCCGATCCAACTCGCCATGTTAAAACTGCAAGCGAGAAGCTTGAAGGTTTGCTAGGTTCTCTCAACGGATGCTGACGGAATACTTCATCCTCAAACTTGATGTCTTTTGAAAAAGTTCTAAATGACGTCTTTTTGCGACCCTTCCTATCGCACATTTAAGATCGGCAGCTCAGAAACATTGAGCTCAAGAACCTGAAAGGACAGTGGATGAGATTGAGGCTCTGTTGAAACGAAACAAAGGAATCGATTGTTTTCTTTAAGGTGGGATTCTTACGCCGCTCGGAATGGGCCTCGAGATGGAACTTAATCCGATATCGACATCTAGAAAATTCATTTAGTACTTTTTTCGCTTACTTTGACCATCCGTTTATACTGTTCCGAATCTTCCTGTTCTTCTCGCATACTTAGGTTTATGAGATGCCGGGGTCGACGCCTTGATATAACCCCCGAAGACCCCCTCTCCCCCTGTTTTATGTAAATTCTTAATACGACTGTAATACGTTGAGCGCTCTATGGCCTGCTCCTCAGCTTTTCTCTTGAGAGTGCAAGAGGCTTAAATTCACGGTCGATCATTCATTGGGATGACGCCTATGTTGAAAATCGGCTTGGAACAGATCACGGACGCTGATCGAAGGAGGCTTGTTACCTACATTCTAGAGCTTCTTAGGAGCTTCCTCGGAGATGATTTGATCAGCGTAGTTGTCTTCGGGTCTGTAGCTAGAGGTCGGGCGGATCTTAATAGCGATACTGACGTTATTCTGGTTGCATCGAATATGCCTCGAAGTCTGAGTGAAAGGATGGAGATTCTAGCCAATCTTCTGGTTGAGTTCTCTAAAACTCAGACTTGCGAAGAGTTGAATCGTAAGGGTCTGAACACTTGGGTTCAGTTTCACCCTCTTACAATGGAGGAAGCGGAGCTTCACAGGCCTATATACCTTGATGTGGTCGAGGATGGAATAATAGTCTATGACAGAGGCGGTTTCATAAAACGAGTTATGGAAGGATTCAAGTCCAAACTTGAGGCTCTTGGAGCTAAACGCGTCTTCTTGGAGGATGGCTCTTGGTATTGGGATTTGAAGCCGAGCATAAAGCGTGGAGAGGTTGTTGAGATCTGAATACGGAGGCCATGGCCCAGGGCTTCATGAACGATGCTTCATACTCACTTGAAGAGGCTAAGCAAGCCGTCAATCGAGGAATCTATCATAGAGCTGTGAGGAGGGCTCAGGAATGTGTTGAGCTGTCTCTTAAGGCTACGCTTAGACTTCTAGGCGTCGAGTATCCTAGGCAGCATGAGGTGGGTGAGTTGCTGCGCAAGGTCGGCGTCGAGAGAGGATTGCCTGAATGGTTTCTTTCAGAGCTACCAGCTATTATTCTTGTGAGCAAGAGGCTCATTGAGAATAGAGGCCCAGCATTCTATGGTGATGAGGCTGCTTTTTCCCCTCCTAGAAACTTGTATGCGAAGGAGGATGCTGAGAAAGCGGTGTCCGACGCCGAAGACGTACTCAAGATCTGTCGAAACCTATTTGATTGGTGGAAGGCGAAAAAGTAGACGCCCCATGAGACGAAGCTAGGATGTTCGCGTCTACAAGACGCGCATTTTGAAAGAGTTCATTCGGTACCTTTTGCTTAGCTTTGATCAGTCCTTTGTACGGTTTCCGAAGCTTCCCGATCTTTTCCCGTAGTCGTCTTAATGAGATAAGGGATTAGCGCCTTGATATCAGCCTCAAAGACCCCCCTACCCCTACCCCCTGTTTTATGTAGTACCTTGACGATTCTTTTGCCTCTTCCTTGCTTTCCTTTTCGCCCTGATCATTCACCTATACTAGGGTTCCAGCTCCATACTTTCTTCGTGTACCTCGACGTCAAATGCCTCCCTAAAGCCTCCTGTCTGTTGAGGGTCTTAGGGAAGGCGGAAAGAACATTTCTAGCTTTGTTCTAGGTTCGGCTTGAAGAGTCCGTTTACCAGACGAAAAACATTAGGCCTCCTGCACTTTTGAGGTCTACAGCCCAGAAAAAGAGGAAGGAGGTTTAGGTGAACTTCTGAATTACTCTCTGCGTGGTTGCCAACGCTGCTAGCGTCAATGTTGAGAGCACAAGCATCGCTGTGGCTGCCATCATGACTGGTTGCGCTGCTGTTGCTTCAGCGAGGCATATCAGTGCTATGCTTGCGATCCAGATTGCCGTTAAACCCTTCAAGTGGCTTATGTTCAACCTGAACTTTCGGCGCCGTCTCATACATAGCAGAGTGATGAGGCTGAATGGAGCGAAGTAGACGATTCCGATGAGACCGCTTGCCACCAAGCCGGTGGCCACTATCGCGAGCTCTGGATTGAAGCTGAGCGCTGAATAGGTTAATGCTGAGACGTGAAGTATTCCTATGAGCGGGTAGAGGAGGATCCTAATCGCTTCTTTGAGTAGCGGTTGGTTCGATATGAAGTCTGCAACGTATGGGCTGAAGGAGTAGTACCATGCATTGAATACTTTCATGAACTCGCTACCAGCGAACGTTGACATCACCATTCCATCTCTGAATCCTCTCAGGAACTGGACCTCAGGCGAAAGCTCTGAACCATAAGTCGCGGTTGCGATTATACAGCCTGGCGGCTGAACAGTAATCGACTGTTGGGAGCTTGTCGCACCGTTATAGGTTGCAGATCCATCCCATCTCGATCTAACCTTATAGTTCGCCTGACCCGGGGACCACACATGACTGAAACTTCCACCTGAATCTGTCTTAACCGTGGTTATCATACCCCAAGTTGACCCGCCATCCGTGCTGTATTCCAAGATGACATCATTATTGGCACCTGGGTTAGGCGTTATCGAGCCGCTTATCGTCACATTCTGGCCCTGCCTGATCGTCGATACGCTAAGGCTGCATGAGATTGTAGTATCTGTCTTGCCAGCCACCGTCAGCGAGACCGTAGCAGTATGAGTTATTCCCGGGTCTGGAGCAGAAGCGGCTATCGTTAGAGTTCTCGTCTCAAGGGATGCGGTTGAACTTGCATACACGGTAAGGGTTGATGTCGCCGACGCCCCAGCCGACACAGTTATGGGGTTAGGACTGAAATCGTATGTCACGCCAGTCTGATGTCCTGAGAGCGATAGGTAGACCGGTTTGTTGAATCCGCCTACGGAAATTATTGTGACTGTGAATGTTTGAGATGAGCCTCTGTTCACCGTCTGCGAACTCGGTGTTGCTGTTATCGTGAAGTTGGCTCCTGATGACACAGTGAGTTGGACTTCAACGGAGTGGGTCTTCGTTCCGGAAGTGCCCGTGACTTTCAGCTTGTGTGTGCCTGTTGTTGCGCTGAATGTAGTTGTAATGCTGAGTATTGCTTGGCCTGAACCGTATGCTGTGAGAACTATGGATGTCGTGTCGAAGTCCGCTGTTATGCCACTGGGTGTAGTCGTCACCCAAGATTTCGTCAACGAGACTGTTCCAGAGAATCCCGCGACCGATTCAGCGGTAATAGTGTACTCCGTGGACTCGCCTTGCTTTATCGACCTTGACGTTGGGTCTGACGAGATCTCAAAATCTGGAACGAGAACACTGACGGATCCGAGAACGCATCGAGTTATAGTTGTATTCGACGCCGTTATCGCAAAATAGTAAGTTCCAGATTGGGCTGTGGAGGCTACGTATAGGGTAAGTGTTGAGGAATTTGTTTGTCCCACCCCTGGTTGCAGTCTAATTGGGTTCGGTGAGAAAGTGCCAGTAAGCCCAGGGGGAGGATCAGGGAAGGCAAAAGTGATTGTCTGCGTACCCGTGTACGCGATCTGGACAGTTGCGCTAACGAATACGGACCCATAGCTGCCTGCAGTTATTTGAGTCGTTCCAACATATAGCGAATAGTCATATGCGGTAGAAGCTATGACTGACAAACTTAGGGAAGGCGTCTGCTGGGTTACTCCCCCTCCGGTGCCTTGGACGTAGAAGGGAACACTGCCAGCGGGGTACCCGCTTGAAACAAGTACAGATAGACTTGAATATGCATAGCCGTTCTTGGGCGGCGTTACTACGGCCGGGTTAAAGGATACTGTGAATCCCGCTCCAAGTGTTGGGGCGCTTAGAGTTACGGGTTGCTCGAAGCCTGCAACCGAGTATACCCTGACGGCAAAGTATGCGAATTGTCCTGCCCGCACATGCTGTGCCGTTGGCGATGCTGTCATGTAGAAGGTTTGAGCTTCGGTTGGAGCTATCGCATAAAGCGTGGATCCAACAACTAATATACTCAGTATTAGGAGTGGCAAGAACTTCATTTTTGTATCTCCTCATGATGGTGGTTCAAGTATTCTCTAATCGCTGCTTCTACCTCAGCGCTAGTCTTCTTTGTCGTTCCATGCTTCTTGACTATGAATGAGAGGAAGCTCTTCCACAGCTTCTCGTCTACTAGTATTGTGGTCTTGTGCTTCGGCAAAATTTTCACCATTATACTGTAAAACCGTAATCCCACTTATCAATGTTTGCCAGAGAACCCACGCCCATTTATGGGTGGGAGCAAGTCACAAGTATTACTGGATATCCATCTAGAACAGAAAAAAGAAAGGGGGCTTACTGGATTCTGCGTAGTAGAGCTGTGGCTACAGTCAAGGCTCCTAGCGAAAGCGTTGAGAGGACGAAGAGCGCCGTCGAAGCCATCACCAGAGCCGGAAGTAACGCAACCTCGCCCACAAGTATCATAAGCAGGCTTGCAACCCACACTATTGCTAGTATTCTCAGTTGTTTCATTTTCAAGGTCATCTTTCGATACCTTCTGAGCAGTACTGAGGCTAGAATGGCTAATGGCGAGAAGTAGACTACACCTATTAGAGCACTTGCGACTAGACCGGCCATGACCACTGCCAGTTCATGGCTGAAGCTGAATGCGTTGTAGGTCATCACTGCCAAGTGCAGTATCCCAATCAGCGGGTAGAGCAGAACTTTCATCACTGCTCTTGCGAAAGTGTTACTGGCTATGAACTGAGCTACCTGTGAGCTGAAGGAGTAGTACCATGCGTTGAAGGCTACCATGAATTGGTCTCCAGCGAATGTGGACTTGACTTGTTGGTCTCTGAAGCTTCTCAAGAACTGGACCTCAGGAGAGAGTTCTGAACCATAAGTGGCGGTAGCTATAATGCAGGGCCCAATCGGTACCGCAGTCTCAACTGTAAGAGTCTGCTCTCCGCTCGTGTCTCCATTGTATGCGATCGACCCTTCCCAAGATGACCTGAACTTGTAGCTTCCTTTGCTCGGAGGCGTCCATGTATAAGTGTATTCTCCATCTGAATCTGTGTCTACTGTTGTTAATGTGGACCATGCTGATCCGTCGAGGCTGTACTCAATCTTTACCGATTGGCCAGACCCTGGATTCGGAGAGATCCGCCCGCTGAGTCTGACGCTCTCTCCAACCTTGATTGAACTTTTTTCTAGACTGAGAGAGATGGCACTATCCGTTTTTGATGAGATTATCAATGTCACTTGAAATGTGTCAGATTTGCCATCCCCTGCGCCGTATATAGTGAGAACGTAAGTTCCGGCCGACACAGCTGATGTAGTGTAAACAGTCAGAGTCGATGTGACTGTAGTCGGTGGAGTGACCGATGGCGGTTGAAAAGCATAGCTTATGCCTGTGGGTGGAGCTGGTGAAAGGGTCAATACTATGGTCTTATCGAATCCTCCTGAAGGTGTTATCGTAACAGTGTAGTCTGCTGACTGACTGGGAAATACTGTTCTAGATGTCGGAGAAGCCGTCATCGTAAAGTCGGCGGCGGAGGTAATTGTCAAAGTTATGCTCACATTATGCGAGAGGTGATAGCAGGTTCCTGTAACCGCTATTGTGAATGTACCCTTCGTGGCTGTCGAAGTTGTCGTTATAGTGAGTGTCGATGTTATTGACCCTCCGGATGTAGGAGTGACCGTTGCAGGACTAAGGGACGGAGTCACCCCAGTGGCAGGGCCTGTGTCAACCCACGACCAAGTTAGTGAAGTAGGTGAGGCAAACGGACTCGTCGAAGTCACCGTTATAGTGCTGGACGTTGTATCGCCTTGATTTACTGAAAGTGAACTTGGTGAGGCTGAAATGCTGAAATCGCCGTTTGCTTGGATAACTAGTATTACGTAGTCGGCATGAAATCTTGTAGTCCCTGAAGAGTATATCTCGACAGGATACGATCCAGGCGGGGCCTTCGCTCCGGTCGTTATAGTCAACGTCAAAATTGTCCCCGACGCGGGCCATGTTGAAACCGTGTAAGTGGGTGTCAAAATTGCTGTTGAGTATGCTGGTGGGACGTTGACAGAAACAGCAACAGTCTCTGAAAACGCACCAATGGGCGTGAAGTTCAATGAGTAAGATGCTGTTACAGATGGACTTATCTTGACCCATTTGGTCGTGGTTCTGACGCAGAAGTCTGGATTTGCGTCTTGAACAATGAGTGTCGCGGTTGTGTCGTGAGCGATTCCAGCTCCAGCTCCTCTTACTGTTATTGTATAATAACCAGTGTATCCAGACGGTATGCCTACTGTGAGAATAGCATGTGCTGACTGCCCACTAGGAGGCTTGACAGAATATGGCTCAATCGTGACATTATAGCCCGTCAAAGTCGGATAGATTGAGATAGTGAATGTGACTGCAGACGAAAACCCGGAAATCGATCTAACCTCTATGTAATAAGAGACATAAGCTCCAGGATGGTGGGTTTGGCTGGACGGTGATACCGTTAGACTGAAGTCTTGCGCCTCTGCGAAGGGTGTTTGAGGCGTCGCCATTATGCTAAAGACAAGGACGGCAAGGAATGTTACACTTAGACTGAGCTTCTTCATGACTTATACCTCTTTGCTATGATGGTTCAGGTATTCGCGTATCGCTGACTCGATCTCCACGCTCGTCTTCCTTGTTGTGCCGTGTTTCTTGACTACGAAGGAGAGGAAGTCTTTCCACAGCTTCTTCTCTACTACTATTGTTGTCTTCTGTTTCGGCAAAGAATTTTTCACCGTATAGATAGCTAGACGTTTATCCACATATAAGTTTTTATCGAAAAATCTTTAGCCATCTATACACATTTACATACATACGGCTTACGATGAAGTCGCTATAAACCTATTGCAAGCTAAGTCTCTCAACCTGGAACCGGCTGGTCAAGGCAGCCGTCGAAGCAGAGCCGTCGCTGTAGTTACCGCAGACAAACCAATCGTCAGCAATATGAATGCCGCCGTTGAAGCCATCATCAATGTTGGAGATGTGAGGATCTCGCTTGTGGCTATGAAGGCGGGGCTTCCAAGCCAGACAATAGCGATAATCTTGAAGTGGCTGTTCTTCAATGCGAGTCTCCGGCGTCTCTTCAGCATCGCCAAGGAACAGAAGACTATCGGCGAGAAGTAGACTAACCCTATAAGGCTGCTTGCCACAAGTCCAGCTGCAACTACGCCAACTTCGAAGCTGAATTGAAAAGCGTCATAGGTCATCGCAGCTAGATGAAGTATCCCGATGAGAGGGTAAAGCAGTAGCTTCGTGACAGCTCCAAGAATTTCATTCTCAGCTATCGACTGGGCCGCTGATGGACTGAAAGAATAGTAGAATTGGTTGAATACGGTCATGAACTGGCTCCCAGCGAATGTATTTAGCACATCCCGATCTCTGAACTCTCTCAAGAATTGAACCTCAGGTGACAGTTCCGACCCGTACGTGGCTGTGGCGATCAAGCATCCGCTTCTAACGTTCAATGTGACAGTCGCCGCACGCGATAGGCTGCCGCTCGTTCCAGTAACCAAAAGCGTGTAGGTCCCTCCTGCCGCTCCAGCCGGAACATTGACGGTCAAGATTGAGATAGCGAAGCCGTTGGCTTGAGGTATCACCAGTACGGGGTTCAGGGATGCTGATATTCCGGAGGGAACACTTGAGAGCGCCAAGCTGACTTGAGAGTTGAAGTTGTTTATTGAAGTAACCCTTATGGTTGAGGTTCCACCGCTTCCAACAGTCACTGACAATGTTGAGGGCTCGGCCGAGAGACTGAAGTCGGCGCCGACTCCGACAGTGAGTACAATCTGCTTGTTATGCGTGAGCCCTCCTCCAGCCCCCGTCACCGTGAGCGTGTAACTTCCTTGCACTACGCTTGAAGCCACTACGAGCGTCAAGACGGATGTTTGAGCACCATTCTTAGGAGGCGTTACTGACGCTGGATTGAAGCTCCAAGTCAATCCGGTTGGATAGCCGCTCAAGGAGAAGACCACAGGCGAATTGAAGTTGTTCTGGGAAGTGACGGTTACAACATAAATCACAGATTGCGCTGGCGAAGCAATTTGAGATTGAGGTGTGACATCGAGGGTGAAGTCTGAGACTACAGAGAGCACGAGTTTCGCAGTCTTGGTCCGAGTCTTCCCTCCTCCAGTTCCTGTAACCGTGAATGTGTAGTCTCCTGCGGCAATATCAGAAGTCGTATCAATAGTCAACTCTGATGTTTCGGAACCTCTGATAGATTCAGGATCGAAGAAGCCATCAGCCTCATCAGGCAAGCCAGAGATACTTAACGCTACAGAAGAAGCGAAACCGCCTGTCCTTATCAGCGACACTGTGTACTCAGCTGAGTCGCCGGGTGAAATGGTCCTTGTAGTTGGAGAAATGGAGAGCTGAAAGTCCGGGGCTTCTGTTACAGAAACGGTTACAATGCTTGTGTTGCTCACATAGTAGTAATAGTAAACCGGAACACCGTAGATAGCCCAATAATATACGCCCTCCGCCAAGTCCACATCTGTTGATATCAACAGTGTTGAGGTGTCAGGCGTTGATGAATCTATGTCGACGGTATCAGGATTGAAGTAGGCATCTGCTTCATACGGAAGTTCCTCTAGGAAGAGATCAATCTCATCATCGAACCCGTTGGTTGAGGTCACGGTGACTGTGAATGTCATAGCGTCTCCTGCTTTGATTGTGCGGTACGAAGGCGAAACCGAAATCGTATAGCTCGCGGTTCCCGCCGTTCTAACTCTCACGTCCAGGACTGTGGATCGAGTTATTCCGCCTCCAGTGCCATATATCAATAGGCTGTAGGGTCCGGCAGCGACTGAGGAAGCGACATTGATCGTGACGACGGAGTATGCAGAACCGTCTGGTGGAGGAGTGACCGGGGACGGACTTATCGAGGCCGAGAATCCGGGGGGGAGGGACAGATATGAAATTGAGAGCGAGACTTCTTCGTTGAATCCATCGAGAGATTCGACTCTTACAACGCATTGCACAGATCCTCCTTGATTCACAGCGACCAGATTCGGCGACACCGACATCAAGAAGTCTTGCGCCTCCACTTGAGGAAGCGAGAAAATTCCCCCAGATATAGCAGTTAACGCCACGAACAATATGCAGAGAAATATTCTTGTTCTTCGAATCACTCTACACGACTCCACAGGATTTATGCTGATCCAAAGTTTCGGAGAATGGTTGCTCGCGCTATCTTCTTCAGAGTGATTATCGACGTTGCAGCGATCGATGTCAGAACGAGTGCAGCTGTTGAAATCATCATTCCCAAAGACGAAGCCGCTAGCAAAGCTATCGATGCTGAGAACAAGCAGGCTATCCAAGGTAATGCGATTACTTCTCCTCTGATTCTCATGAGGCGCCCCCTCAATCTCTTAGATGGAAGAAGAAGGCAACCTGCAAGCGGAGCAAAATAGACGAGCCCTATGAGAGCGCTAGCCATGACGCCGGAGACAATTACGCCTAATTCAGGTGCGAAGCTAAAAGCAGAGTACACAGCCGCTGTTAAATGGAGTATCCCTATAAGCGGATAGAGGATCGCTTTCGTGATAGAGCGCAATGTCGGGTTCTCAGAAATGAATTCTGCGAGGTATGGGCTGAAAGAGTAGTACCATGCGTTGAATGTCTTCATGAACTGGCTTCCTGAGAACGTTGACATAACAGCGCCATCTCTAAACCCTCTCAGGAACTGGACCTCAGGTGAGAGTTCTGACCCGAAGGTCGCTGTTGCGACAACGCACAGTCCTTGCACAGTTACTGTTATTACGAATGTGCGGACCAGTGAGCCAGAGGTTCCGGTGATCGTCAATCCATACGTTCCAAGAGGCGCGTTCTTCGCCACAGCTATTGTCAAGATCGAGGTTGCGGACTGCCCAGCTGGCGGGATTACATCTGTAGGGTTGAAGGACGGGGTTACGCCTGAAGGCCAATTTGATATGCTCAACGTGACTGCGGAGTTGAAGTTGTTTATAGAGAGAACGCTAACCGTCGTGGTTCTAGACTCGCCTTGAGGCATTGTTAACGTAGTTGGGCTGGCTGATATTGAGAAGTCAACGGTGGTGAGCGTAATATTGAGTAGATGCGTTATCCCTCCGCCTGAGCCGATGACCGTTAATCGATGCGCTCCCACCGGTGCGGACAAGCCCACTGTAACTATTAGAATCGAGGTGAACGAGCCGTTCTTAGGAGGCGAGTTCTGAGCCGGATTGAATGTCGGCTGAACTTCACTCGGGAGACTCGAGATCGTCAAGACGACCATTGAGTTGAAATTGTTTATTGAGGTTACTGTGATAGTCGTCGTCGCATAGCTTCCTGGAAGAACTGTTAACGATGTTGGTGAAGCGTCTAAGATGAAGTCTGTTGGCGCGGTGATAACCAAAGTTGCAGTCGCTGAGTGTTTAAGCCCTTTGCAGTCGCCAGTAACGGTTAAAGTGAAGGTGCCGCCTGGAGTCGTCGGCTGAGTCCTTACTGTCAAGGTCGAGGTTGCGGTTCCGTTTTCAGGTGGGGTAACAGGATTGGCGCTCAAGGTGAAAGTGCTGCCTGAGGGCAGTCCAGAAACCGTTAGGTTCACAGGCAATGCAAAACCTTTCAACGACTTGACATTGACCGTGTAGTTTACGGATGCTCTTGCAGCTATGCTTTGGGAAGAAGGGGTTATAGAGACATTGAAGTCCCCTCTGATGATCGTCAAGGCCAGAGTTGCATAGCGCGTCTCGGTGCCGTTCCAAGCTTTCGCTTGAACATTGAATGTTCCAGGCGTAACGCTCGCAGTAGTTCTTATATAGAATT
>Ga0209725_1001983_pt1 | contig 11231 bp, 8 predicted proteins | sample I18A1metaG_FD_184145 | JGI IMG/M metagenome (GOLD analysis project Ga0209725, IMG submission 184145) | Lake sediment bacterial and archeal communities from Gulf of Boni, Indonesia to study Microbial Dark Matter (Phase II) - ​I18A1 metaG... | ecosystem: Environmental > Aquatic > Freshwater > Lake... | reverse complement strand
TTGCAAGGTGTGCATCTGAAAGAGAAGAAAGTAGAGGTGCACATTACAGGCTTGACTATCCGAACGAAGAAAAGAACTGGCTCAAGAATATCTTGGTTAGGCGTTCAGGTACCGAGATGACAGTCCATACAAGAGAGATAGTTGAAACGAAACCACCCTTTGAAGATTAATTAGTGCAGAGAAACGCGCTGATTGAGTTACTGGATTCTCTGAATATTGAGTATTCGGGAGGTGGACACTTGACACTAACCGAGGCCGGTCATGAACGGTTGAAGGGGCTTCCGGATCTGTTTTGGCAGTTGTTCCTTTTCTCGTTCTCCTTGTGGCTTCGCACACGAAACTTGGACGCCGATGTCTACGGGGATGAGGGATACTACTATTATCTGTGCACGCATCCCGAGAAGTACCTGACTTTACACCGCAATCATCCTCCACTAATGTATCTGCTGTACAGCCCCTTTTCGTACGAGTTATGGGCTGCAAGATTTCTGAATGCTATAGTCGGTGCAACAATCCCGGTCCTCGTCTATCTCTGGCTTGATGATTCTAGACGCAGTATCAGAATTCTTGCAGGCATATTGGCGGCAACATCGAACATATTGATCCGGTATTCAGGAGTGGTCTTCCTCGATACATTGAGCTCTGCGCTGTTCATTCTCGGAATGGTTCTCTACAGAAGGAAACGATGGTTGTCTGCCGGCTGTGCGCTAGGTCTGGCGATCCTTGCAAAGGAGTATGCGTTGTTGGGAGCGGTGATCCTCGTGGCCCTGTCTTATTTGAAGTATAGATCCATTAAGACAACAGCACTTCTGAGTGTCGGCCTTATGTTGGCTATGCCGATTGTATCATACTTCCTGTTCTATCTCAGAGGCAACTTGTTTTTCGTCATGGTCGCTCACGATGATCCATTCACCAGCGTCTGGAATATCTTCCTCTTTCTCTCAGTTCCCTTGGCATTACTCGGTAGCAGACCCTCAAGGGGCGAGGAATGCATCATAATGTCGGGGTATGCCGCCTTCATAGTTTGGTGGAGATCGACGCTTGACTGGTATCTAGTGTTACCATTCTCCGTGATGATCATGTGCCTAGCGTCTTCTCTTGATTACCTTCTGTCGCTTGCCCCACGGTTTACTCTGAGACTGTTTCGTGGACGATTACCGAAGCCAGAGGCCAAACCCATTTTGCTATGCTTTCTCATTCCTCTGATCGCGTCCTTCATGTTCACTAACGTTCTGTGGACAGTTGAACACATTAATGAGCAACACCCACACGAGTTGCAGGACCTGACCGAGTTCCTCTCGAAAGAAGGATACTTCGGAAGGCAAGTTACACTAGTCGAATGCGCTTGGCCCTACATGCTCTATCCGTTTGGGGAACTGAATGTGGCCTACTGCGACTATCCAGTGAGCCACTACGATGAAGAAATCTCAGCTGCCCACATCCAGCAGACCAAGCTTGCGATTATTGGCGACCCTCCTTCGGGTCAAAGAGAGATAGTGGACACCTTGCTTCACCGGTTTCACGATGCGGTGGCCTACTCCTCAGGAGGATACGCTATCATCTCACTCCCGGGCAATGGAAATGCAACGATTCCATCTCAACCTCTCGTGACTTTTGCACCTATTGACGAGAATGGGAAAGTCGTAACTGACGTAAGGGTTGGCTTGAAGATCTTCTTCGCCGGAAGACTAATGGAGCAAACAACCGGCGTACCTCTACAATTCCGACCGGTTCATCTCTACGCCAATCTCCTAGGAAGTTACTTGACCCCATATCGCGGAGAACTCGAATGGAATAGTGAGATGACAGACAAAGATGGATACTTCGACACCAGATCCGTAGACTATCCCTTCAAAGGAAACTTGGCCGAGTGGATTGAGATCCGCGACGACGGCATATACTTCAACGGCAAATCCAAAGCTTGGTCCGGCAATCCCCAAGGACTCAACCTCGTCTTTCACGCAGATTTTCTGTGGTCGACAAAAGATGGAGATATTTACGGAAAAGCAGAGGAGATCATTTTGACGCCCAGTAAAAGCGAAGGAACGAGGGTAACTCAGATGGAGCCTATTTGGAAGAGAATCACCTTGATGGTTTTGAGGACAACTCTTCAGTACTGCCGTTCGCAACAAGTAGGGCGAGCAAGACTCGCGGAAATTTCAAGGCAAAAGTCTTATTTTGACGGTGATCAATCATGCCCGCCGGGGCTGTCTGCTAGTCTGGTCTAGATAGCAAGATGAGCTGACTAGGATAGGCTACGTGGCTTGGGAAAGCCATCAGCTTCTGGAACCCACGTGATCCGGAGTTCAAATCTCCGCAGCCCCACCATCATAAGCACGATTGGACGTGCCTTGAGAAATGCAATATGCTTTGAAACGTGTTGATGCGGAAACGCGTCTCTTATTCATCTTGGATTCATTATCGCAGCGCTTAGAGTATGGTGTTGCGCAGCATTAGAGAAGAGAAGACTGGGAAGAACAGGGCTCAGCATATCAGTCATAGGTTTCAGTGGAATGACGATCACGGAAGTAAGTAGGAAGTCAGCAGTTAGAACGGTCAGATGCGCCTTTGAGCTAGGTGCAGACTACTTAGAGACTGCTAGAGCCGTTCTGCCGGGAATGCGTTAGAGTGCCCACATTACTTGGACGTAATCTCTCGCTTTTCTGGCATCCATCACTTAGCCGAGAGGACGGCGTCGATGATGCCTCGATAGCCTTGCCTTGCGGCGGTTAACGATTTGAGTTCGAGACGCTCGTCGACGATGTGAGCGTCTTCCTCTCTTCCTGGTCCAAAGCCTACAGTGGGCACACCTGCTACACCTGCGCTATAGGCGGCGTTCGTGCAGAAGCGGTAGGCACCGATCTTCGGGTCCAGTCCTGCTGTCCGCAAGCCGTGTAGGCAGGCCTGAACAAAGGAATCGCTTTCAGGGAGAACCCAAGCAGGCAGGAACTTTACCCCGCCCAGAGTCGCGCCAGTGTATGTGTGATAGTCGCTGCTGGGGATCTTTGCATGCAGTTCGATTCCTCGCAGTTCCGGCGACGCTGCAATGGCGCCTAGGATTTCGTCAGAGGTTTCTCCAGCAACGAGCCGTCGGTCGTATGTGACTCGACAGCGACTGGGAACCATTGAACAAGCAGGGTATGGATCTGATATGATGTCTGTAAGCGCGAAGACCGTTTGGCCTAGCAGCGGATCCTTCTTCACTGGCTGCCGCTCAACTACTTCAACTACTCTTATCATATCGTGCACAGCGTTGCGGCCAAGATCCGGCGATGAGGAGTGAGCTGGGCGACCGATCGTTTCCAAGTGGATTTCTGCGCGGCCACGCCCACCCCGGTTCAAGTTGAGGTTGGTCGCCTCGCCGATCACGACAAAATCCGGCTCTAGAGCATCCATTACTGTTCGCAGGCTTGCCCCTTCTAGGCTCTCCTCCATGACCGATGCGCTGACCGCCGCACATCCCTTCAACTGAGAGCGATCTATGGAAGCAACAGCATGCACCATCGCCGCCAGCGCACCTTTCATGTCAGCTGCCCCGCGTCCATAGATGACTCCTCCCTCGATCTCGCCTCCCAATGGATCATGCATCCATGAGACACCGGGCGCGACATCCACCGTATCACAATGGCCGTCCAAGAGGAGCGTAGGACCCAGCTGTGCACCTTTGATCACTCCGATCGCGCTTCCATTCACGTCCTTCCAAACTTGGTCAAAGCCGAGCCTCCGCATCTCTGAAATGATCAACTCTACGACTGCACCTTCGTCACCGCTGAGGCTGCGTTGACGGATCAGTGTCTGCGCGAAGGTTACCAGCGAATCTTGTGGCATCGTCGGCCTCCTACAAACTCGTGTGCTTCACGCATCCCCTTCTATAACGCTATTCGCCGAAGATCATTTTCGCCAGCTCAGCTGTCCGCCGTCCGAGTTCCTCGCATAGTTTGCGATCTTTGTCGTTGGGTCTACCGACTGCTGCGGCGCCGTAATGTTTCCCTTCATGCCTGCCCTGAATGATCATCCCGTGCACGAGCATAGCCTCGATTATTGAGAGTAGCGTCGTCTCGGCGCCGGATGCAGCTCCGCCTGAGCTGGTGAACGCTGCTCCAACCTTTCCCTCCAGTTTCCCATGTATCTTAACGGACCTATCAAGCAGATCCTTGATTCTTGCAGACATGAGCCCGTAGTAGGTTGGGGAGCCGATTATGATCGCATGTGAGTTCAACATATCTTCAAGAGCTACGTGGTCAACCTTCTTCAAGGTCACTTCTGCCTGTGAAACACTTTCAACCCCTTTCGCCACTGCTTGGGCCATTAATTCAGTGTTGCCTGACACTGAATCATAAACCACGAGTATTCTTACCATCTGCAATCACCACTCTTGAATACAAATTCTCCTGAACAGGTTTGGCACTGCCTAAATATGCTTGTTCAGCTCACCGTGCAGTCTTCCGGGTCTGAAACCCAACCTGGACGGCGCCCACATGCATTCTCGGCGGATCCCGCAGCTTCGCGGAAAACCAGCCAAATGCTGAGGCGGAACCCTGCAGAAAGTTTGCAGCGACAGTCTATGCCGGCCGTGGAAGATTAATGAATCGTCAAGACATCGGACCCAAGACCTTTATGAAAGCGCTATCTACACAGACGTTCATCTAGATGATTCCACTCGGCCAAAGCTGCGCACATCTGTGGAGAATGAATCATGCAAGAAGGAAGGATCACGATTCTCTTCCTAGGAGTTGCCCATGCCCTGGACCACTCGTTTCTTTCGGCACTTCCACCAGTTCTGCTCCTGATCGTCAATGACCTTGGTCTCTCCTTAGGAGAAGTCGGTTTGGCAGCAACTTTTGGTTATCTACTATTCGGTGCAGGTGCGCTCGTTGGAGGACCTCTTTCGGACAGGATTGGTGAAGGAAGAGTTGTCTTCATTAGTCTGGCACTCTCGGGCCTCTCAACGTTGATCCTTCTATCCGGCCAAGGATTCGCGGGGTTGCTCGTCGCATTGGTCCTAATGTCGGGATGGAGCAGTTTCTACCATCCTACCGCAAACAGTCTGATTTCCAAGGCATACCGCGGAGAAGTAGGACGCGTGATGGCAATTCACGGAGTAGGCGGAAGCCTTGGACAAGTCTTTGTTCCGTCCGTCGCGGTTTTCCTAGCGCTCGTGGCCGGGTGGCGTTTCTCGTTTCTCTTCTTCGGAATACTCTCGATGGTCACATCTCTCTACTTCGTCCGACTCCGTTTGGCAAGGAAACAAGAAATAGAAGCGAAACGCGCAAGATCTCCAATCCTGAAGGATTCGAGGTTCTGGGCCCTCTTTGCCTACAACATCATGATGGGATTGTACTACAGAGGAACGGAACTGTTCATTCCAGCCTATCTGACGAAGGTTAGAGGATTATCCATAGAGATCTCAGCGGTAGCTGTTTCGCTCCTAATGGCATTCGGAGTCCTTGGCCAGTTTCTCGGAGGAATCGGAACTGACAGAATTGGTGGAGCCAGTGCGTTGCTCATAGAATCTCTATTGGTCACGGCCGGATTTGCGTGCCTGCAACTACAGAACCTAGTTGCTGCGGTGATTTTCCTCTTTCTCTTCGGAGTAGCCTTCTATGCGACCCAACCCACAACAAACGCTCTCACCGCAGAAATTGCCTCTTCAGACCAGAGAGGGATGGTCTATGGTATCATGTTCTTCTTGGTCTTTGGATTGGGATCTGTGTCAAGTGCAATGGCAGGATACATCGCTGAGAACTTGGGCCTACAGCTTGTGTTCTCCGCTATGTTTCTGATATCCTTGCTCGCGTTCATATCGTCCCTGCTACTCCGCCGAGAATGGTCACTTGGAAATAGACATAAGACCTAGACGACAATGTGCTTTGCTATTTCTTCTGAAATCTCACCTGCACAAATGGAGTTGAATCGGCTAGTTCCGTAGCAACAGGTCACTGGTTCCCTCCCGGCTTGGGGTCCATTGGTGGTTCCAATTGCCAAGGAGTGTCGTGAACTATTCTAAACGGAAACATATCGAGCACGAAGTGTAATACCGTCGAGGTTAGCAATTGCCTGTTCCAAGTGGGACCCAGCACCACGGTTGCAGCAATAAGTGGCCTTGTTCGCCATTGCCGTTGCAATAGGGATAGATTTGGATCTGCAACAGACTTTCCTCGACTCTCAAGTTGCATTACTTAGGCGAGATCGAAGAAGAGGACAGAACGATTGCATACTCTCCTCCATCAGCCCTGGGGCCGGCAGAAACCTACTCTGCAGCAATAACCGTTCGAACAAATGCATAGAAGCCCACCACAAGCTATACAGATCAGGATGTTGGAAAGGCGGGCATGTCGTGAGGCCTCCAGGCCATGGTAGCAGACGGTATTGCGACCAATGCAGAGGGTATGGATGAGTAATAGTTCCGTCATAGTCGTGTATTTGTCCCTCCCTGACGATGAGTAGGCGAAGCTTCAGGTACCCTCGATGCTTCTATCTCCTCTTGATGATTGACTACGTCTTCTACGTGCCGTGACCTGCGCTGTCCGCGACTACCACCTTCTATGATATGGCTTTGTGAGTTGACTGAGTCTGTAGAAGCTCGTGACGGATGGCATCAGCGACTCAGGACATTGAGGTGCGCGCAAACTTCATGGTTCGAAACAATGGACTTACCGTGCGCTTAGAGCGACTGACAGTCACAGCGAGAGCAGTCTGTCCAGCCTGAGTGACCATTCATTATGCTGGGGAAATTGGTAAGTGAAAACTCTTATCAAGTGCATCTCCCTTAACCCAACGCAATAAGGTAGTTTGAGATGCGTTCTTACCTCGGGTCTGGCCGAGGGGTCTTTCTCCTTCTATTTCTGCTTTGTATGTTGAGCCGGACTTCGTTTCAGATCTTGGTCACGGAAGTTACTGCTGAAAGCAGTATTTTTTGCAAGTATATCGGTTCGATTGATCATTATTCTGGCAACTTCACCGTTAGCGAGTCCGGTTTCTATCTGGAGGAATCCGGTGTTGTTGAGGGAGATATTGTTGGAAACTATACTGCAGATCAATCGGGTGTGTGGGTAAGCGAATATGTCATGTTCGGCATGGGGTCTCTCAATTTGACCACAACATCTGGGTCATTAATAGTTGATTGGAATGGCTTCATCAACTATTACTGGCGTGGAATCGAAACCCCTAACGGGACCATCCTATTCACGTTCTTGCAGAAGGGTGTAGTGAGGGGGGCTACTGGAGAGTATAGGTATTTGGTGGGCCGCCCCTTCATAAGAGAGGGTAGCATTTTATCCGGGAGTCCCGACCCCTCTGACATGACTATGCACACAACGCAGGGTACGCTGACGATTCATGAAATCACTCCAGCTATGAGAAAGGAAATCGACTTGATGAGACGCCAACTTGTTGCATCTAAGGCAGAATTTGAAGGACTCAGGACAGCATTGTACACTGTTGGCATCGGCTGCCTTGTCGCTGGTATCGCAATTGGATTTGCCGCAAGTGATTTCGCTCGAAGATCCAAGAAAATGGGGTAGCGCGCAAGAACTCTGAATAGACAGCAATGAGTTGGAGTGGAATATCAAGCTTCTTTTGGGCAGCGCATTTCTTATGCTTGTACGGGGCTTGCCTCTGGGAAGGCAGCACCTGAAATAGGCTAAGGCAAAAGTGGGGTGTCACACAACTGCTAGGTTAGGCATTTGCTATCTTCTTGTCAGTGAAATGGTCACCGAAGTGTTGGAAGAGACGGCCACTGTTTGGCTCTTGTCATAGTATCCGCTCTTGGAAGCTCTCACTATGTGAGATCCCTCAGAGACATTGCTAATAACCAGCCTACCGTTCGAGTCCGTGGTACCCTTATAGGAACCATCCAGATAAACAGAAGCACCAGCAACCGCTGAACCAGTCTTCAAATCCTTAACAACAACAGTCAAACTGAAAGTCTTAGAGATAGGAGTCAGATAGACCGTGATCGATGTATCGCTTTGAAGGTTCACACTTTGACTGCCATCATTGTAGCCGCTCTTGGTTACCTTGACTGTATGAGAACCCTGCGCGACGTTACTGATGACAAGTCTGCCGTTCCGGTCTGTTGAACCCTTGTAGAGGCCGTCCAAGTAAACAGAAGCACCAGCAACCGCTGAACCAGTCTTCAAATCCTTAACAACAACAGTCAAACTGAAAGTCTTAGAGATAGGAGTCAGATAGACCGTGATCGATGTATCGCTTTGAAGGTTCACACTTTGACTGCCATCATTGTAGCCGCTCTTGGTTACCTTGACTGTATGAGAACCCTGCGCGACGTTACTGATGACAAGTCTGCCGTTCCGGTCTGTTGAACCCTTGTAGAGGCCGTCCAAGTAAACAGAAGCACCAGCAACCGCTGAACCAGTCTTCAAATCCTTAACAACAACAGTCAAACTGAAAGCACGCGCGCGAATCGTGAAGGCCCTGTCGCTAGTGTCGCTCCCGGAATTTCCCGCTGCGTCATATGCAACTACTTTGATCAGGCAATCTGAAGAGGGGGTGTTGGGGATTCTCCAACTATGTGAACCTGCATTGCTGGAACCTGTAGTTATTATCTGCCAAGACCTCCCGTTGTTGGTTGAGTAGAAGATGTCTATTCTGTTGACACGGTGATTGTCCGAAGCTGTCCACTCGATGCTCCTAACCTCTCCCGCTTCCCAGCTCTCTCTTCCGTTTGGGCTAGTAACCCGAACGGAGGGTGCTGTAACGTCCTTCATTCCTATGAGTGCCATACTGACGGTCTCCTTAGGCCATTTAGCCCACTTCAACCAAGTCTCTTCAAACCCATTCTTGTTTCTCCTTTCTGTCACGCACAGGTAGTATCCACTTGAGTCATAGCTGCATAATGATTCCGAGACTCCCGCTTTTCTACTCTCAAGATAATCATTTATTATCTGAGCGATTCTTTTCGCCTTATCCGCCTTATCTTTCGCATCCTTGAGGTCTTTGAACAGATCCCTACCAGTGTCGATCGTGTACGGACGCATGGTTTTCTCCCACTTCTTTAGAGCAGGGGCATTTGGATCTAGTATGGGTTGAGGAAAGAGCACTGAGTAAGATGATTGGCCTAGAGTAGACACAAGTGTGCTCAATTCGTATGCTAGAAGAGGAACAACGATTGTGCCGATGCCAACAACTGTCAAAGTCAGAGAAACAGGTTCGATTAACGCACGCACTTGAAGAACTGAGGCACTAGCAACAAGAGTGAGAAAGATCAACCCCAAGACTAGATGTCTCAAACGGTAGACCCTGAATCTACGCATTTTCTTGAACTATTAAGAGTTACGATGCTGGGTTCTGTTGGGTTATTGTGACGTGACTTAAGATCCACTTGTCATAGTTCGGCTCTTGGTCCAGCCACGCTTCTGCCCTTTCTTGTGTCAGACCAAGGTTGGATAACTTAGCTACTCTTCTACTTCTTGCAAGAGGATCGCTTTGCCCTATATCTTTAGTCTCCCGCCGCGATCTTTCGCGCTTTGAATCATGAGCACACATTCACTCCTTTTGTAGACCTGCGTAAAGCGCTCCGATAAATCACGAATCATGAGTTTTGAGTGCGCTTCCAACAGGTCTTCCCCCAAGTCAGAACTCTAAGCTGTCGACCCATGGCAGTGCCTTGCGAGCAACCTGCTTCACATCCGAAGGATGGCTTGAGTGTTGCTGAGCTATAGTATTGGCAATTGCGTGATAATGATCTGAGTCTATGAATAGAGTTAAATCGGCTAGTTCCATAGCAACAGATAGCTGATGGCTGCCGGGCTGGGATCTTCATGAAGATTGAGGCAGTGTGTGACCTCGACAACTTCAGAAGGTTCATGATTCTGAGCACCTGTCAATCCTTCATACCTAACGAACTTGCGGAAGACCCCTCAGTTTTTCCCGAAAGGGCCTCGCAGATCGGCACCATGTATGTTGAAGCCGAAGACAAGGAAACGGTTCGCACAGAAGGAGAGCTATCCTTCGTAAGGGTCTCAAGTGTACTGGGAGTCATCTACAACTCGAAGAGCGGGCGCACGAAGCTGAAATGGAGATCGATCAAGGGAGATCTCGGAAAGATCACGGGGGAGGCAAGCCCTAACAGCCTCGTGAACATGTACGCTGCGAGGGTTCTTGACAGATCATATGCAGAAAGGGTTCCTATGGAAGCATCGGTGAGCGTGCAGAGATAGCAACTTAGCTCTTATCTCCCCTTTTTTCCTTCTGTAGACACGAAGGTTGATTCCTTATCAGTCGGATCTAGGTTGTTGATCTCGGTCCTTGATGGAGGATCTCTGCCACTCCATTCATATATGGGACTAAGGCGTCTGGAATGGCTATCGATTTGTCTTTCCGTTGATAGTTCTCAAGTATTGCCACCAGAGCACGCTCGGTTGCGATCAACGTGCTGTTAAGAGTGTGCACATATCTTGTCGGCTCGTTGGGTTTGTCTCTGAACTTTACGTTTGACCTCACAGCTTGGTAGGAGGTGCAGTTACTGCACGACACGGCCTCCCTGTACTTGTTCTGTCCAGGAAGCCAAACCTCAAGGTCATACTTCTTTGCCGCAACTGTTCCGAGCTCTCCACTGCAAACGCTGACGATTCGATATGGAAGCTTGAGATGCTGAAAGATCTCCTCGGCGTTCCTGATCATGAGTTCATGCTCGTCCCAAGATTGCTCTGGTTTGCAGAAAGTGAATTGCTCCACCTTCTCGAATTGATGCACTCGGAATATGCCTTTCGTGTCTCTGCCGTGGGCCCCGGCCTCCTTTCTGAAGCATGGGCTGATGCCGCAGTATCGAAGAGGTAGACTTGCGCCGTCCAAGATCTCGTTCATATGCATTCCCAGCAGTGCGTGCTCCGAGGTTGCAATCAGATAGAGGTCTTCGTTCTCAACCTTGTAGATTACACCCTCAAAGTCGGAGAGATCAACAGCGCCCTGTACTGCTTCTCTTCGTAGGAGGTAGGGGGGCTGGATAAGGGAGAAGCCTCTTCGCCTCATGTGGTCAAGCGCAAAGTTGGCAATTGCCCAGTTGAGTCTAACCAACTCATTCTTGAGGTAGTAGAATCTCGCACCTGCAACCTTTGCAGCTCTCTCGATATCTATTAGATTCAGGTCCAGTCCAAGGTCTATGTGGTCTTTCACCGGAAACGGAAAGCTCCGTATCTCGCCCCATCGCTTCAACTCAACATTGTCATCCTCATCCTTTCCTTGAGGAACAGACTCGTGCATTGGATTGG
>Ga0209725_1001981_pt1 | contig 11237 bp, 8 predicted proteins | sample I18A1metaG_FD_184145 | JGI IMG/M metagenome (GOLD analysis project Ga0209725, IMG submission 184145) | Lake sediment bacterial and archeal communities from Gulf of Boni, Indonesia to study Microbial Dark Matter (Phase II) - ​I18A1 metaG... | ecosystem: Environmental > Aquatic > Freshwater > Lake... | reverse complement strand
CCACGAATCGGAAGATCTCGCTTGCTCCTTCATGAAACTGGGGGGTCAGTCCGACTTGTGCGAAGGTGGAGGCGATCTCTTCCATCTCACCTACCCATCGTCGTGCCTTGACGGGTACGCCCGGTACCTGCTTCTGCATCTGCTTGTAGACAATGGATTGACTTTCAAGAAGCTCTTGGCGCAGCTCGTTCGTCAGATCCATTGACTCAGCAGCGGTGAGTAGCGCTATCCACAAGGCCTGAGATCCTTTGGTCAAGGCGGCGTAACACATTTTGATTGCAGACGCTCGCCCTACTTCGCTGCCGATATGGCGAACTTGTATACCTTTGCCGTTCAGCTCAGACATGATGTTGGCGTGTGGGCCACTGACGTAGAATCGAGGCGGTTCACCTTTTCCAGGCGGGCTACCTATGATGGAAGCGTTTATGAACCGTCCACCTGCAGACGAGATTACTGTATCTATCTTTTTGGCTGTTTGAGGCGAGATAGCGTTACAGTCAGCGTAGTAGGTGTTGGTTCGTCTGGTCTGCAGGGCCTCTGCCACTTGTTGAGCGAGTCTGATGGCTTCCGAAGGCGGTACGACTGAGAGAATCAGATCTGACTGATCGACCAGATCCTCAAGACTACGTACACCCTCAATGCCGGCGCGATGAGCCAACTCTCTTGTTCGGTCGCTTCTTCCATCAAGACAAGTTATGATTCGTAAACCATTTTCTCTAAGGACTCGGCCTACCGCGTGCCCCATGTCCCCGGGGCTGAGTACAGCAACTGTCCTGATTGACATGCTTCTCGACTTCCTACGCTTTGGCGAGACGAATTTGTTGAGGGCGATATATCCATTTGGCGATTCTGGGCATTCAAATCGCCTTCAAATTAACGGTGCAAAGGACGAAGAAGGACGAAAACGGTAAGAATCCTATCTTGGACCGTCGTCGCTTGTCAGAGCAGTAATTTCGTGTGTGCATCACCGTCAAGATGCCAAAATCTTATCTTGGCAACGTCCGCATTCACAATTCATGGCAAAGACTCGTAGGAAACCGAAGATGAAAAAGAAGTTCAGGCCAAAGACGAGAGCAAGAGTCAGCTTGCGCAAAGCGAGAAGGCGAGTCGGCAAGGTGCAACCGAGCGAAGATGCTTATGAACGGCTTGCGGATGCTTTGGACAAGCTTCCTAATGGTTTTCCTCGAACAAAATCGAAAATTGAGATAACTATTCTGAGGAAGATCTTCTCCTCAGAGGAAGCTTCATTGGCCAGCCAACTCTCCCGCCAGATGGATTCTGTCGAGGCTATAGCCAATCGGGCAGGAGTTTCTGTTGAGGAAGTGGAAGCAAGGTTGACTGGTATGGCTAAGCGTGGACTCCTATGGTCCCACAAGCGCAATGGAAAGCCACGGTTCAGGCTCGCGCCCTTTGTTGTGGGAATCTATGAGGCACAGCGGGAGAGGATGGATCATGAGTTTGCCCATCTCATTGAGGAATATATGACCAGCGGAGGAGCGGTGGGCATAATGAAACCTCAGCCTGCTCTGCATCGCGTCATCCCGGCGCAACAGGCAGTGAAATCTGAGTGGATCCTGCCGTATGATGACGTGAAGAAGGTGCTTCTATCCTCCAAATCGTTCAGACTCAATGATTGCATCTGCCGAATGCAACAGGATCACATAGGCCGCCGTTGTAGCTTCCCACTGAGAACATGCCTCTCCTTCTCCGCAGCTGAACGCCCTCCCACCCCGCTCGATATCACAAAGGACGAGGCTTTGGCTTACCTGGATAAAGCGGAGGAGATGGGCCTGGTCCATACAGTCAGCAACGTGATGAAAGGACTCGGCTATGTCTGCAACTGCTGCGGCTGCTGCTGCGGCATACTGCGAGGAATCACTGATTGGGGAATAGAGAACTCAGTAGCCCAAGCCAACTACTTCGCTGCAATAGATCCGGAAAAATGCTTAGGATGCGAAAAATGCGTGAAAAGATGCCAAGTGCATGCCGTCTCCAAGAAGAATCGGGTGGCCGAGGTGGATCGCAAACACTGTATAGGCTGCGGACTATGTGTCACAGGATGTCCTAGCGAAGCGGCAACACTTCAACGGAAAACAGAGGCGGAAACGATTCATCCTCCTCGGGACTTCGAGGCCTGGGAAGATCACCGTCTACGTAACCGGGGTCTCACCAAATAGCGATTCTCAGCCTGCTGCTCTCGTTTGCCTGCTACAGAACAGAAGAGAGGGTTTGGAAGATTCCCTTCTCAATCGGATAGTCTTCGCTCGTCTCACCGTTTGTTAGAATGGTCAGAACTGTGTATGTTATCTCTTGGTGCGCTGCCGCCGACTCGACGACGCTTCTAGCGCGCGCTACTACTCACGGCGTAAATACGAACGATACGAACGAATTGAAACACATGATTGCGGTTATGACTCTCAGTAACGCAACAACAGATGTAGACGGAAGTTCAAAATCCAAACATCAGACGCGAACGCTGTGAACAAACGCCAGCTTCATTCCACACAGAGTGCAGAACGGTGAGCATAGGCCACATCCCAAATTTCGTTGGAAGACTTACCAAATCCAGAACTCATTTCCATCTAGGTCTTTGAAGATCGCATATGTTCCGAACGGAACCTTGGTCAATGCCTTCGAGAATTGAACCCCATTCTCTTTCAATTGTCGATATGTCTTCTCTACATTGTCCACTGAAAATGCGATTCCTCTCTGCCCTCCCGGTGTGTCTCCTCCCCATTCCTTACACTCTTCACAAAGATGCAGAACCGTCCTTGAGCCCCTCGGCTTGGCGGTAACCCAGTGGTTATTCACGGTAACCTCGAAGCCCAGCTTCTCTCGGAACCATTCTGCTGACTTTTTCGCATCTCCAACAGGAACGGCAACAGACATTATGTCCGTTATCATTCACGTCTCTCCGAGAGATTCTCCTCGATCGATTGCCGATTCATAAGCATTTGGCAGCTGGAATTGTGTGCGCGCACCATATTATACGACGACGAAACGACGAGCGTCGAATCGTTTAATAAAACACATAATAGTGCTTTGTCAAGGTGCACATCAATGGAGAGGGAGGATATAGACAAAGTACTCAAGCTGAAGGGAGAGATGGACAAGGTTTCAGATGAGCTTACAAAGAAAGTGAACTCGATTGATGGAGATGTCATAACTATCAGAAACAACCCAGAAGTCAGGGAGATCTGGAACAGGTTGTGCCGTCTTCACATGAAAGCAGTAGTCAGTTGCGAATACGATACAGTAGGTAATGAAGAAATGGCCAAGCTCTGCGAGAAAGTGTTGCGGCCCAGAGCATGTGTGGAAGCTCTTCACTTATCGGAAGAGGAAACTTGCTGCGGAAGATTTCTCAAGAGAATCCAAGAAGCAAGACGGTAGCCGTCAAAAAACGTAGTGATCAATCTGTGGTCTTCTGATAGCTGACCAAATCTTCACTATTACAGCTGTTGAATTCATCTCGGCCGCACCATAGTATACACACACAAGACTGACGATACGACTACGATGCACCTCCAACGTGATCAGCCTCGCAAGTTCTCAACAATTTCCTTGGTCGCGTTTGATTTATTCAAGGTGTAAAAATGAATCCCGGGAGCTCCGTGAGCGATCAACTCTTTGCATTGCCAAGTAGCGTGTTCTATGCCATATTGCCGAACTGCCTTCGGATTCTTTCGGACGGCTTCGAGGTCCCTTGTGAGTCTTTCAGGAATCTTAGCTCCACAGGTCTGAGTAAACCGGACAATCTGATTGTAGTTCGTGATCGGCATAATTCCTGGGATGATGGGAATAGTCACCCCCTTTTCGCGCATTCTCCTCTCAAAAGCAAAGAAATCTCGATTGTCGAAGAAAAGCTGCGTAATGATAAGATTCGCTCCAGCGATCACTTTTTGACGGAGGTGGTTCCAATCCGTTTCCTTATCCGGAGATTCAATGTGCCCCTCGGGATAGCCGGCAACAGCGATACAAAAGGAATAGGAGTCGCGGATGAATGCCGTCAGTTCGCTTGCGTACCTGAATCCGTCCGAGTGAGGGGTGAAGCATGTTTCTCCTTTGGGAGGATCGCCGCGGAGAGCTATCACATTTTCAATTCCAGAATTTTCCAATTCATCTAGAATATCTTTGATCTCCTGTTTTGAATGCCCAACGCAGGTGAGGTGCGCCATCGTTTCTAGACCAATTTCTCTTCTTGCACGTTTCACAATCTCAATGGTTCTACTTCTGGTTCCACCGCCAGCACCGTAAGTCACAGAGACATATCCCGGTTTCAATCTTTTGAATTCCCCTATAGTCTCAAAGAGCCGTGTCATTCCCTTCTCTGTTTTTGGAGGGAAGAACTCAAAAGAGAATACTGGCCGACTATTTCTCAATATCTCAGTGATCTTCATGAAGGAACTCGTTCCTTTAGTATGGTGATGCAACACCTGCACTTAATGTCTCTGAGATAAGCGCTTCACACAGATGTCAAACCGCTGCGGCGCAGCTACCCTGCTCTCCCGCTTGTTCTGATTACTAATGGGGTAGACACCTGCGCCAGACACGAACGTATGGAGTGTGTGCGTGAACCAAGCGATAGGTGCGTGCTCAAAGATGGACTGACTGTTCGAAATGCGAGCATGCATGATACGTCCTTTGAGGGCAGTGAGAAACTGGATGGGGTCAGATTCAATCCCAAAACGGCCTGGTCTGAATGTACTTCAACTTAGCCTGCAACAGGTCCGCGAAGAAATCCTCCTCTCGCCTGTGCATCCTTGCCAGAACTTGTGCGGCTGTCTGTGGTCCTACCCCCCAAGTGAGCAGAGCCATAACACCTCTCTTTCCATACGATAGAACTAGATCAGCTGTCCTCCTTGTACGAGAGAGTATCTTCTGTTCCTCTTCGGTCAAAGGCTGGTCTCTGAGCCACTTCTTTGTGACTGAAAGGGAAGCTATCCGGTGCTTGTTTAGGACGGCTAGCAGACCGGATCCACAGTCGAGGCATTTGAGTTGGTCAGTGAGGGCTTGAACTCGAACCTGAGACTGTTCTTTTCCGCACGTCATACACATAAGCCGTGCGTATTCGGATTGAAGAGCTGCCTTCATCCTCTCAATGTTTTGCTTTCTTATGCTCTCGGGCGCTGCCATCTCAGGGGTCTCGGAAAACTTGTTCAATATATGATAAGCCAATGGAGTAGGATTCTTTTGCATGACCGTGGTGTACAAGTCAATCTTCCCGAGGGCTATCTTGGAGAAGATGAGGCGGGTTGTTTCGATGTCAACCTTCTCCTGAAGTGCTTCACGAAGGGTTTCCTCGTAGATCGGCGTGTTCCTGAATCTGGTCACCATATCCTCAAGCCTTCCTTCTTCGGCGATTGTGATTCCTCTTGGTATGGCGCCGAACCTTTCAGCGATGAATTTCATGTAGTATGAAAAAGGTCTTCTCGCCTCCACATATCTCCTGAAGGCCATTTCCGCTTCTTGCGGCGATATTCGAATGATAGATGATGCCAAGCCTTCTATCTCGTCGCCTTCCATTTCCACTGCCAGTTCGATCAATATTCGGTAGCCGTCTGCCCATACGTTTCGAAGGATCCGTTTCTCAGAGAGTATGCTTTCGAATATGTAGCTGAGGGTTCTATTTACTGCCTCGCCGAAGCAGGCGTGAACGATCATGTATCTGTCGAAAAACTCGACTAGAATTCTATTGTTGTCTGGGACGGAAATTCCCTCTCGAACAAGCTCGTTAAGTTCTTCTACAGCTCTCCTTGCGCCGTATCTCTCAATTTCGTACTTCTCTGCCAACTGATCAATTACGCTTTCAGGATCTTGAGTAGTCAGGGCGTCAGCTATTTGGCGCCTGAGTTCTCCTACCTCTTGGGCGATCTCAAATGGCACAGGAAGGATCTCTCCGTCCCACCCTGGTATGGCTGCGGTGGGATCCTCAATTGGCAGCACGTAGACGCGGCCGTCTTCTGAGATCTTCATGATCTCCCAGACTCGTCCTCTGCATATGAAGTGTAAGCCGACTCGGGCTCTGAGAGTCATGAATTCTTCTCCGAGGACACCGACATTTCGTTGTGTGGTGATGTCAACTATGGGGTATCTCTTCTCGTCCGGTATCATTGACAGATTCTCATAGTAGTAGAGCCTCGTTCGACTTGACTTGGTGAGTATGCCCTTCTCTTCCTTTAGAAGCCTCAGATCTGTAAGGTAGTCGATGACTTGGCGATAGGCTTCTTGGGACAGCGACCTGTATGGATATGCCCTTCTAATGATTGAAAACGCAGAGTCTGCACTTACAGTCTCCCTGTCCATGACCAGACCTGCAACCTGATGTGCCAGCACATCAAGAGCTTTCTCATGCACTCTCAGAGCCTCAAGCCTTCCCTGCTGAGCTCGCTCAATAGTTGCGACGGATTCTAGGAGATCGTCACTGTGAGCTGAAATAATCGTTCCTTTAGGGGTTGCTTCCACCTTGTGGCCTGACCTACCGACTCTTTGAATGAGGGTTGAGACTTGGCGTGGAGAGAGGTACTGTAGCACGAGGTCTACCGTACCTATGTCTATTCCAAGTTCAAGTGTGGAGGTACAAACGATTGCTTTGAGCTTTCCTTCCTTGAACTCGTTTTCTATTCGAACCCTCTCTTCCCTTGACAAAGAGCCGTGATGGACCGCAGTCGCCTTGTCGATCATTCCAAGTCTGAGGCCGAGCATTTCTGCGTTTTGCCTACTGTTGACAAAGATCAGTGTTGAAGTATGATTGTCTGCCAGTTCTCTCATCCTATTGATTCTTGCAGCAGCTTCAGGGGTGGTGAACAGAGTCTGCGCTAGGTCGTGGTCCTCCTCTGAGGGAAAGGGAAACTCCACTCGGAACTCTGTCGCTTTAGGTGCCTGAGCTGTGACGAGCTCTATCTGTCGGCTAGATCCTGCGAGAAAGCTGCCTATCTTGTCGGGCTCTCCTATTGTGGCTGAGATGCCTATTCTCTGGAAATCTTTCCCTGTGATCTCACGGAGCCTTTCCAAGCCCACTGTGAGTTGTGCTCCTCTCTTGTCCTGGGCAAGTTCGTGCACCTCATCGACTACAACCCATTGCACGTTCTTCAGGTGTTGCCTCATCCTCCTGGCTGGAAGTATTGCCTGAAGTGTCTCTGGTGTTGTGACCAGAATCGTGGGAGGACGCCTAGTTTGCAGTTCTCTTTGAGCTCTGGAGGTGTCTCCGTGCCTCACATCGCATGTGAGGTTGAGCTTGGCGCTCCAGAATGTGAGCCTCTTCATGAGATCCCTGTTTAGTGCTCTCAATGGGGTAACATATAGGAGGCTAATGCCCTTCCTATCGCGAGCAGAGAGAAGATTGGAGAAGATCGGTAGAAGTGCAGCCTCAGTCTTACCGGTTCCAGTCGGCGCTACGATGAGAACGTTTCTACCCTTCAATATCGGGTCCAATGCCGCGCTTTGAATGTCCGTTGGCGTCTTGATGCCTGATTCTTCCATGGCGGAGCGGATGAGATGGGCAAGCCTGCTGAAAGCGTTCCTAGGATTCTGTGGGGTATTCACTTCCAAGTTCTCGGACCCGTATACCGTTGCCTTGTGTCGTGACTTGGCTTTGCTGAGTGGACAGTAGTTTTCGGTGCTCTTGAGATTGATAGGTGGTTGAAAGTAAGGGTTGTGGGATTTGGCCTGGGTCAAGCTTAGAATATAGCGGGCACCAGACGAAGACACGAGAATTTGAATTGCAGCATTAGTGTATCTTCATAGCCCTTTCCACGGCGAATCGCAATCTGTCAGCACATGCATAATCGTGAACCTTTGCGTAGTACTGTTTGAGTCCCTCGTCAGTCTTTAGATTCAAGCCAGTCAGCTCTCTGCAGTCCACGCCACCGAACTTCTCTTTGAACTCAGCCACATACTTGTTCACCATATCCCATGCTGGCTTTGGACTTTCCTCGGGCTTGCTTCTGCCATATCTCATCCCTATCGCCATCGCCACACTTGAGATGCATCCGCACAGAAGCCCATTCAGGCTGACGCCTGCACCTATCCCAGTGGCCACCCTTGGAACAATGTCTGATGCCAAACCGAGATGATCTTTCAAAGCCAAGAGGACGCTCTCGCAACAATTGTATGGCCTTCCTGTCGGAAAATTGCTGGGCCTCGTGCAGAAATAGCTCACAGCTCTGTCCTGCAACTGCTTCATCTTTTCCTCGTCCAAACCTAGTTCCACCGTCCTTCAGCCATACTATGAAGTCCTGTCAATAAACAACCTTTTCGTCGTACTACATATGTAGGCCAAACGCAAGCTCCCAAGAGACACGAGCACGAGCACCAGCCATTCTTCTGTCTTGGTTTTGCTGAAGCAAGACTGATCTGGCAAACAGCTCTATGCCCAGTTCATTTCACGTTGAGTTCACGAGGTGTAGGCTCAGGAAGAGTAGTGAAGGAAGATCTATGAGGTTCGGAAGCCAACTTCAGAACACCAGAGGTGGAAGCTTGAGCAGGTCGAGTCTGTTCTCCAACCTTCTCGTTGCCGCTGGCGTGATATTGCTATGCCTGGGGCGGGTTCAGACTCTGCAGACACATCAACAATCAGTGAAGACAAGCACGAGCTACAGCACACAATTCCTGACGACATCGGTAACTGAGAGGTTAACCGTGACACGAACCGCAGTCATCACAGCCACGACACTTCCAGATCCTGCTGAGCTCACGGTGAAGTTCGAGTGGAGAGGACAAATGGGGCGGGACCTGTGGTGGGATTGGTCGCCTGGAATTGCGCCTCTGGACATATTGGGAAATATCACGAACAAATCTGGTTTTGTTTGGCACGATCTGAGATTGAAGTTTGCGATTGGCGACGGACCCCGCTCAGAAGTCTTCCACTACAAGATACCGGTTCTGTACTCAGGTGAGACGCAGTTCTTTTTCTTCAGCCACACTCCACGTGAGTTCTATGACTATAGGTATGCCTGGGTGAAGTTTCTGGAAATAGACCAGTATGAAACACCCATCAAGACGATGACGTTCCTGCGAGCTAGTGTCATAACTGAGACAACTGAATTCATGAGAACTACGACATTAACCAGCACCCGCATGATTTTGTCAACCTATTCGGAGCCTGAGACTTTGGGGCAGATTCTTGGATTAGCAGTGGCTATTGTCAGCCTTTCTGTGCTCGCAGCATATGCACTACTCAGAAAGAGACACAGGAAGAAGAAAACAGTCATTGCGTGAGCCATAGCTGTGAAGAAGTGATGAGCCGGCTACGGAGCTCTGACAGCACTTGACTCGAAATACTGTGAATAGTCCAAAGTAGACGGCTCACTTGAGATAGATTTGCGCTTTGACAGGAATGATCGGAGATTTACTGCGGCGTTCTATTTGAAATGCGAATGCGCATTCACTTCACTGCATTGCACTCACCGAAGTGACATTGCTCGTTTTCGTATTATGGATGGATTATTCACTTCCAGCGAACGACTGAATCGCGTGTCTTTCGGATTCAGTGGCAAGAAAGATCATCGGGGATCTGTCGAGTCTTCCGGTGATGGTTCTCTCACCTTGTAGAGCCGTATTCCACCGTAAACGACTGGCTCCACCTTTCTCTCAAACACCATCTTGTTCAATGTCCACTTCAAATTCTCAATCCTCACATGTAGCTCTCGACTCATGACGCCCATACCCTTGTAGCCCTCTGTGGCGAGATATTTCAGAATCCTGCTCTCCAAAGACCTTTTTCTACGCACAGCCAACCCTAGCTACCCAACAAAGACACGGGCCAAATCCAACGGATAACTTTCAGAGAAAACCGAAACTACTCACCTGAATACTTTCAAACTCCTCTCCGAGGCCTCGAAAGACCCCTCATTGCCTATATCCATGCTTCAGACATTTTCATTGACGGGGCGAAAGATATGAGATCTAAATCCGTCACCTCACACCTCCTGACAAGCGAAACCATGTTCCCGCTGCTAAGAGCATACATCACTTTGAGACTCGCTCTAGAGAACGGGAAAGATCAGTAAGGCGCATGCTAGATACTTCGCATTATCCGTCGGCGCCTGCAGGCTCAATGCCATGAGGCTCCAAAGGGCCTACGGGCTATCTTAGATCTGTGAGCCTACGAATCACTGAGTCTAGGCTGTTCGTATGCGCAGTAGAGGTGGGTGAGTCCTGATTTGCGTGTGGAAACTCAGTGCTGGCCTATCTCTCGTTTGAAGACATCGGCTAAGGCTCTTCCCCAGTCGCCGATTGGTTCAAGTCTTCCATCGAAGAATCTCAGAACTGGAGGCTCATAGACGAACTTCAGTCCTCTCACGAGATCTCTATGCTTGTAGAGCCAGTTTATCCTGTCAATGGCATACTCAATGTGGGATATTGTGTAGACGCGTCTTGGAAGGGCGATTCTTGTGAGCTCCAAATCAGCCATGACTTCCTTTCCGTCTTTGTCTCTATCCATTGAGATCGTTCCTCGCTCCATGCTTCTTATGCCTGAGGCTATGTAGAGGGCGGCGGCCAGTGAACCTGCGGGATACTGAGGTTGAGGGACATGGGGAAGGAAATTCGTGGCGTCAAGGTGACAGGCCAGTCCGCCTGGTGGAGTGACCACAGGGATCTTGGTTTCAGCCAGCCTGTTGACAAAGTACTTTATCTGTTCGACTGAGCATCCTGCCACTGTGGGATCAACCATTTCTCTGACTCCAACGACCATGGCGCCGATTTCTCTCATTGACATGCCGCCATACGTGTAGAAGCCTTCGTAGACAGGAAGCCAAGGCCTGATCTTGTCAAACAGTTCCTTGTTGTTTGTTGCCATCATGCCTCCTCTAACAGAGGTGTTCTTTCTTCCACTCATGTAGTACAAGTCGGCTAGGCTGCAGATCTCTCGAACTATTTCTGCTACCGTCTTGTTTTCGTATCCTTTCTCCCGCTGCCCTATGAGGTAGGCATTCTCGCAGATCAGACTGCCGTCCACAACGAGAACCAACCCGTGTTCGCTGCAGATCCGCCTTATCTCTCTAAGGTTCGCCATAGAGAACGGTTGGCCACCGATCAGGTTGGTTGTCGCCTCCATTCGAACGAAGGCCACCCTATCCCTGCCATACTTCTTGATGACATTCGCCAGTTTCTGCGGATCCATGTTTCCTTTGAAGAGGTTGGTACTCTCGGTCTTTAGCGCCTCGTCATAGTAGATCTCAAGACAGGTTGCTCCCGGAAGTTCGATGTGCGCCTTTGTGGTTGTGAAATGATAGTTG
>Ga0209725_1001980_pt1 | contig 11239 bp, 13 predicted proteins | sample I18A1metaG_FD_184145 | JGI IMG/M metagenome (GOLD analysis project Ga0209725, IMG submission 184145) | Lake sediment bacterial and archeal communities from Gulf of Boni, Indonesia to study Microbial Dark Matter (Phase II) - ​I18A1 metaG... | ecosystem: Environmental > Aquatic > Freshwater > Lake... | reverse complement strand
CCACTTGGGGCACCGTGTGCGCCTCAAGCTCGGTTCGTGCCCATCCAAGAGGAAGTGCCAAGAGATAGAGGAGTGCGTAGTTTGCTCCAAGAGCTAGGGTCAGCGCCGTTATCGGACCTGTGAGCCCGGCCATATGTATGCTGATCTTCCAGAACAAGGTGACAAGCAGAACTATGAGGGAGATTGAGAGGTAGGAGACCGAGAGAAGATAGAGTATCTTGCATTGTAGCCACAGGAAGACTACTGCTGCAGACACGTATGCTGCGAGAGCAGGAATGAAGAATATGGGGCGTCTCTCTCCTTGAGACACGTGAAGATCCACGTACCCTTTCCTGAAAAAGTATAGGACCATCACAATTGGAGCCACGGCTATCGTAGGTATCCCGAGAAGGATCGCCTTAAGAGGGGTCAGGATAGATCCGAGACCTTTAGGGCTGAAGAATGAGAAGACGATAACGACTGATGTCGCAACGAGAGGTAGCGAAAGCAAGTTCGAGATAACCCTTGCAGCTCTTTTGTTGAATGAGTCCACGAATCGAGTCGACCCAGCTTCTCTTACGACAATAACTTGTACATAAGACGTGTTGTTTACGCTACCTCCAACTGAAGAGAAAGAAGCAATCAGATGATCCATGTTCGGCTAGAGCAAAGGCCTTACGTATTTGCCACGGACATTTCTTGCTCATGGTCTGGTATCCCTCTGTGGACGACATCGTCTGTCTCAACATCCTCGTGCTCGACATGACGGGTGACAGACACCCGCATAGGCTTCTTGGTTCCCGTGAGGGAATCAAGGCTATCATAGAGAAGGCGAAACAACACGAGGGGAAGGGTCTGACGTATCAGGCCGCAGTCCTATTGAAAGAACTGGCAGGTCACCATCCTTTCGCCGGAGGGAACCACAGGACTGCTTATGTCGTGGCGAAATCGTTCCTTCTGAGAAACAGCAAGCGACTGAGAGTTAGGGATTGGCGGAGAGCGTATCCCTTTATTAAGAACGTTGAAAGCAGGACTGTTGAAGAAATCCAGAGGTGGATCGAGCTTGGACAAGAGGAAGATCTGTGAAGAGAATCCTAATGCAGAATTCTTCAAACAGGTTATTGAAGAGGACATGTCTTTGTTGATGATGCTCGCCACCAACGGCAAGTACAAGCCGAGGTAGATGGAGACCCCCGCTTTTTCTGCGTCTTCTTGAGGCGGCTGGAGAAGTAGAATACGAAGTCGAAATCAAACTAATCACGTAGCGTGATTCTGCCTAAATGAGGAACCTAGTTTCTCTCTTTCCTCTCGCCTCATCAATGTAGAACACAACATTAACGTAATCACTCGCGCACAGCATGTCGCTAGGAGTCTTGTCAGGCTTGAGCAGGAAGGTGGTCTTCATCTATGACGGCGCTTTTCTCTCATACGACTTTGGGCCTCATCACCCACTAAAGCCTGTGAGACTGAAGCTGACTGCTGAGCTAGCTCGGTCAACCGGCCTTTTGAGTTCTTCCAATGTCTCTTTGGTGAGACCAGTAATGGCAAGCACTGAGCAGGTCCTCCTTTTCCACGAGAAGGAATACGTCAATCTTGTTGAGCGATCAAGTAAGCTCGGAGAAGGATTACTGGACCTAGGAGATACTCCTGCCTTCAAAGGCTGCTTCGAGTCCTCTAGGCTTTACGTTGGAGGATCAATTCTGGCAGCAGATCTCTTGATGCAGGGAAGCGCCGATCACGCCTTCAACTCTGCGGGCGGACTACATCATGCGCATCCCGGCGGCGCTTCAGGATTCTGCATCTTCAATGACCCGGCCATCGTGGTGGCCTACTTGAAGCACAGATACAAAGTGAAGAAAATGCTCTACCTCGACATAGATGCTCATCACGGCGACGGGGTCATGTACGGCTTCTACTCTGACCCGTCGCTTCTGAACATAGATTTCCACGAGGACGGCCGATGCCTCTTTCCGGGAACAGGATTCATCCACGAGATTGGAAAAGGGGACGCAAGAGGCCTGAAGGTAAATGTGCCATTCCCTCCTGAGACCGGTGACCAGACCTATCTCAAGGCCTTCAGAGAGATAGTTCCTAGCATAACGGAGGCATTTCAGCCTCAGATAATTCTGATGCAATGCGGTGCAGACTCGCATTTCGACGATCCCTTGGCAAACCTAAGGCTAACCACCAACTGCTACGAGCAGATGATCGAAATCGTCCACACGCTAGCCCACAAGATCTGCGAAGGAAGAATGCTCCTGTTTGGAGGAGGAGGCTATTCGCTCAGCAGTGTAGCTCGATGCTGGACCTTGGCCTTCGCTAAGCTTGCTGAGATGCAACTTCCAGACGATATGCCTGAAAACTGGTGCAAGCTATTCGAGAAAATGTCAGGAGAGAAGGCCCCAAATGCGCTTCGCGATTTAGAAGGCAAGGTCGGCATTGAGCTGACGGCATATGTCGAAAAACTCTTGAAAGAGTTGAGAGAGATCATCCCAATGCTGCGAGGATAAAGGGGACGTCGCTAAGCAAGGTTTTATTTCGCCTTGACCTATCTCTCTCAGGGCGCATCGTCTAGTTGGTTAGGATGTCACCCTGACACGGTGACGGTCCGCGGTTCGAATCCGCGTGCGCCCACCAAATCCCAATACCTGTTGCGACGTGAGGGGGGACGCTTGCAAAGGATTATTGGCTTCCTCCCACTTACCGTAGCAGGCGTGATCCATGATGGTGAAACAAGTTCTTGATTACATAGATCAGAACTATGAGCGCTTTCTCACCGATCTGGAGAGGCTGATCCGTCAGCCAAGTGTCGCAGCGAAGAACGAGGGCATGAAGGAGTGCGCTGAACTAGTCGTCAGGATGATGGAGGAAATTGGCGTCAAGGCAGAGCTACTGGAACTGCCTGACGCATTCCCGCTGGTGTATGGTGAGATCCAGTCAAAGAAAAACCCAAGGAGAACAGTTCTCTTCTACGACCACTACGATGTCCAACCCGCCGAACCCTTAGAGCTGTGGGAAACCCCTCCATTCGAACCGTCCGTAAGAGAGGGAAAGATGTTCGGAAGAGGAGTCGCAGATAACAAGGGAAATCTCGTCTCCAGGCTTAAGCTTGTGGAATCTTGGCTGAAGACTAGAGGAGACATACCGTGCAACTTCAAGTTTCTTGTTGAGGGAGAGGAAGAGATTGGCAGCCTACATCTTGAACAGTACTTTGAGCGTTACGGCGAGAAGTTCAGATGCGACGGCGTGGTGTGGGAGTTCGGAGGAGTCGACGAAGACGAGAGGCCCACAATAACTCTCGGAGTCAAGGGAATCCTCTACGTGGAGTTGGAGGCAAAGGGCCCTGTAAGAGACGTGCATTCAGCAACCGCAGCCATAGTCGATAACCCTGCTTGGCGGCTCGTCAGAGCGCTTGACACACTGAAAGACGAGAAAGATCGCATCCTGATCCCAGGTTGGTACAAGGATGTTAAATCCTTCACGAAAGAGGAGCTGAAATATCTCAAGGCTGAACCTCTCCACGAGAAGGCGATGAAAGAGGAGCTAGGGATCAAGAAATTCATAGGAGGAATGAAAGGCCTCGAAGCCAAGAAAGCCCTTGCAGGAAAACCGACCTGCACGATCTGTGGACTTGTATCAGGTTGGACTGGCCCTGGATCGAAAACGGTTCTCCCTTCAAGAGCGCTGGCGAAAGTCGATTTCAGGCTCGTGCTCAGTCAGAAGCCGAAAGTCCTCTTGGAGCGGTTGAAGAAGCACTTGAGAGCAAAAGGATACAGCGACGTAGTCGTTCGCGAGTATGGCATGGAGGAAGCCGCAAGAACTCCTCCTGGCGATCTCTTCGTCAAGGCCGCTGTGAAAGCCGCAGAGCAAGAATACCCTAAGCCGCCCGTGGTGAGCATATCGTCGGCAGGGACAGGCCCAATGTACCTATTCACCAAGAACCTGAAAGCTCCATGCATATGCATAGGCGTCGGCTACCCCTACACTCGAGGGCATTCCCCAAACGAGAACATACGAATCCAAGACTTCGTCAACGGGACAAAATGGATGGCTAGGACAATCAACAACTTCGTGAAGACCAAGTAGCCTGCCATATTCCTTCTATTCTTCAAACTGGCCAAGGATTCGGCTGACCGCCTCATGGCTGGGAAGAACGAATCCATCAGTCAAATAGGGAACCACCTTGAGGGCTGTGAGGTTGCCAGCATCAGCACTCAAGAAGATATGGCTTCAGGATTAGATGATCCGCGTACCGTCTATCTTCTTGTTCTGCCACGAATAGCGGCGAAGTTTGGTAGATGCTCCATAGCCACAGGCAGCGCATCTCTTCATGGTGATGTTGTATGCTCTGCGGCCGCATCTTCGGCATACAATGTGGCTCTTGGAACGACCCATCTTGCCATGGGCAGTTGTCCCTTTAGTCATCACTCACCCTCCCTCAAAGCGCATTCCAGATCTGTAACTGGCTTCCCAGCTTGTCTGCAGAGTCTCATGTGGAACCTTGCCTCTTGGGCGGAGGGCTGACCAAGACCACGTTGTCTCCGCGGACAACTATGGTTCCAAGCTTCTTTCCCTGATCGCTTGAGATCTCCTCAGCATCTTCGAGGACTAAGTTCATGTGCTGATCGAAGCTGAAGAGCTTTCCCCTTACGCCTCTTCCTCCTTTCAACTCCACCAGAACTAGTTGGTTGAGGCTTTGCTCGAATATCTTTGTAGCCGTTTCTGACATGTTGACCATCGAAGGTGAATCGATCAACGTTAAGGGCGAGCGATACGTAATTTAAGGGTTGCTCTGAGTTGACCTATGCATGGCTGCCCGAATACCTCTCCGTGGAAAGGAGGCGAAGGCTATTCTCACAGACTTTATGTCAAGGCTTCAGCTCAGTGAAGATGTCTTTGGTTCCAAGCCTCTAGTCGAGAAGGTTCAACTCCGAGACGGAGAACTGATTCTTGTCAACGGGAGGCCCGCCATCCTGAGGAAGCGGGGCCAACTTGTTCCCACTTTGAAATTTGATGACGCAGTCAAAGGTTTAGCTCGCGTGGCTGTCGATATGGGTGCAGTCCCACACGTCTGCAACGGGGCGGACATCATGGTGAAAGGCATCAGAAGCGTTGACAGAGAGTTCGCAAAAGGCGCCTTGGTAGTCATTGTCGATGAAACTCATGGGAAACACCTAGCAATCGGTGAGGCGTTGGTGGACTCGGCTTCGATTCGAGAGATGGAGAGGGGAAAGGTTGTATCTAACCTGCATTTTGTCGGAGATGATGCATGGGAGGCCATGAAGGCCTTAGGCTAAGGACGTCGGCCCCTTGTTTTGGGCACCTCTTCTGATGCGGCCTGAATCCTCTTTCGCCTTTCAACATATTTCCGCAGAGCCAATCCAACTGCCAAGATTGTCAGGACGATTGCAGCAAGACCAACGAATCCTCCTATCGGCTGCAACAATACCTCAAAAGGAGAGCCCGCCTCGATAACGATGATCATTGATATCTCGTTGTTCCCGTAGTTTGCCTCCGGAACCCTGCGGTCAGGGTTAAGTAGCCACCGAACCTCGTAGATTCCAGGTCCCACTGAAACGGGACCTGAGGACCAGTCTTGAGCGCCACCTGCTTCAAGCTTTCCAGGTCCCCCGGTTGCCAATGGGCTGCCACCGAAGTAGGGCTGGACATAGTACCCTTCAGCATGAGCACTTCCAAGATTCTTCACGGTTGCGCATACATAGAAGGGCTCATTAGCCTTAGGGTTGATGGGCGTATTGTTTCTGTCTCCGATCCAGATCTTCGCGATGACAAGATCGGGCAGAGCCTGCTGACCGAAAGAGGGTGTCCACGCAGAGCCCAGAGCCAAGACAAGTGCGAGGAGACAGAGTTTGGCACGGTTCGGCAAGGATGGCACCAAGGCCGGTTAGGTCTGGGCAAACAATTAAAGCATTGTCGTTCCAAATCTGGCTAGCAATGGTTCACCCCGAGATCTCGATTGTAGCTTCTTGCTATAACAAGAGGGACACGATAGGGCACTGTGTGGCATCCCTTCTCGGACAGGACATGGACAGCTTTGAAGTGATAGTTGTCGATGACGGCTCGACCGACGGGTCTTTGCGGACCCTTGAGGTCCTCGAATCACATGATGTCCTGACGATCATCAGCCAGAGGCATAAGGGTATATCGGCCACCAAGAACAAGGGCTTCGCAGCTTCCAGTGGAAGCATCCTACTATTCATTGACGGAGACTGTATCTTGGAGAAAGGATCCCTCGCGGAGCTTGCCCGATCTTTCGGTGAAGAGGCGATCGGCTGTGTTGGAGGAGAACTTCGTGCAACGAATTCATCTAACCTGATGGCCAAAGCTGTCGAGCATATGCAGAACGAAGTTGAAAGGAAGTGGCCGTTCGGAGCCGTCGTAGCATACAGAAGAAGCGTACTTGAAAAGGTGGGTCTGTTTGACGAGCGAATGGTTGCTGGTGAGGATGCTGAACTGTATTTGAGGACTATGAAGCTAGGTTTTAGGTCTAAGATCAATAGGCGGATCATTGCAAGGACGAAGAACCCGGACAATCCAATAAGCTTCTTTCATCAACGCGTGAAATGGGGGCGAGGCTTCCGCCAGCTGACGGAAAGGCACCCTGAGACGTTCACTAGAAAGATCAAAGTCTGCTTCTTCTGGATAGCTACGATGCTTCTTTCGCCGTCGCTGGCTCTGGTTGATGCTCGTTTCATGTGGGCATTTCCTGTGCTTGTCATCTACAATCTGATCCGTTTCACACCAGGAACCATCGCCATCTATAGAAGAACAGGTGACGCGAAGCACTGCGTCATTATCCCTCTCTTGAGATTCCTCAATGCCTTGGCTTACGTATTCGGCTGGTCCCATTGGCGCCTTCTTGAGTTAACTCGCAGGACAAAGCGCCTCGAACCTTTCGCACCTACGTCTGCGCCTCGCAAGTTCTCTTTCTCCGCCGACCTACCTACTTGATCCAGGGAACCCTGACCTCCTCTATTCGCCATCTAGGTCTAACGAAGCTCTTCTCAATCGGAGTAACCATTCCTGCGTTGTACGCGAGGATGCCTGTCCAAGCTATCATAGCACCGTTATCGACAGCAAACTCCGCCGGAACAACCTTGAGTTCTCCTCCTCGCTCCCTTGTCATGACCCGCAGCATTTCTTGGAGTCGCTTGTTTCGAGCGAAGCCACCTGTCAGAAGAAGAGCGTTCTTCTCTGTGTGTGCCATTGCTCTCTCTGTAACCTCAGTCAGCATAGCCAAAGCCGTTTCCTGAAGGCTATAGCAGAGATCCTCTACTCTCTTTCCCTCCTTGAGGCATCGAAGAGCTTGGGTCACTAGGCCGGAGAACGCTAGATCCATTCCCTTGACCAAGTATGGCAACGCAATGTACTCAGATCCCTTTGAGGCTGCCTCGTCGAACTTTGGGCCGGGCCATGGATTAGAGGGATCATAGATTCCGGATTCTCTTGCAAATACGTCGAATGCGTTCCCGATCGCTATGTCCAAAGTCTCACCGAAGACCCGGTATCGCCCTTTCTCGAAGACAACTATCTGAGTTGTCCCGCCGCTCACGTTCAAGACTACAGGCTTAAGGGCACCGGTCACTTGACGGCCTATCTCTATGTGTGCGAGAATATGGTTGACTCCAACCAGTTCGATCTCAAAGAAGCTTGATAGTGCTCTTGCGATGGTAGCGGCCGTTCTGAGGCAGGGTCCCATGCCTGGACCCATCGAAAAAGCTACAAGATCGATGTCCGAGGCATCTACTTCGCCAGCTCGCAATGTATCACGCAGGATCTTGCCGGAGACTTCTGAGTGGTGCTGCGATGCTTCACGTGGGTGGATCCCCATCCCCGAAGGAGGGATATACGAATCTCTAACGTTGGCAAGGACCTTTCCATCGGAATTCACTAGCCCCGTCCCAAGCGTATGAGCTGTACCCTCTATGCCAAGGCAAAGAAGGCTCTTCTTCACCTCTCTCCTCTCCTTTGAGCGAGTACCCTGAGTATGGCTGAGGCAGAGATAGCGCCTGATCTGGTCACGGAAGGCTGACCCCTGATCGTGAAGTCGACGATGGTTGAGGGCTTTCTTCTTCTCAAGGTGCCTACATCCAATACTAGATCAATTGCTGATCTAAGGACTCTTGGTGCAGTCTTCGGCGAAAAGACAGGCGGTGCTCCTGATATGTTTGCGCTCGTCGATGTGATTGGATACTTTGCCGCCCTGACTAGTGCCAGTGCAACTGGATGACCTGGTATTCGAGCTGCGATCGCTAAAGGATTCAGTAGGTCTGGCACCGAGGTTCTTTTCCTCAGGGCCAATGTCAGCGGACCCGGCATGAACTCTCTGACCAATATCTCTGCGGTTTCATCGAGGCACGCGTATTTCCTCCACATCCGAAGATCAGATACAATCACAGGGATGGATCTGCCCAGAGATCTTTGTTTTGCCTCGAAGATCTTGCTGATAGCTGTCTCTCTTAGCGCGTTAACACCGAGTGCATAGCTACTCTCAGTTGGATACATGACCACTCCATCGGCATCCAAGACTCTAACGGCTTCGCGGATTGCCGAAGGATTCGGCCTGAGTGGGTTCATCGTCAGGGTCCTAGTCAGGTCTCGCGCCCCGCGAAGATCGATTTCCCATTGACCTCAAGGGTCGAATTCATCTGCTTCTCCTGTTTGACCTCTTCACTGAGCGCTGTGAGGATCTCGGCTCTGATGTTCACAAACTCGTAGTGAAGCCTGTCCCTCGGCCGCGGCAGTCTTACTTCGAAAATCTCTCTCACTGAGGCCGGCCTGACCGTCAAAAGGATTATCCGATCTGCAAGGTATACAGCTTCGTCGACGCTGTGGGTCACAAATATGATCGTCTTCCCAGTCTTGCTCCAGATTTCCAGAAGTTCTTCCTGCATTATGTTCCTTGTCTGTGCATCCAAAGAGCCAAAGGGCTCATCCATCAAGAGAACTCTTGGATCGTTTGCCAAACTCCGTGCAATTGCAGCTCGCTGCTTCATACCCCCAGAAAGCTCACGGGGATACTTGTTCTCGAAGCCACGCAGTCCCACAAGGCCCACATAGTGATCCCCAATCTTTCTGCGTGTTTCGTATTCAACACCTTGAATCTCGAGTCCTAGCTCGATATTCTCTGCCACGGTTCTCCAAGGCAGCAACGCGAACTCCTGGAATACCATGCCGCGATCTGGGCCAGGCGCAACAACTAGTTGTCCATCAAGGAGAACCGTCCCGCCAGTTGGCTGTTCCAATCCGGCAATTATCTTTAGAAGAGTTGTTTTGCCACAACCACTTGGTCCGACCAAACATACGAACTCCCCATTCCCGACCATGAAACTAACGGATTCGAGCGCCCGTACGTCTCTCTCTGCTCTAGAACTAGCTTTGAACACTTTCGATATTCCCTTTGACTCAATCACTGACATGATTATTCTCGCCAACGTAGAAGATGGCTTTCTATTCTCCCTATGACATAACTCATTGCATACCCAATTGCACCGATTGCCAGCATACCCACCATGACGCTACTTGTCTCAAGTATGCCAGAGTAGTAGATGATCATGTATCCCAGCCCTGAGCTGGAACCCGTCATTTCAGCTGCAACCAGACACATCCATCCAACACCTACGCCGATTCGCAGACCTGCAACGATCGACGGGATCGATGATGGAGTGACAACTTTCACGAGGATGTCACGGTCGCTGGCTCCCAAGGTCCGCACAGCCTCCACTAGAACCTTGGAAGTGCTTCTCACTCCAGCAACGGTATTCAGCAAAATGGGAAAGAAGGCGCCGATGAATATCAAGAAGACAGCTGGTTTGAGTCCAAGTCCGAACCAAAGCATTGCGATCGGAATCCAAGCTATTGGAGGTATAGGACGCAAGATCTCCAAGATCGGTTCTGCAAGACTCTCTACAACCTTTGACCAACCGATCGCGATGCCCAAAGGAACAGCAGTCGCTGCAGCAATGAAGAACCCGACGGCAACTCTCAAGAGACTGGTCAAGATATGCGAGGCAAGCTCTCCAGAGACAACTAGATCGACCAAGGAGCTTAGAACAGATGTTGGCCAAGGTAAGAGATGCCTCGGAAAAACCCCCAACAATCCGACGATCTGCCAAACAGCAACAGCCAAAAGAACTGAGAGAATTCGCATATGTCGATACGTGACTGCTCTCATCTATCTCTACCGAGCATAAATCAAAGTCCCAGTGCTCTTTTCAAGAAATCCGTGTTGTATACACTTGTTATGAATTTGTCCACGTCAGGGATGTCCGACTTCTTGATGACGTCAAACTCAATCAGCCTTTCAGCAAATAGCTTTGTCTCCTCAATCTTCGGTTCATAGTCAAAAAGAATTCGCCGCCAAGAGCCCTCGATGACCTGAAGGTCAAGTTTCGTGAATCTTGCAGCTATCGTCATCGCCTTGTTCGGGTTTTCCTGAATGAACCTTGTTGCTCTGACATGTACCCTAACAATTTTCTCCACGGTGTTCGGCTGCTTAGCTATGAAGCTTCGACTCGCAACCAAGACGCAACACGGGTGACCAGGCCAAATCTCACTCGAGGATGCAAGGAGATTGCCAGTTCCGGTGACGATCGCCTGCGCGCAGTAGGGCTCCCATGCAATGTAGCCATCAAGCCTGCCTACTTCGAGTTGAGCTGGCATGTCGGGTGGGCGAACCTCTAGAACGCTTAGGTCCTTGTACGTCATCCCGTGACGGAGCAGAACCATCCTTAACAAGATGTCCTGAATCGAGCCTACCATAGGTATGGCTATGCTCTTGCCCTTAAGATCTTCAATCCTGCCTATGCCCCTTCGGACGATCAGGGCCGATCCTTCGCTGTTGACTGAGGCAAGAATCTGGATGTCCACTCCCTTCGCTGCATGAGTCAAAGCAGGTGGCGTGCCCACATATCCTACGTCAAGCTCACCTGCAGCAAAGGCCTTCATCAGAGCCGGACCAGCGGTGAAGGGACCAACCAAAGACACGTTCAGTCCCTCCTGAGCAAAGTATCCATTCTCTAACGCCACAGGGATCGCGAGCTGATGAATGTCCCCTAGAAGATATCCTAGCCTCACAGACGCAGGACGCGGAATAGCATAGTAGTAGAAACGAAGACCACTAAGGGCTATGATCGAAACAGCGACCAGTGCCCACATGGCTCTCGTCGTCAAACGAGACTCAACTCTCCGCGACAGAGTGATTCAAAGTATCAACACATCATTCATCAATAAAGCTCAC
>Ga0209725_1001979_pt1 | contig 11245 bp, 9 predicted proteins | sample I18A1metaG_FD_184145 | JGI IMG/M metagenome (GOLD analysis project Ga0209725, IMG submission 184145) | Lake sediment bacterial and archeal communities from Gulf of Boni, Indonesia to study Microbial Dark Matter (Phase II) - ​I18A1 metaG... | ecosystem: Environmental > Aquatic > Freshwater > Lake... | reverse complement strand
ACAACGCATCGTATAGCTTCTCTCGGTGTGAAGTACTGTCCCGCCCCCTTCTCTTCTTCGGCATATTTCTGCAACAGTCCTTCGTATGCCTCGGCTTTGATGTCCACATCTAGAGCCGTCCATTGGATCTCGTCGATGAGACCGATGAGTTTTTTCAGATTCACTGGTTCCCTAAATTTCGAAAGAGAGCCAGCAAAGATGTCTCCAAGCATTCCCTTTTGCCTTGAAAGCGTTCTGAGAATCTCGATGTAAGCGTCAAGAAGCTCTGTCCCGGACTTTGCTTTGAGGTCGTTCCATGTACAGCCCTCAGGAAGTTTAACTCCTTTCTCCTGTGCAAGTTTCAGGAACAACAAGTAAGTCAATTGTTCGATGTAATCACCGTATCCTATTCCATCATGACGTAGGGTATTGCAAAAGCCCCACAGCTTCGAAACTACTTCGCTCATGCAGTCACCATCGCCACATTTATTGTCTCAAGCAAGGGAACCAGCTTTCCTTCGAATACTTGATTGGCTTTCTCCCATCCACCATGCCTAGAGAACGGAATGTACCTGAAGTCTGGCTGCTCGATAACAAGGTTTCTCAGCAGATGGTCCCGAATGTATTGAAGCCACTTCTGCTGTTCTGCTGTCAGCTGTCTGCCTTGCGTTACTTTTGTTATAGCCTTGTTTACTCTCTCTTCTGCTGAGAGCAAGGGGTCGCCCCTAGCTGCATGGCGTATAATGGAAATAATGTCTGCTAACTCATTGTGATAAGCACGACGAAGATTCTCTTCAGTGAAACGTTCTGGTCTCGAAGAAAGTTTCCTTCTGAGGTCGGTTAGCTCCCTTGTCCGGAATTCCGACGGTCTGTTCAACAGGATGCTAAGTGCCTCGATATGGTCAGGATTCTCTCTGACGAATCGTTCGAATGCGATCAGGTAGTCTTGCGGCTTTAGCGCTCTTCCGTCAATTGTTCTGAAGAGGTACTCTGATTCAACCACGTCCTCGGCTTCATATGCCACGACAAAGGTCTTCGGTGCACGAGGATAGTTCTCCATAAAGTCTTGGAACATTTGGCTTCTAAGAATCTTCATCGTGCCTGCCCAGTCACGAGTCAATCTGGCTGGGAGCAATTGAGCAAATGCTCCAATATCCCCCTCAGGAATGAATTGCATGATACGCTCGCGGCCTTCGGCTGAGATATTCTTCTCAATTCTTCTCAATCGTTTCACAAGAGCCCGAACGTTGTAATCTCGGTCTACATTGTTGCAAATTGCATCGACAATCTCTTGAACGGTTCTGGTGGGCTTAAGCGGTGGCTCAGCTGTGAAGTCTGTCGTCCTTCTGAAGTATTCTAGAAGCGTGCCGTTGAAGCAGTCAAAAACAGTGAAATGCGTTTTCCCTATTTCGTCGCATTTTCTCGTTCCTCGACCAAGCATTTGCGCAAAGAGGATTCTGGATTTGACTGGTCGAAGGAAGACTAGGTTCTCTAACCTCGGGATGTCCACTCCTGTTGTAAGCATGTCAACGGTGACCGTGATTGATGGAAGAGGTCTATTACGGAACTGCCTGATTTTCTGTAGCGGTCTGTCGACCGTTGGACTGCCAGTAATCTTCTCAACAAATAAGTCGCCTCTTCCGAATTCATCTCTCAACATGTCAACAAGCCGGTCGGCATGCGAAATGTGCGGAAGGTCATTGATGGCGAAAACCAGCGTCTTTGGAAAATGACCAAACTCTTTCTCCTGGCTGAGGGCATATCTCGCAAACTCCTTGATGATTTTCCTGTTTCGGTCTGGTGCCGTTGCTTTCTGCTCCAAGTCTCCTGTATCGTAGATTCTCTCATCTTCCAGAACGTCAAAAGCCTGTCGCCCAGTTTCTGTGTCGATTAGTCCTACCTCTTCACCTTCTTTCAAGAATAAGCCCCTCATTGTAATATCCGACTGAACAGCTACAGCATCATAATCGACGAGATAGCCCTCCCTGACAGCTCGCTCGTACTCGTATCGATAGATTATGTCCCTGAAGTAGGATGTTGTGTGAGCGGCTGGTGTGGCTGTTAGGCCGATTTTGATTGCGTCAAAGTGTTCTAGGACTTGGCGCCACTTTCCCTCCTCTGTAGAAGTATAGCCTCGATGGCATTCATCTGCAATGACCACATCAAAAGCATGTATTGGTATGTCAAGCTTTTCCGCATCTTCCTCAACCTCTGACTCATTCGGTATCTCTAAGAACATACCCTCCCTGCCAAAGAGGTTGATCCGCATTCTCTGAATTGTGCATACGTAAGCAAACGTGTGGTGAGGCTGTGGATTCGTCAGGTATTCTGTTGGCAAGACGTTTGGGTCAAACTTGTACTCCTCCGGCATGTCTTCGCGACGAAAGCGTTGGCTGTAAACTTCGTATATCCTGTCGAACTTCAAACTTGGTTCAGGCTCAAAGCTTGAGAACGCGCCTACTGCTTGGGCAGCCAGAGCACGTCGATCGACAAGAAACAATATCCTTCTTGCAAGTCCGGACTTCAGGAGTCTGTAAATAAGAGAAATCGCAACAAACGTCTTTCCCGTTCCAGTTGCCATTGCTATTAGCATTCTGCGTTTTCCTGAGTGAAGTGTTTGCTCAATTGCGTCGATTGCTTCCCTCTGATACGGTCTCAGCCATGGGTTATCATTCGGGTTGTTTTCGAGCCATCGCAGGGATTGGATTCTACTAGTTGAGAGAAACTCTCTCAGTGCTGAGGTAGTATGAAATCTGGCTATTTGCCTCGAACGGCTTGGTCGTTGTCGCAAGTCTTGAAACCAGAAAACCTCTCCATTCGTGGAATAGACAAAGGGAAGATGATATTCGTCGAATTGGAACTTACCGTTTCTAAAGCCTCTGGCATACCGTTGAGCCTGTGATAGAACATTCTGTGGACCCAGGGTCAGCTTCTTTGCCTCTACCGCGGCAATCGCCTCTCTGTTGTGAAATAGCACATAGTCTGCAGGGCCCTCTGAGGTCTCGTACTCCCTTACCGCAGCTGTGTCGTATTTCCTACCTTTGACGAAATCAACGATCGGCCGCCAACCAGCTTCGCGCAAAGCTTTCTCTACAAGCTGCTTCCTTGTTGTTCGTTCATCCTTTGGGGAGCGCGGCACTCGAAATCATCTCGTGTTAGGCTATCGAGAATTCTTTTTGTAGAACCGAATTAGACGCCTGACTATATCCTCGTAGGTTTCCTCTTTTGTCCCTATTCGGGCAAGATCCTTCTTGGTATCCTTGCTCAGCTTAATGGTCGTAATCTGCCCCATCACAATCAGAGTATACTTGGTATCCCCGCCTTTAAATTGTATTCATCGTTCACACAGAAGCTGTGAAATGGGGCGTGTTTAGTTTGCTGTCCGGCATTCTTATCCTTGAGCTCAAATGGTCTCAATCCAAGACGCATGGCCGAAGTATCACTTAGCTCAACAAGCCCTGAAGAGTCTTGACTATGCAAGCTGTGTCTTCAACTTTCAGGCTTCGATAGAACTGTCAATCAAGTCGACGCCTTGCAAATCAAGTAGGAAATGGAGCATGATGTTAGCGATAGGCTAAGACGAGGTGCCGAGGAAGATCAAGCTGGAGAAGTACGAAATCCCTGATTTGGCGAAACTGAAGGCGTACTCAAGACTCTGGGTCGAAGTAAGGAATCTTGCTGAGTATGGAGACCAGAGACTGAACATAGCCGCAGGCAGAATCTTTTCAGAGCAAGATTCTTCAGCAGGAACGCTCCGATTGTGATGCAAGCGTTCTGCAACCAAGGTTTGAGATCCTATCCACACTTAGTGTATGAAAAACGAAGCGACTGTCGCAGGTGTGTGGCACCAAAACTACAATCCTCCCTCTGAGTTGCTGGCAAAGGGCATCATTGCTGGAAATAATCGCGAATGTCTATTGCCACTTGCTCAGCCGTCTTTTGCGGTCTAAATCCTTGACTACTGGCTTTGACAAACTGCTTCTCCAGTGTTGATTGAAACAGGGATAGCACATGTTCCAGAAAGCTCCGTCGTTCCATCTGTTCGTACAGTGTGTTGACATCGATAGTTGTGAACTCCTTCCCTGTGATAACCCGTTTTGCCTCGCGGGGCTTGAAAGGGAGCAGCCTGATTCTATTTATTCTATGGAGAACTCCAATGAAGGTATTAGCAAACTCCTTCATTACTGAGTTGAAGACCGCCCAGTATAGGTAGTCCCCAAACACGGTTCCGAATGTAGTTCCCTCGGGGCATGCAACAACACCTTCACTGCCCGAGGGAGAGAATATTCTTCTTGACCCAGGACAGTTAGAGACATCAACAGAGACTTCCTTTTCCAGGTCACATGACGTGATGGGAAAGATTCTGCAGACAAGTGGCCTCCTTTCATAGATAGAGCAGAGACGCTGAGCCTTGTCGAAGAAATGGCATCTCTCATTCGGAAACATGTAAGAGCAGATAATCGCCAACTTCCGCTTCGAATCAACCCAGAATTCGAACACTGGAAGATCTTCATCAAAGCCAATTGCAGCAAGATCTCGCTGGAACCGCTCTCTCTCAAGTGGTGACACGAAGCCGTATCTTCTTCCACCGTAGTCGTTGACCCAACCTATTCCACCGATCTTCTCTACCGGAACCCCGAGGTTAGTACAACACCAACCGCATCTCTGACACATGAATCGGTTAGGAAGTCTGTCCTCACTCTCTCTAATCATATCTGTCTGCTTCTCTTGGCATTACACTCGGTCCAATCGTATGTTCCTGTCTCAATATGGCGCTGATCTCTAGGAAATATGTTTCTTGTCTTTCGGTGGACTTGCAGTGATCTCGCTATTCTGGCACGATCTTGAATGTACCAAGGAGAGTTCTTATTGATTGCTCTTTCTTTAACCCAGATTGAACGCTGAGAAACTACGCGCAAAACTCCATCCCCCTCAAAACTCTTGGGCATAATGCCAATTTCCGAAGGCAGCTACCCCTTTTGCCCGTGATAGTTAAATCCATTCCTTGACAGGTAATGCGGTACGTTTTTTTGCATGTGACCGACCATATAACGGAGTATTACGGACCGATGCGAATCGAAACGCTTAGCAAATAATAGTATATTTTATTTCAAACCTTAAGTAGCCGCCCGCTGGTTCTCTTTCTAGGTGATAATTGATTGCGTCAAAATCTCGGTTCCACTCTGTCGCAGAAGATGCAGGAATGTCCGTATTACGGTCTGGTATCAATTGATGGTCAAATGAAAGGAATACGAATACTTAGACGGTGACATGTGAACGAGCGCCTCGAGTCCAGTCATGGAAAAGTCAGACGGAGAGTATTCCAACAATGAGAGCAGACTATCTCCTCAAAGCGCACCAAAAGCTCATTGATGATGGTTTCTTACCTGAGAGTATTTTTGTGGGAATTGAAGAGTCCGAGTACAAGTGTTGTGTTTGCGGGTATCCTGACCTCAAAGGTGTTGTTGAGTGGCGAAACAGAAAAACGGATGCAATTCGCTATACAGGTCTGACTTGTTTTGAGAGAGTAAAAGACAGACTGAATTTGACTGACGCACAAAAAAAACTAATGACTTGGGCCACTAGAAATCCCAAACTGTTCAAAGGTAGAGGTTTTATCAGTCTAAAGGTTGTCGAAATAGAACGGTTGCTTAGTCTCAAGCGTCCATTGTCTGCAGCGTACGGCAATGAATGGGAACGAGTATCAAGGATGATATGGGCGGACCGTGCGCGTTTTCCTATGAATGATTGGCAACTAGACTTTCTCGGTACCTTCATTCACAAACGAGGAAAATTCTGGACCGATAACAGTCCCACTCCGAGACAGAGACGATTCTTGAACGAACTATTAGTTCGGTATCTAGAATGGAAGTACCAACGAGTCTGAAACTTCGCGTTCGCATTGGTGGTCCTTTTGATCCGTTTCCTAAGATGCTTCGACGCGAAAAAGAGGGAAGCTCATACGCTTACAGAAGACTTTTGAGACCGAAGAAACCCGATAGAAAACTCGCTAATTATCTGGTCAGACATACTCACTATGCTTTGTGTACCATGGATCAGTCGCTCAAGCAAACCATAAGTAGGCAATTCTCCGCAATATGTGCCTCTGGTTAAGGCTTTGCCTCTTGAGGGGAGTCTACATGCCTGAGAGAGAAGACCGGTTTAGATTGGTCAGGATCTACATAGACCGAGCATTGAGAACATCGGTTCTATTGTCAGGACCCATTACCTTGTTCTCTGTAGCAACACTTTTCTACGCTCTTCGGTCAGACCATATCAGCTTCTTGCCTAGCATGTTCTCTGTCGCAACTGTGTATCCTTTGCTGTTCATCTGGTTTAGTCTCTTCGGGCTTTGGACAAGAAGACGCGATCTCTACGAGAAAGAGATTTTCGGGCCAAAGCGTCTTGATGATGACTACTTGATGTCTGTATTTCGAGCAGCTCGTAGGTATGAGATGTACTGTTTGATGGGAGTGGCATGTTCTCTTTTTCTCAATGTTTTGCTAGTTTTTCTTTCGACACGGTGGTTGTCCTACTGACGGAGGACTTCTGTTGCCTTTGTGCAGGCCTTCGACTGCGATGGTCCTCCTTTCAGTTCTCCTACTAATGGTGTCATCCTGTCATGAAACATCAAACGCGGCAGAAACGACCGTGTCTTCCCTATATGTCCGTATCTTGGACGAGCGTGTCTCAGAAGTCATAATAACGTTGGGATTTCCAACATTGCCCAACTATTCACATTTCTGCGTCTTGCTGCCCTTTGCGATAGATACAGAGGTTATGGTCAGTCCCAAGGAAAGTATATGTGCATCTGGCAAGATTACAGACAAGATTACATTCCTTTCATTGTTGATCCCATCCGGTTTTTCCATGCTAGAAGCTCATGTCAAAGCCAAGAATCTAATTGAGGTATACGATTCAGATTGGTGCAGGCTCGAAATGAATTTCAACTACTCGAACGTGCCCAAGGTAGTCGATCTGGAGAAACATTCGAAAGAACATGCATACTTTCTTGTTTCTTTGTTCCAAGAGATCGAAATAGAGTTTCCTGCCGGAATAGATCTTCGACGAATTGATGATAGCCCAAGATCTTCTGAAACGAACAGCCGCAAGAAGTACTCGTACAAAGACATTTCTGGGGCAGGTGGAAGACTGACAGTGCGCTTCCCAAGCAGAACGCACTTTGTTGTAGAGCTCTTTGAGATCGCCCTCTTTCTCATACCGGGAGCTCTGGCCATTGCCGCCAGAGAGGAGCTGAAGAAAAACCCACGGATTCCAAAGGTCGCTTCCTGTCTCTTCTGGGTACTCTTCATAGTAGCCGCGTACCTTTACATTTCAGGCATTGTGCCTTGGAAATACTCCATAATCTTCCTTGTCTACGCCGCGTTGCTGACATACGTTGGTTTCGAGCGAGTACGGCGACTACCTTCTCTGAAGTCCAAGTGAGGGGCCTTTCAATTCTTGATCACGCATTCGTGAGTCTACTTTCCCAAATACCACTCTCCACAAATTGTCTTGATTGAGTTCTCCAAGGAGCTGATTGAACTCCGCATGATTAAATTGCAGATCTGATTTCCTGACCGTACGCTGCGTAGGCAAACGGTCGGTGAGGTAAAAAGAAACAACCCAGATCAAGCCCAGTCGAAACTCTTGGGCATTATGCCACGAGTTGACCGCTGTACCCCGATTTGACCACAACAGAAAAATCGGTTCCTCGACGCATGTGCGAAGTTAGATCGGTCTGACTCACTCCCATAAGGGCTGCAACCATCAAAACGATTGTCTAGCGCAGTCGGCTCCAGGAACCAATTCCACTAGGTCTGTCGTAGATGTAACAATACTGCAACGGTGGGTATTCCATACAAGACGCATTTGCTAGAAGGAGGACCGACGACGCACCAAGCAAGGAAGAAATGACCATAAGCCACTGTGCACATCCCATGCGTACGGGACGGCGGCTGGAAAGCGACAAGAGAGATCTAGCTCACGAAGAATCCTTGAACGGAAAGTGTGCCAGTTCTCCATAGAACTCTCTTCTCAAGTCCCTAAGCCGAGGATTCAAGAGGCGAGAGCTGAGACTCCCCAAATGTTTTGTCGCAACGCGAGCAGCGATGTTCATTCTCATACCTGTACTTTTTCTCTCCGCCTATGAGCTTAGTGCTTGCGCATATTGTTAGCTCAACTGGAACTCTCTTCCTCTTTCCAGTTGCATATGTGTGAAAACCGCAGCTGGGGCATTGCCCAGTCGGCTTCGGTTTTCGCTGCAATCTCCAGCTCTTCGTTCTCAAGCTCTTGGCTCGTCTGTGATATTTCCCGAACTCTCTTGGAATTCGATAGGACACGGCTAGATCAATATTGGTCTTTCTAGACTGTCATATAAACGCTTCAGCAATTGATGGGAGGTTGTCAAGTTAAGCCCAGCAGAAGGTTGCACGGACCGTAGATCACAGTGTTCTAGGAACTAGACCCGAATACGCCTACTCAAATCTAGTAGGCCGCACGAAGCGTAGCACACACACAATTTTGCTGATTCCATGTTGGGGGAAGAATCCCCCAAACCCCTCTCTTCTCTGTCCTACCGCTGGGCTGTCAAGTCTACGGTTGAACGCAAAGAGTTCTTCATCAGTAAGAAACGGGTTGATGATTAAGAAGGCGTGGGCTATGAAGCAGGAGTCTGCTGATTGGCAAGCTCTTGCCATCTTTTCTTCGCTATTGGTTCCGGGTCCCACAGACCTCGGAATCCCATTGCATAGACAAGAGCTACGTACATAACGCCTATGACGATGTCTGCCCATAGCCAAACCTCAGGTACAAGCTTCAAAGAATATGTTTGTGCAAGAATAACCGGATAAGAAGTAGAAAGAACGCCTAAGACCAGAAAAACGAAACTCTGTGTTTTCGTGTACCCAAAGTAACGTGTCTTTCTATAACGTTCCCAGTCATACTCCCAAGATGACTTGCCCGTTGTTATAAGGTACGTTGTGAAGATCCGAAGCATTCCTCTGAGGAAATGGTTGAAAAAGAAAAGCAAGAAAAGGAGCAGAGTCAGTATAATAGAGCCAGTGAGGGCAAAAGCTCCTGAAGCGGATTCTGCAACGGGAGCCCCCCTAGGGATCATCCACGCACCGATTATGCCGAAAACTGTGACAGCAAGTGTGGTGATCACAAATCTCTGATTGGTAATTTGAATGCACTCGGCATGTATCTTGCGTACATCTTCGTTAGTGGGCTCCTTTAAGACCATAGCAATCTCTAACCCAATAATGGGTCGTCAAGGACTGGATGCTGATAAGTCTTCTGGTCTCAGGGTGATGCTGCGAGTTCGATTGGCGCCTATGTCTGAGACGTTCGGATTGGGATAGTAGAGTTTCGAACGGAAGACTAACGGTTGCTCTCCGAACCCTTTATTCTCCAAGATGACTGGAAGCACCCACTTCCCATCCAAGTCTGTTAAATCGAACACTTTCCCCTCAATTGATTTCTCAACAAGGATCGAATCGGTGTCGCAGTAGTGAATCGGCTTTGGTGCTACGTTAAAGATACGACTCATAATCAAGTGGCTCATCGCCAGTTCTGTTGAGTATGTTGGAAAATCGGACATTGCGCTCGGTTGGGGGCGAGACATTCCAAGCGAGGACAAAGCATCGTTGACGATGTGCTTGATTCCGTGTTTCTCCAATAGGTCAACGTAACGCCCTTCAATCTTTCGTAGTGCGAGTTCGGCATAAGTGTCGTGAATCGTGCGGTTCGGCCGGCCGTTATTAGGATTAACAAAGACGACGACTCTGACTAAGGGAAATATCGGTTCACAACTCGGGGGAAGACAAATAAGTGCCGCAGCAAAAGAGGAAAGTGTGAAGCGAATGGAAGAACTCGAAGTCGCCATTGAAGCAGTCAAGAAGGCCGGAGAGATCGTCAGGAAATATTACGGCAAGGTGAATGCTTCTCGCAAATCTGACAGAAGTCTAACTACGAAGGCAGACACGGAATCTGAAAACACAATAAAAAGAATTCTACAGAAGAGATTCCCAGACCATTCAATCTTTGGTGAGGAAACTGGCAAAAGTGGGAAAGAGTCTGACTACTTGTGGGTAGTAGATCCGTTGGATGGAACTACAAACTATGCTTTTCAGAACCCCTTCTTTGACGTATCATTAGGGTTGGTTCATAAGAGCAAACCGATCATAGGTGTAGTTTTCTATCCACCGCAAAACGAGCTTTTCTACGCAGAGAAAAGCAAAGGTGCCTATCTAAACGACGCAAGAATCACTGTCTCGAACGAAAGGAGTTTTGATGATTCGGTGATTGCTTTTTGCCATGGGCGGGATCAACAAAGCGTAACGAGGATGATCAGTGCTTTCTCGCACCTCAAACCAGTTAACAACAAGGTTAGGCAATTGGGAGCTGCCGCTCTAGAATTGTGTTATGTTGCATGTGGAAGAATCGATGCCTTTTTCATGGTAGGAATGCATCCATGGGATGTCGCGGGAGGTACTATGATACTAAAGGAAGCCGGCGGAAAGGTCACTGATTTCAGTGGGAGAGACTTCGACATGAGGTCTCATGACGTACTTGGCTCTAGTCCAAGGATATATCAGAAGCTTCTAGACATACTTTGTGATATCTAATAATCTTCCAGTTTAGCGTCGAAGCGTGCTCTCTAAAGAACTCATGATTTTGGGGCAAGTATCCAGTAGACCATCCTCACTTCTAGTCCTAGGACAGAGGGGGATATGTGAATCATCTCTATTGGAGATGTTGCATTGAAAGTCCTCTTTTGTGACAGAATCTCCATTGCGTTCTTTTGCCCTCAGCATTGCAGCCTTGACCTCCGCGCGAGGCCGTTGCACCCTCAGATTCGTGGTTCAAATTCTGTGGCCCGCACGAGCTTATTCACACACACAATTTCACTGTAACGACGAAATGACTACTATTCTGACGATGCGACGACCATTAGCGAAGCTCAAGAGGCAATGTCCATTAGAGTTCGTGAAGTCGTCTCTCGAAAGGAAGACACGCTAACTATTGGCTTCTTAAGCGCTATTCCATCGTACCGTGCAGGCAGGTATTCCGCGCGCCAGACCTGTCTCTTCCTTCTTCATACGATCCGGCCCGGCATACATCTGTCCGTAATCCTTCTAACCCATGCGTTATCGAGGGTTAGTCTCCCGCCGGGCCCGCCAGAAATTTCCCGGATTCAGCTCGGTCTGCTACTCTAGCGGCCATTACTGTGCATTCGTAGAACCGGAGCCAGCGAGAAACTCTT
>Ga0209725_1001976_pt1 | contig 11261 bp, 11 predicted proteins | sample I18A1metaG_FD_184145 | JGI IMG/M metagenome (GOLD analysis project Ga0209725, IMG submission 184145) | Lake sediment bacterial and archeal communities from Gulf of Boni, Indonesia to study Microbial Dark Matter (Phase II) - ​I18A1 metaG... | ecosystem: Environmental > Aquatic > Freshwater > Lake... | reverse complement strand
GTCTAGGTCTGGACATTGAACAGTGTCTCTCTCCATGCTTGTCACTGGGCATCGCCGATCGCTGGGTTTTTTGTGGACCAGCAGGATTACCGGACGATGCAAGATCTTCCGTCAGGCGTCTTCAGGGTTTGTCTATAATTTCTTAAGCCTGATTCGAGTTCCCATTGCATTGCTTTTCTCGGCGGTAGCGCGAAGGAGATTTTTGAGGCTAGAGAATCGGGAGGCGTGACTCTTGATTAAGCCTCTTCTGTTGGTCTTTTGACTTTAGGCTGTATCTTCGTATTGTTCCGATTGTGGCCATGGCTAATGTGTATATGGATAGGCTTAGGGCTATGGGGTCGAGTCTTATCCCCCACGGCGTATAGTTTAGAAGCAAGCCGACTAGTGGCGTTATAGCTAGGCTCAAGCCTACGCTTAAGGCAAATCTTTCTATGTCGTCTAGTTCTCTCCTCCCAGCGAATAGCGCTTGAACGGTGGCGTATCCGGGTAGGAAGAGGACGAATACTAATCCTAAGATCCATCTGAATATGACGATTGGATATGCGCTTGGTAGGATGTAGATGGCTAGGATGGTTGCTAGTGAAGCTGAAACAACTAGATGGAACCAGGCGTTCTCGCTGCGAAGCTTGACGTAGGCGATGTATGAATCGAACTTTGGCGTAGGCAGCTCAAGCTCTAGTGTTCCGCTCTCCTTCAACTCCTTTATGCTTTGAATGAACTCATCTTCAACTAATGTCGGCCTTCTCTTCCTCACGATTTCAAAGAGATCTCTTACACTGCGCGGGTTCTCCGCCTTGGCCCTCTGGGTTACGAATTCCTTCAGGGAGATCTCAACCCTTTTAGCTTTCAAGGCTCGGGTTCCTCCGAACGGTAGATGATTTATCCTTGCGATACAGCTTAGTTTTGATTTGAGAAGCTTGGTAGAGTGAGTTTGAAGGGTAAACTGTCGCCGCTTAGCGCTGTGTTGCTGATTCTTGCCGCGATGCTTGTAGGTTCAGCTTTGCTATGCGGAACTCTGAATGCTGACCGGCATGCTTTAGCGTTTGGCGAAAGCTCTCAGGCAGTTGATAGGGCTAACGCTGAGTTCGAGAGGGCGCTTATTGCTGTCAGGGAGGCGGAGGCCGCGGGAGCAGACCGGGAAAGGATAGCAGTCTTGGTTTCGCGGCTGAACTTTGTTCTCGGGAGGATCGATGAGGCTGAACACCTGCTTCTTCAGGGGAACATCACAGACGCTGATGCAATCGCTCAACAGACGATCGATGATTCCAAGGGAATAGCGTTGGAGGCCATTGAGCTCTATGATGAGGCTTCCCTGAAGACGTACTATGAGAAGATCTTTACGTTCGGTATGGCACCGATCGCCTCGCTCTTGGTGACGGTTGGAGCTCACTATGGATGGAAGTTTTGGCGTAGACATGAGGTTGACCGGATGATGCGGATGAAGATCAAGAAGGTCAAAGAGCCTGAGGAGGAGAAGTGATGCCGAGACTATCAGAGGATATGAAGAGGGCTGCGGTCATCTTCATATCAGCTACAATCATCTTTTCCGCGTTGGCATATGTGGCTGTTACGCCTAAGCCTAAAGAGCAGTTCTTCCAGCTCTATGTGCTAGGTGAGACGAGGATAGCTGAACGCTATTACCCTGATAATAACCCGAATATTCCTGTGGGGCGATTGGTTCAATGGTATCTAGGCACGACTAACTTCATGGGGTCCGTCCAGTATTTGGTGATCAAGGTTAAGCTGGGAAACACCACTATTAAGGCACCGGACGATATCAACTATATCCCTTCGCCTGCGCCGGTCCTCCTAGAGTTTAGAAAGGTTCTGATGGATAATGAGACTTGGGAGTTACCATTCGCATGGATAATCGGGGAGATAAGTGAGGAAGGCGACATGACTTATGCTACTGTCCTCGTTATCGATGTCAAGGACGGTGTGGAGGTCCAGAGGGGTCAGGTGGGTGCATTGAACGGATATAACTTCCGTATTATCTTTGAGCTCTGGAGCTTTGATCCAGTAACCGAGGAGTTGATGTTTGGCTGGAGGGCTGGCGGGGAACAGAGAGCTGCGTGGCTACAGGTGTGGTTCAATGCCACTAAGCCGTTGAGCAGCTGATCTAAGTGCGTCAAGCGTCGTGAATCTAGGTGGCGCTTGGCTGCCATAGTTGTCTGGTCCTAGTCTCTCTGGGGGAGAAGCTTCTCCATGAGACCTCTAAGACCGCCAAAATATACGGATAGAGCCAAGACTATCAGAACTAGCCCGATAACTATACCGCCTGCGGTGAATAGGGGGGCGTCGAAGCTAGTGAAAAATCCGTTGTTGTAGGGCCCCTCCAACACTTTTAGGCTCATGGAGACGAATGGACGGCTCTCTATAAATAGGGTAGACTCGAAGACGAGTCTATATGATTTGGAGGAGAGGGGAAAGAGAATGGGCGTATAGCCCTCGATGAAGTCCAGGAAGCCATGTGAGGCCCAGGTAAGGAAAACGGCTAGGAGAGGCACCTTGATCCTTGAACTTTTCGAAAGGAGCGGGGTGGCAAGAAGGAGCAAGAGGGGCGGGAGCATGCTATGGCTTACCGAGCGGTGCATGAAGAATAGTACGTCAAGGTCTGGTAGAATTCCAACTAGACCTAATGCAAGCGCCCATTTCAACCTGAACCTTAAGACGGCGGCTAGCGCGAAGGCGATGGCGAAGTGTAAGAGAGGCTCCATGCTCTAAGCAACCCTTATTCTCAGGTTTTATACTTTTCGCCAATCTCACTCAGTAATTCGTTGGTGTGCTTAAAGCGCAAATGAGTTAAAGTGAGAATAGTATTTCATAGACACGGACGATGACTGTCAGCATGAACAAGATTCCAAGAAACAGGGAGACGATTCTTAATCTTTTCTTGTTTATTATTACGCTCGTTCTTCCATAGTAGGGTGAGAGAAGCTCAGACGTCACTAAGAGGATTATCGCTGTGACAGCTAGCCAGAGGCTTAGGTCCCAAAAGGACAGAGGAGAGATCAATCGGTCAATCCTCAATTATCCGGTATCGAGCTTGGATCTCTAGGCCATTGCTCGAAGGCTTATCTCCTTCAAACGCTACTAGATTGCCTGTTACTTTTGCCAACACGCATCCAATTGCACTGCACATTGGGCAACCCGTAAGAAGGCAGATGTTGGCTAGCTTCTTGACTTCACGGCACAAGTCTCGGTAGATACTGCCCACCATTCTAACATCGACAAATCCCCCTTCCACATCCATACTGAATTCTTCGACGACTTCTAGTTCTTCAACTAGAAGTTTTGGCAAGTTCTTCTGCAAGTAGTCTAGATCAACCTTAGAGAAGTCAACTCCCAGTTCTTTCTCGAAAAGTTTCGCTAGGCCGTATCCAGGCGATAGTAGGTATATACCCTTAGAGTTCTTCGAGAAGATTTTTTCTCCAGTTATTTCGTTCGTTGATGGTATGGCAACCTCATTGCTCGTAGGTATGAAGACCATCCCTTCCTTACACCCTTCCGTATGTTTAGGAGGGAGATGCAAACCTTTCCCTTGACATGCCTCTTCGCTGAGTATCTTGTCAACTGCTATGAGCGATGGAACTACGGTCGGGTCTAGGAGCTCCGCTTTCACATACGCCACTGGCCTTATGAAGAAGAATAGGGCGCCCCAAAAAGTGAGGCCTAAACCGATGAAAGCTAGAATAGATGAGGAGAAGACGATTGATGATATTAGGGCGACTGCGCCTAGTGCTAGGAGCGAAGATGCAATAAGAGGCCCAAACCTCTGTTTTCGAAACTTCAGCCTCAGGTCTTCCTTTTCACTTTCAAGTTGCTGAATCTTCCGGACCAAAGCTTCAACCTCGGCATGAGGGGTTTGGGGAATTGCTTCAGTAGGTGGAGTAGGTTTGGGCTTTTCAAGTTGTTTTGGCATGATGATAACCCGGACTTTCTCTTTTATACTTATGATAGTGTTTGCAGAGAGTTTCAACATGAGCCTTGGTTTTTTCAGGTTCCAATACCTTGGTTCGCCTTCTGAGGTTAGCGATCGGTCTCCTCTGCGTGATGTCAATTCAGTGCCGCATATCCTACAAAATCGATCACGTTGATCCGCCTTGGCGCCACATCTCTGGCAGTAGGGCGGAGATTTACTGGTATTCTGCCAGTGACTGGGCAAAGGTATTCCTTCTAGAAGCTCCTCTTCCTCTCTGAAGTAATGGATGTCCCTGCCGGTTAGGATGGAGCCAATACAACTCCCAAGGCTAGGCGCATCGATATAGACACAAAAAATAAACAGTTACAAAATTGCATGAGAATCGGCAAGTTCTGATCGATATCGTCGAATGCTGGGGTAGTGACTTTGCTGGCGCTTCCTTAGTCAGATTTCCGCGGCCGGCAACCGAGGAGAACCCGCCACCAGAAAGAACCAGCAAGAGAATACTTCTTTTTGTGAGGAATAAATCTTTTCGTACATATGATTCTGCGCATTTCTCTGGTGCGATGGGACAGATCGCTTGTGAAGAGTTCATAGATGTGTGCCACAGAGAAGCGCGTTTGTATGTCTCGATATGTCGAGAAGCTTATCTATGTGCGCCAGTGTATAATCGATATGGCTACATGGAGAGAATGGACTTGTGGAGGGGTCCTGTTTAAGGATTTCGCAGTTTCCTCGATGGAGGTGTATATCGACTTAATTCAGCGTTACCGGTAGTTGTTGTTCTTGGTTACACTCGACTAGAATTGTCCGTGTAACCTCTGGATAGTGTGGAGAGAGGGAGACAACTCTTTCTCTCTGATTCAATTTCCGCGGCCGGCAACCGAGGAGAAACAGCGTGAAAAAAAGGATACTAATACTGACGTTAATCATTACGTTAATAATGATTTCCTCTTTCGCTTCTTTGACCGAATCATCGGTTCAAGACATTAGTAAGGCCTCGACATTGACAGTTCAAATGAGAACGACTGCGCAGAATTTTCTCGTATATGGCAGCACTACTGACAGTGGTTTCAGCCTGAAGGTTGCGATCGACGGAACTGGAGATTTCAACTGTGACGGGGTTGCGGATAACGTCGAGATTAATGCGGCCCTTCAGGCGATAAAGGCGCGTGGCGGAGGGTCACTCGAGCTTCGCCCTGGTACGTACAATTTGGCCGGACCCGTCCGAGTCTCTTCGCAGACAACTATTGTTGGTTCAGGCCTCGCCACGGTTTTGCGCTTTCAAGGCGCCAAGGGTTTCAATCATTTGATTGAGAACGAGAACTATGACAATTCGTCCGCGAGGGACAACAACATCTTGCTAACTGATTTCGTGATTGATGGCAACAGGGGTCAAACTGGGACCGCTGGAATAGGCTTCAGGAACGTCGACCATGTCTCGCTCATCAACTTGAGAGTGTTCAACTGTCACGGCGACGGCGTAGTCTTCAACCCCTCAACTGCAGGAGGCGGCAAGGCGACAGACGTCTCCTTCAGCAATGTTCAGGTGACTGGATGCGGCGCAGATGGCTTTGCGTTCAAGGGCATGACTCGACTTAGTGTGCAGAATGTCCTCCTGCGCTCCAACGGTGACAGAGCAGGTGGATCTGGTATCACCATCCTAACGGGCCCAAACATCAATGACGAATACAACAACTATCTCTTCTTCGAGAACGTCACGGCAGATTACAATCAGAAGTCAGGAGTTAGCATGAAAGCGAGCTACCATGTAACTTGGAGAGACAGTTCCTTCACGAACAGCAAAGAGGAGGATGGTTTCATCTCCAGCTCAACACTCTCAAAGACCACCATTCTGACCTCTCAAGACTCATTTGCCGCTAGCGGATATGTGGATTTCATCAACTGTAAGGCATCCAAGAACGCAGGATGGGGGTTCCACCTCACCGGCGGCGGAATACATGATTTGCACTTCACGAACTCTGCTGCGTATGAAAATGGAAGAGACGGTTTTCTTATCTATAATACAGGCCAAAACATCGTCCTAACCAACAGCTCAGCTTGGCATAATGGTTGGAACGGGGTCTACTTCTTGGGAGAAACACTGAAAGCGAACGCCACGATAGCGGGAGGGATGTTCTACGACAATTCGTTGCAGACTCCACAGAAGTACAATGGGATTTGCCTCCAAAACTGGTCGAATTCAACTGTCACCGGCGTGAAAGCATTCGACGATCAGAACCCAAAGACGCAGAGGTGGGGTATAGTCAGTACCTATGGAGACTATAATGCATTTGTTGGAAACGATCTACGAGGAAATGCAGCCGGACCAATTCTAACCAAAGGTCCACACGACAAAGTCCAAAGTAATTTAGGATAGCCCGTATCTCGATTGGAGTGGACCCCTGCTATTGAGAACGCTTTTTCGGTTTTTGAACGTATGGTTCTATCCGTCGTATTGGGTCACCTTCACTCTTGTCAGGAACTCGTAGGGTGTCATGTATCCAAGAAATGAGTGGATCCTTCTCTGGTTGTAGTCTATATAGGCTTCTTGGATGGCTTCGGAGGCCTCTTGGAAGTTCTGGAAGTCTCTTGTCCAAACATATTCGCGCTTCAACGTCTTATGGAAGGATTCCATGTGGCCGTTCTGTTCAGGCGTGTTGACGGCTATGAAGTCCTGTTTGACGCCTAGGATCTTCATGCTCTCCCTGAAGGCTTCGCTATGGTATTGCAGGCCACGATCGGTTCGGAGCCTTACGTCTATGGCTTCTGGATGCTTGATGAGGGCTTTCTGGACGTTTAGGATGGCATTCTCTCTTGTGGCGTACTTATCGAAGACGTAGCTTACCCATTCCCTGGTGACCACATCTTCCACATTGAAGAGGTACGCCCAGCCGTCTATACCGCAATGGATGTAGGTGAGATTTGTCTCCCAGAGCTCGTTTGGTCTCGTGGGTCTAGGTCTCCTATCGTATGCTGCTCTGAGGAGCTGCTTCTTCGTCTTCTGCGGTTGAATCCAGCCTAGGATGCGGTAGATTCGCTGGATACGTTTCCGGTTAATTGGTCTACCCAGCTCCCTTGCAAGGGTGACTGCCATACGCCTGGTCCCGTAGAGCGGTCTCTTCAAAGCTTCCTCTCTAACCTTCTCGAGGATATACGGATCTGGAGGGATGGTTCTCTTTCTGGTTCGGTAATAGTGGCTTCTGCGTGAGCATGCGGACAGGCGTAGCGCCTTTCTGAGACTTGCTCCTTGATCTCGGATGATATTTGCTACCATCTTCCTTTCTCTCCCTGCAAAATTTTTTTGAACGCATCATTCGCTATGGTGAGTTGGCCGATCAGCTGCTTCATACGCTCATTCTCCGCCTGGAGCTCCCTCTCCCCTCCTTTTCTTCTGGATCGGGTAAGCGCCTGCTTTCCTCCTTCAATGAACCTCTCTCTCCACGCATAGAATACGACTGGGTTCACAGCATATTTTCTGCACAGTTCAGCTACGCCTATGCTGGTGTTCAATGATTCGAGAACTATCCGAATCTTCTCTTCAGGCATCCAGTGTCTACGCGACATAGCTTACCCCTCTCAGTAAGTATCTGTTTTCAAGTGTTCTCATTCTAGAGGGGTCCACACCACATCTATCACCTTCTGCAAGAAATCCTCGAGCTGGTTCTGAGAAAAAGTCGGTCCGGGAGGGAACTTGCCAGAAAGGTCCTGCATGGCAGAATGGGCAAGTCATTGTCGGATACTGTTGTTACGACTAGGACCGAGACCCATGCCAACGTACTGAATATCTGCTCTCATGAATCCACTCGCACTGTATATTCTCCTGCCGTCAACCAGAACGGGTTCCCGCATTCGCTTGACGAAGGTCTCACCCGAGATACTCTTGAATTCTTGGTTCATCGAATCGCGACTCAGCATTTCGTATTCTGTTCACCCTATAGGGCAGACCCAAACACCTCCACGTCGAACGTCACGATCGAGAATACGCTATTCTACGACAATTCATTCAAAAACCAAAGCGATACAACTGCATTTACACAGAGCGTTGCCTCAATTCGGCTGTCAGCTCGGTCAGAGCATTCGATGACCAGACTACTGAGACTCAGAGAGAGGGCATTGTCAGCCTATCTGGAAATCACAACAGAAGCAGGTAACGGCGCCTGAGGTATCACGCTAGCAATTCCCCCCCGCTCGTTGGCGCTTTCCTTCTTTCTACTGCCTTCTTGTGGCGATGCTCACGATAGTTCTGCGTCTATTCAGACAAAGAATCACGAACGATGGATGGAGGTAGATGTGCGTACAAATTGACCGAGAATTCGGTGTTGAACCATTCTATGAGCTCCCTCAAGCCCTCTTCTAAGGAATACCTGCACTTGAATCCAAGCCCGATGATTCTGCTTACATCCGCGACAAGAGCCTTAACGTCTCCCTTCCATGACGTTTGGGTAAAGATTACATCGGGATGTTGGCCTAGGATGCGCAAAAGTGCCGCAACGACATCCTTGACCGAAGTAGATCTCCCCGACCCGACGTTATAGAGTTCCCCATGAGTTCTTGCATCATCTGCCACGAGAAGCAACGCGTCGACGACATCATCGACATAAATGAAGTCCCGCTCCTCGCGGCCCGTACCCAAAATCTCGAGCTTGTGGCAGTCCCTGAGGAGCTTCAGTAGCACATCATGCATAAGATATTTTCTTTGCCATGGCCCGTATACGTTGAAAAGCCTCAGAATCGTTGCGCGCGTGCCATATAGATGCGAGTACAGTCTCACGTACGTTTCAGCGCATAGCTTAGAAGCTCCGTACGGCGAAGATGGCACAGCCGGCGCTTCTTCCTTTATCGGGGCGTTGGCGTTTTCACCGTAAACAGCCGCGCTGGAGGTGAAAACTAGCCTCTTGTCGTGTTTCCTGCATTTATCGAGTACGACGAGCGTGCCTCTACAGCCGACATCAAAATCCGAGAGAGGGTTGTCAACGGAATACCGTACCACGTGACCGATCCCCCATGTTGCAGTCTCTGGGATGAATTCTGCCAGATGGAAAACAGTGTCGGAACACTTCACTAGGTCATCGACCAACCCTTCGTCCCTTACGTCTCCTAACACAAGTCGCACATTTCCATCCGAAATGTTCTGCCTACTACCGGATGACAAGTTATCTAAAACGAGCACTGTTGTGCTTCCCTTGGCAAGTCTCGCGACCAGGTGTGAACCGATGAATCCCGCACCCCCTGTCACGAGCACAGTGCTTGCAGCAACGCCTTCAGGAGACAAAATCCTTGCCCCTAGCGTCGGACCTGCGTTGTGTTCGTTGCTACTACCTCTATCATGGCCCTAGTCGATCTTGTGAAGTCGAATCTCTCCACGATCCTTCGCCGAGCCTGGCGCTTTATCGACAATACTTCCTCTCTCGGAAGACTCATGACCTGCCCCATCTTTGTAGCCAAGGCTTCCGGCTCACGGGGAGTTATCAAGAACCCGTTGACGCCGTCATCTATGACAGCGGAGATATCACCTACCCTCGAAGCAATGCAAACGCAGCCGCACGACATTGCTTCCGTCAATGAAAACGGCAATCCTTCCTGGTAGCTTGCAATGACGTAAATGTCGGCAATGTTGAAAAGCTCTAGTTTCTCGGTCTTATCCACGAAGCCGAGGAACGACACATCCTCCTCCAGCTGAAGCTCAGAGCACAGTTGCTCGAGTTTCACTCGTTCCGGTCCATCACCAGCTATGATCAATTTCAAATTCTGTCTGTGAGTATTCTTGAGTATTCTGAAGGCCCTAATAATATCGTCTATGCACTTTCTAGGAAGCAACTGGCATAATGTTAGCACGATGATGTCGTCCGTTCTATATCCATGCTTCTCCCGCAACGAGACCTTCCCGAGCGGCTTGAAGCAATCAGTGTCCGCGCCTGTCGGAAAAACCAAGGCACGACAACGCGTTTCTTCCTCAAGTTCGCGCTTCAACCTGTTTGCTACCGCAAAGACGCGCTTGCTGTTGGCGCAAACGAACTTTCTAATGATTCGCCAGACCACACCTTGACTAAGTTCCAGATCTCCGCCACTTACTATTACGAAGAGAGTAAAGTTCAGGACTCTTCTCAACAGCGCCAGAGGATACGCATGCAAGATGTACTTCCCTATTATGGCGTCGGGCCTGAACTTGTTCAGAGTGCGAAAAATGGCTGCAAAATCGTGCAGCATAACGAACGGATTCAGGAGGTTTGAGAGACGGTCATCCGTTGCCCGTAAGAATATCGGCGAAAATCGCACGTTCGATGACTCGATATGCTCAAACCGGGAGAACTGGCGCTCATATATGGCCTTCTGGTGTAATGGAACTAGCGTGACAATAATGAAGTCATGATCGAGACGCGTGAAGGCGCGCGCGTAAATGAGTACATTCCATAGCTGTGAACTAAACAACATTATCCTCAATTGAGCCGGCTCCTATGTCTGTGCGCCGATATGAGGCATCGTGCTAGATGAGGACTAGTAATCTCAGTCGCGCCAGTCACTAAGACACTGGTGGATCCAAGTAAGATAGCTTTGTGCCTTTTCGTGTGATATGTGCGATGAGGGTATCCCGGCCAATCGGAAAATCGTCTCCGCTAGCTAAAGGAAAACCAGAAGATCGTAGTGGAACCGTCCGAGAAGACAACATTGGCAGTTGGCGTGCTTTTTGCTCTGCCAAGGTCGTGTATGGCTTCGAACGTAATCCACTCCGTGCCATAGAGAGGATTCCTGAGATTGCTCCTGTCTATTACAAGATAATTGGGAAGAAATCCAGAGCTCTGGAGTGTCACTCTCAATGTTCTGAGATTATCCGGCCCTCCGTAGTATAGGAACTGTGTTTGGTTTGCACTTGTGAACATCTTCACACTTGTCTGCTGATGGACGTTCGCGTGAGAAGCCGCCACAAGAAGCCTTCCAGCCGTGGCAACCTCCGCAACGTACGCCGCTGGACCCCACGGGCCCGCGAGATCCTGATGCTTCACTATCCAATCGCTCGCAGATTGGCTTTGAAGTTCCGCTTGCAACGTTCCTCCCCATGGGCCGGAGACGATCCAAGCAAACTTGAGTCCCGCGACGATCAGGATTGCTGACAGGCAGATACAAGTCAGTACTTTCTTCCGGGGAAAGCACGAACCGATGCTGACCATTCCCAAGAGCGAAAATACCATATAGACATATTTCAAAGCAATATGCCCAGAATAGACAACGTAGGCAGCCGTCTCTGCTATGCCCGTAGCCAAGAGGGCGTAGAAGACCGGTCTTTCTTGGATTCGAGCACGAGAACCACGCAGAACAAAAATGCCGATAGGAACTGTGA
>Ga0209725_1001975_pt1 | contig 11262 bp, 11 predicted proteins | sample I18A1metaG_FD_184145 | JGI IMG/M metagenome (GOLD analysis project Ga0209725, IMG submission 184145) | Lake sediment bacterial and archeal communities from Gulf of Boni, Indonesia to study Microbial Dark Matter (Phase II) - ​I18A1 metaG... | ecosystem: Environmental > Aquatic > Freshwater > Lake... | reverse complement strand
GGCCTGAATAACATCCAGGCCTGTGCTGACAAAATGAACTTAAGCTCCAAAGTGGGAGTGGGAACGCGCCTGGAGATCCTCTTCCACCTGAAATGAGGGAAGAAAACGATGACGCTCAAAGAGATTGCGCACAGGTTATCGCTGCAGATTCGGGCGGGAGAGACTGAGCTAGGCCGCGAAGTAACAGGCGGCTACGCTTCTGACTTGTTAAGTTGCGTGATGGCAAGAGCGCGGCGAGGGAATATCTGGGTCACGCTCCAGGCCCACCCCAACATTGTCGCCGTGGCGGTGCTTCTGGAGCTTGCAGGCATCATCATTACCGAGGGTGTAGAACCGGAGCCGGCAACTTTGCAGCGAGCACAGGTGGAGCACATTCCGATTCTAACCACCGTGCGCACCACTTTTACGGTTGTCAGTGAACTGGCCCAGTTGGGTGTCAAAGGCGTAGATTAGTAACAACCGGACTTCCGAAGTCTGGCAGACTTCGGAAGTCTAATCCTGTATCAGGAGGTTAACCGGACGTGACCGAGGAGACATTGGATCTTGCGCCACTGGATAAGCTCCTTGAGTGGACCAGCAAAGAAGAAAGTGGACTGATTCCGATTTTGCAGCAAGCACAAGAAATCTATGGCTATCCCCCCAAAGAGATCCTCGTGCATATCGCCAAACAGTTGTCACTCCCGCCTAGCCAGGTCAGCGGGGTGGCAACTTTTTATGCCCAGTTCCATTTGCAGCCGCGCGGCCGCCACATCATTCAGGAATGCAATAGCACCGCCTGCCATGTGCGCGGCGCAAGAAAGATCATTAGCGAAGTGGAGAGCGAACTGGGGATAATTGTAGACGGCAACGTTGTTGGGCGCTTGGTGCCGGCGACAATGCTCAAGATAATTGGCGAATTGTCCTAGTGCGCGAGCTGTCACTTCATATCCTGGACATCATCCAGAACTCGTTGGAAGCTGGCGCAACCCGCATCCAACTCTCCATCGTCGAGGATCTGAAATCCGATCTGTTGACCATCAAGGTCGAGGATAATGGTCGAGGAATGGACGCTCAGCTTCTGGCGAGGGTGTTGGATCCCTTCTTCACCACACGCACTAGCCGTCGTGTGGGCCTGGGATTGCCCCTCTTGGCGGCGGCGGCGCAGCGGTGCAACGGCGATCTGCGAATCGAGTCGCAGCCGGGCAAAGGGACCACCGTCACCGCAACTTTTCAGCACAGCCATATAGACCGGGCGCCATTGGGTAACATGGAAGCGACACTCATTTCCCCCCTTTTGGCCAACCCTGAGGTTGAGTTTGGGTATACACACCGTGTGAACGACCGTGAGTTTCGTTTCAGTACAAAGGAGATAAGGCAACAACTGGGGGGTATCCCTCTGACCTATGGGCCAGTTATTCAGTGGCTGAGAGAATTTATCGCCGAGAATCTGGCCGCTTTGTACAATACAGAAAAGAATAAACAGGGATAGACAGGATCACTATCTTTGCACTATGTCATTGCGAGGAGCGTCGTGTGCGACGAAGCAATCTCAGTCGCCGCAGAGAGGAGATTGCTTCGGCCTCCGGCCTCGCAATGACAGCTTGGCTGGCGTTTGTTGAGAAAGTGCAAAGATAGTAACAGGATGTTATTATCCTGTATGTCCAGGAGATCGAGCAGGCGGAGGAAGAGGGCGGCAAGATGCACTATCTCCTGGCCCCGATTTCCATCCTCGGCCAGGATGGGCACGTCGTCGCTCTCCGTTGCCAGCGCATGAAGCTGGAGCAGGAATCGCCCGATGGCGCGAAACGCCCTGTCTTTGACAATAGAAGAGGATGGGGCGCGACCACGACAGAAGGTGGCTTTGCGGCCTGCGGAAGAACGTATAGGGGACTTCGCGGAGGTCGAACCGCTATTCCCCAGAGAGTTAGCCTATCTGGAAACTCGCCGCTGCCTAGCCTGTGACCTAGAAAAGAGATAACAAAGGAGGTTTTCATGCCGAAAGTCAATATCACTATTGATGGCAAGCCGATACAAGCTGAGGCGGGCAGCACAGTGCTCCAAGCCGCGCGAGCAGCAGGTATTGACATTCCTACGCTTTGCGATCACCCAGCTTTACAGCCGGTGGGTAACTGCCGCATGTGTCTGGTGGAGATCGAGCGCCAACGAACTCTGCAAGCCGCTTGTGTGTTCCCTATCAGCGAGGGGATGGTTGTCCACACCGAGTCCCCTAAAGTCGCCGTCGCGCGGCGGTTTGTCCTCGAACTTATCCTCTCGGATCATGCCTTCTATTGCATGTACTGCGAGATGAGCGGTGACTGCGAATTACAGAAGCTGGCGTATCGTTATGGGATAGACAAAGTACCGTATCCTTACCATTATCCATGGGAGCCGGTCGACGCCAGTCGCGAGTATTTCGTCTTTGATCCCAAGCGTTGCATTCTCTGTCGCCGCTGTGTGCGCGCCTGCCACGAGATCGTGGGCAATGACACACTCGGCATCAAAGCACGGGGGTTTGAGTCCAGAATCATCGCCGATTTGGACGTGCCCTTTGGCCAATCGAGTTGCATCTCCTGTGGCACCTGCCTCCAAGTGTGTCCCACCGGGGCCCTCACCGACCGCAGAAGCTCGTATATGGGCCGCGCCACAGAGACCGCGAAAACCAAAAGCATCTGCGCTGCTTGCAGTATTGGCTGCGGTATCGAAGTTGTTACGCGCACAAACAATCTCATCCGTATAGATGGCGATTGGGAGGCCGAAGTCAATCATGGCCTGCTCTGCATTCTCGGACGTTTCCAGCAATTGGACCAGAAAAGGGAACGATATTTGGCGCCGCTGATCCGTCGAGGCGGCGAACTGAGAGCGGCCAGTTGGGAGGAGGCTCTGGGTCTGGTTGCTAAGAAACTCAAACAGGCCGCTAAAGGGAAGATGCTTGGTTTAGTGTCCCCCAGAGCGACCAATGAAACTCTGCAACGTTTCCGTGATTTGATGCAAAAGCTTGGTAGCACCAACATAGGGACGTTTGTAGGCACGTTTCCAGAGTTCCCAGCCGGGGCAAAAGAGGGCGACTTGAAGGATATGCTTGAGGCTGATTTTATCTTGCTTGCCGGCTCCGATTTGACCAAGGATCACCAGGTCGTAGCCTCCTTCGTCAAGTGCGCTTTGGCGAAGGGCGCTCACCTCGTTATCGTGGATGACCAAGAGAATGGGTTGGAGGAATACGCCCGCTTTGCCTTCAAACCTGAGGAAACAGAGAAGGCGGTGGAGTTGGGTGAGCGTGCGCAAAAAGCGGTAGTGCTCTACGGTTCCCGCGCTCAGGAAAAGACCCTCAAAGCGCTCGGTAAGCTTGCCGGCAAAGCTGCTTTCGTCAAGTTGATACCGGGCACAAACGCCCGTGGCGCGTATGATCTTGGTTTCGGCTCAGCGAACGCAGGTGCGATCCAGGCGGCCCTGGTCTGGGCCTCTGATGATGGAGCGGCAATCTCGGCTGGGCTTTTGGAGGCCCTGAAAAAGGTGGATTTTGTCGCGGTGCAGGCGGCCTATCCGTCCCCTCTTTCCGATATCGCGGATGTCATTCTCCCGGCTACCATCTGGGCAGAGAAAGAGGGAAGCCTCACGAGTACAACGGGGCGCGTCCAAAAGATGGTCAAGGTTCTGCAAGCCTGCGAAGGGATCATGGAGGACGAAGCTATCCTCCAAGCATTGGCTGAGCGACTTTGATGAATACCTGTCGGCTTGGCAGCGGCAGAATTGGGGTAATCAGGATTCGATTTGCCCTGTTTTGGGCTACGAACGGTGTATAATAAGGCAAGATAGTTTCGGCACTGAGAAAGGGCCGAGAATATAGAGGAGGTGGATGGATGGCGAAGGTCACATTGGCCGCTGATTGGCTGGATGCTTGTGCTGGGTGTGAGATGTCTCTGTTAGATATAGATGAACGGATCGTGCCCCTACTCGAAAAGGTGCAAATCACATCCAGTCCTATTACAGACCTCAAGCATCCGCCAAAGGAAGGCGTAGATGTGGGCATTCTCACAGGTTCCGTCAGCAACACGGATCAGGAAGAGATCGCGAAAATGATGCGGAAACGGTGCAAAATCCTGATCGCTATGGGAGATTGTGCCACCTTTGGCGGGATCTGTACTATGCGCAACTATTTCAAAACGGAAGACGTGCTCCGACGCGGCTACCTGGAGACAGAGAGCACCGTGGATGGAAAAATCCCCCGCTCACCGGAGATCGCGACCCTTCTGGATCGGGTGAAAGCAGTCTGCGAAGTGGTCAAGGTGGACATCCAATTGCCTGGTTGTCCGCCTGATGCGGATGCGATCTGGTTCGCTCTGACCGAGTTGCTAGCGGGGCGGATTCCCGCTCTGAGTGGAGAAAACTTGAAATACGATTGACCGCTGACTTGTGAGTCGGCTGATCGGGGACCTTGAGGAGGTATTTCTGTGGCACAGAAGATAACTATTTCGCCTGTAACACGCATTGAAGGACACGCGAATGTAACAATATTCCTGGGTGATGACGGGCGTGTGACGGACACCCACCTGAATGTCAACCAGTTTCGCGGCTTTGAGAAGTTCTCTGAGGGCCGCCCGTTCTATGAAATGCCGATGATCACGCCGCGCATCTGCGGCATCTGCCCCGTGAGCCATCATTTGGCTTCAGTGAAAGCCTGCGATGCTGTTGCTGGGGTGAAACCTCCCAGAACAGCTTCATTGCTGCGGGAACTGATGCACATGGGCCAGATGATCCAGTCCCATTCGATGCACTTTTTCCACCTGGCTGGCCCCGACTTGCTCCTGGGCTTCGACGCTGATCCGGCGATTCGCAACGTGGCTGGTATCGTTCAAGCCAACCCCGCTTTGGCCTTAAAAGCCGTCGAGTTGCGAAAGTATGGCCAGGAGATCATCCGTCTTCTGGGTGAGAAGAAAGTGCACCCTCGGTTTGCTGTGCCTGGTGGTGTGAATCATGCCCTTTCAGCGAAAGACCGAGACACTATTCTGACCAACGCCGATAGGATGATCGGTTATATTCAAGAGGGCATTGCCATCGCTAAGGACTGGCTTGACCAGAACCGCGACCTCGTTGAGGCTTTTGCGAACTTCAGGTCAAGCTACATGGGCCTGGTCCACGAAGGCAACGGCTTGGAGCTTTATAATGGCCAACTTCGGCTGATTGACAAAGATGGGAGACAGTTGGCCAAATTCCCTCCCTGTGACTACCTGGAACATATCGGTGAGCATGTAGAAGATTGGTCTTACTTGAAATTTCCCTTCTATAAGAAGATGGGGTGGCCTGAAGGGACCTACCGTGTCGCCCCTCTTGCGCGGTTGAACGTCGCCGATAAGATTGACACGCCCCTGGCCAATGAAGAGTTCAAAAAGTTCAAAGCCTTATCAAGGGGGCCGGTGGAGCAGAGCCTCTACTTCCATTACGCGCGGCTCATCGAGGATCTTTACGCTGTTGAGCGCGTCAAGCAGATCCTGGATGATCCAGACATCCTCAGCACCGACATCGTAACCCCGTCCAAAGGCTTGACGGGAGAGGGTATAGGCTGCATCGAGGCTCCTCGCGGCGTGCTTATCCATCACTACAAGACGGATGAGCGCGGCTTGCTGACCAAAGTCAACCTCATCGTCTCCACGGGACATAACAACTGGGCGATGAACAAGGCGGTGAATCTGGTCGCAAAGGCCTTTGTGAATGGTAAAAAACTCACCGAAGGGATGCTCAACCGCGTTGAGGCCGCCATTCGCTGCTACGATCCCTGCCTCTCTTGCTCCACCCATGCCTGGGGAGAGATGCCCCTGGTGTTGGAGCTACGCTCTGCCGATGGTGACCTCCTGGATCGCATGGAGAGAAGTTGAATCGGCCTTCGCTCATCCTCAAACGGAAGGCGATTAAGGTTGCTAGATCGTGCGTGCGAAACAAGTGGATAGTTTCGCACGCACAAACTTCTTGAAGATGAAATGTCAATAGAGCCAAGAAAACCTGGCGAGAAAGCCCTTGTCATTGGCTATGGCAATCCTAGTCGGCAGGATGATGGGGCCGGTTATCATGTCGTCAACAAGCTTAACCGGCAACTGGGCAGAGATTCCCTTGCCGAAGACAGCGATGGCCTGGACGAACCACAAGAGGCTGTTAACGCTATCTGGGTGCATCAACTCGTGCCGGAACTTGCCGAAACTATTTCCCGGTACGATATGGTCATCTTCGTTGATGCCCATACCGGCGCGTATGCTGAAGAGATTCAGGTAGAGGTGGTAGAGCCTATCTACCGCCCATCGCTGGTCTCGCACCACATGAAGCCAGGAACTCTCATGGCTCTAGCCGGGGATCTCTATAAGCGATTGCCGCGTTCTATCCTTGTCTCCATTCGGGGGTATGAATTCGATTTTGGATCAGAATTATCTGCGCGGACGCGAGAGCTTGCTGATGATGCTCTGGCACACGTCAGGGAACTCGCTTCCGTGTAAAAGGAGGTGGCATCTTGGATGAGAGACTACAAAAGATCCTGGCTGAATACAAGGGGGGGCAGGAGAGCCTTATTCCCCTGCTGCAGCGGGTTCAGGAGGAGCTAGGATACATATCGGAAGAGGCGGTTTTTGGCATCAGCGAGCGGTTGGGTATTTCAGCCAGTGAGGTTTTCGGAGTTCTGACGTTCTATTCGCAATTCCATCTCCAACCGCGAGGCCGTCATATCATTCAGCAATGCGCCGGCACCGCCTGCCACGTGCGAGGCGCGAGAAAGATCATTGCCGCGGTGCAGAACAAGCTGGGAATAAAGGCCGGTGAGACTACGCCTGACTTGGGGGTTACATATGAAGTGGTCTATTGCCTTGGCTCTTGCGCCCTGGCACCCACAACCGTTATAGATGGCAAAGTTGTTGCCCGTTTGACACCCGACAAGATGCTCAAGCTGATTGGCGATTTGGGAACTTGAGCGGAGACAACCCACTATGGGAGACTGCACGCCCAACTTGCCAGATAGGGGGAGCAGGATGCCAAGGATAGCGTCTTTAGAAGACCTACGGCAGGTTCGAGAACAGACACAACAAGCCCTCAAGGCGCGAGAGAAGACCAACGCACAGATCATCGTGGGCATGGGCACATGTGGTATTGCAGCAGGTGCCGATGAGAGCTTGAGCGCCATCTTGAGCGAACTGGCGAAGCACAAGCTAAACGCCAACGTGACCGGAGTGGGTTGTATCGGCATGTGCACCCAAGAACCTCTAGTAGACATTGTGGAGCCTGGGAAACTGCGCATTACCTACGGTCACATTACGGCGGATAAGGTGGCCAGGCTCATTGAAGAGCACTTGATAAGAGGGAGCGTCGTAAGTGAATGGGTGGTTGGGCAATTGCCGGGCATCGGCCAGGCTCACCGAGATCCCCTGACCGCCAGAGCCATTCCTTACTATCAGGAACTTCCCTTCTACGGCAAACAGGTGCGATGGATACTTCGCAATTGCGGCTTCATTGATCCAGAGAGCATAGATGAATACATTGCTCGCGACGGTTATGCTGCTCTGGGCAAAGTGCTAACAGAGATGACGCCTGATCAGGTCATAGACATTATCAAGCAATCCAGATTGCGAGGCCGCGGCGGTGCAGGATTCCCGACGGGCTTGAAGTGGAGCTTCTGCCAGCGTTCACCAGGCGATGTTAAGTATATCATTGGCAATGCAGATGAAGGGGATCCTGGTGCTTTCATGAACCGGAGCTTGCTGGAAGGGGATCCTCACGCGGTCATCGAGGGCATGATCATAGGTGCTTATGCTATCGGGGCCATATCCGGTTTCATATATTGCCGAGCCGAATATCCCCTAGCCATTCACCGTCTGCACATCGCTATCGCCCAGGCACGGGAGCGAGGTTTACTGGGAGAGAGCATTTTGGGTAGTGGCTTCTCCTTCGATATCACCCTAAAAGAGGGCGCTGGAGCTTTTGTCTGCGGTGAAGAGACCGCTTTGATGGCCTCTATCGAAGGCCGTCGCGGTATGCCGCGACCCCGTCCTCCATTTCCAGCCCAAAGCGGCCTTTGGGGCAAGCCAACCAACATCAACAATGTGGAAACCTGGGCAAATGTGCCTCTCATCATCCTCCGCGGCGCCAACTGGTACAGTCAGTTCGGCAGCGAGAAAAGCAAGGGAACGAAGACTTTCGCCCTAACGGGCAAGATAGCCACCCCAGGCCTTGTTGAGGTGCCCTTAGGGATTCCTTTGGGGGAGATCATCTTCGACATCGGGGGTGGAATATCAAGGGACCGCCAGTTCAAAGCCGTTCAAACGGGTGGGCCCTCTGGAGGCTGTCTGCCTGTATCTCAGTTGAACCTCCCGGTGGACTACGAGAGCCTGACCGAGGCCGGGTCCATCATGGGTTCCGGCGGCATGGTGGTCATGGATGAGGCCAACTGCATGGTGGACATTGCTCGATTCTTTTTGAGCTTCACGCAGAGCGAATCCTGTGGGAAATGTGTTCCCTGCCGCGTCGGAATCAAGCGCATGTTGGAGATCCTGGAACGCATCTCCCAAGGTCAGGGCCAGGAAGGGGATTTGGAGCTTCTCCTCGAACTGGCTGAGACGGTCAAGCTTGGCTCGCTATGTGGGCTTGGGCAGACCGCGCCCAACCCTGTTCTCACTACCATCCGATACTTCCACCATGAGTACGAAGCTCACATCATAGACAAGCGATGCCCGGCGGGAGTCTGTGAGGCACTGGTACCGGCGCCGTGCCGGAGTACATGCCCGGCGGAGGTGAACGTGCCAGTGTATATTCGCCGCATCTTGGAAGGAAAGCTGGAAGAGGCAGTGGCAGTCCATAGAGAGGCCAATCCCTTTGTCTCGGTCTGTGGGCGGGTCTGTCCTCATTTCTGCGAGCGACAATGCCGCCGTGGGGAGATGGACGAGCCAGTGGCCATTCGGCAACTAAAACGCTACATGGCAGATGAGGTGGCGGATACGAGTTGGTGGCCGGAGCAGGCGCCAGCGAAGGATAAAAAGGTCGCTATTGTTGGCGGCGGCCCAGCGGGCCTGACAGCCGCTCTGCGTCTGGGCTTGCTTGGTTACCAGGTGACACTGTTCGAGGCTCTGCCGGTGCTGGGGGGGATGATGGCAGTTGGCATACCGGACTACCGGCTGCCACGAGACGTTCTCAACATGGAGATCAATGCCGTCCTGAGGGCAGGCAACATAAAGGTGAAAACCAATACTCGTGTGGGAACGGATGTCACGATGGCGGAATTGCGGGAGGCTCACGATGCTATCTACTTGGCAGTGGGCGCGCACAAGAGCTTGCGGCTGGACATTCCAGGCGAGAATCTAGAAGGTGTCATCCACGGGGTGGATTTCCTGCGAGCCATGAACCTGGGAGAGGACATAAGCTACGTGAAGGGAGAGCGAATAGCTGTAATCGGCGGAGGCAATGTGGCGATAGACGTGGCGCGTTCGGCCATTCGCCTGGGTGCGTCAGAAGTGCATCTCGTTTACCGCCGCCGCCGGGAGGACATGCCCGCTTATGTAGAAGAGATCGAACAGACAGAAGAGGAAGGAGCGAGGATGCATTTCCTGCTCACGCCTGTAGAGATCCTGGGCCAGAATGGGCAGGTGAGTGCCCTCCGCTGTCAGCGCATGACACTGGAACAGGAATTCAAGGGAGGGGTGAAACGGCCAGTGTTCGATAGTAGCGGCCGGAAGCGACCTTTCCTCATTGAGGCGGCCCAAACCCTGCTGGAGGTGGACATGGTTGTCCCTGCTATCGGACAAACGACCGATTCCTCATTCCTGGACGCGACTTGCAACGTGGAGGTCACGCGCCAGGGCACGATCGCTGCCGACCCGCGCAGCTTTATGACTGGCGAACCCGGCGTGTTTGCTGGCGGCGATGCACTGCTTGGGCCGGCGAGCATTGTGGAGGCGGTGGCCACTGGGAACAAGGCGGCACAGGTGATAGATCGTTACCTGCATGGGGAAACATTGCTAGCGCCAGCGGAGCTACTGAGGCGACCAGAAGGCGAGAAGAAGCTGGCGCTGACAGAAGAGGATGGGCTGCGGCCCCGGCAGAAAGTGGACATGCTGCCAGTGATCGAGCGGGCGGGAGGATTTGCGGAAGTAGAGCCGGCCTTCGCTAACGAGTTGGCGATATTGGAAGCCCGCCGATGTTTGGCCTGTGATTTGGAAGAGCGGTAATCTTGTCATGACGAGAGGTAATGCTCTGACTGATAAGTATGGATCGCGGCCGGGACGGAAACGGATTGAGGAGGCGAGCTGATATGGATCATAAAGTAACGCTGACTATAGATGGCCGAACCGCGACGGTGAAGCCTGACGCAACTATCCTGCAAGCTGCTCAGCAGGTGGGCGTTTATCTCCCCACGCTTTGCGCTGATGATAATCTCCAGCCTTTTGGAGCCTGCCGTCTCTGCCTGGTCGAGGTTGAAGGGGATCGCAGACCGATGCTGCCCTCCTGCTCAACCCCCGTCGCTGATGGCATGGTAGTCAGGACATCATCTCCCCTCATTGACAAAGTACGACGCAATACCGTGGAACTTCTCCTCTCCGACCACCCCGAAGATTGTCTGACCTGCCCGCAAAACAACCGTTGTGAATTGCAGAAGGTAGCCGCTTACGTGGGCGTGCGTCAAATGCGGTTTCGCGGAGAGAAACGGTCCTACGCGATAGACAACTCTAATCCCTTCTTCGTTCGTGACCTGGGGCATTGTATTCTCTGCGGCAAGTGCGTGCGGGTCTGTGATGAGATCCAGGGGCGAGATGCCATCCACTACGCCTATCGAGGCTTTGCTACCAAGATCGCCGCCGTCATGGATCGCCCTCTGGCTGATTCAAACTGCGAATTGTGTGGCCAGTGCGTGGCCGCCTGCCCGGTCGGTGCACTCTATCCGAAAACCAGTTTGCAGTACGGCTTGCCGACCGGCGAGACGAAGACGATCTGCCCCTATTGTGGCGTGGGGTGTGGCCTGATCCTGGAGACAAGAGATAACCGGATCATCGGCGTGCGCGGCGATTATGACAACCCGGTCAATCGCGGACGCACCTGCGTGAAGGGGCGATTCGGCTACGAATTTGTCAATCATCCTGAGCGATTAACCAAGCCTCTCATCAGGAAAGAAGGGGCTTTCGTGGCAAGCGATTGGGATGAAGCCTTGCACCTGGTGGCCACGAAAATAGCCGAGATCAAAAAAGAGAAAGGAGGCGATGCTATCGCCATCCTGGCGTCAGCCAAATGCACCAACGAGGAGAATTTTCTGATCCAAAAACTCGC
>Ga0209725_1001974_pt1 | contig 11273 bp, 11 predicted proteins | sample I18A1metaG_FD_184145 | JGI IMG/M metagenome (GOLD analysis project Ga0209725, IMG submission 184145) | Lake sediment bacterial and archeal communities from Gulf of Boni, Indonesia to study Microbial Dark Matter (Phase II) - ​I18A1 metaG... | ecosystem: Environmental > Aquatic > Freshwater > Lake... | reverse complement strand
CGACCTCGCGTTGGATGCTGAAGGAAGACCTATCCTAACAGCCAGACCTTCACTCGCAAGAGAGGAACCAAGACACGCCGAATCATTCGAGAAAGCTTTCTCTTACGCGTCCCATCTCGCTGCCGCATCAGGAAAGAGAGTTGCGGTATTGCTAGATGAAGCTCAAAGAATTGTCGAGTGGGCGAAGCTCAACGGAATGAAAGCTGTGATGGATCAATTCAGATCAATCCTAGACCGCTTGGCAGAAGTTTGCATCGTGCTAAGCGGCTCCAGAGTCCACATGCTGAGAAGCATATTCGGTGAGGCTGGATCGCCTCTGTTTGGGAGATTCACCATGATAGAGGTTGGCCCCCTAGAAGAACAGGATGCTATTACACTTTACCTGAACAACGCGCCGCGGGCAGATCGAGATGAAGCGGCCGAAGTCTATCGCCTCGTTGGAGGGCATCCCTTCTATCTTCTTGTCACGGCAGAGGCCAAGAGACCGAATGAATCAATTGCAGAAAGATACCACCGACTCTTGACTGATGTCACAGGAGGACTGTACTTGTACGCCAACTACATCCTCCGTGAAGATCTCGGGTCGAGGATCACCGAAACAAACTACGTGAAGATATTGAGAGCTCTAGCTCAAGATGAGAAGAAGGTTTCGGAGATCGCTGAAACAACAGGCCTACAGATGGCATGGTTTACACGGTACCTAACGAGACTCATCGAGTTTGACATCGTAGACAAGACAAACGGGGCATACAGACTCAAGGACAAGATTCTAAGAGACTACTTCGCTTTCAATTACCCAGAAGACATCGCATCGTCGGATGAGACCGAAGCAAGTTGAGCGCATCCTCCGTTATCTGATCCGGGCATAGCAATGTCGGCGACGTTTCCAGAGAACATTAGCATGTGCTACCCCGGCCTTGCGGTGCTGAGCGCGTCGGTTACACTAGGGTGAGGCAAAACCGTTCTGCCCAATCTGCGAAGTTGAGCAAGCTACCGCAGCCTGCGTCGAGCCACTGATATGACACACCCGAGTGAGTCAGCATGCGTGTGCGTAAAGTCAGCGGAGGATTATTTTACCGCGAACTTTGGCCTAGAATTCCACGGTGACTTTCACGTCTTTCGCGTTCTTGAGGAGCACGTTGCCCCTCTCATCTTGAAGGAATACGACTTTGTCTCCTTCCTTGACTTTCAAAATCTTAGGTAGATCCGCGACCAGGGTTACTCAGTTCTTGTAGCCTACCATCTTTCAATTCTACCATAGACCGATTGAAGCATGTCATGAGCTATCGCCTCCGAAGCGAAACCGCTTTCAATTCTACCATAGACCGATTGAAGCCGTCCTCTTTGAGGAGAAGATGCGCGTCAGGGTTCGAGCTTTCAATTCTACCATAGACCGATTGAAGCGGCTTCCCGAAGCCACGCGTCCAGATCGGCAATTCGACTTTCAATTCTACCATAGACCGATTGAAGCCCGCCGTCCGGTCGAATGATCGTCAAAGTGGCCGCCGTCTTTCAATTCTACCATAGACCGATTGAAGCGTGTCCGTCGCAGTTGTTCCGCATTGCGCACCATCTCTTTCAATTCTACCATAGACCGATTGAAGCCCGGGAATATTCGATGACGCAGGTTTCCGCATCAGATCTTTCAATTCTACCATAGACCGATTGAAGCCACGTATTGGCGGATGATGAAGCCAGTGTATCGCTTCTTTCAATTCTACCATAGACCGATTGAAGCCAAAGCCAGGCGAGGATTCTTCGATCGTCGAAGACTCTTTCAATTCTACCATAGACCGATTGAAGCTCGATACGGCAAGGTATTTGTACGCAAAACGGCAAATCTTTCAATTCTACCATAGACCGATTGAAGCGCTCTTGGCGGGCCGGGTCTGGATAGGCTATGATGACTTTCAATTCTACCATAGACCGATTGAAGCATGTCGTAGCGGTGGGATAGAGGCGGCATGTGGGTTCTTTCAATTCTACCATAGACCGATTGAAGCGAGGCTCGCTATGGCCTGACATGCTCAAGAGGTTGACTTTCAATTCTACCATAGACCGATTGAAGCGAGCATCGTTCAAATGTTAGTAGGAAAGTATCGGCTCTTTCAATTCTACCATAGACCGATTGAAGCATCCCATCCGTCTAGCATGAGTGTGACGGAGCGGTGCTTTCAATTCTACCATAGACCGATTGAAGCTTCTTTCATAGGCTGTTCGATCGGACATTTACAGTCCTTTCAATTCTACCATAGACCGATTGAAGCTCGGCGATCTTTCGGAATTCGTCCGGCAATGCTTCACTTTCAATTCTACCATAGACCGATTGAAGCACGGCGGCACCGAAATCTCCGCTCCCTTGTAAATCAGCTTTCAATTCTACCATAGACCGATTGAAGCCAACGCCTCTATAACGCGTTACGGAACATCAAGGCCCTTTCAATTCTACCATAGACCGATTGAAGCCCCTCAATTCCGTCGCCAAAATGAGCCGACCTGACTCTTCCGAGCAAGAATCGACCTCCCCTACTCCTCTCTGTTCCGTCTAGCCTCGGTGGCGCCACCCGTATATTAACGCTGGATCAAATCACCGTCGCCGGCTCCGACTTCTCGACCCCAAGCACGCTCTTTCTCAGCCATTTCGGATTGGACACGGTATAGAACAGTACGGAATCATGTGCGTCATCGATCACATCCACAAGGTTCATCCTCAGCTCCTCGAGCGCGCCCAGTGTGAGTTCGCCTTCGAACGCTGAGTTCTGAACCCAGTTGAGATACTGCCGAAGAACTCCTCGGACCTTGTCCAGCCTCTCGACCGCAACATCATACGCGACCACCACGTACATTCTTCCTACGCCTGCCTGAAGCCCCTGTAGCTTGCTTCACCTAGAAGGTGCCTAACCACTCTGTAGCACTCCAGCCGTACGAGGCGCTGGTACGAGATGTTTCTGCCAAGGCCCTTGTGCCTGACCGTGGTTCTCAGCTTGCCGTCATACTCTGACAGGAATACCCTTCTCCCGTGCTCGTTAAGGTAGCATCCCTTGAGCTCCTCGTGGAAATGTTCAGGCTTCACCAAGCGGTTGTTGATCAGGTTGAAGATCACCCGGTCAACTATGACTGGTTTGAAGACCTCGCTTATGTCAAGAGCGAGCGAGAACCTTCTCTCGCCGGGCTCATGAAGGAAGCTCACTGTCGGGTTCAGCTGTGTGTGGTAGATCTCACTCAGCACAGTAGCATACATGAGCGAATTCCCGAACGAGATGAGGCAGTTGACCATGTTATCCGGCGGGTTCCTGACTCGCCCGTGAAACTCGAACCCGCTCCTCAAGATCGAGCCGAAGCTCGCGTAGTAACCTTCTCGAACACGACCCTCAGCACCCATGAGTTCTGGGATGTGTGTCGCCTGCTCAACAGTCGGCTTCTCGCTTTCGATCTGCTCGATGAACTGTGACACATCCTTCCCTCGCCTGCGATAGTAGTTTAGATTGGCCAGAATGTTGTCGCAGGCAGCCTGAACCAGCTCCCTCGCAATTCCAATTCGCTTCTGAGTGTCAAGGTAGTGTTCGACCTGTTTCACCAACAGGAAACCGGAGAGGAGCCTCTCACGGGGATAGTAGGTGCCCGAGTAGTACCCATAGTAGTTGAAGACGTGAAGTGGAATGCCGTGCTGGGCTAAGAATACGAGGAGCTTGCTGTTGACATCCACCTCCCCAAGCGCGTAGAGCGCCTGGACATCATTGATCGGGATCGCCTTCTTCTCTCCGTCCTTGCTTTCGATATAGATGGTGTTCTGCTCCCTGCGGATACGCCCGCCGCGAACGATGTAGTAGTCCCTCATTCCATACCCCAGCACAGCTCATTGTAACTGCATCTTCGACAGTACCCAATCTTCACAGGGTCGGGAGGCTTGGGCTCGGAAAGTATTCGTCCGATCTCGTCTACTACGGACTCAACCTTCCGTGTTCGTTCGTCAGTGAGCTCAACATCAACCGTCCGTCTGAGCAACGGATAGTGTAACAGTCCGCGGCCTTCAACGCCGGCATGACGCTTCAAGTAGTATAGGTAGTAGAGGAGCTGATAGAGGTGGGCATCCTCCGCCCTGCGGGAACGCTTAACCTCATGAATCTCACAACTCGACCCCACAAAATCAAGCTTGACCCTTCCAATCTGAACCTCCTTACGCCTTCGGGCATAGCCTCGCTCATGAAGAAGTTTTCCAAGGAGAACCAAGTCAGAGTCTTCCTCCATCTCCAGCCCGTGTGAGAAGAGCCAAAGCTTCCTCTTACAGATGAAATAGTAATTGACCTGAGTCCCAGTAAAGTTCAAAGCTTCTTCTGGCGTGCGTTGACGATATAGCGACTTGGACATGTGCATGACAGTCAACGTCTATGAATCTCTCTAGAGTTTAGTAGATGAAAGCCTCCGTCTCCCTTTTTGGAAAGATGACTCCTAATTGAGGGTCGTAACCCACATCTGCAACTAGAACCCCGTCCAATGGCTGTCTGAGATCTTGCTTGATTCTATAGTATGGCACCTTAACTGTGAACTCAACTCTTCGGTATCTTTCGTTCTTCGGGAGACTTAGAGCTTTATCTGCGAAGTCCCTCGGGACCACATTGACGGTAACATAGTCGCTTTCCCTCGTAACCACCTGCTGGAGCATCTTCTCCTCAGCTGTTAGTCGATAGACGTAGCGAAGATTGTCTTGCACATCCGCGATTAAGCTCCGAGCTTTCCTGAGTTCTTCCTGAAACCTGCTCTCGTAGTCGAATCCGGTGTAGACGCCGTCTACCATCTCCATGAATTCAAGTTCCTTCAGTTCGCTTCGACCTCTTGAGCAAAGCTGCTTGAGACTGTCTCGAACAAGCTCGGGGTCGTACACTCTGTCGGCGTTGGGGGTCTGCCTGTAGATGAATACTGGGACTGGAGGGCGTTCTCCTCGTCTGTTAACCCGTCCCAGCCTCTGGATGAGGGCGTCTATCGGGCACGCCTCTGTGAAGAGAACATCGAAGTCTATGTCTAAGCTGACTTCAACAACTTGCGTAGCGACGAGGACAAAGGGGCCTCTGTTTTCCCTAAGCCTCTCCAAGAAGTCTTCTTTTCTTGCACGGTCTCGCATTACGAATTGAGAGTGGAGAAGAACTCGTCTGCTTCTTCTTACACCTTTCTCCTCTCTAATCATTTGGAAAATATCTTTCGAAGTAGCCACCGTGTTACATATGACAAGAATCTTCTTGTTACGCAGATAATACTGAAGGATCTCTCCAAGAGCGGAAGACATCGTCTTGTCTAGCTGGAGCTTGATCGATGTGCGGACACGGTTATCATAGGATCTGTCTCGATGTACTTCGCGGAGCTTCAATTCACTCACTAGGAACTTTCTGAGGGTGGTCGGAATGGTTGCGCTCATGATGAAGCATCTTGCGCCGAGCGACTGAAGCGCCTTCAATGACTCGACGATCAATGCGACAGTGTAAGGTTCATACGCATGAATTTCATCTACTATGATGGCGCTATTTGCCGCATTCATCACCTTTAGCTCCCATCTGCCCCAATTGAACATAGCAAAAAGTAGTTGATCTATTGTTGCGACGGTGCATGGATTTAGAAAGCTCTTGCTCAAGAGCGATTTCCATACGATGCTCAATTCCTCCTGTGTCTCATGCTCTTCGTTTACGTGAAGCATGTAGTCAGAGGTGCCATGAAGTAGCCCTACCTCACAGTGCAGTATTCCGCTGAGTCTCTCGCGCATTTTGTTGGAAGTCGTCATCGTGGGCAGAAGATACAGGAGTTTGCTTGATCCGGTGTACTTGTCAGCCCATAACAGGGCCGCTTCTGTCTTGCCGGTCCCAGTAGGAGCTTGAAGAATAGCGTCGCGTACCTTTTCGCTTTCTTCTTGGAAGAGCCGAACCTTGACGGGCTTCCTCTCCTTTTCTCGCAGGTATCCTAGAACCGCTGATCTTACCGGGCCTGGTGAATGCTGTGGATTGAAATCCTGTGCCGAGGCATACCAATCGCAGTAATGAAGCATGTCCTTTAGAAAGGCAAAGGGCAGTCTGACTGTGTTGTTGCTGGCTTTTCTAGCCCTCCTCAGTCTGGCGTTCAGCATTGCGAAGGTTTCGAAAATTTCATTGTAGGTTCTTGGAAACGCGTCTTTCCAATCTAGCGATTTTCCTATGAACTTCTCGGACTGCCGCGACACGTAACTCGTCAAGAATCGCTCAACCGAGTCCTGCAAGATCTGAGGGCTATCATCATTTCCTCTGTACATTTCAAATTTTGCTGGGTGTAAGGGTGAGTGATGACTTGCCACGGCTAGTGCCTCCAAGCCCATTGGGTCGCCATCAAGCCGCAGACGTGTCTGGTGACTACAGATCTGATTCGCAAAGTAGAAAGAGATGAAGGCGTGACTCTCCTTCTGTCCTTCACCTCTAATGTATTTTTGAAAAGGAGCGGTAGCTTTCCCGACGTCGTGAAGGGCCAATGTCAGAAAGGCGCTATGCCCAAGGGCTTCCGCATTGATGCCGGCTTTTTCTGCGACACGGTGAGCGACTAGCTCCTTGAACCCCTTCACGAGCTCGAAGAGACGGAGGCAATCGCTGGTATGCTGCTCTAAGCAGTATCTCTTCTTGGCCCAAATCTCATCATAAGAATACAAGATTGTTTCCCGTAGCTTCCTCAGGCGCATCCGTGTATGCTTCGACATCGCCTACAACACGAACTTCGATGGCAAGCTGACCGTATTCCCTTGGATCCCTCTCCTTCCGAGTGCCATCGCTGCCTATGTCGAAGGATCTTGCTAATTTGAATCGGGCTAGGGCAGCCAAGAGGGTTAAGCGGTCTTCCTCGGCAAGCTTAGGAATGATGTCCAGAGGCATCAGAATGTTGGATAGCATGAAAGGAGGCTTTAGCGATCGCAGTACGCACATATCCGCGGCGACGATTCTTACAAGCTCGTCGTCCCGCCCAAGGGAAAGCGGGTACCTCGGGTCGTTGATTTTTTCTTCAATATACCTGACAAGCTCCTCGTCGGCTGATGCAAAGTACATTGTGTATGATGGTCTGAAGAGCTGTTCTCTAACCTGTATTGCACGGAAGGGCTCCTTGCGGTCTACGAACTTCACGATCGTCCAGTAGTCCTGTACGTGTCCGTCAATTTCATTCAGTTTTGCAGCCACTTGGAGACGATCGGACAAAGAGGGGCCATTATTCCATTGAACGTAAAGTTCTCTTTCATTTAGACCTAGGGCGGCGCCTGTAAACCCCAGCAAAGTTGTCCGTGGCGGCAGTTGAAGCGTACGATGGTATCTTAGGTCTTCCGGAGCTCTTGGCTTGAAGGAGTTGAAGAGGCCCCTCACATGAACTCTGACTGCCTGGAGAGAGCCCATAGCCTTGTGTCTTCCAAGATTACATGATGGCGGAAGTGGCGTCCTGTACGATCTTGTCGAAAGCTTCGCTGATAGCTTCCACGCACACTTTTGTCTCTTTGCCTCCGTGCTCATAGCTGATCTCTTGTCCTACTTTGATCCCCCCAAAACCATCGGCTACGCCGACCATAGTACGGTCAATTATGTCGTCCTCATCCTTCAAAGTTTGAGCAATGGAGGCCACATCTATTGTCTCGTCCTCTTGCATCTCAATCCTCTCCAAGAAGATCGGCTTCTTCACAGATTGCCTAGTGTATAGGACAAGCTTTGGAGCTATGTCCGTTAGGAATCTAGCTTGCTTTCCTCCTCCCCACAGATCACGAATAGCCATTACCAGCTTGGTCAGTCGCCCCCGTCTCTCATCGAGGCTGAGGTCCCTCGGTCGCTTCTCTTTTCCGTAGTTATCTTCGCCGAACACACCTATGCGCTCCAGATCTACTAGGACGCTGCAGATGAAATAGTTGTAGTAGACCTCCGTCTCGAAGGGCGGCATCATCTTGGTTGGATCCGCCTTTCCCTCCTCTGTTATTCGAACACCAAGATCTCTATCATCTTGGAAAGGGAAGAACGCCACAGCGGGAGAAACCCTGACCGGGGACGTGCGTTTTCGAATGTCACCCACTTTGCTTAACATGAAGCCGAAAAAGTCATCATCTATATACTCTTGTGGATTACATTCGGATGCCGCGGTTAGTTGTCCAGCAACGCCCGTTGGGAGTCTATGTACTGGCGATATCGCCAAGCCCATCTCGTGCCACTTGTCTCTAAGGTACCTTCGCATGGCCTGCCCAGAAACGTAAGGTATCTCACTTCCGTCAGGAAGAGTAACCTTCTTCACAACTGAGATGTTCTCTTCTGTGAAACTAGCGTTTATGCTTCCAACGGAAGTCCGAAAGATGAAGGCGATGTTCACGCACTTCGAGCCAGCCCTAGCTTTGCTCATGCTCCCCTCACCTCCTTCCCTTTCTCTCTTGCACGGGTAACCTTGAATTCCCGATCCTTTGCGAACACGCTTATCAGAGACTTGTATTCTCGCCAGTTTCTTGGGTTGATTCTGTAGAAGAGCTCTTCTTCGGCTGGTAGGGACGGTATTCTGTGCTTTAATCTTTCGAGAACACGCAGGAAAGCGTCGAATCGTTTCACCCTTCTGAGGTCATACAAGATAGATGTTTGCTGGGTTTCTGCTGCATTAAATCCAATCTGGTCACCTATCTTCTTGCACAATTCAACCATTTCCTCTTCCGTGTCTAGCCCCTCCAAACGTTGTATTCCTCCACGAAATTAGTTAAGCCTTCTACATAGCCCTTCTCCCAGGCAATTCGCTCCGCTACTTCATTTAATGGGGCGTTCTTGATTATTCGCTGAGCCATCCGGTCTCGGAGTTCCGTCCTCCACTCGTTCCCCTGCTGAATTGCCAAACTCTGAAATGTTTGCTTGAACGCTTCTGGAGCCTTCAAGCTTGAGAATAGCCTGAAGAGCCTATGAAGATCCGTGAAGTGAATGTATCCCTCAAAGGAGACTGTTTTCCCATTCTTCGATGCCGAGTAGAAGTGCCAGGCCTTGCTTGAGGTCTCCGCGAGCCACTTATCGCTTTCCTTGATTCCCCTTAGCTTCAAGTAGAGTTCTAGGCAGAAAGCTAGTGCGCTCTCGTTGAGGCGACGATACCTATAGCCCTCATCGAGGATGTTAGAGAGCTGACTTAGCGGCTTGACTGGCAATAGCGGAGGTATGTCCCGCCAGAATTGGTAAAGCTCGTCCAACGACTGCGCATGAGGAATGGCTAAGAATAATCTTCTGCGTCTGTCGGAGAGGTTAAAGAACATAGCGTTCACGGCGAGCAGAGACGCAAGCTCGCACAATGAGCAGATCTTAGGCTCTAATTTCAGGTTGGAGAAGAAGTTTCTGAAATGCGCGGTCGCAACGGCGAAGGGGTAATTGTTTGAGTGAAGGTCTGCGCATGGCATCGTTCTTCCGCAGAAAGAACATGATGTGGTTTCATCTTCAAGTCTGGGTTTGTAGGGCCAATTGTAGTGTGGTGATGACGCATACACCCTACTCTTGTCGTCTACTTTGAACTCAATCTTCCTCTGACCGCTATAGCGCTCCTTAAACTTCTCTAGCTTCTTCCGTAACTTCTGTGTCAGAGGCTTCTTATGATACTTTACCTTGAGATCGCCGCCACTAAACAGGAATCCAACAAGGCCTACTAAGTTGATCTTCGGGACCACTTGGAACTGTCCTTTCTCCTCGTTAAAGACGCATACGTTGTTGCCTGTTTTCTCCACATACAGGTTTGACTTGACCTGCTCAAATATGTCCTTGAGGAAGCCTTCGACGACTCTATAGGTTGCCCCACGTATCACTAACTTGTCCTTATCCTGCTCGTGCCATTGAAGATCTATCCCATTCGGGACTGCTGCTATGCGGGAGTTGACTCTGTGGAATAGAACGACTGTTCCACAGTCTATCCACGGATCTCCTGTTCTAAGTAACTCAACGGTAACCTGCTTCTTAGTCTTCTTCTCTTTCAAGTTACTTGTCCTCAATGTGCGTCTCCTTTCAGAAGGTTCATGAATCCGAATCCTAGGCCGTTCATCTCGCCGAAGCCCGCGTCTAATCCGAGCTGTAATATGTCTCGCTTCTGGCCGTCTAAGGGTTGGAGATAGAATTCCCACAGGGTTCCGATCACAGTCGTCTCGTTCGCCTGCATACGCAGGGGCACGGCAACTTGCTTCATGAATCTCAGCCTCTCAAAGACGGGGGTCTCTGCAACTTCCACGCCTGAATACTCATTGTACTTCTTGATGAGGTTCTCTTCGAGCTGTTTGATGAACGGTGTGGGCGTGTACTCCTTACGCCAGTAGACGTAGTCATAGTCGCGAGCCGGCTCTATTCCATACTCTTTGAGGCGGTACCGTGGTATCCTAACCACAATTGGCGTCCCAGCGCTGAGCTTGGACTCCTGAAACCCGTTGGGTATGGTCGCGTCAAGCACCCCTGTTTTCTCCAGCCTGAATGCCATGGCTCCGATCCTGACCTCTTCGCCCTCAATGCGCCTAGCTTCATGCATGAGGGAGGCGATCATGTCATGATCCGGTGATGACACGACAAGCGTCTTCTTCGATCCCACCTCAATGCTTCGAGCAGGTGGAATCAAGTTTGAGAATGAGAAGAACTTGCAGCCGGGCTTGTCGTGAAGATCGAGATATCCTGCGCCTCTGATGAGACTGTAGATGAAGCCTTGTAGGTTCCGGTGGTAGCACAGATCGTAGGGCGATGAGCGCGTAGATCGAAGGGTGAGGACCAACCTCAATCCCCATACCCTTACCATCTGTTGCTGTGTTCACAGCTCACATAAGAGTTTGGGAGGCAGAGCCTGGCCGGTGGCGCCATCCCAGCTACGGAAGACCGAAAGCGAAGATTGTGGAGTGTGGTTCATGTGCCTATCCCACGAACGTGAGCCGAGATCCGAATTGTGCCGTTTGCTGGCGCGAACTAGGCAGATGTTTCTTCTAGAGGGAATCAAATCGGAGAGATATCGAGCCCCGGAGAGTGCGGCTTGTCAAGCGTCAAGAAGCCAGGAGGCTTGGAACCGGTCAATGAGATTGTTTTCAAATCCGACATCGCCATTCAAGCTTTAATTGGCGGTTGCATGATGCTACCTGCCGGGAAGCCGCAATGGCTGAGGCCAAAGTCGCGGAGTTGGAGAGGAAGGTTGACACCATAATGAGAGGTCTCAACCTGCTACTTTTCGAGGAAGGAGAGGCGTTTCCGGAAGGCGAGGTTCAGGAGCTCAGGGCACGGCTGGACGACTACCTCAAGGGAAGGCGGTCAGAGTTCCTGCCG